>ENA-UOJK01000071-UOJK01000071.1-human-gut-metagenome-genome-assembly--contig:-C116-NODE-71-length-112106-cov-91.021803_pt1 | contig 112106 bp, 75 predicted proteins | sample MGYA00242348_ERZ723895 | MGnify/ENA metagenome assembly ERZ723895
ACGTTCAGTGCATTCCCTTAATAGACATCAATGTTGTCTGTTTGTTAGAAAATGTTTTCCTCTCATGCTGAGCCCTTGACAGGAGGCCATCCCTTCCGGGCATCAGTCTAATTCCTGTAATCAATGTTTTTCTTTCTCGAAGAAAGAATATTTGACGATTCAGTAGTTTGTGTTTCTGAATTTGCTGTAACCCTTAAAGCTGTGCGATTTATAGAATTATTTCCGGTTTTTGGCGTCTTAAATCCATCCTCTCATCTGCAACTCCAAGAACTTTTTCCGATGAATCGTGAGAATAAAGAACTTCGTCGCTATCGGGTGTTTTTTACAGTTTACATACTCTCTGCATAAGTGTGTTGTATGACCTAATGATCTAAGGAATCTACAGGGAATTACGAGAAGTTTTCCTGCTTTTCAGTTCTTCTGCCAGCTATTTGTAATTCCGGCAATGACTCCTCTTCTCATGCGGTTTCTGCTACTGTAGCAAAAATGGTGATGCTAAAGTGGTGCAACTTTTCTTGCGTTTTGGTACGTTTTTACGCGTTTTTAATAATTTTTGAGAGAAGCGGGAAGAGAAAGAAAAGCCTCACAAGTGGTTAACTTGTAAGGCTTTATTTTGGTAGGCCCGGTAGGATTCGAACCTACGACCAAGGGATTATGAGTCCCCTGCTCTAACCGCTGAGCTACGAGCCCGTTGCAGAACAACGTGAAAGGATGCTAGCAGAATTGGAGGAGGAAAGCAAAGTTTTTATCCTGCAGTAAACGTTTTGGATTTGCGAATGGGCCGGGAGGCGGGAGAGGCCGGAGAAAGGTTCAGACTTGCAGCTTCGTCCAGCTCCGCCCCTTGACGATTTTATAGAGGATGGCGGATTGAACGGCCATTTCAAAGGCGAAAACCAGCCAGATGCCCCACAAAGTCATGGTTTCCGGTGCCAGCCTGAACCATACCCAGGTGCAGACGACCCGGAAAAAGCCCATAATGCCGTAGGAAATAAGCATGACTCTCCGGGTGTCTCCCGCGCCGCGCAGGGACATTTTCATCACGATGCAGGCGGCGAAGAAGGGTTCCACCACCAACATGGTGCGCAACACGGGGATTCCGGTATCAATGAGGGTCGTGCTGCCGTTGGAAAATATCTCCATGAACAGGGCGGGAAAGGCACTGAAGAGCACTCCCAGGCCTGTCATGAAGATGACGGCGTACTGCATGCATTTCCAGATGGTGATGCGGGCCATAAGCGCGTTCCGGGCGCCCAGGTATTGCCCCACGAGCGTGGAAGCGGCCATGCCGATGGCGAAGCCGGGCAGGAAGCTGAGCGATTCAATGCGGACGGCAATATTGTGGACGCCCAGCACGCCTTTAACAGGCAGTTCACTGATGATGGAAAGGCAGAACATCTGGATGCCCCACATGCCGAAGACTTCCACGGCCTGCGGCAGCCCGATTTTCAGGATGCGCTTCTGCATGCCCATGTCCGGCCGCAGATGGGAAAAGCTGAGGTACAGGGGCGGGGCATAGTGTTCTCCCCGTTCCCGGACAAGTTCTTCCAGGGATTCATTTTTCCTGCCCGTGAAGATTTTTTTTCTGCGCCGCAGCATGATGAACAGCAGGATGCACATGCTGATGCCGTAGCCGCAGACCGTTCCTGCCGCAATTCCTCCGATGCGCCAGCCGCCCAGAGGAGCGTCCGCAAAGACGAAGATGACGCTGAAGATGACATTGAGGATGCCTACGCTCATCATGATCCAGAAGGGAAGCCGCGTGTCTCCGGAGCCTCGCAGGGCGGCATTGATGGCAAAGACCACGCCGCTGAACGGGGCCGCAAATGCGGCCATATAAACGTATTGCAGGGCGTAGGCCCGGGCGGTTTCATTCATGGTCAGTACGTGCGTGACCATGAAATCGCTGCATGTGAAGAGAAGTCCGCAGGAGATGGTTCCTGCCAGGAGCCCCAGCATGGCGGCCTGGTGCAGGCCATGCTGGGCCTGGGGATAGTCCCTGGCGCCCGTCATGCGGGAAACGATGGCTGTGGCTCCCATCATGATAGACCCCTGGATGACGAAGCCGAACCACATGATGAAGACGACGGCGCCCATGCCGTCAGAGATGTTGATGGTGTCCTGGGCGTTCACCCCTATTTTAGTGGCGATGAAAAGGTCGGACGAGGTGACGAAAAAGCTCAGCAGCTGTTCCAGGAATGGCCAGAAAGCAATAACGGCGATTTGCCGGGGCAGGGATAGTCCGGCAAGTTTTCCGCCCAGGCGGGCGCGTGCCGCCTTGCCGCGTATGATGCCTTCTCTTGCGTCCCCCGCACTCATCGCTGGGCTGTGTAAATGCTGGCAATTCCCCCGTTCAGAGCTTCCGCCGTGATATTGCTGTAGCCGCATTCCCGCAGCAGAGCCTTCATGGCCTGCCCGCAGGGGAAGGCTTCAATGCTGTCCGCCAGGTAGTCGTATGCTTCCCGGTGGCCGGTCATCCACCCTGCGATGACGGGAAGGATGCGGTGCAGATAAAACCGGTAAGGGCTTTTCAACAGGCTTTCAGGCAGGGAAAAATCCAGAATGAGCAGATGGCCCCCCGGGCGCAGCATACGGCCCATTTCCCGCAGGGCGTCCGGATAGCTGGCCATGTTCCTCAGGCCAAAGGCGACAGTGACCGCATCATAGGAGGCGGAGGGGAAGGGCAGGTTCATGGCGTCTGCGCAAACCAGATGATCCAGTCCCCGCCTGGCCGCTATGTCCAGCATGGGCTGGCAGAAGTCGGACCCGGTGAGGCGGATTTCCGGCATCGCGTTCAGGATGGCCAAGGCCAGGTCTCCCGTTCCAGTCGCCAGATCCAGAAGGTTTTCCGGTTTCCATTCGGAGACAAGCTGAACGACGCGCTGGCGCCATAGCAGGTCCACACCCATGCTCAGCACATGGTTGGTAGCCACATAGCGCGGGGCAATAGCGGAAAAAGCGGCTTTGACGAATTCTGGATTACGCATGCGGAAAGGGTTGGGGATAGTAAAAAAGAGCACTATAAGTGCTCTTTTTATGAAGGAAAGGGGATGGGGTGTCGGACGGGGCTCGAACCCGCAACAACCAGAATCACAATCTGGGGCTCTACCATTGAACTACCGACACCATTTAGTGTTGTGGTGCGGCAGACATTACCCGTCCTCTTCCATTTTGGCAAGAAGAAAATGAGTTTAATGAGTTTTTTGAACGGAATATTTTCTCAATTATACAATAAAAACATGATAGGACGGTTATTTGTTTCCCATTTGGAAAATTACGGAGAAACCGTGTGGTCTTCTATTGCACCCTCCTGGATTTGATGTAAACTTTTTTATTATGGGAATTGATGTAATATACGCCGCCTTTCGGACCGACCCGGTAGGTTCTGTTTTCCCGTGCCCGGAGGGCCCGGTGGGCAGTGTGTTCCCCCGGCACCATTCCGGAACACAGAGGCGTATATTCCGGAAGGAGCGGTTTGCGGCTGCATTGGGGAAGGCAGAAGAGAACCGGAAGGAGGACGGCCTGGATGAAAAGGGAGTGTTTCACAAGAGCGTTACTATCCTTTTCAGAGGGTTGTTTTGTCAAGTGGGAGAGCCCGGCTGAACGGCTTTTCGTGAAAAGAATATGATTTTTTATGGGTTATTTGAAAACGAGTGTTTGAATTTATTTTATTTCCAATTACTGTTGCTGAAGCCGCTGCTGCATTTTAGTTGTTAACCGCTCATTTATCCATATCCGCTCCATGAATTTCTTTCCTCATATTCCCATGTTGTCCACTGTATTCAACAGTATAGGTTGCTATTTATTGCCGTTCGGAGTTATTTTGCTGTGGCTTTTGTATGAGTCAAAAAAAGTAAAGACCATCCTCCTTGCCGCGCTGGTGCTTTTGAGCATGGTATGCATGTTTTTCCATGAAGCCTTCGCTCCCAGCAGGGAATATCCGTGGGACTGCATGGTGGAGCATATTTTTACGGGAACGCTTCTGCCTTTCCTTTGCCTGCTGGGATATCTTCTGTACGTGTTTCTTTGCGCCTGCATTCCTGTTTACCGGAAGGTGTGGAAGGGCATCGGTTTTTTCGTTCTTGGAGGAATGAGCCTGGCTTTTGAGTACGTGAATGTGTTCTTCCCGGTGGCGCTGCTGGCGGGTTATTTATTCCGTTTCACCATTTTCCGGAAATTCAGGAATCACCTTCCCCTGGTCAGGAAATGTCACGGGGTTCTTGCCGTAGGGGTCATTCCGGGAATCTGTCTGATCGGTGTTGTCAGCGCCATTCTGTTTCCTCCTCCGGAGAGCTTTATATGCGACAGGATTCATGAGGAAATGGAGCGTGACATGGCTTTGTGGAATTACCAGAGCAATCTGGTACTACTGTCCAGCCGTTTTCTTAATATGGAACGCGAAAACGGCTGTATTACCGTAAAGTACTATTGCGAAACGAATATGGGCCCTGCCGTGTACAAGGCGTTCTGCAATAATTACGGCGGTTATGTGCGGGCGGAATGTTCCCTGCTGAACAGATAATTTCCCTGATGGGAAGGAGTCCGCCTTTTCAGGTCGAAGCTGTTTAGATCTGAATGTCTCCGGTGAACACAAGGTCTGCCGGTCCGGTCAGCGTGACGTCAGTGAAACGGTCCCCTGTGCGTTGGAATCCGACTTTAAGCGTGTCTCCGCCCGCCACGTCCACCTGAATGGGGGAGGGGGCGTCCGCCAATACGGCATGCAGCAGCGCACAGGCGGTCATTCCCGTTCCGCAGGCAAGCGTTTCATCCTCTACGCCGCGTTCGTAAGTACGTATGGCAATGTGCCCCGGAGACAGGATTCTGGCGAAGTTGGCATTGGTGCCTTTGGGTGAAAAGGCCTCATGGTAACGCAGATAGGCTCCCAGCCTGGAAATGTTCAGGTCCTCCAGCTTGTCCAGAAACGCAACGGCATGGGGAACGCCCGTGTTCAGGAAATGGACATCCGCCCCCACAGTCGGATCGGCATTCAGCACGAAGAGCTGCATGGAGTGGGGATTGGTCAGGTTTACGGTGACGTTGCCGTCTTTTTCAAAGGTTGCGGTGACGACGCCGGCCATGGTTTCAAAAGGAAGGGGGGCTGTCTTGTCGTGATGAAGCAGGGCGGCGGCAAAGTTGCCGAAGCAGCGGGCGCCATTGCCGCACATTTCCGCTTCTCCGCCGTCCGCATTGTAATAACGCATACGAACAATTCCCCCCTTGCCCTGGGAAGGTTCCACGGCGATCAACCCGTCAGCCCCAATGCCGAAGCGGCGGTCACACAGGGCTTCTATGGTTTCTCTGTCCAGCACGGAGGAGAGGCTCAGGTCACGATTGTCCACCATGACAAAGTCGTTGCCGGCACCCGTCATCTTGTAGAAATGAAGCAGCATAATAGTAAGTTGTGTTGTGCCGGAAGTCTAATGTTCCCGGCCGGTTTTGGCAAGGCGGCTTACATGAATGACATGGCATCCACATCAATGACAGCCGTCAAGTCTTCCCCCAGGCCGGCTTCCTGCACCAGTTTCCGGAGAGTGCGGGAGAGGATGCGGGCGGATGGCCCCTTGACCGTAATCTGGAATCTGAACTGTCCGTGCGCACGGGGGATGGGGGCAGGCATGGGGTCGGTCATCGTGGCGGGAGGGGGGAGCATGCCGCGCAGGCGGGCCGCGAGGGTTTGCGTGGCGAATTCCGCCATGCTTTCATGCTGGGAACGTATGGTCAATACGGCGATATGGGTGAAGGGGGGGAGGTCGAAAGTACGCCGCATTTCCAGTTCCTGGGCTGCAAAGCCGTCCGTGTCATGATGCCGGGCGTATTGCAGGGAGGGGGACTGGGGCGTAAAAGTCTGGATAATGACTTCTCCGGAAAGATCGCCGCGGCCGGCGCGGCCGGCTACCTGCGTCAGGAGCTGGAAAGTGCGTTCCCCTGCACGGGGATCCGGGATGTGGAGCCCCAGGTCCGCGTTCAGTACGCCTACCAGCGTCACGTTGGGAAAATCCAAACCTTTGGCGATCATTTGGGTGCCCAGGAGAATATCTATCTTATGGGCGCGAAACTGGTTCAGAATGGTCCGGACGGCGTTTTTCCGCCGGGCCACGTCCGCATCCACGCGCGTGATGCGCGCCGCAGGGAAAGTGCGGCGCAGGAGTTCCTCCACCTTCTGGGTTCCGTACCCCTGGAGCAGGATGTTGGCGGACCGGCATTCCGGGCAGGAACGGGGCGGGAGGGCTTTGAATCCGCACAGGTGGCACATGAGGCGGTCTTCCGTACGGTGGTAGGTCAGGGGCAGGGAGCAGTGCAGGCACGTGACTACGTGGCCGCAGTCCGGGCATTGGATGGAGCGTGCGAATCCGCGCCTGTTGAGCAGCAGGATGACCTGTTCCCCCTTGTCGAGACGCCGGTCAATGGACATCCTGAGGCGTTCGGAGATAACGTTGGGACCGGATTTGTTCCTTCCTTCCGTTTTCATGTCCAGGATGCGAATGAGCGGGAGCTGCTGGCCGTCCGCCCTTTCCGTCAGTTTTACCAGGGAATATTTTCCAGTCAGGGCGTTATGGATGCTTTCCAGGGAGGGAGTGGCAGAGCCAAGAAGCACGGCGCAATTTTCCAGATGGGCGCGCAGCACGGCCAGATCCCGCCCGTGGTAGCGGGGGGAGCTTTCCTGTTTGTAAGAGGCGTCGTGTTCTTCATCCACAATCACCAGGCCCAGATTTTGGAGGGGGGCGAAGACGGCGGAACGGGGACCGATGACGATGCGGGCTTTTCCGGAACGGATGGCATGCCATTCGTCAAAGCGCTCCCCATCCGAGAGGAGGCTGTGCAGCACTGCCACGGAGGAAGGCAGTTCCGCGAAACGGGATTTGAAACGCTGAACCGTCTGGGGCGTCAGGGAAATTTCCGGCACCATGATCAGGGCGGATTTTCCGGATTTTACTATTTGGGAAACGGCCTGTAAGTAAACCTCCGTCTTGCCGGAACCGGTAACCCCTTGCAGCAGGACCGGTTTTTTGCGCTCTGCCGCGCACATGGCCGTGATTTCTTCCAGCGCTTTCTGCTGCTGGCTGTTCAGCTTCATGGGCTGGGTGGGGACGAATTGCTCCCCGGTGCTGGGGTCCCGGTGCACGGCCTCTTCTTTCAGGGAGATGAAGCCTTTGGCTTCCAGGCTGCGGGCAACGTTCAGGGCTCCGGCGCCGAATGCCGCCAGGGGGGCGGACTGTTGTTTCGCGGATGAGAAATAATCCAGCATTTGGGCCTGCCGGGGTGCTTTGCGGTACAGGGCGTCCAGTTCCTCCTGTGCCGGAGTTTTTTCCAGATACACCATTTTGCGCATTTTTTCCGCCGTATTTTCCTGACGAACGGTTTCCGGGAGCAGACACCGGATCATCTGATCCAGAGCCACGGAGTAATAGTCCGCCGCCCATGAGGCCAGATTCATCATCACCGGGGAAATCAGGGGCTCCGGATCGATCAGTTTCAGAATGGGCTTGAGCCTGTCCTTCCAGGCCGGGGCCGGTTCTGACAGCGTAAGCACGGTTCCGGTAGCCGTTCTGTTGCGCAGGGGCACCTGTACGCGGCAGCCCGGCTTGACATCTCCCGCTTCCGGAGGAATACCGTAATCCAGTACCAGATCGCTTTGTCCGTCAACCAGAATGCGCGCCGCCTGCATGGAGTGAAAAGGAGGATAACATTAACGATAGCCGAAAGGGAAACGGGAGACGCCGCTCATGTCCTTCAGAACTTCAATGTAATTGTAGCCGTATCCATCCATGATTTGCGTTACGACGGATGCTTGGTCGTACCCGATTTCCAGGGCTACAAAGCCGTCTTCGTTCAGGTAATCCCGGGCGCGGGCCAGAAAGCGTTCAATGATTTCCCAGCCTTTAGGGCCTCCGAACAGGGCTGTATGGGGGTCTTTCATGACTTCCGGGGCAAGTTTTTCCCCCTCTGCAATGTATGGCAGATTGGCCACGATAACGTCAAAGAGCTTGTTCCGCCCGTTTTCCTCTTTTTCTCCCTCCGGAGCAGAATCGGCATCCTCCGCATGCGGATCCGTTTTTTCCTGGGGAATGTTGGCGAACAGATTCGTCTGGATGGTGGAGACTCTGGCTCCCAGCCGCATGGCATTTTCCAGGGCCAGATCCAGAGCCTGCGGGGAAATGTCCGCCAGCACGACTTCTCCGGCGCGCTCCTTGAGTTCCAGCGCCAGCGTGACGCCGATAACGCCGGAGCCCGTGCCCATGTCCAGGATGCGTACCGGATGGTCCGGGATTTTCTTTAACACCATTTCCACCAGTTCCTCGGTTTCCGGGCGGGGAATCAGGGCGCGGGCATCCGTCAGGAAATCCCTCCGGAAAAATTCCGTGACCCCCAGCAGATGTTGCAGCGGTTCTCCCGCTGCCCTGCGTTTCAGCAGTTCGCGCAGGGGTGCCAGCTCCGCTTCTTCCACGGGCCTGTCAAACTGGGAGTAAAGAGCCGTGCGGTTGCAGTGCAGGACATGGGCCAGCAAATGCTGCATGGTGGCGCGTGCTTCGTCGCACCCCTGGCGGGCCAGATAATCCGTGCCGGCCTGAAGGACTTCCAGTAAAGTTTTCATGAAAGGAAAAAGGAAGTTAGGACATTCCGGCCTCCGCCAGGCGTTCCTGCATTTCCGCATGCTGGAGGGCCATAATCAGGTCTTCCAGCTGCCCCATCAGGATACCGTCCAGATTGTGGGAAGTGTAGCCGATGCGGTGGTCTGTCAGACGGTTCTGCGGGAAGTTGTATGTGCGTATCTTTTCTTCACGGCCGCCGGAGCCGATGAGATTGCGGCGCGCGGCGGAGTATTTTTCCGCCTCTTCCCGTTTTTTGGCTTCAAAGAGCTTGGCGCGCAGGATTTTCATGCCTTTTTCTCGGTTTTTCATCTGGCTGCGTTCTTCCTCGCACCGGACATAAACGCCCGTGGGTATGTGCCATATCTGAACGGCGGATTCCGTTTTGTTCACATGCTGGCCTCCGGCTCCGCCGGAACGGCATACTTCGATGCGGAGATCTTCCGGGCGGATTTCTATGTCCACTTCCTCCGCTTCCGGCATGACGGCCACGGTGGCGGTGGAAGTATGGATGCGCCCCTGCGTTTCCGTAGCGGGAACGCGCTGCACACGGTGCACGCCGCCTTCATATTTCAGGAATCGGAACACTTCTTCCCCGGCAATGCGGCAGACGACTTCCTTGAATCCGCCCACGTCCGACGGGCTGCTTTCCAGATGCTCGAAGCGCCAGCCGCGTTCTTCCGCAAAACGCTGGTACATCCGCAGCAGGTCTCCGGCAAACAGGGAGGCTTCATCCCCGCCCGTTCCGGCGCGGATTTCAATGATGGCGTCCCGGTCTTCCGTCGTGTCGCGGGGCAGCAGGCTGTACTGCACGTCGCTTCGCAGTTTTTCCAGGGCGGCTTCCAGTTCTGGAATCTCCAGGGCGGCCAGTTCCGCCAGTTCCGGATCGTCCGTCTTGGCCAGTTCCTGGTTGTCCGCCAGCTGTTGTTCCGTGGCGTTCAGGGAATCCCATGTTTCCATGAGTTCCTTCAGGCGGCGGTGCTCTCTCATGATTTCCGAGGCCTTTTTCTGGTCATTGAAGAAGTCCGGTTCGGCAATGACTGTTTCCAATTCTTCCAGGCGCTGGCGGCGTTTTTCAATGAGAGGTGTGTAATCCATGGCGTTTGCGTGTAAAGGATTTTAAAAGATGGCGGGGTTTTCTGAAAGCCAAATCCGGGGGATGTAAGACATGTTCCGGCATTTAAAAGCAGGGGGGGGATTCCGCTTCCGGCGCCTCTGCCGCGCTTTCCTGAATCCGGAAAACCGGGCCAAAAGAAAACCGCAGCCATTACGTTTTTCCAATATGCTTCCCTGAAAAGGGGAAAAGCGGAATTATCGTAACTGCCGCGGCGGTAAAGCTGGCATCGCGTACGGGACTCGAACCCGTGTTGCCCGCGTGAAAGGCGGGAGTCCTGGACCGCTAGACGAACGCGACTTTTAGGTTTGCAGGGACTGCGCGGCGAAGTAAATACTACCGGAAGCCGAAAGGCAAGAATTATTTGAATCCGAGTTAAAAAAATCGTTATTTTCCTTCCGGTATGTGGGATTCGTCGTAATCGTCCAGCCTGTGCTGCCAGAGGTAGTACCGCGTTTGCTGGACAAGCACGCCGGAAAGTGCCAGCAGGGAAATGAGGTTGGGCAGGGACATCAGTCCGTTGGCGCAGTCTGCAAAAATCCATACCAGTTCTATTTTAGAGACGCAGCCGATGAAGACCGCCGCCACCCAGATGACGCGGTAAGGCATGATCAGCCGGATGCCTCCCAGGTATTCCAGCGCTTTTTCTCCAAAGTAGGACCAGCCCAGAATGGTGGAAACTACAAACGTAACCAGGCTGAGCGTGAGCAGAGGGGAGCCTATGTAAGGAATTTTGCTGAATGCCAGCGTAGTAAGCCTGGGGCCGTCCGTGCAGGAAATATCCGGATGCGCGATGATGCTGGTGGTCAGCACAATTCCCGTCAGGGCGCAGATGATGACGGTATCCCAGAAGGGGCCGCTGGAAGAGATGAGCGCCTGCCTGACGGGGTTGCGGTTCTGCGCTGCGGCGGAGGCGATGGCTGCGGATCCCAGGCCGGCCTCATTGGAAAAGAGGCCCCGGGCCACACCGGTTCTCATTGCCGCCATGACGGCCGCTCCTGCTGCGCCCCCGGCGGCGGCTTCTCCCGTGAAGGCGCAGTCCAGAATATACCGGATGGCGGGAATAATATACTCTGCCTGTATGGTCAGGATATACAGGCATCCCATGATATAGATGACGGCCATGAACGGCACGAAGAAAGCGCATACCCTGGCAATGCCCTGGATGCCTCCCAGCATCACCAGAGCCGTCAATGCCGTCAGAACGGCGGCTGTTCCCCAGAAGGGAATGGAAAAGGCGTGGTGGAGCTGTTCCGCCGCTGCGTTCCCTTGCGTCAGATTGCCGATTCCAAAGGCGGCAATGGCCGTGAAGACGGCGAAGGCTGTCCCCAGCCATTTGCTGTTCAGACCGCGTTCCAGCACGAACATGGGGCCTCCGCTCATATTGCCGTCCTTGTTCTCCACCCGGTATTTGATGGCGAGTAATCCTTCCGAATAACGGGTTGCCATTCCCAGAATTCCCGTCAGCCAGCACCAAAAGACGGCGCCGGGGCCTCCGGCTGCAATCGCCACGCCCACGCCGATGATATTCCCGGCGCCGATGTTGGCTGCCAGGGCCACCATCAGGGAACTGAATGGGGAGATATCTCCCTTGTCCGTATGATCTTTCACAAAATACAATTTCAGGGCCTTAAGCAGATAACGCTGCGGAAACCGCAGGATGGCGGTGAGGTACAGGTGCGTGCCCAGCAGCATGATGAGCAGGGGCCACCCCCACAGAAAGCTGCTGAAAGCGGACAGCCAGGATGTGAGCGTGTCCCCGGTCTGGAAAAAGGCATTTTGGAGGGCGTCAAGCATACCGGGGGATTCTAGGGAAAAGAAGCGTGGTGACAAGTCCTTAAACAAATGACGGAGAAAGGTTTTTCACAATGTTATGAACCTGGGCCCGGAGTTTTCCGTTTTTGGGGAATCGGTTCCAGGAAAAATGCCGTCTCCCGTATTCGAGTATCGTTTCCCTGAAAAGAAGATGTGTGTTCCTGGTGCGGCTCTTCCGTCCCCCGGAAGCGGAGGAGGCAGGGGCGGACGAGCTGCTGACTGGGGAAAGGGTTGCCTGTTTCCGGCGCGCATTCTTATCACAGGCTCCGCCATGTCCTTGAAATGGGTAAAACCCTTGGACAAGACGGTGTTGACTGCGGCAGTGGGAGCAGATAAAACCTTGAAACAGGGTGTCAATCCGGCCTAGGGAAAGGCGTTTCCCGCTCAGGCGGTTGTGTGGCCGCGACGGTACAGGCGGATAATCAATAATTAATTAAAGAAAAAATGATTGTTTTTACGGAAGAGAAGAAATTTTCCAGGGAAGATGTTCAAGAATTGTTCCTGTCCGTTGGCTGGATTTCCGGACAATATCCGGGGCGTCTGTTCAAGGCTCTCATGAATTCATCCACTGTTGTTACGGCCTGGGACGGTGACCGCCTGGCAGGGCTGGTGCGGGTACTGGACGACAGCGAGATGGTTGCCTACATGCATTATGTTCTGGTGCATCCCGCCTATCAGGGCAGGGGGATTGCTGGAAAAATGGTGGAAATGGTTAAGGAAAAATACAGGGACTACCTGTATCTTGAAATCATGCCGGAGGAGAGCAGAAACGCCGCTTTTTATGAGAAGCACGGCTTCCGGGTTATGGAAGACGGCGTAGCCATGCAGCTGTGCAACTTTTCAAACAGGAGCTGATGTGGGGCGCCGGGGAGAGGTTGTCTGCGGCTGCCGGGGCGCAGGCGATGCGGCCGTTGTCCGCCGGATATATCCGTTTTTCAGCATACTGTTCCGGAAGGCTGTTTTTTATGGCTGAAATCCGCAGTCGAGAAACTGCGGTCTGCCTCGGGGGAGCTGGACAGGATACAGTAAACCCGCGGGAATCCTTTCGGATTTTGGCTCCGCGGGTTTACCTTCTCATCCCGGATCAGCTCCGGAAAAGGTTTAGATTCAGTTCCCTGATGATGGATTGAAGCGCCGCCTGCCCCTTGACGGTATTCCCTGCGGGATCCAGGGGAGGCGAAAAAGCCGCCATGGCCAGCTTGCCGGGAGCTACGGCCACCAGGCCGCCTCCTACCCCGGACTTGGCCGGAAGGCCGGCCTTGTACATCCAGTCCCCTGTGGAATCATAAAGGCCTGACATGCACATTTCCGCCAAAATGGGGGGAACGTTCTCCTCTTTCACCACACGCTTCTTGCTGACGGGATTGACCCCGCCGTTGGCGTAGCAGGCGCCCATCAGGGCCAGCTGGGACGCGGTGATGTTCAGGGAACACATGCGGGTGTACAAATCCACAATCATGGGCGGCGTATTGTAAAAATAGCCGTAGCTGTCCAGCAGCCAGGCGATGCCGCGGTTGTGCTGGTTGGTAGCGCTTTCCGACTTGTAAATCTCCTGGTTCACAGTCAGGGCCGTGTTGGCGAAGTTATTGAAATTATGGATCATGTTTCCCCATATTTCATCGGAATCCGAACCGTTGACCAGGCTGACCGTCGCCATGGCCCCTGCGTTGACCAGGGGATTGAGGGGCTTGCCGCCATGCAGCTCAATGGCCATTACGGAATTGAAGGGTTCCCCGGTGGGGTCCGCTCCGATTTTCGCGCGCAGCTGCTTCATGCCGATCAGATCCATGACATAAGCCAGGTTGAATGCCTTGGAAATGGATTCAATGGCGAAGGGCGCGTCCGCGGAGCCTGCGGTCAGGAGGTCTCCGTTGACGGTGACCACGGCAATCGCCAGCAGGTCGGAAGGTACCTGGGCCAGGGCGGGAATGTACGAGGCGTTTTTGCCTCCCTGGACGGTTTTGGCGTAGGCGTATGCGTTATCCAGGGCCGTCCGGATCTGTTCATTGGAAGGAATGTTACTCATGGGATATGGAATGGCTAGGGGTTGCTGCGGAATGGGAATCATTGTTTTTCTCCCATCCGAAGGGTTCAAAGGCGTCTTCGGGATCCACCGGCCGTTTCCAGGAGGGTTTGGCCATGGCATGGATGATAAAGGGAATACCCGCGAAAATGAAGGTGCCCACCACCAGAAGGAGAATGTACATGGTACTGCTGCCTACGGTAATTTGGTTAGGCGGGATGAAGCTCACCAGGAAAGCCGCCAGGCTGGCCAGGAAGCCGAGCCCTCCGACAATCCACATGCCGAAGGTTCTGCCGCCGGGAATGCGGAAAGTACGGGGCGTATTCGGTTCCCGGTAGCGCAGGTAAATGCCTGACGCGAACATCAGCATGTACATGATGAGGTACAGAATGATGGTCAGCTGGGAAATAATCTGGTAGGCGGATTGCACGGAAGGCATGATCACAAACATGATGGAAAGCAGGGTGACGATTCCCCCCTGGATAAAAAGGATGCCCATCTGGACGTTGTTCTTGTTCCGCTTCTGCATGACAGGCGGAAGGTTACCGGCCAGGCCCACCTGGTACAGGCCTTTTGAGGGGCCTCCCACCCATGCGGTTACCTGGGCCAGAACGCCTACGGCCAGCGCAAGCGCCAGAATCCAGTTCATCCAGCCGAGGCCGAAGAAGCTGAAATAGCTGTCATAAGTAATCAGCAGGCTCTGCACCAGATTAATCTGGGAATTGGGAATGATGAAGCCGATGGCCAGCGTGCCCAGAACGAAAATAAGCACCGTAATGATGGCGGAAATCAGAATGGCCAGCGGATAATTGCGTCCGGGATTATTCACATCCTTCACATGCACGGCGGACATTTCCATCCCTGCGTAAAACAGGAAGATGCTGGCTGCCAGAACGAGGTTGTTGAAATTGCTCATGTCCGGCACCAGCTTGTCCCAGCTCATATCCAGTAGGATCGGGTTGCCGCCGGCCCAATAGCCCAGGCCCAGCAGGATCAGGATGGCTCCGGGAATAATGGTTCCGATGATGGTTCCCCATTTGGTGACGCCTGCGGAAGTCTTCATGCCGCGCAGATTAAGCAGGGTGGCCGCCCAGTACACGCACAGCACCACGATGAGAACATACCATTTATTGGCGGCAAGCGCTTCATCCCATCTTTGTCCGGGCCCCATGAAAGCCAGGGAAACGGCGGCGAATGTCAGAACGGTAGGGAACCAGATGGTACTCTCAATCCATTGCAGCCAGATGGCCAGGAACCCCCATTTTTTCCCGAATGCCTCGCCTACCCAGCGGTAAACGCCGCCCTTTTGGGGCCATCCGGTAGTAAGCTCCGCGGCGACCAGGGAAACAGGCACCAGAAAGAATACCGCGGCGAAAATGTAATAAAAAACGGAACTCAGTCCGTAAGTGCTTTCCGCAGGCATGCCGCGCAGGCTGACAATGGCGGAAACGTTGATCATGGCGAGAGTGAATACTCCCATGCGGAGGACGGATTTTACCGCCGGAGCGTTATTGGTTGTTGCGGGGCCTGTTGGAGCAGCCCCTGGTTGAGTCGTATTATTCATTGGTTTATTCCGGGTTGAGAATTGGGACGGCGTAAAGAAAGTGCCGACACCGGCCTTATCTGGACGACCAGGCGGGAGACCCTTTCGTTGAAGGGATGATGCAGATAGAACCGCCGGAGTTTGTCTTAATGGAGGCCGGGAAATTTTTAGACCTTCCGGATGGGATATCCTGGCCGGCAGTGAATGGCCGGGAGTTGGGAAACGCGTCAACACATGGTTATCCCTTATGAATTTTCAAGAAAGATATATATTTTATAAAATGTTAATTGATAGAAATTTATTCTTATTAATAACAATTATTCAAAAATAAATCCTTGTTCTGTTTTATTTCCTGAAATAGATAAGAATAATAAATACGGGGAAGCATTGGCTTCCCGATATTTGTTCCTTAATATCTAACTATTTGGATTTCATGAAAAAACGGCAGTTTCAGCATCATGTGGATTCTCTGCCTGATAATGCTCTCACAGTGTCCGGAGGTGGGCCGGCTCCGTTTGACAAGGAGGCCGGGGCGTTTAGCGGCAGCTGGGACTGGGGGATTATTGTTGATCCGCTTGGTCCGGGGGAAACGGCGGAGTGCCGTTTAATGCTGGGGGTAGATGATAACGGAACTCTGACCGTTGACGGTGAAGGAATTTTCATTCCAGGGGAGGGTAAATACCATGGAGGCACTTATAGGGAAAAAAGCTTGAGCTTTCCTATTGAACCGGGACCGCACCGTGTACACATGACTTATGAGAACGTTGCTGTTCCTCCTGAATGGACTAATCTGGCAATCCTTAATTATTCCATTGAAGTCATGGTCTCGGATGGCACCTCTTCATCCTCCTATCAGCCGGATGAAGGTTATCCGGAACCTGTGAGTACGGAAGATGAGGGAGAAGACGTGCCGTGTGAATGCGGGGGGGACGGCAATGGCTCTCAGAGCAGTTCCGGTTTTCCCTGTCCGGAGGAAGACAACGGTGAAGGGGATAATGGTGAAGACGAGGCCCCCTGTACCTGTGAAAACAATGAGGGCGGCAGCAGCAGCTCTTCGGCGCACGGCGTGCGCGGTTCCTCCACCCTTTATGGTTCGTCGGCTGCCGGCAGGCGCGTGGTCGCCCGGACGCTCAAGACGGAAATGGTCTGGCGTACCAATTTTGGCTCTTTCCGGGGCATGACGGGGTTGCCGCAGGGGTTGCTGGACATAGTAGGGTACACATTCTCGTCTGAACTCTGGTCCCCTCGTGCGCTCCATTACTGGCATCCGATGACTCATGAAATCATTTCGGCGCCGCTATCGGGAATTGGAGCGAATACCGCTTTCCAAATCAGGAGCGGCGGAACTGACATTAATTACTACTGCTACGCGGATGGTGGCGGCAGCGGGGTTGACAGTGTTGCCCCCATTGCGGGATCCGCCAAGCGCGGAGGGTCTGCGTGGTTCGGGAGGAGGTCCGCTTCCTCAGCAAAGGCGGGAGAATTCTGCCTCAGTATCCGTTCAACCGCGGGTAATACTGTTAACTATACCGCAGGTGTGGCCTCTTCCTTGAAATACGCCACCGGCTACACCGCTAAAAATGGCGCGTCCTACACAAGAGAAGAATTTGACGGAAAGCTGGATATCGTGCGGGCTTCGGATGGAAGCATTCGGCAGATATGGAACCTGTGGGATGGGCTTGCCAACATCGAAAATGTCACGGAATCCGGATATCGCATCGCCCTCTACCTCCCCGAACAGGTGGATGGGAAAAACAGCTCCACCGGCCTTTATCCCGTTACGGGCGACCCATTTAAAACATTCACGATCACCGGGGACGCGGCAGCGGGCAGGCTTGCCGTCACCGAACAAACCGCCGGGCGCGCTCCCTTCACCACCCGCTACTGGCAGGGAACTGACGGAGCATGGAACATGTCTCAGGGGGAAGGAGAAGATTCCATCTTCACTCTGAAGGAAAAGCAGATTGTCTCTCCCGGAACGTGGAAACTCATCACTACCATACAGAGAGGGGAAAACGGTATCCCTATCTCCCGTGTCTGTGAGACTTATGCCGTCACCCGCAATGGCAATTTGTGCACCAGCCGTATTGAAGGTTACGGAACGGATTACGCCCGGGAGACGACCTACGAGTACACAGGCATGGGAAAAATCGCGAAGGAAACTGCTCCTGATGGAAGTGTCAAAACATGGGCGTACGACCGTTTTGGGCGTGAAATCGTGTCCAGTGTCCCCTGGGCGGAAGCTGGAGATAAAGTCACTTACACCACTTATCGGGATCAGACGCAGGCGGATCCGGATATTCTCACCCAATGGGTGACGTTGACGGCTACTGCGGCGGAACTCTGGCGAACGGATTATACTTACATTGAGGAAAATCATGTGCGGCGCGTGGAAAAACGCACCACCGCATTGGGAGAAGAAAATGTACGGCTGGAAGTGAAGGAATCCTGGCTCGGCACGGCTCCCAATGTTTATGCCCGCGGACGCCTGAAGATGAAACAGGGCATGGACGGTATTCAGACGCATTATTTTTATGAAGAGACGGACCAGTACGGATCCCTTTACAAAGTGACCGCGGAAACGCGGATAGCGGGAGAGAGCGTCCCCGGCCTGAGCTCGCGGAAGGTTACTTACGTCTCCGGCCAGGGCAATAACATGCGTTATGAGCAATACGCCCGACTGGCCGATGGCGCCTGGTCCATGACGGACGCGTCTTCTTATGAATATGACGTTGAGAACCGTTGGGTAAAGCGCACCCGCGCCAATGGGCGCGTTTACGAGCGCATGATGACCTGCTGCGGCCCGTTGTGGGAAAGGGATGAAAATGGAGTGACCACTTCCTATTCCTACAATACGGCCCGCCAGCTGGTGGAAACCATCCGTTCAGCCGTTACGGACGGGGAAACTATGATCACTCCGGAAACCATCACGAGCTATACCCGTGATGCCCTCGGTAAAATTACCTCCCTGCGCAGGGATGCAGGCCCAATGACGACGGTGGAAAGCCGGGAATACGATTTGCTGGGGCGCCTGATAAGAGAAACCGATATTCTGGGGCGCACCACCGTCCGCTCTTATAGCGGGGATGGCCTGGTAGAAACAGTTACCACGCCCGCCGGCGCTACGCTCATCACCCGGAAAAGCCCTTCCGGAACAGTAGTGCGGCGTTACGGCACCGGGCAGCAGGATATCCTTTATACCGTTGAGGCCACGGCGGAAGGGATCCGCACGACGGAGGCTGTGCCGGGCGGGGAGGGGGGAGAGCCCCGCGTCGTGACGGGAAGCTCCACCGTCAACGGCTTTGGCGATCTTGTACGGATTGCTGCCGCCAATACCCTGAATGGGGAAAACGTGCGCACTCTTGCATACGATGACAAGGGGCGCCTTATCAGGGAACAGCTGGCGGATATGGCGCCCGCCCTCTACGCGTATGATGCTTTTGGGAACAGGACCAGGGCAATCGTTGCCCTGGAGGATGACCCGACCATCCTGAACTCCCGCATTACTGACTATGCTTATATGACCGAGAGCCGTGAAGACGGAGTCTATAGTCTTGTTTCCATAACAAGCTATACTTCCTCAGGTACTCCCGTTCTTCAAAAGCGGGCGACCTTGCTCTCTGCCCTGAGCCCTGTCCTTGCCGGCAAAACCGTCATGACGGATTCCCGCGGCCATGATGCCGTGGAATGGATGGAATATGGCGGCGGTTCTGTTCGCCTTCGGAAGAAAACCGTGCCCGGCGTCGAGAGCGTCTTCCTCACGCGCATCGTGGACGGATTTACGACGGCGGTTACGGGATTTGACGGTGCAACTGTCCTTCGGCGGCGCACCTATACGGAAACGGGCATCACCTACGCGGACACAGATGTGCGCGGGAATGTCTTTACCTCCGTCTGCGACATCGCCGGCCGCATCATCTCCGGCACGGATGCCGCGGGCAACACGACCACTTACGCTTATGCCCAGCCCTTTGATCTGCCTACCTGCGTTACCAATGCCCTTGGTAAAACAGCCTGTTCCGTTTATGATATCCGGGGTCGCAAGGAAGCCGAATGGGGGACGGCCATACAGCCCGCCGTATACGCTTATGACGCCGCCGGCCATATAGTGAGCCTTGCCACCTTCCGTGATCCCGGGGATGTCATCACTACTGATCCCCGCCTCCGGACGGATGGGGACATCACCACCTGGACGTACGATGTCGCTACGGGGCTGGTTGTCCGCAAGACCTATGCCAATGCCACCCATGTGGATACCGCTTACGATGCGCTCAACCGCGTTTCCGCTACGACGGACGCGCGGGGAACCGTTGCCTCCCGCTCCTACGCCCCCCTTACCGGAGAGCTTACCTCCATTACCTTTAATGACGACGGTTTTACCCCCTCCATCAGCAGCCGCTACAATCATCTGGGGCAGCTGACGCAAATTGAAGACGCTTTCGGAACGCGCACGTTCACGTACAATCAGTATAACGAACAGGAAACGGAAACGACGGCTGGCCTTGCGGCAAGCGTCTTGACCCTCCGCCGTGACGGAGTGGGGAGGCCCGCGGGCTACTGTCTGGACTATGCGGGCGCCGCCGCCTTGCAGACGGCATGGGGGCATGACGCCTCCGGAAGGCTTTCCACCGTCTCGTTGAACGCCGTCGCGAAGCCCTTCACCTACGGCTACAATGCGGAAAGCGGCCTGCTGGACACTCTTGATTACCCCAACACGTTGAAATGGCGGCGCACCCTGGAAGAAAAGCGCGACCTCCCGGTGAATATTGACTACCTGCGCCCCGGCAGCGCCAACTACCCGGCCAAAACCGGCTATTCTTACGATGTGCTGGGGCGTCCCGTCACGAAGAAAGACTATTTCAACACGTCCGCGCCCGACCTCACCCACGCCTACGCCTACAATGACAGGAATGAACTTGTGAGCGACGCGATGAGCCGGGGCGGCATATACAGTTACGCCTACGATAACATCGGCAACCGCACAACCTCCCGGGAGGGAACGGATTCCCTTCCCACCACATACGTTGCCAACCGGCTTAATCAATACACGGATATCACCGAGGGTACGGAGCCGCCCTTTGTTCCCACCTATGACGCCGACGGCAACCAGACGAAGATTCAGACGTCCACGGGAGAATGGGAAGCCGCCTGCAACGCGTTGAATCAGGCGGTCAGCTTCACGCAGGGGGACAGGCGTATTGAGTGCGTTTACGATTATCTGAACAGGAGGGTAGAAAAATCCGTCTATGAAGGGGAAGCGCTCATGTCAAGGAAACGGTTTATCTACCAGGGTTACCTGCAAATCGCGGAACTGGATGCTGCGGACGCTTCGGAATCCGCTGACCCCGTCCTGCGTAAAACGTACCTGTGGGATCCCCTGGAACCGGTAGCCACGCGCATCTTGGCGATGAGCGTCTTTGATGAAACGGGAACCTATGTGGAAGATCTTTATTACACGCATGACGCGTTGAAGAACACAACGGCGCTCTTCGGCATCAAGGCGGGCCGGCGAGCTTTGTACGAATACGGCCCGTATGGGAATGTTCTCAAGATGGAAGGCAATGCGGCAGAGCTGAATCCGTTCCGGTTCTCCAGCGAGTATTTCGATGAGGAAACCGGGCTTGTGCAGTACAATTTTAGATATTATAATCCGAAGGATGGGAGATGGATCAGCAGGGATCTTATTAATTTAATTGATTTTAGAATAAATATTTCTAATTATTTCAATATTGTTGGGTTTAATAAAAATTTGATTGATAAAAACAACAATCAATATTCATTTATTTCTAATAAATGTTATTTGATTGATAAATATGGTCTTTTTGGTTGGCTGGGAGTTGCAGGTTTGATCCTTAGCGTAGGACTATTCATATATGCATTGAAAAAACTAGCCGATTCTGTTGATGAAGAGAAGAAAACGGCCGAGGATGCTCAAGACGCATATGATCGTGGAGATTATGATGAATGGGCAAAATGCTGTGACAAGTTGCAAGAAAAAAGAAGAGAAAAATGTAAAAAAGCTGCGGAAGCTACTGAAAAAGGATTCAAACTTTTAAAGCCAAGAAAATAATTTAATATGGATTATTGTAAATATTTAATGAAAAAACAAATTGTTGTCAATGTTTTTTTTGCAGTAATTGCATTTATATCTATATTATATCTATATTATTATATTGACCTGTTATCTATGGTTAAAATAAAAAATCCATTAAAAATACAATATGTAAATTTATCTACGCTATACTCAATACTTTTAATTCTTTTTATTATTTCATTTTTTATAAAAATTAAGAAAATGTGTCTCATTTTCTTAATTATTCTTTGCATTTTTAATATAATTATAGTTTTTGCTTTAGAGATATTTTCAATAGAAACAATCAATGTTATTATGTTTTCATATATGATATTTTTTGCATGTTTTTCAATAATTAATTTTGTCTATAGTTTTCATGATACTCTAAATAAAAAAATTATGTGAATCATATATAAATTTTCGTAATTATTTACTTTATTTTTCGTCGGAGCAATTTACTGGATATCAAGGAATCAGAATATTCTAAAAATCTTACAGCAAGATTGTTCTATATAATTCCGTATAGAAATAATATCAGATTTATCACATCGTTCCTATGTTAATGGAGTTGGAGGCAGATATGGAGTATGGGGTTCTCAAGCAGTCCCATGGGTTTATGCGCATGAAGCCGGCCATTATGGGACTTCCCGACGATTATCAGGATGTCACCAATTCAGATGGCACCGTAACTTCCGTTCCTAACGCAGGACATGAAGGACATATGATGGGGGAATATGGAGGAAGCGTCAATCAACATGAAATAGATGCTATTTAAAAAATATCGAATGCCCATGCGATGAAAATCAATAAATATATTTCAATAGTCTTTATCATTTTATTTTCAATATTATTAGCTGATTGTGCAATATCAGAAGAAAATAAAAATCAACATATGGAGCCAGATCGGATTATCTTGAGAGATTTGACTAAAAATTTACAAGTTATTGTAACATTTGGTCATCCCTCCCGGAGAAAACAAGAAATTATACTTAAAGAAAATCAGCCTGTAAATTTCTTTGGCATCGATTTTGTTTTGCGTAAAGGTATTTTATACGCAAAACGAGATGAAGAGGAGAAGGTCTTCCTTTCACCCGGGTCATATTATATAAATATATCTCCTATAATAAAGGGGACATGGGAGTCAGGTAAGACATTTATTCCTTTTGAGGGGAAACATCATCCTAAACAATAATTGGCATGAATATAAAATTCATACTAATTATTTAATTGCGTAAACAGGATTAATATTTTTTCTGATTCCGTTATTTAATTTTCCTTCATCTGTTGCATGATATCATTTTAAATATGGTGATTCTCTAGATATAAATGGAATATTAGAAATTTTACGGGCGGGTAAACGGATGGCATCTTGATATTTTCGCCAAGAACAATACATGCCTGTACTCTGATACGCTTGGCCTTTCTGAAGATGCTGAAACGGAATGTTGCAAGGATGGTGTAAAATACTCTAAAATTGCGGATGACGCAGGAAGGGAATGCTGCGAATATGAAGTACAGGAAATTTTTATTCTGGTTAAACCATGCAGCTACTGGTCAGGAAATGTAGGACATGCTTGGGTCAAAACGCCCAATATGCAGAGAGGCCTCTACCCCGGAAGTTGGCACAAAGGCGCTTTAGGCGTTGGAGCCGGAAAAATTCAGGATGATGCCCGTAATGAAGGAGATGCCGATTCTGGAAATTCCTACACTTATAAAGCCTGTCCTGAGTCAGTAAATAAAGTTGAAGAGCAGATCCGGGAAGATGAAAAGAAGGTCCCTCAATATTCACTATACAACTCGGGAGCAAGAAATTGCTGCGGATGGTCGTGTGCAATCGTGGAAGGAGCTGGTTTTGTAGCCCCGTTTGCCCCTGATACTCCTCTTCTGGCTCCAGCTCCTCAAGGGCATAGAGGCTATGGCGAAGGAAGAGAGCCTTGCGAATAAACAAAAAGGGAATTAATAAATTATTTAAGATGAAAAAGAAAATGTGGAAGATCGTCATAGGAATAGTCGTTTTTTACTTCTTCATTTATTTACCGTTCTCCCTCTTCTGGTCGGCCATAGATACGGGAGACGGTTATGAGAGGAGTGTAACTCTGTTGGAAACAGTGGAAAAGGATTTGGAACTCCATAAGATATTTGCCCGGCATGGAATGAAATTAACAGGCGATGGAGCTTCCTGGAGAAGTAAAACTTGTGAGATCTGTTTCGTTGTCGAAGACGGAACGAATGCCCGGATTCCTCCGGAAGTTGAGGAGTATCTGTTAAACAACCCTGATCTTGTGAAAGGCTGCCGTATCGAAGTACAAATCATGGCCCCTCCGAGCAATGGTTATCCTTACACTACTCATTGCGAAAAAATATATTTTCCGTGGAGACTTTTCTATTAAATAAATGCGGAATTATGTTTCCTCTTTTTACGGGAATCGCTCTTTTTGGTTCATCTTTTTCTAATTCTTGATGGATGGAGCCATATGTTCTCGTTGCCGTCCACCTTCTTGCGGCAACTGATAAAAGAAGTGGTATAAAATTATTTCAGGCATGCGCCATCATTAATCATGAAATCTTACACTCCTTCACTCATCGGATGGATAGCGCTGTTTCCTACAGCTTGTGTAACGCTATTCGACAAAAACATTAGCTTTCCTGTTTCTCTATCTATAACATTAGGATTGGCAATGTTCATCGGTCAATTTACAAGCCTGTTTTGGGGATTGTGTGGTATCATCGTGAATTCGAATAGAAAAGACGATCTTATTGCGCTTATATTGTCAGGTACATGGCTTGCCATCATGATCATAGGGGTCGCGACAGGTTCTTGATACGGTGATCATTAAGTCCTTCTAGGTTTCAGAGGATAAACACTAAGTCATTAAACAATAAGGCAGGACATGCCTGTGAAAATCGGTAACGTCTGCCATGAAGGATGAGCGTCCGGAGGGCTTCACCAGGGCAGATGAAAATGTTTCCTGTGACGGTTTTACAATAGGGGGGGGGACAGTTTTTTCTGTACGGTCCATCATATAAAACCCGCACATCATCAAGATTTGTGCGGGTCTTTTGCTATAAAAAAGTTGGAGCGGATGATGGGATTCGAACCCACGACATCAACCTTGGCAAGGTTGCGCTCTACCCCTGAGCTACATCCGCTTTAAAAGATTGGAGCCTTACGGCGTCCGTGTGCCGAGAAGTATATAAGGTTTTCCGGTCTTGGCAAGATTTTTTTAGAGAAAAAATCCTGTTTTCCCGGAATACGGATGTCGCCGCCGGCATGGGGACACAGGAGAAGAAAGAATTCTGGTCTGCGATGCGTGTCGCTCCGTTCCTTGTTGATGCCGTTTTTGGGAAAACGGTGGAGGGGCGCATAAAAACGGGATTGTTCCGTAAAAGCCCGTTTGGGCTTGCCTTGGAACAATCCCGTTGAAAGGGACAATCAGAGGGCTCAGTAGCTTCTGGCCCACAGAACACGGCGTGTCGTCATGCGTCCGGTGAGGATGCAGGGAGCCGGTTCGCCCTGGCCCAGTTCGCCGAGCGGGATGCAGCGGATGGAGATGCGCAGCCGCTTAGCCAGTGCTTCTTCTTCTTCCGGCGACCCGTCCCACGGCACCTGGAGCCAGTCTGCGTCTCCCTCACCGGAGAAGTTTTCTTCCAATTCCCGCAGCGTGGAGGCAGGGCGGATATGGGAGTCCCGGAAGGAAATGGCCCGCTGAAGCAGGGCGTCCTGGATGCTTTGGAGGATATCCGCAGCGGTATCGATCAGTTCCGTTTCCGGGACGAAGGATTTTTCGTTGGCGGGCCGGTCACGCCGCTGAAGGCAGACGGAGCCTTTTTCCAGGTCCCGGGGGCCTATTTCCAGGCGCACGGGCACGCCTTTTTTCACCCATTCCCATTTCTTGGCGCCGCCGCCCAGATCGCGCTTGTCCACCAGCACGCGCAGCGGCTGGCCATGGAAGGTTTTGGCCCGGAGGGTGTGCGCCAGCTCCTCGCAGTGGTCCAGAACGGCCTGGCGGCTTTCTTCCTTGGGCGTGACGGGAATGATGACGATTTGCTGGGGAGCGACGCGGGGCGGGCAGACGAGTCCGTCGTCGTCGGAGTGCATCATGATGAGCGCTCCGATCATGCGGGTGGAAACGCCCCAGGAGCTCGTCCATGCGAATTGCTGGGTGTTGTCCCGTCCGGCGAAGCAGATGTTTTGGGATTTGGAGAAGTTCTGCCCCAGGAAGTGGGAGGTCCCGGCCTGGATGGCCTTGCGGTCCTGCACCATGGCTTCCACCGTGTAGGTCTGCTCCGCGCCGGGGAAGCGTTCCGCCTCCGTCTTTTCCCCGGGAATGGTGGGGATGGCGAGCACGTCCCGCTGGAATTCCTCATAAACCTTGTGCATGGTGAGGGTTTCCTCAATGGCTTCCTCCCGGGTTTCATGGGCCGTATGCCCTTCCTGCCACAGGAATTCGGCTGTGCGCAGGAAGATTCGGGGCCTCATTTCCCAGCGCATCACATTGCACCACTGATTGACCTTGAGGGGCAGATCGCGGTAGCTGGAGGTCCAGCGGGCGAAAGCCGCGCCGATGACGGTTTCCGAAGTGGGCCGGATGACGAAGGGTTCCGTAAGCTCCCCGGTGGGAATCATGCGTGTCTTGCCGGTGGTTTCATCCTTCTGCGCTTCCAGCCTGTGGTGGGTGACTACGGCGCATTCCGTGGCGAAGCCTTCGGCATGCTCCGCTTCCTTTTCCAGATAGGAGATCGGAATCAGGAGGGGGAAATAGGCGTTCGTGTGGCCGGTGTCCTTGAAGCGCTGGTCCAGGTCTTTCTGAATGAGTTCCCAGATGGCGTAACCCCATGGCTTGATGACCATGCAGCCGCGCACCTCGGAATTTTCCGCCATGTCGGCGGCCTTGATGACTTGCTGGTACCACTCGGGGAAATCCTGGGCGCGGGTAGGGGAGATTGCGGTTTGTTGAGACATATTGGATGGTTTGTTGAATAGAACGGGCGGAGCCCGCAAAGGAAATTCGGAATGCTGTTAAAAGGGGGCGTTTTTGTATTCCCGGTAATTGCTGTAGGCGAAGAGGGCCATGAAGATGGGGATAAAGTAGCCGTGGAAGAGCTGAAAACTGAGCAGTCCGATGAGGATGGCCGTGATGAAGCCGGTCATGAATACTTTCCTGGGGGAGCGGATGTACTGGGCGATCAGCTGGCCGCCGTCCAGGGGATAGATGGGCAGCAGATTCAGGAGGGTCCACCATTCTCCAATCATGATGAGGCAGGAGAGGATGTACAGCTTGGGGGAGATGAGCGCCGCTGTGAAGGGGCTGATGGCCAGGTCCCAGAAGTCCAGGTTGTGAGAGGCCATGACGGGAGCGACGATGTTCCAGGTGAGCCACAGGCTGATGATGCCCAGCAGCAGGGTCATCATGGGGCCCGCCAGAATCATGAGGGCCCTGCCTCCGCGCGTCAATTGCATGCCGTGGCTGCTTGTCAGGCCGCCGAAGAGTTCCAGAACAATCGTCTGCTGGCCGCCGCCCAGCCTGCGTCCCACCAGCGCGTGCCCCATTTCATGGGACAGGATGGCGATGAAGCCGGCAATGACGAACAGGGCCGGATAAATGAGATCTTCCACGCTGCTGATGCTGAGGGCGCCGCCGAAAATGGCCAGCACCACCCAGAAGCTGGGGCGGATGTAAACAGGTATCCCGAACAGGGTGAAATGAACCATGCGCGAGAGGGTAAGGGCAGATTCCCGTTTTGCCAAGCCCGGAGAACGTGCATGCCCCGTTTTGGCGTTGGAGAGGCGCAGCGAATTGTGTTAAACGGTTTTCATGAGGCTGTTTTTCATCATTCCGTGCTGTGCCGTGCAGGCCGTCCTGGGGTATGACGGGCCGCCGCCCCTGACGGAGGTGGACGGCCGTTCCCCCATCCGCATGGGCGGGGAGATGCTTGGCGGATACCGTTCCTATTATATTCACCGGGGGGAAAAGATGGGGGGGGATTCCTTGGAGGGCCAGATTTCCGGCGGAGCCTCCCTGTCGGATTCCTGGGCGGTGAGCGGGGAACTTTTCGCCATCCGCAACTGGCAGCGCCGCCATTTCAGCCAGACCACCTTGCACGGAGAAGTCCAGTATTATCTGGCGGACGAATGCACGGCCGGTTTTTTTGTCAACGGACAGCGGTATGATTCCTGCCCTCTGAAGAACGGGGCGGAGCCGGGACTTTCCCTTAAATGGAACCCCACTCCTTCCTGGTCTTTCCGCGGTTCCCTCCTGTATGATTCCGGCCAGGAGGGGGTCTATTCCCAGTGGAACGTTACCTGGCAGCCCCTGCTGTGCGAATCTGTCGCCATGGTGAATACGGTTTCCCTGGGCTTTGCCCATGATTATCTGGGAAGGAACGGCTTGAAAGAGCTGATGGTGCGCACGGGGGCGCTGTGGGCCGTTTCCGGCGGTCTGCGGGTGGAGCCTTTCCTGGGATGGTATTGCGGCTACGGGCGGGACGATTTCAAAAAAGTAGTGCTGGGGCTTTGGTGCTCTTACGTTTTTTAACGGGCGGATTTCTCCGGTTTTCCGGCATTTTCCTGTTGCCAAACGGGGAGGCTTGGTCATAATGGTCTGCGTATGATGAAGCCTACACTTCTTGTTTTAGCAGCTGGCATGGGCAGCCGTTACGGCGGTCTCAAGCAACTTGATCCGATGGGCCCCAACGGGGAAGTCGTTCTTGACTATTCTGTTTATGATGCCATCCGGGCCGGTTTCGGAAAAGTGGTATTCATTATCCGCCGTGACTTTGAAGATATTTTCAAGGAAAAGGTCGGCAGCCGTTTTGCCGGCAAGATTGAGGTGGATTACGCTTTCCAGTCTCTGGACGACCTGCCGGAAGGCTTCTCCGTGCCGGAAGGCCGGGAAAAGCCCTGGGGCACCGCCCACGCCCTGCGTGCCGCTCGCCACGTGGTGAAGGAACCCTTTGCCGTAGTGAATGCGGATGACTTTTACGGTGCGGACGCTTTTGTGCAGGCCGCCAAGTTCCTGACTTCCACTACGGATGAACCCGGCAAGGCCCATTACGGCATGATCGGCTATCCGCTGAAGAATACCCTCTCCGACAACGGGGACGTGAACCGCGGCATTTGCTCCATTAAGGACGGCCTTCTGGACGGCGTGGAGGAATTCGTGAAAATCCAGGCTGACGAAGACGGCGTCGTGCGCGGAAACAATCTGAAGGGCGAACGCCTGCCGGTGGATCCCTCAGAACTGGTTTCCATGAATTTCTGGCTGTTCTCCCCCTCCTTCATTGAACTGACGGAAGATCATTTCATTGACTTCCTGAAAGAACACGGCCAGGAACCCAAGAGCGAATGCTTTATTCCCACCGTGGTGGACGCCCTGATTCATGCGGACCGGGCGGATTGCGCTGTTCTTCCCACTTCTTCCTCCTGGTTCGGCATGACCTATCCGGGGGACAAGCCCATGGTTGTGGAAGGCATCAACAAACTTATTCAGCAGGGCGTATACCCTGAAAAGCTCAACTAAGCCTTTTTCCCTATGCACGATCTCAAGGCTGTATCAACCCTGTTCGATCTCCGCGGCGATTTTGTCCACGGTTACTCTTACGGCAGCGGCCACATCAACGACACCTACTGCATCTGGGTGGATCAGGCGGGACAGCGTATCCGTTACATCCTCCAGCGCGTGAACCATAATGTGTTCAAGCAGCCCATCCCCCTGATGGAGAATGTAAAGCGCGTAACGGACCACGCTCTGAAGCGCCTGAAAGAGGAACAGTGCCCGGAAGCTTACCGCCGCACTCTCACGCTGGTTCCTTCCGTGGACGGCAAGCCGTACGCCTTGGATTCGGACGGCAACTGCTGGCGCGTGTACCCGTTCATTGAACGCGCACGCACGTATGACCAGATTGAAACTACCAAGCAGTGCCAGGAAGCGGCGCGCGCCTTCGGCGAGTTCCAGAAGCTCACGGCAGACCTGCCCGGAGAGCCCCTGTTCGAAACCATTCCCAATTTCCACAATACTACTTCCCGCCTGGCGGCTCTGAAAGAAGCCATCCAGTCCGACCCCCTGGGGCGCGTGAAAGAGGTGCAGAAGGAAATAGACTGGTATCTTTCCCGCGAGGCGGACTGCCACATGGTGGTGGATTACCTGAAATCCGGGGAATTGCCCCTGCGCTGTACGCACAATGATACCAAGCTGAACAATGTGATGCTGGACGATGTCACCGGAGAAGGCATTTGCGTGATTGACCTGGATACCACGATGCCCGGTTCCGCCATTTACGACTTCGGCGACATGATCCGGACGGCCACGTCTCCCGCCGCGGAAGATGAAAAGGACGTCTCCAAGGTCACGATGCGCATGTTCATGTTTGAAGCTCTGGTGCAGGGTTACCTGAGTTCCGCCAAGAGTTTCCTGACGCCTCTGGAAAAGAGCCTGCTGCCGTTCTCCGGCAAATTGCTCACGATGGAATGCGGCATCCGCTTCCTGACGGACTACCTGTCCGGTGACGTGTATTTTAAAATCCACCGTCCGGAACACAACCTGGACCGTTGCCGTACGCAGATGGCCCTGGTGGAATCCATTGAGGCGCAGATGGATGAAATGAAGGCCATTGTGGACCGCTATTAATCAATATTTACCAACATCGGAAGAACATGAAGATTCTCGTAACCGGCGGCGCCGGATTCATCGGTTCCCATATTGTGGAACACTATCAGGATAAGGCGGAAGAAATCCGTGTGCTGGACAACCTGCGCACGGGCTATCTCAAAAACCTGGAAGGGCTCAGGCACACATTCATCGAAGGTTCCATCTGCGACCGGGAGCTGGTGCGCCAGGCGGTGCAGGGGGTGGACTATATTTTCCATATGGCTGCGCTCGTCTCCGTGCCGGAATCCATGAGCAAGATCGGCGAATGCATCGACATCAACGTCAACGGTTTGCTGAACGTGCTGGAGGAAGCTTCCGCCGCCGGAGTCAAAAAAATCGTGCTGGCGTCTTCCGCCGCCATTTACGGAGATAATCCTACGGTGCCCAAACTGGAAACCATGTACCCGGAACCCAAGAGCCCCTATGCCATTACCAAGCTGGACGGGGAATACTACCTCAACATGTTCCGGGCGGAAGGAAAAATCAATACGGCGGCCGTGCGCTTCTTCAATGTCTTCGGCCCCCGGCAGGACCCCAAGGGCGCCTATGCCGCGGCCGTGCCCATTTTCATTGAAAAAGCTGTCAAGGGGGAAGATATCACCGTGTATGGGGACGGCTCCCAGACGCGCGATTTCATCTATGTGAAAGACATTGTAGGAGCCCTGACCTTTGTGGCGGAACACCCGGAAGTCACCGGCGTGTTCAATGCCGGTTACGGCGGCCAGATCACCATTGAAGAGCTGGCGCAGAACATCATCAAGGCTGCGGGATCTTCCTCCAAGGTGCTTCATGCGCCGGAACGTCCGGGAGACGTCAAGCATTCCCGCGCCTGTGCGGACAAGCTCCGCAATGCCGGATGGCAGCCCAGGCATACTTTGCCGGAAGGCCTGGCGACGACGCTGGAATACTTCAAGGGAATTCTGGGCAGGTAGCCTTCCGTAATTTCCGGTTTTATATTACTCCGGGCTGTCTCCGCTTCTGTAGCGGAGGCAGTCTTTTTTATGGGAAATTGGGGATGTGTATGACAAATTGGACGGGTGTTGAAATTTGGATCATGCAAAAAGACTTTTCCCATCATGGGAAAAGAAGAAGAGCGGGGGGAGGAAGAATGAAAAAATGATTTATGGTCAAAAGTTTTTTATGAATTTTCACAGTCCTTTGGTTTGACAATAAGGTAATTGGCTGAAGCCGATGTCCCGTATTTGTTAGAGGAAAAAATTTTCTGCGGGAAAAAGCCGGACTGGCATTGAATATCATTGACGGGAGAAAGGCGCGATAATAGAGACTTCGGGCGATATGCGTTTCTTCAGAGATTCTTCCGCCAAGCAATGGCCTGCGTTTAAAGATCCCTGTTTTGAATTGGCCTTGGCCCGCCGGAAGGAGGAAGCCCGCTGGGGATGGATACCTTTTGCCGTATTCGTCTTCTTTTTGTTTGTGTACCGCTTCTTTGGCCTTGTCATGCCGAGCAATAATGCGGACGGCTCGCAGTCATGGCTCTTTTTGCTGGTGCTGGCGGGCTGGGGGCTCCTGGGTCTCGTCCACATGGTTGTGATTCCCATCTGGATGCTGATCGCCTCCTTTCATTACTGGGAGGTGAACCGCAGGGGATTGGCTGTTGCGGGGCTGCTGTTCAGCATTTTGGCTCCTGTCAGCATGGTTTTCATGCTGTCCTGCTGGTCCATGTTTGGATAAAGGTGCATTTTCCGTCCTGAGGGGGGGGAACGGTATCGCTTCCGCCAAACTTTCAGGATTCCGGGGATTGGCCTTTTCTCCGGCCTTTCAACCGGGTAAAGTGTTTCCGATGGATTTGTTCAGTTTACAGGAAGCGGAAGCGCGGGAAGGCTTTGAGCCCGGGGCGGACACTTCCGCCATGCCGCTGGCCGCGCGCATGCGCCCGCGCACCCTGGATGAAGTGGCCGGGCAGAAGCATCTGCTGGCTCCGGGTAAGTTGCTGAGACGGGCAATTGAGACGGACCGGTTTACGTCCCTGATTTTCTACGGGCCTCCCGGGTGCGGAAAGACTACTCTGGCCGCCGTCATCGCCCGGACGACGAATGCCCATTTCATGATGCTCAACGGCGTGGAATCCAATGTAGCGGACATCCGGGAAAAAATAGCCCAGGCGCAGATGAGGATGAGCATGCACGGGCGGAAAACCGTTCTTTTCGTGGATGAGCTGCACCGGTTCAACAAGGCTCAACAGGATGTTCTGCTTCCCCATCTGGAAAAAGGTACGGTCAGGTTTATTGGGGCGACCACGGAAAACCCCTATTTTGCGATTAACTCCCCCCTCCTGTCCCGTTCCCAGGTTTTTCCGCTGGAGCCGGTGCCGGAGGAGGAGCTGGCCGCCCTACTGAAGCGCGCCCTGGCGGATGAGGTGCGCGGGCTGGGCGCATCTCCCGTGGATATGGAGGCGGAAGCCCTGAACCATTTGGCCGCCAAGGCGGACGGAGACGCCAGGAAGGCGCTCACGGCTCTGGAAGTGGCTGTTCTGTCCACTCCTGCGGGGAAAGACGGCGTCATTCATGTGGACATCTCCGTAGCGGAGGAATCCATCCAGCGCAAGGCTATCAGGTACGACCGCCTGGGGGATTCCCATTACGATACGATTTCCGCTTTCATCAAATCCATGCGCGGCTCTGACCCGGACGCCGCCCTGTATTGGCTGGGTATGATGCTGGAAGCCGGGGAGGATATCCGCTTTATAGGAAGAAGGCTGGTCATCGCCGCGTCGGAGGATGTAGGGCTGGCGGATTCCAACGCCCTGCGCGTAGCTTTGGACGCGGCGCGCGCGGCGGAAATGGTCGGCATGCCGGAAGCACGCATTCCTCTGGCGCATGCTGCGGTTTACCTGGCGACGGCCCCCAAGAGCAATTCCGCCTACGTGGGCATCAATGCCGCCATGGATGACGTGCGCAATGGGAAAACGCTGGCAGTTCCGGAACACCTGCGGACGCCAACGCGCAAGAAGCTGGCTGCCGCTGGAGGAGCGGATGCCGCCAGGCTGGAATATCTGTATTCCCACGACTATCCGGAACATTACGTACCCCAGGCCTACCTCCCGGAAGGCCGCGTGTATTACACCCCCACCGGAAACGGGATGGAACTGAGGATCAGGGAACGCATGGAATACCGCCGTCAACTGGCGGAGAACGCCGGGGAAGGCGGGAAGAAGGGGTAATTCTTCCTTGAAAACGCGGGAATGAGAAGAAGGTTTCCCTTATTGCTCCTTTGAAGCTGCCGGGAATGTTGTTCGGCTTTGGCCGGCAAGAAGCAGGGAGAGAGGGATGCTTCCGCTTGGGCGCTGGCTGGAAATTCTTCTCCCATCGGAAAAAAGGCAGGAAATTCCTTGGGAATGTCCTGCCTTCGTGAAGGTTGTGAATGGCGGTTTTGTTCGTTTGCCGGCAGGAGTCAGGATTCCTTGGTCACGATGATGTCGCAGTCCGCATCGAACCATCCTTGGCCCTGGCAGTCGAAAACCAAGTCCGGCTTTTCGGAACCGGAGAGGCGCAGGGTGAATTCGCGCCCGTTTTTGTCCTGCCGGTCCTTGGGCAGTTCGCTGACTACGCGGTTGCCCTTCATGAAGCGGGGGTTGCGGATATTGCAGCCGCCGCTGTTCATCTTGAAGGTAATCTTGTAGTTTCCGGGGCCGTCAAGCATGCTGCTGACGTTGACGCGGGTAGGCGTCAGTTCCGGGCGCAGGTCGTAGCCTGTGAAGTGAGGACTTTTCAGGGTGACGGGTTCCGTCAGGTAGCGGTAGTAGTTCTGGGCGCCTATTCCCATGAGGGTTTTAGGGGATATCCTGGCGATGTCCGTCAGGGTCTTCAGCGCCTGGTCCTTTTTCCCCTCATTGCGGTAGAGCCAGAACCTGGCCGCCATGACCTGTTGTTTTTGAAGGGGAGTCAGGCCGGGGGTTTTGAGCTGTTTGTTTACATAGGCATGGGCGGTTTTGTAATCCTTTGGACCGCCGTCTTTGGCGGAATCATTCACCATTCTCTGCACTTTTTCGATGTAGGGCAGATGCCTGAACGTGTATTTGAAGTGCACTCCCTTGATGTCTTCCGGATCCGCCTTCTTGATTTTTTCCAGAATATCCTTTCTGGCAGAGGCCGCATAAGGAGGAAGCTGCTGAAGCCCTTCTCCGTAAAGAAGGGCCGCGGCCGTTCCGGATGAAGCGGCGGCTTTTTCCCACAGGGCATTGGCCTTGTTTTGCTGTTTTACGGCTTCCATTGCCTGCTTCATGACGGCTGGCAATGTTTCCCTGGAGACGCCTTCCGACAGGAATACCATGTTTCCGGTGGGGGAGACCACCTGGATGGCGGGGATGTTCCAGATTTCCCCCGGGGGCTTGGGCAGTTTCTGCTCTTCTTCCGTCATTTCTTCACGCTCGTCCTGGATACACCAGAGCACGGGTTCCGGGGAGTTCTTGGCCAGATGTTCCACAGCGCGGGTGATTTCACGTGATTTTGGGGACCAGTCCGTGCCGGCCCATACGACGATCATGTATTTATTGACGGTTTTCGCCTCGTCTTTCACGGCGCTGTAAGCGGGGAGGGCCGCCTGGACGGGGGCGGACAGGAAGAGGGCTGCGGCCAGCAGGCCGGAAACGGGATTGAAGTGATGAAGCATGGCGTTAATGGAGAATTTATTTTTCGTAAACGAGGATATGGCGCAGGTGCATGAATTCCGGCTGTGCGTTTTTGGCTTCCACCTTGATCCACTTGGCTTTGGTGCCTTCCGGAGCGGTGATGACCCATTCCTTGGGCATGTTTTCCGTGGCGGCCAGGGGGAACCAGGTGGCTCCGTCCGTGGACGTGGAGACCTCCATTTTCTTCATCCGGTTTTCATTGCCGTCGCGTTTGGTGACTACCAGCCCGGCCAGATTCACGCCGTTTTTCAGTTCTACAATAACGTTCGGATTGGACTCTTTGTCCGTATGCTGGGCGCCGCCGCAGGGACGCAGCAGGTTGATATGGTCCCAGGGGCTGTCCCACTGGCTCGTGGTGGAGCACCGGACCATGCCGTCTGCGGGCACCAGTTTCCAGCCCTGCGGAATGGACGCCTTGACCGTATTGTTCGTCGTATTGGTGCCGGAGAAAGATGCCGCTGCTTGGCTCAAGGCCTGGAAGGCCGGAATGGAGCGGGCCGTTTCCGTGGCATAGATGGCTTTGCCATAGGCTTCCTTCAGCTTTTTGGGGTCGGGGGCTTTTCCGGAGGTCCCGGTTTTTCCCGTTTGCTGGGCTACCTTGGCGAACGCGTTGGAGAAGACGTCCGCCTGTCCGTTTTCCACAAAGTTTTTCACGCCCCATTCCAACGCCTGGCCAAAGTTGGTGCCGTCCCCCGTTTTCAGGTGGGTGGATAGGACGGTTTCCAGATAGGCCGCTTTTTCCTGCGGATTTGCCAGGAAGGCGGATTGGGAGTCCAGCACGGGCTGGAATTTCACTGCCCATGATGTGGGAGTGGTGGCGATGGCTTCATGCAGGTCCCGGAACCAGGCAATCCGGTCCGCGGGCGGAATATCCATCAGGAATTTATTCTGCACGTCCTTGAGGATGTCGAATGCGGCAAAGCCGTTGCCCTGATAGTGGGAAAGGGCGTCCTTGGCGTAAACGTACCAGTCGACAGGCTGCATGCCTTCCTTTTCCATCAGCAGGCGTTGAAGTTCCGTGCGGAAGAACGGGTGCAGCGGTGTTTGCCTGAGCGCTTCCTCCCATGCCTGGATGGCCTTGTCCTTGTTGCCGGAAGCTTCGTCCAGTCGGGCCTGGGCGGCCCACAGGTAGGCCTGGTCCGCCTTATCGTTGTCAGCAAAGACATTTTCCATCAGCAGGTAGGAAGTCGGAGCCTGGGAGCCGAAGATATGGTTGTGCATGCCTCCGTCCGGTCCGCCGAAGCCGCCTTTCCATTCCCCCCGCTTCACGCGCACCGCGTACGCGCAGTGGCCGGGCTGCCCTACCGGATAGGCCGGGATGCCGTGGGCCTGGGCCGCTATGGTGCCGAAGTAGGAGAGGCCGCCGCAGACGCCGCCGATGATCTGCGTGTTTTCCGCAGTCGTGTGAAGATCCCTCCACGGCACGTAGAAAAGCGGCCCCTGAATGGTATCGCCAAAGAAATTATGGCCCGTATAGGGGGCGGCCCAGCAGGCGGCCGTGTACCGCCGCCAGGGGAGGTTGACATGTTCGTTGCTCCATTCGTAGGATTTATCGTCCCAGGGACTTCCCACGACGAAGCGCATTTCCCATGGGCGCAGTTTGATGAATCCCGGATGCAGCTTGTTTTCCTGATGCAGTTTTTTGAAAATCCGGTAGCGGCGTACCGGATTGCTGTTGGCGGAGTTGGTTTTAAGCCTTCCCGCTACGGGGCCGGTGGAAAAGACAGAGGCCAGTCCGGTGGCCAGGGATTGGTAATTCCGGAAATCCGGGCTCTTGCCGTCCGTTTTCCAGATGTCGGAAAGGATTTGAAGGCCTGCCGGTGAATTTTCCGGAATCAGGCCCGCTCCAAGATAAAGCTCCATCCACGCCGGGTCCTGTAAAAAGGTTTTGATGAAAGCGGCATCCTGTGCGCTTTTGGAGAAAACGGCTTTCACTTTGTCCGGTCCCGTGACGCGCAGAAGTTCGTGCATGTCCAGCAAATGGCGGTACTGCCTGTTCTGGAGCAGTTTTTGTTCGGATTTCGTTTGTTCTCCAGCCTTCAGGAGGGTGGAGCGCAGTTCCGTCTGTAGACCGTCAAAGTCTCCGGAGGCAATTTTTTGTGCCAGGGGCGCCGGCAGACGGCTGGAGGAGGCCGGCGTTTCCGTTTCAATTTCCGTCGGGCCCTGCGCCGTGCAGACGGGCGCCGAGAGCAGGGAAGTGCAGAGAAGAAGATGTGAAATATTCATGTGGAAGGGATTACTTGATAATAGCAGAAAGAGGGGGGAGGGGACCAGTGCGTTTTTCGACTTATTACGATGCCGGAAGGACGTTTTTATCATCCTTCGCGGCATATTTCAGCACAAATGGTCACAGAGCATTTTGACGCCCAGGCCGATGAGGATGAGCCCGGCTCCCGCTTCCAGATGAAAGGTCGGAAAGCGGTGCAGCCGTCTGGTCAGGAAAAAGCCGGCCGCCGTGCACAGGAAGGTGGTGAAGCCGATGGCGGCGGCGGGGAGAAGCACCGCGTGGAGGGTAGGGTCGGTTCCACACTGGGCGGATGAAAGGTAAATGCTGACGCCCGCTACCAGCGCGTCGATGCTGGTGGCGATTCCCACAGCCATAAGGGTAGGAAGCGTCAGGCTGGTGACGTGGGGCATATCCTCTTCTTCGTTGCGGTGATTCCAGCCTTCGCGGAGGACGTTGACCCCGAGGAAGGTGAACACGGCGAAGCCCAGCCAGTGGTCCCAGGCCGCAATATACCGGTGCACGGAGCCTGTAAGCAGAAAACCCAGCACGGGCATCAGGAATTGACCGGCCCCGGTGGACAGGGAGAGCTTGATTCCGTTGCTCAAACGCTTTTGCTTAATGAGCAGGCCGTAGGAGAACGCCACGACGAAAGCGTCCACGGAGAGGGCAAAAGCCAGGAAGATCAAGTCGGCAAGCGGCATGCTCATTGCGGAGAGGCACTCTAGGATATCCCCGGGAAAAAGCAATTTTTTTGTTCCTTGCGCTTTTTCCTGATTCCAAATGCGGCACAGGCGGGTCGGCTGGATTCCTGCTTCCGGCCGGAGGATTTGGTTGTTTCATGATTTTTTGTTGTATTTCCTATAAAAACACACCCGTAAAGACACAAGCATACCGGATGGAAGTTTGAAAAAATATTCACTTTTGCTACATGGTATGATTCACGTTTGGGGATATGATATTCTGCGGCGGATGTGTTTTTTGATATAGACCTCGTCGGAATTTGTCGGCATGCTTTGTGCTTCATGGCAGTTATTCCCGTTGGCCGCCATGTTTGAAAGCATAGTTGCATTATTTTTTAGGGAATAGAAGAACGGCGGCCTTGATTGTTCAAAACCGCCGTTTGTGTCATTGGGCATGTATAATTTCTGTCGAATGACGTTTTTTTTCGTCGCCCGGCATATGTTCTTAACCTATTGACGCTTCATCTTGATTGTGTTTCGGCAATGGAATATAAGGCTGCTTTTCCTGCTAATTTTACCCGTGCTCCATCCATGCGGCAATAAAGTGTTCCACCGCGTTTGGAAGCCTGATAACCTATGATGTTGTCTTTTCCCAATCTGTTCGCCCAGTAAGGTATAATGTGACAATGACCGGAACCACAAACGGCATCCTCCGGCACTCCGCATTTGGGGGCAAAGGTACGGGAAACGCAGTCAGTTTCCGCACCTTTTGCGGTTACATGGAGCAAAAGACCGTTCAGGGCATGAACTTTTGATAGATCCGGATTGAGATGTTCGATTATTTTTACATCATCAAACACGCATAAAAGGTCACGCCCCATATACGCTTCTCTGGGGGTAGCGCCGATAGCGTCGATCATTTGCTCCGTTACGGGAACTGATTTTAATTCATAGGCGGGGAAATCCATTTCATAAAGATCACCATGCCGTTCTACCGCCAAATCACCGCTTAAAGTTTGAAAAACAACTTTTGCCGCTTCTTTTTCATGGAAGTTCAAAATAACATAGGCACAGGCTAATGTCGCATGACCGCATAAGTTAATCTCTCCACCGGGGGTGAACCACCGCAGATGATAGCTCCCCCCCTTTTTGACAGCAAAGGCCGTTTCTGAAAGATTGTTTTCAACGGCCATATTTAACATCAATTCCCCGGACGGCCATTGTTCTAAAATGCAAATCGCCGCGGGATTTCCATGAAAAACTTTGTCAGTAAAGGCGTCTATGATATATTGTCTCGTTATAATATATTTATTCCAAATCAACTGCAACTTCGGTTCTGCGCAAAATTTTCAGACGCGGGCCCTGGCATCCATGCAGCTTTTTGCGGGCTTGGCGGTAAATACTTTCCATGCTCCGTATTGCTTTTGTATCTTAACCGTTTATTAAAGCGGGCTCCCCAAAGTCCGGACGTTACTCATAAGCATTCAGGGCGGAGCCGCCGGGAAAAATGAATTGATGGACATGAGTGGTGCTTTTCAGGCTCCATAACCGCAGTTTCAAAATGAAGGCTGGACAGTTGTTGCTGCGTAAGCTTCATCATTGATTGACAAATATGTTCCCGAACCGCACGCATGACTGGCGGAAGGGGGCATTCCGACAGTCATGCGTCGAGGATGGGAAAGAAAGCTATTTGCAGTATTTTTTGATATAGGGCAGCACGGCGTCTGCCCAGATGGCGTAGCCTTTTTCCGTAAAGTGCAGGTTGTCCCTGCTGATGCCGGGGAGCAGTTTGCCGGAGGAGTCCAGAAAGCGCCTGTTGATGTTGGCGTAAGTGGTGCGGGGCAGCTTGCACTGGGCCAGAATGGCGTTGATGCGGTCGTTGTGCTGGCGCAGCTTGTCCTGGGGGCCTGTGCCGCGCGGGAAAATGCCCAGCAGGAGGACGTGGGTGTCCGGGAACCTGACCAGCAGGTGTTCAACGGTACCCAGAATTCCCATGGCCGTTTTTTCCGGGGCTTCCCCTCCTTTGAAATAACCGGTATTGTTGGTGCCGATCATGACGATGCAGAGTTTGGGGTCCGTCTGGGCCGGGATGCCGGAATCCGTGATGCGGTAAATCAGGTTGGTGGTTTGGTCCCCGGAAATGCCGAAATTGCAGGGATGATAGGGGGAGAACGCCTTTTCCCATATTGGTTTTCCTTCCCTTTTCCAGTAGTCCGTAATGGAATCTCCCAGGAAAAGGACGCCGCAGGGGTTGTTCTTTATTTGTTCCACCTGCTGTTCATATTGCTTCCTCCACCATTGGGGCTGTTCCCGTGGCAGCGGAGTCAGAGGGGACGGCGCAGCCGTTGAGAGAAGGGAGGCCAGCAGGGAGAAAGAAAGTATATGTAAGATCTTCATTGGCATTTATTGTATGAACGTTTTCCAAAAACACCACATGAAAGTGGTGGCCTTTTTTGCTGCTGCGGTGTGCGGGCAGCTTTTGCTGCAGGGTGTTCCCCCTTGCCAGATTCCGGGGGGTGGTGTAGCTTGTGGGCGGTATGAGTGAGGTATCCCTGCAGCATGGAATGACGCGCCAGATGGCCGTCTCCCAGTCCATGCAGACAGGGATGCAGATTCTTCAGGCTTCCGCTTTGGAATTAAGGCAGATTATCCGTCAGGCGCTGGAAACCAATCCCATGCTTGATGAGTTGCCGGACGCTTCCCCGGAAGCGCTGGAAGACGGTCCGGACGGGGATGCTTGGAATGAGCGGGAGGACGGGTGGAACGAGTTTACGGCGGAAGGCCGCCTGTCTGGGGACGCGGCCGCCCGCCGTGATTTCATGTATGAATCCGTCGTGGCTCCGGAATCCCTGAAAACCCATTTGATGGATCAGGCGCAGCATTCCGCATTGACGGGCCGCGCCCGGGACGCCCTGTTCCTGCTGATTGACGCTTTGGACGAACGCGGGTTTCTGACGGAGTCTCCGCAGGAGCTGGAAGAGCAGGGGTGTTTCAGCATGCGGGACATGGAGGAAGCTCTGGCTGCGCTGAGGGAAATGGACCCGCCCGGAGTGGGGGCGGCGAATTTAAGGGATTCCCTGCTGATCCAGCTTGAACAGCGCGGTTTGAAGCGTTCGCTTGCTTTCCGCCTGGTCAAGCGCTGCTGGCGGGAACTGGCGGCGCACAAGTATGAGGAAGCCGCACGCCTGCTGGACGTGGAACCGGGGGCCGTGGCGGCGGCTCTGGAGGTGATTAGGAGCCTGACTCCTGATCCAGGGGGAGCCTACGCCCCCGGCGGAAACCCTCATCTGCTGCCTGACGTCATTGTGGAGGAGGGGCCTTCCGGCGTGCTGGAGGTTATCCTCACTTCCGAGTATCTTCCGCGCCTGTCCATGAATGAACGGTATATGGAGTTAATGGCTGAGGGTTCCGGAAGCCGGGAGCTGAGGCAATATCTCCGCAGGGCGTTCCGTGAGGGACAGGAGTTGTTGCGGGCTTTGGATATGAGGCAGGAGACCGTTTTGCGCCTGGCCCGTGTCATTGTGCAGAGGCAGGAGGATTTTTTCAGGTCCGGCCCGTCCCGCCTGAAGGCCATGGGCATGGAAGAAGTGGCGGAGGAGATGGGGGTTCATGTTTCCACGGTTTCCCGGGCGTGCCGGGACAAGTACCTGTTGTGCAGGTGGGGGATGAAAGAATTGAGATCCTTTTTCAGTGCGGGAGTTCCGTCTGAAGGCGGCGTTTCCCCGGACGGGGCGGCTTCCGGAGCCGTGGCTGCCGGCGCCGTCCAGGAGCTGATGCGGCGGCTGATTGCGGAGGAAGATTCTTCCAAACCCCTCAGTGACGCCGGGCTGGCGGCCGCGCTGCGGGAAAAAGGGGTGAACATCGCCCGCAGGACGGTGGCCAAATATCGGGAGCAGATGAAGATACTGCCCGCTTCCCTGCGCCGGGGAATATGACAGTCCCCTATATTTTGAATTGTTTATTAATAATTTAACAATCAATGTATTGCGTCTTTTGTTGATGGGGCGCTTTTTTTGTTTTTCTTTCCGACGGAAGAGGCGGTTGACTGATGCGGCTTTGGTGCTATAGTCCCCGCTTTATCGTGATGCGTACATTTACCTGGCCTATTGCCCTGCTGCTGGCGGGGCTTCTTTTCCAGACAGTGGCGTTTGCCGTGTTGAATACGGTTGTTCCCCTGTGGATGGAGCAATTTGATGCCGCCACCTGGGAGGCAGGGCTGGTGGGGGCTTTCTTTTTTCTCGGGAACCTGGCCGGAACGCTGCTGGCTGGCGGCGTGATTCGCCGGGCCGGGTTCAAAGGAAGTTACCAATATGCGTGCCTTTTATGCGCAGTGTCCACCGTTCTGCTGCCTGTGTTTCCCGGCGTGCCGGCCTGGAGCGGCCTCCGGCTGCTGGCAGGGATCAGCTGCGCCCTGGTCTGGGTGGTGGTGGAAAGCGCCCTGCTGAGGGCCGGAACGCTGCAAACCCGCGGCATTCTGCTGGCTTCCTACATGGTGGTTTATTATCTGGGTACGGTGCTGGGGCAGTTGCTTCTGGGCTGGTTCCCCAGCGATATGCCCCTGATTGTGACGGAAGTCTGCATTTTATCAGTGGCGGGCATGGTTCCGCTGATGTTCGCGCGTCTGGAGCCGGGCAATGGACAGGTTTCATCCTCCTCCCATATAGAGATTCGGACACTGCTGAGACGCCGCAGCGTCTTTCTGGGTGTTGTGGGATGTGTGATTTCCGGCGTGGTATTGGGTACTATTTATTGCCTGATGCCCCTGTTCCTGAAGCACCAGGGAATGGACCACTCTTCCGTGGGATACTGGATGGCCCTGCTGATTGCCGCTGCCATTCTGGGGCAGTGGCCCATGGGGCGGCTGGCGGACAGGTACGGCCGCGCTTTCGTCATGAAATGCCAGTCCCTGCTGGTGGCGGCGGCCTGTGCCGGGCTGATGCTGAAGGGGGGGCTGATGGCTCCCTCCCTGATTGCTCTGGGGCTGGCCGGATTTTCCCTGTACCCTGTTGCCATGGCCTGGGGATGCGAGGAAGCTTCCCGGGATGAACTGGTGACCATGAACCAGCTTCTGCTGTTGAGTTATTCCCTGGGCACGCTGGCCGGCCCTTCCCTGACTTCATTCCTGATGCAGAGGTATTCCGACAATTGGATGCCTATGGTTATTGCGCTGGTGGCCCTTTCCTTCATGCCTGTGCTGATGCTGGGCGGCGGCCACGGAAGGAGAAAGCTGTCCCGGTAACGGGGAGAGAGGGAAACGTCAGGATGCTTTCTCGCCCTGGCCGGCGTTTTTTGCCGGTTCGGGCGCGTCGTTGTCCGCTACCTGGTGGATCATATCCGTCAGTGCCTGCACATATTCTTCTGTACGGGCGTCCGTAACGGGATACCTGCACCGGCAGGAGACCGTGGGAATGCCCAAGGCCGCGTAATGGCGGTCGTTGCCTGTGAGAGCGGAGGGTTCCCGTTGTAAGGTAGTGGGCGCCTGTTCCCAGGATTTGGCGAAGGGGGCGGCGCACTGGCCTGCGAATTTCCTGCCGTGGGAGGTGGTCATGAACAGAACGTCTTCCCGGGTGGATTCCGGCCCCGTCTGTTTTCGTTCCCCGCCGGCATCCAGCTTCTGGGGTTCCAGATTGATCATGCCCAGGATATTGGTTGCCCCGATGCTGCCGCTCAGGGAGCCGGCATGCACGCAGGCTCCGGATGAGATGGATTTCCCCGCGGGTTCCGCTCCATTCGCGTACGCGACAAAATAGATATTGTGATTGGTGGGAATGTCCTTCAGGCCTCGCGCCGTCTCCAGCAGCAGAGCCGTTCCGCTGCCGTTGTTGCGCCGTCCGCTGGAATCATAATTGGCTCCCACGACGATGCTTTGATTGTTGGAATACAGGCCGGGCTTGTAAACCAGGATGTTGTAAATGGCCGCTCCTTTTTTCACGTTTCCTCCGGATACGGGCTGCATGGTGACGGCGTACCCCATGTCCGAGAAATTCCCGGCGATGTATTTGGCGGCGGCTTCCATGGATTTGGGCTGGCTGGCGTTTCTTGCCCCGATGTCTTTTTGCAGGACTTCCGTGTGTTTTTCCATGCGTGCGCCCAGGGTCCGCGGCGTTTCCTGCCCCCCGGAGGAAAACATGGGAAGAAATGTGCAGGAGGAAAGACCGGTGGACAGCAGCAGGAATCCGGAAGACAGGACGGCGGAGGGATGCATGCGGGGCATCATGGCTTTACAGGGTTTCAATATAATGCAGTTCACGGGCAATCTGGGCTGCCAGGGGGATTTTCATGTGGTCCGGCAGGACGCTCCAGGTATAGGTTTCCACTTCCAGATGCGGCTGCGGGCCTTTGCGGGATCGGAGGAAATTGCGTGTTTTCAGGATGAATTCTTCCGTACCTTTCAAGGGTGTTTCCGGTGAAGCGTACAGGGGAATGTGGTAATGGATGCGCCATTGGGAATCCCGCATTTCCTCCGCATAGTCCCGTCCATAGGCCAGGGCATTGGGCAGATCCGGGAAAAGCATGACGCCTTCCCGGTGGAGGATGCTGGTCTGATGGAAATAAACGCCGTCGTCAAACTGCCGGAGGCGTTCCAGGTCTTCCTCCCCGCATATGCGGCATTCCAGGGCGTTGGAGAATTGCACTTTGCAGAGGGCGATGTTGTTTTCCTCCCAGGCGGAGAGGGTGAATTCCGGTTCTTCCCGGAGAATGGCGAAATGGCAGGTATCGTATGTCAGCCCCAGGTGGCGTTCGATAAGTTCGGGACGGCGGGAACGGTTGCGAAGGCCGTTGAAAAAACGGATGGCTCCATCCGTATCGTGAAAATGGCCGAAGGGTTCCGGTTCCAGCCCCAGCTGCATCAGGCGGCCGGTCTGCCTGCCCAGCACATCCAGGAATCCGCTCATGGCGTCCAGCCGGGAAAAGATGCGTTCTTCATCCGCATGAAACCAGCTGTGCGAGGCAGGGAGCGTGCTGACGGTCAGCCTGTCAGCCTGTTCGTCTCCAATGAGTGCCAGAATGCGAAACAGGTTGCAGGTGTATTCAAAACGTTCCGGTGTAGTCCAGTCCGGCTGGAAAACGCGTTCTTTCACGCGCTGCCCGTGGAAATTTCCGTAAGGGAACCCGTTAAGGGTTTCCACGCGCGCGCCCTGGTCTTCCAGCCATGATTTCAGGGTTTCCGCGGCGTGCGGCGTTTCCAGAAGTTCTGCCGCCGCCCTGGCGGACAGGCGCAGGCCGATGCCCAGGGGGAGATTCTTCAGAGGGGAGTCCATCGCCGCAAGTTCCTGCCTGATGCGGGGAACGCAGGTGAAAAGGGCTTCCCTGGTTTCCGCCCAGGATTCGGCGGGATGAATATTGGTGCAGTAGGAAAGCATGGAGGCGTGTGCGATGTAAAGGGAACGGCGGTTCGCTGCGGGATGTTTCCCACGTTTATATACAGCTCAGCGGAGAAAGAAAATTTCACGGAATTCCGCTTTTTGGCGCCATACGGGGGCTTTCCGGACAAGTGAAACGCGTGCAGCGTCTTTCAACTTCTGGAATAGGATGTCGTTGACGCAATAAAAAACAGGCCGCTTGCAAGCTGGGCCTGTTTTTTTGCAAAGAGGGCATTGGCCCCGGCCCGGAAGCCCGCCGTGGAGGCGGAAAAGCTCCGGGCCGGGGAAAGTCGCCGGTTGTTACTGGACGATGCCCAGCGGAGCAGTCGTTTTCCAGTCTCCGCGGGTGAAGTCCGGGAATACCTGGGGCATGCCGCCCTGGGCCACGGAGTATTCGGAAAGCTCGGAGACGGAGGACCAGAAGGCTCCTTCATAAACGTTCTGGTCCATCGGTTCGCCATTGCGGAGGCATTCGATGATGCGGAAGAGCATCACGAAGTCCATGCCGCCGTGACCGCCCATCTTCAGGGCCAGCGGCCCGATTCTCTTCCAGAGCGGGTGGTCGTACTTTTCAAAAATGGGGGCCAGTTTTTCTTTGCCTTCAATCCATTCATGATAATTTCCGTTGCCCAGTTTTTCGCCGGCTACGCGGGTCGGGAAGCCGGCCAGGGTGCCCAGGGTGCCCTGGATAAGGTTCAGGCGGGAGTAGGGGCGCGGACTTGTTTCATCCCATTCCACCAGGACGGTGCGGCCCATGGTGGTCTTGATGATGGAAGTATTCATATCGCCGCAGGCAAAGTCCAGCTTGTTCCACTTGTGGTCCGCCGGGAAATTTTTCCTGGCGTACGCGGCGCGGCCCAGGGCCGGGCTGGAGAAGGAGACGAGCCTGCCGAAGCAGTCGTCCTTGCGGGCCAGATTCATGTACTGGGCAATGGGGCCGAGGCCGTGCGTGGGATACACGTTGCCGTTGCGCTTGGCGTAGTGATAGGTTCTCCAGGAACCGGTGCCGCGTTCCACCTGCTTCATCTGTCCGCGCAGTTCATGGATGTAGGCGGCTTCTCCGTACAGCAGATCGCCAATGACGCCCTGGCGCACCATGTTCAAGTACATGAGTTCTTCACGTCCGTAGTTGACGTTTTCCATCATCATGCAGTGCTTCCTGGTTTCTTCGGAGGTATCCACGATTTCCCAGAGTTCCTTGATGGAGACGGCCATAGGCACTTCCACAAAGGCGTGGGCGCCCATCTTCATCACGTCGCAGGTAACACGGCAGTGCCATTCCCAGCTGGGGCAGACGATGACGGCGTCCGGCTTGACTTCCTTCATCATGCGCTTGTAGTCTTCCGGTCCTTTCGTGAAAATGGGGGGGCGCTTGCCCGTCTTCTTTTCCACGACGTCCGCACTGCGCTTGGCCCAGTCTTCATACAGGTCGCAAATGCCGACAATTTCCGCACCTTCTATAACGGCCATCTGGCCCACGTGCATGGAACCGCGTTCACCCACGCCGACAAAGGCCACACGCACCTTGTCCAGCTTGGGAGCCCTGAAGCCGCCCATGTAGATGGCGCCGGGCTTGCGCGGGGGCCACGTGGTCATGGGGCCGATGTTATTCGGGTCCGGAATGGTGATTTTCCTGGGAGCCAGGGGGGCTACTTCCTGGGCGTTGGCAAAGGAACCGGCAGCAAGGGCGCCAGTGGCCAGGCCCAGGGTCTGAAGGAAACGACGGCGTGATGATGAATTATCCATGGATGGTAATTGTATGAAGGATTTGAATCCCTAGTCTGCCATAAATACTGAGGCTTGAGAAGCTTTCTTTCACAGATGATGAAAAAATGCATTCCTCTGTAAAAACGGAATATCCCTGATTCCTGAAGAGAATCAGGAGGGTATGCCGCCGCCTTTTGAAAATCCCGGATATGAAAAAGCCCCGGTCCTGCCGCAGCGCGGGAAGGACGGGGCCTGTAAGGGCATCATCCGGTTGTGCCGATGTTGCATGCCGTTGCTTGGGAATAAAGCAGGGGAGCGGGCGTATCGCCGCTCCGCGTTCCGAAGGATCGGCCCTGCATCGGAGGACATCCGGAGGGTGTTGTTTGTTGCCGCCGGCGCTGGCTGCCGTTTCCGTTCCCGATCATCCGTAGATGGTCCGGTTATTGCGCCATGCCGGCGGCGGGAAGTTTTGGCGCCGCAAGCCTGGCATAGGCTTCATTCAGAGCCTTGCCCAGCCTGGGGCGGAAAGCGGTGGTGGCAGGCAGCTGGGTGCCTTCCATGCCGCAGGAGCGGAGGATGTCCGGGATGGACGGGGCCAGAGTGCGCTTCATGATGTTCGTGCAGTCTTCCAGGTCCACTCCGTATTTTTCCTCCATCAGGTTCTTGATGCGGTCCGCCATCTTTCTCATCCTCTCAATCTGTTTTCTGGACATGATAGGCTGGATGATTTCATTCGGGTCGGGGACGTAGCCAGTCAGCATTCCAATGGCCCGTTTCAGATCTTCCGGCAATTCCGTTACATTGCCGCTATTAAGGACCTGAGCCAGAACCTGATAACTGCTGGTGGCGTTTTCGTCGTAATCATGAATGCCCGAGGCCAGCGCCACGCCTGCGATGCTCTGCACGTAGCGGGCTACTTCCGGGGAATAATTTCCTTCCACGAAGGTGGAGGGAACGTCATCCGCGTAAGCCTGCATGGCGGCCTGGCAGGCGAGGGAACCGACGGTGCCCGCGCATAGTGTCCTGATGATGAACGAGGTTATTTTCATGATTGAAACTCCGGTTGAAGCTTCCCGACTGGAACGGTCCGGCGAACCGTTTGCAGCAAGTGAGACCGCGCTGACTTCAATTCCGTTCAAAAGTTTTTTGAATGATTAAAATCATGCTTCCGCGCTTTCCGGACCGTTTAAAAGTTGTTGAATAAGGAGCAGGGAGAATGCGTCCGTTTCGCCGGTTCCGGTTATTGACGGGAAATGGAAAAACCGGCGGGAAAAATTTCAGCTCAGCCAAAAAAGCCGTTCTGGTTGATGTTGAGGCTCCTGCGTTCATACTGGCGTTCCCTGCCTTTCCAGAAGAGAGCCGCGTGTTTTCGTCCGATGGAATCCATGTTCATATACCGCGTTCGCAGCTGTCTTCCGTCCCGGTGGCCCATTTCCCATTGAAGAGCGGTATAATCCCGAAAGGCCGCAGCGTGATAGCTGGCGAAGGTATGGCGCAATATGTCCTGCGCCCAAGGGTGGTTTTTGTTCCAGCCCGCCCGTACGCGCACCTCTCTCCATTTCCTTTCCCAGCCTTTCGGGCAAATGAAGGTATCCGGCGGAACGCGCCGGAATGAGCGCAGGAAGCGCAGGGCCACCGGCTGCAGGGTTACCAGCCGGGAGCCTCCCGTTTTGCTGTGCGTTGACGGAATGATCAGTTCCCCATTCTCCAGGCGGAGATGCCGGAACCTTAATCTTCTGACCTCCTGTGGGCGCACTCCCGCGTACAGCATGAGCACGGCCGCCGGCAGGCACGCGCCGTCATATTCCTTTTGTGCGGTTCTGATCAGTCGGCCGCATTCTTCCGGCATCAGGACGGGGATTTTTTTTTCAATGACGGCCGGGGCGAACGTGCCCTCCACGGGGTTTCCTCCTGCCCAGCCCCGGCGGCAGGCAAACGCGCAGATGCCGTGCAGAATCACTCTGGCTTTCCGCATTCCGCCCGGTGTCGGGAAGCGTGACAGGATGGCCCGGCAGTCTTCCGTACGCAGGCTTCTCATCATTTTCCCCTGCAAGGCAGGCCATTCCCTCATCATGCGCGCGCTCACGGAACGTATTTCTCCCAGGGTGCGCGGTCGCCGGTGCGCTCTGGCCTTCAGAGATTCCTCCACGCATGTCTTAAAAGAAACCGTTCTTTTCATCTCCCTCCAGGCCTGAATTCCCAGTTCCACGCATTGTTGCCTTCCCCTGGTTCCTCTTGCCGCTCTGCGGAGCATTTGGGTTGTCAGCATCAACTCCGCGGGGGAAAGGCGCGTTTTTCTTATCCATTGTATCAAAAGCGTTTCTTCTTCCGTCAAGTGCATCTTGTTCATGGATGTAGCATAAGCAACGGATTCCCTATCCGTCGTCAATCCTAAAATGTTGTCTTATTATTATATTGATAATGAATGTTTTATGTTTTGATGAATTTGTCGTCCCACTTCGTGTAAGAGAAAGAAGTCTCCTTTCTGGGCATTTAATAAATGCCTCTTGGCGATTTTGGGCGTAAAAATCAGAGATGAAATATGTTGTTGAGACGCTAGATGTCAGAATTTCAGATTCATGAACATCTATAATTATTTGGAAAGTCGCTCGATTGACGGATAGGGAATCAGCTAGTTTCAAACGGTGAAGAGCATCAAGGAGCTGTGTGTATTGAGGGATGGCGCTTTGGAGGTCAGAGTAGGGGAACAGATTGAGAATTTGGAAGAAGACATACGCGGGACGGACGGGAGAGCTTTTTTTGCTGGAACGTACGTGACGCGCGGGCTGGAAGAGCTGGTACGCAAGGCGGTTGCCCGTCTGGCGGGCCAATCCTCCTGCGCCGGGGTAGTTCTGAAGCAGGCGCTGGGGGGCGGCAAGACGCATTTGATGAAATGCGCGGCTCTTCTGGCGGCGGATCCGGAGTTGAGGCGGGAGGTGATGCCGGGCGTGCCGCATATCAATGACTTTGGCGCCGCCCGGGTGGCGGCGTTCAACGGGAGAAACCGGCCGCCGGGCTTTTTCTGGGGAGAAATCGCGCGGCAGCTGGGCCTTCCGAATGCTTTTACGACGCTGGAAGCTCCGGACTCCGGCGCCTGGAAAAATCTGTTCCGCCGGGCGGGAGGCCCCCTGCTGGTGATGCTGGATGAAATGCCGCCGTACTTTGAATATTACGCCACGCAGCCCTCCGGGAACGGCACCGTGGCGGACATCATTTCCAACGCGTACACCAACATGCTGGTGGCGGCGCGGGAAACGGGGCAGGCGTTCATGATCGTCTCCACGCTGGAAGGGGCGCATGCCCGCGGTTCCCGTTTCATGAACCATGCCCTGCGGGATGCCGTTAATGACGGGGAGAGGCGCATGCTGGATTCCGTCACGCCCGTGGAGCTGGAGGGGAATGAGATTTACGGAATTCTGCGCAGGCGCCTGTTCCGGTCCCTGCCTCCGGAGGAAGTCATTGCCGGAGTGGCGGAAGACTTCCGCCGCAGTCTGGAAGAAGGGGTGAAAGCCGGCGTGCTGGATGCCGCCGCCCTGCAGGACGCGGATTCCATCAGGCAGACGTATCCCTTCCATCCCAGTTTTTCCAAAATCGCGGCGCTGTTCAAGGATAATGAGGGCTTCCAGCAAACGCGGGGCCTGCTGGAGCTGGCCTCCCGCCTGCTCAAATCCATCTGGCAGGGCAGTTCCGGGGACGCGTGCCTGGCGGGCGCCCAGCACTTTGACCCCTCCCTGGCGGATGTCCGGGACAAGTTCCGGGATATTGCCAGATTGGACGGCGCCCTGGCGCGCGACATCTGGAATGAGCAGGGGGACGCCTTCGCGCAGGAGCTGGACCGCAGGAACGGCCATGCCTGCGCCACCCGGGCGGCCATGATGCTGATGATGAGCAGCCTGGCGGAAAACGCCGGGGCGGAAACGGTGCGCGGCCTGGTTCCCCGGGAACTGTTCCGTTACGTGACGGCGCCCGGCGCGGCGGTAGCCCCGTTCCGGGAAGCTCTTGAGGAGCTGCGCGGCCGCGCGTGGTACCTGCATGAGGAAGACGGGCGGCTTTATTTTGACCGCAATGAGAACCTGACCAGCAAACTGGCCAGTTACGCGCGGAACGCTCCGGCCGCCCGCATCCGGGAACTGCTTCGCGAACGGCTTCTGGAAACTTTCGCGCCGGCGGAAAAGCTGGCTTACGCCTCCGTCCTCTGTTTTGAGGCTCCGGACAGGGTGCGCGCCGCCCTGGCGCGCGAGCGCGTGCTGTACATCGCCATGCCGGGGGACGCGCCCACGCCGGAGGCTTGCATGCGTGCCCTGGGGGATTTCCCGGAAAAGAACAACCTGCTGCTCCTCTACGGCTCCCGCGGCATGGGGAATCTGGATGAAGCCGCCCGCCGCGTGTACGCCGCCCGCCGCGCCGCCCAGACTATGGGGAACGGGCATCCCCAGTACGCGGAACTGCAGGAACGCCTGAACAATGACGAACACAGCTGGAACGCCGCCGTCCTGGCCACGTTTGACTCCCTTCATTATTTCCATGGCCCCCGTTTCACGGTGAAAAAACTGGATACCTCCGGGAAAGACAACGGGGAAATCCGCGTCAGAAAGGCGTTGGAGGCTCCCCCCATCAGGCTGTACGCGGATGTGGAAGCCCATGCGGACATGCTCTGTTCCCGGGCGGAAGCCTGCCTGTTCAATCCGGACTCTCCCGTAATTGCCGTTACGGAATTGCGTTCCCGCCTCAAAACGGTGACGGAAATGCCGCTGCTCCCCGCCGGCCCTCAGGGGCTGGATGAGTTGAAACGGCAGGCCTTCCGGCGAGAACGCTGGGAAGACCTGGGCAACGGCTCCATCACCCGCGAGCCGCGTCCCCGCCGCGCTTCCCTGCGGTGGACGCGGGAATACGGTCCGGATGACAGCGGGCTGGTTCGTCTGGCGGTGGATCCCGTGGACGGAGGCCCCTGTCCGGAAATCCATTACGAGGAAGACGGCGCCGTGACGGAGGAGAGCCCCTGCCTGACGTCCGACAGGCTGGAAACCCGCGCCCTGCGGGTGGAATTCCTGGTTAAAGACCCCACGGGCAAATTTGAGACGGGGGACCCCCAATGCTGGCGGAATGAATTGCGCCTGCGCGTCAACCGCAGGCCGGGAACGGGGCTGGCGGAACTGCTGCTGGCTCCCGCGCGCCCGGATATTCCCATCCGCTATACGCTGGACGGCAGCAATCCCAGAGACGGCCTCCTTTATGAAGGTCCGCTGGAGGTAGGCGCCGGGGAGGTCCGGATTGAGGCCTTCGCGGAGCATGAGGGGCTGGAAACCAGAGAAAGTTTTACGCTGCCGGCGGAACGGAAGGGGGGGGCGGTCAGCGATCCCATGGCCGTTTTGAGCCCGGACGCTCCGGCGCGCCTGGATGCCGCCGGGGGGTATAAAAGCCCCGGCGTCAGCGCGGCGAAGGCGCTGGACGTGGCGGAGGAGTGCGGCGTCACCTTCCGGGAGGCGCAGCTGCTCTTCGGGTCCGGGGAGCAGAGCGTCCAGTTGAAGCTGGGGAGGCTGGAGATACCGGCGGGCCGCCTGAAGAGCCTGGCGGCCGCCATCCTCGCGCCTGGAGACGGCGGTAAAACCCTTCTTCCGGATTCCGCCGGCATGGAATTGAGATTCAAGACCTGTCTGGCTCCTGCTGCCCGGGAGCTGGAACGCTTTCTGAAAAATGCCGCCATTGCTTATCAACCTGAAGAATTGAGACAGGATGCCTGAATGGATTGACTTTGGCGCGCCGGCGGCATGCGGCGCTCACCGTTTCCGGTTGGAAATTCCCCAGGCTTCCCGCGCGGCGGTTGCCCTGTATGAGGACATGGGCTTTGCCGGTGACGGCAGCCGCCCGGAGGGCGCCCTGCTGAGGGCGCGGGTGAAGCGTTCCTGCTGGTCCGCCGTCAGCGAGCTGGTGATGCGTGAGTTCAATGAGCGCCTGCAGGCCGGGAAGCAGGCGCCAGGCAGGTGGCGTACGGGCGGCGTGTGGCTGGAGCGCATGCTGGGCCGGGAACTGTGCGTGTTGTGTTGGGCGCTGGAACACGCCGCCTCCGGCGCGGAGGCGCTGCGCATGGCCAACGCATGGCAGGGGTTCCGTCCGGAGGAGCGGCTGTGGCTGTTCGGCAGAACGGCTCGTTTCGCGCCCTTGGCGGACGACTGTCAGCGCGGCTGGCGCAGGGCGCTGGCGCTGATGATGGGAGAGGCCGCTCCCTCCGCGCGCCTCAGGCGGCGGGAGGGAGGCACCGGGCTTGGCGGGGAAGAAGGCGCGCAGATTTTTTTGAAGCTTGAATCTTAATTGTTTGTATCTTTATCACCTGAACCTGAATTCATCCTTATGCTCGCTCCCTTCAGTTTACAGCATGCCCCCTCCCTGATGGAGGTGATTTTTCCCGTGCAGCGCTTGTCCGCGGAAGTGTTTAAAGAAAGACAGTCCGGAAGTGGGCAGACATTGACGCCTTTGGGAAGTTACTGGAAGGGGCGCAAGCCGCTCATTCTGAACAAGGCATGCGTGCTGGGGACGCTGCTGCCCGCCACGGGGGACGATGTGGGGGACCTGCGCCTGTTTGAGCGCCTGATGGGGATGGATCCGCAGGCGCTGCAGGCGCGCCTGCGGGCCGCGCTGCCCCGTTCCCGCGCGCCTTTGGCGGCGGAAATGGCGGAGCGTTACCAGCGCGGGGAACTCAGCTACGCGGATCTGGTACGGGAAGCCAAACGGCCGGAGGAAATGGGGGAGGGGTTTTGGGAGGGCGTCTGGGATGAGGTGAACGCCCGCCTGGGGACGGAGGCACGCTCCTTCCCGGAGCTGGTGGAGCAGCTGGGCGTGGCGCGCTATGGCCGCCGCCCCCGCATGGCGGATCCCTTCAGCGGCAGCGGGCAGATCCCCTTTGAGGCGGCGCGGCTGGGCTGTGACGCGCGCGCGGCGGACCTGAACCCCGTGGCCTGCCTGCTGAGCTGGGGCGCCTTTCATGTGGCGGGCTGCTCCGCGGCGGACGCCGTGCGGCAGGAGAAGGCGCGCCGTGAGCTGGCGCGCGCGCTGGCACGGGAGATGGACGCCCTGGGCGTGGAGCGGGACGGCCGCGGCTGGCGCGGCCGGGCTTACCTGTATTGCCTGGAGGTGCGCTGCCCCCAGTCCGGCTGGATGGTGCCCGTGCTGCCCACGCTGGTGATCAGCGAGGGGCACCGGGTGGTGGCGCGGCTGGTTCCGGACCCCGTCCGCAAGCGGTATGACATTTCCATTGAGTATGTGGACGCGGCCCGGTGGCCGGAGGAGAAGAAACGGGCGGAGGCGCAGGGCACCCTGCCCAGGGCGGAGAAGGGAACGCTGGTTCATTCCCCGGACGGAATTACCGCGTACCGCACCCGGATGAGCACCATCCGCGGGGATTACAGGGATGAACAGGGGAACAACCGCAACCGCCTGCGCCCGTGGGAAAAGGAGGACATCGTCCCCCGCCCGGAGGACATCCTGCAGGAGCGGCTCTACTGCGTGCAGTGGATCCGGGAGACGGAGGAAGCCGGACGGGCGGAATCCCAATTCCGGGCCGTGACGGAGGCGGATCTGGAACGGGAACGCCGGGTGACGGAGTACGTCCGCGCCCATCTGGCGGACTGGGAGGCGGCAGGCCTGCTGCCGGACATGAAGATTGAGGCTGGATATAATACAAATCAACCGATGCGTGAACGCGGCTGGACGCACTGGCGGCATTTGTTTAATCCGCGCCAGTTGCTTGCGGGGGCCATCCTGCGGCGGCATATGACGGCGGAGACGGCTCCCTTCGTGATGAACGCGTTGAACTGGAATGCCCGTTTAAGCGTTTGGAATAAAGGAAGAGATACTGTTCAAAATATTTTTTACAACCAGGCGCTGAACACGCAGAACAATTACGGCTGCCGGGGAAGCGCGTATCTGGGAAATGTGGTGGAGGGGAGAATGAGCCCCTGTCCGCTGCCGGAGGGGGTGGCGGCGGAGGTGCTCAACCTCCCCGCGGAACAGTGGGAGGAGGGATATGATTTCTGCGTCACGGATCCACCCTACGGGGATGCCGTGAATTATGAGGAAATTTATGAATTCTTCATCGCGTGGATGCGGCGGAACCCGCCGGAGGAATTCCGGGGCTGGATCTGGGATTCCCGCCGCGCGCTGGCGGTGAAGGGAACGGGAGAAGGGTTCCGGAAGGGGATGGTCCGGGCGTTCCGCCGGCTGTCGGAAAACATGAGTTCCGGCGGTTCCATCACGCTGATGTTCACGCACAAGAGCGGCGCGCTGTGGGGGGGGCTGGCCTGGATCATCTGGGCGGCGGGGCTGCGGGTGACCGCCTCCTGGTACGTGGTGACGGAGACGGACTGCGCCCTGCGCACCGGGGCGAACGTGACGGGGACGGTGCTGCTGACGCTGCGGCGCGCCGCCGGGGAACATCGGGCCTGGCGGGATGAGCTGGAATATGAGCTGCAGGAAGAAGTGCGCGCCCAGGTGGAGCGCATGAACGGGCAGAACAGCCGCCTGGCGGGGGAGGAAAGCGGCGGCCTGTACCAGCCGGTGGATTTCCAGATGGCGGCTTATACGGCGGCCATGCGCGTGCTGACGGGCTGTGACGTCATTGACGGCGTGGAGATGCGGCGTGAGGCGGAAGCGCCCGGCGTCCGCGCGGTGGCCATGGTGGATGCGTTGATCCGCTACGCGCAGGATGTGGCGGAGGAATTGCTGCGCCCTGCCGGGCTGCCCGCCGCGCTGGAACGCGGCTGGAACATGCTGAACGCCGCGGAGCGCTTTTACCTGAAGACGGCCGCCCTGGAACGGGAAGGCCCCCAAAAGCTGGACATGTACACCAACATGGCCCGCGCGCTGCGCGTGGCGGGCCATGAACGCCTGATGAGCGCGGAATCCCGCGCCAATAACGCCCGCCTGAAGCTGTCAGATGAACTGGGTAGCGGCGACCGCGACCCGGAGGATGAATGGGGCGGTTCCCCCCTGCGCGCCCTGTTGAACGCCATGCGCCTGCTGCGGCAGGGAGAAGAGGCGGAACAGGTTCTGGCGGCGCTGGCGGAAGACTGCCGCGGCCGTTACGCCCTGCTGCGGGAGACGCTGGCGGGCATGGCGGAATTCCTGGCGCGGGCGCGCGGCGGCAGGGCGGACAAAGGCGGGTTTACCCCGCAAAAGGAGGCGGAATGCGCCCGCGTGCTGGCGGAGGCGCTGCGCGCGCACCGGGCCTGACGGGGGAGGGAAAAACTGACGGAAAACGATGAGCCTGCAACGCTACAGTTCCCGCACGGCGGATTTGCACGGGGATTTTCTGGCGGAGGCGCTGAAGGGCGCCCGCCGCTACCTGCGCATTGCCGGGTATTTCCGCAGTTCCGTTTTTGAGGTGGCCGGAGAGGCGCTGGAAGCCGTGCCGGAGGTGAAAATACTGTGCAATTCCGACCTGGACGCGGCGGATCTGATGGCGGCGGGGGGAGAGGCGGAGCTGAAAGCCCGCTGGAATGAGGAAGACCCCGGCATGGCCTCCCTGCTGCGCCGGGAGCAGTACCGCCGGCTGGCGCGGATGCTGGAGCAGGGGAACTTGGAAATACGGCTGGTTCCTGGAGAAAAAATGTTCCTGCACGGCAAGGCGGGCTGCATCTCCTACTCTCCGGAATCCGGGCGGCCCCGCCGCGCTTTTGTGGGTTCCGTCAATGAAAGCCTGAACGGCTGGAAGAGGAATTATGAACTGCTGTGGTCTGATGACGGAGAGGAGAGCGCGGACTGGGTGGAACGGGAGTTTTTTGCCCTGTGGAACACGGCCGTGCCTTTGCCGGAGGCGATCAGGCAGGAGGTGTTCCGTCTGGCGCGGCGGGAGGAAATTCCCTTGGCGGAGGCAAGACGGACGCCGGAGTCCATGCCGCGGGCCGCCCTGGCGGAGGCGCCGATCTACCGCGGCGGCGAGCAGCTCCAGCCCTGGCAAAGGGCATTCGTGGTCCGTTTTTTGCAGGACCGCCGCAGGTTCGGCAAGGCCCGCCTGCTGCTGGCGGATGAAGTGGGCGTGGGCAAAACCCTCTCCATGGCGGGGAGCGCCGTGGTCAGCGCCCTGCTGGGGGACGGCCCCGTGCTGATTCTTTCCCCCTCTACGCTGACGTTTCAATGGCAGGTGGAAATGAAGGACAGGCTGGGCGTGCCCTCCGCCGTGTGGTCTTCCGTGGAAAAAGCGTGGGTGAGCGTGGACGGCCGCATGTTATCCCCCCGGAAGGATCTGAAGAGCATCGGCCGCTGCCCGTGCCGCATCGGCATTGTGTCCACCGGGATTATCATGCACCAGTATGACGCGGGGACGAAAAAGTTTACCCGTGAGAGCGAGGTGTTGCTGAACGGGGTGTACGGCCTGGTGATTCTGGATGAGGCGCACCGGGCCCGGGCGCAGGGGACGGAACAGCGCAGAAAGAAAAACAACCTGCTGCGCTTCATGGAGCGCGCGGGGCGCAGAACCCGGCACATGATTCTGGGCACCGCCACGCCGATCCAGACCCAGGTGCGGGAACTGTGGGATTTGCTGGAGACCCTGGGCGGGGATGCCCCCCATGTGCTGGGGGATGCCCTGTCCCCATGGCGCGATATGGAGCGCGCCCTGCCGCTGGTGACGGGAGAGGCGGGCGCTGACGGCATGAGGGAGGAGGAACGGTGGCAATGGCTGTGCAATCCCATGCCGCCCCGTTTTGAGGATCCTGCCCTGGATGACTTGAGAGATGCCGCCGGAGAGGATGACGGGTGTTTTGTCTCCCGCGCGCTGTACAGGGATCTGGCCGGGGCTTATGAGTTCCGTTCCGCCCTGGACGCCTGCGCCGGGAGGGATTGGTTCAAATTCCACAATCCCGTGTTGAGGTGCACCGTGTTGCGCAAACGTTCCATGCTGGAAGAGAAGGGGCTGCTGGTTCGGGTGGGGGTGCGCCTGCATCCGCTGGGAACGGACGCTGACGCCGGGAGGAAATACGGGTATCATTTCAATGGGCTGGCCTTGCCGACCCAGCCTTCCTTTGACGAAGCTTATGCGGCCGCAGAGGAATTTTGCCGTCTGCTGGCGGCGCGCACGCCGTCCGCGGGATTTATGAAATCACTGCTGTTGAAGCGCATCTGTTCCAGCTACGAGGCCGGGCGTTCTACTGCGGAAAAATTGCTGGGCCGCGGCTCCATGGAAGAGGATTGGGCGGAAGGGGAGGATGACGAAGAGGAAATGCGGGAAAGTTTTTTAAGCAATCTTTCCCCGGCGGAAGAAGCCTGCCTGAAAACAGTGAGCCGCCTGCTGGAGCAGGAAAGCGCCCGGGATAAAAAACTGGAGACAATCAGGTGGTTCCTGACGGAGTTCCGAACGGACGGAAAAAACTGGCTGGAACATGGCTGCATCATTTTCAGCCAGTATTATGATACCGCCGCCCATGTAGCCGGCTGGCTGGCGGCGGAATTGGGCGATGAGCCGGTAGCCCTGTACGCCGGGGTGGGGCGCAGCCGCCTGTTCCTGGGCCATTCTTCCGCCGCGGAAGAGCGGGAACCGATTAAGCGCGCCGTGAAGAACCGGGAAATCCGCGTCGTGGTAGCTACGGACGCCGCCTGTGAAGGGTTGAACCTCCAGACTCTGGGAACGCTGATTAATTGCGATTTGCCGTGGAATCCGTCCCGCATGGAGCAGCGGCTGGGGCGCATCAAGCGGTTCGGGCAGAGCAGGGAGTGCGTGGATATGCTCAATCTGGTTTACCGGGGAACGCTGGATGAACGTATTTATTCCGTTTTGTCCGAACGCATGAAGAATATTTACGATTTGTTCGGGTCTTTGCCGGAGACGATTGATGACGCGTGGATAGATGAGCAGGAATCCCTTCAGGAGCGGCTGGATAAATACGTTCACGAACGTGACGAGGCGCGGAACGCTTTCACGCTGACGTATGATGACCGCCTGGATCCGGAAGCGGACCAGTGGGAGGAATGTTCCCGGGTGTTATCCCGGAGGGATATTGAGGAAGAAATGAACAAAGGGTGGTAAAGGACGTATGCCCTCCTATTTCAGGAATTTGCGGGCGCCCGCGCAGTAAACGGCTCCGGAATAAACGGTCAGGATGACGGAGCCCCACAGCGTAACCTGGTACAGCAAGTTGGATGCGCCGGAACCGTGCCACAGGCAGAGCGCGGCCAGCCGGTCCGCGATGGAGGGCAGGTATTCCGGCGTATGCGTCCATGTCAGGGCCAGCAGGCAGGCGATGCAGAAGGCCAGCTGGAATGCGGTTTTCCATTTGCCGGACGTTCCCGCAGGGATGATGACGCCATGATCCTGCGCAATCTGGCGCAGTCCGGTGACCAGGAATTCCCTGCTGATGATGAGAATGGTAATCCAGGCGGGGCAGAGCCCTTCCCCCGTCAGGTAAATGAAGGCGGCGGAGACGGCTATTTTATCCGCCAGAGGATCAATCAGCTTGCCGAAGGTAGTGACCTGGTTCAGGCGGCGGGCCAGGTAGCCGTCCAGCCAGTCCGTGCAGGCAGCCAGAATGAACGTGACCAGGGCGGCCAGGTATCCCCAGGAATACTGGTCCGCGACGCTGACTGCTGCCGTAAAGACGACTACCAGGGCAATACGCGTCAGGGTAATGGCATTGGGCAGGTTCAGCATACGCGGTTTATTAGGGGACAGATGTCTGCCCGTAGCAAGCTTTTTTGCTGGATTCAGGAATGAAATTTCCGGAAAAAGGCGTACGGAAAAAAGAGAAGGGAATACGAAGATACAGGCAGCCGGACGCATGATGCGCGCGTTTCAGTTTCTGCTTTCCGTTCCCGCTGTTTTGCGGCAATTAATTTCCAATCATTTTGTAGAAGTCTTCCTCGGAAATGACGGGCACGCCCAGCTTGAGGGCCTTGTCCCGCTTGGAGCCTCCTCCGCTGCCTGCCAGGAGGAAGGATGTGGATTTGGAGATGGCCCCGGTAGCTTTTCCTCCGTGGGAGGCGATAAGCTGTTCAAAGTAGTCCCGCGGATGGCTGAGCGTTCCCGTAATGACGAAGGTTTTTCCGGACAGGGATCCCGCCGGGATTTCCAGAAAGTTGGCCCGGTAGGACTGGGACTGGGGATTGATGCCCAATCCGTTCAGGACGTCCATGGTGTGATTCCCTGCTGCGGAGGCGAAAAAGCTTTGGAGGGATTTGGCCGCCGCCACGCCTATTTCGGAGCCATAGCTGAATTTGGCCGTGTTTTTACGCAGGTAGCCCGTTGCCAGATAGGGCGCGGTCAGGCGGTCGATTTCCTCCATCAGTTCCTGGTGGCGTTCCTGTACCGCTTCTGCAGAAAGCGCGCCTTCCTTCACCGCCTTTTTGTTGCCGCGGGTGTTGGGGTTGGTTTTGGCGGCCTTTTCCATCAGTTCATCCAGGCGGACGATGTCCCGGAGGTAGGGAGAATCCGCCACATGCTTCAGGTCGGGATGCGTGTCCGCCAGCGCCTTGGCGACAACTTCCCCCACCAGAGGAATGCCGAAGGCGATGAGCCAGCGTTCCAGCGGAAGCCCTCGCGCGTTTTGCAGGGCGTCCAGCGCTTTCCGGGCATTTTTTTCCCCATAGCGGCGCGGTTCCTCCGGCGTGCCCAGGTTCAGGTTGGCGAGCTGGTCCGTAGTCAGGGAGAAAAGGTCCAGCGCAGAGGATGCCAGACCGGAGCTTCTCAGCGCTTCCGCCACGGAAGAGCCGATGCTCTCCACATCCAGAGCGGAACGGGAACAGAAGTGGGTGATGCCCGTCACGGCCTGCGCGGGGCAGGTGAAGTTGGTGCAGCGCCAGGCTACTTTCCCTTCTTCCTTCATGATGGGATTGCCGCAGGCGGGGCACAGACCCTGCGTGGCTTCCAGAATGCTGTAGGGCCTGGCGTCCGCCGGGCGTTTGGAGAGGTTCACTTTCAGAACGGCGGGGATGATTTCCCCCGCCTTTTCCACCAGCACCGTATCTCCGATGCGGACGTCCTTCCGGTCAATTTCATCCTGGTTGTGGAGGGTGGCCCGCGCTACCGTAGAACCGGACAGAAGCACAGGCTGCAATTCCGCCACAGGCGTCAGCACCCCGGTGCGTCCTACCTGCACGATAATATTCAGCAGGGTGGTTTCCTTCTGTTCCGGGGGGAATTTATACGCCGCCGCCCAGCGGGGCGCGCGCGCCGTAGTGCCCAGCGCTTCCCGCGTAGCCATGGAACTGATTTTAATAACGGCTCCGTCCGTGCCGTAGGGGAGCGTATGGCGGAGGCTGTCAATATCCCGCACGGCCTGGCGGGTGGATTCCAGGCTGTCCGTGTAATACACCGGTTCATTGCAGGGGATGCCGCAATGGCGGAGCATGTCCCAGAAGCCTTTTGCGTCCCTGAGTTCCGGGCCTTCATACGCGCCCAGTCCATGGGCCAGGAAGGCCAGCGGACGGGCGGCCACCTGCCGGGGGTCCAGCTGCTTGAGGGTTCCGGCGGTGGCGTTGCGCGGGTTGGCGAAGGCGGGGAGCCCGTCGGCGTCCCGTTCTTCGTTCAGTTTGGCGAAGGCTTCATTGGGCATGAAGACTTCCCCGCGCACTTCCAGCACGGGCGGCGCGCCGGGAGGGAGAGTGAGGGGGACGCTGCGGATGGTGCGTACGTTGGCCGTTACGTCGTCCCCAACGTCTCCGTCTCCGCGCGTGGCCGCGTAAGCCAGCTTCCCGCCGCGGTACATGATGGAAAGGGCCACTCCGTCAATCTTGGGTTCCACGGAGACGGGAACTTTCTCCGTTTGCAGCGCCCTGGCCAGCTTATGGTAGAATTCCGCCAGTTCTTCATCCGGCACGGGGGCGTCCCGTTGCTCAAAAATGTCGTCAATGGACAACATGGGCACCGCATGCCTGATCTGGTTGAAGCCCTGGAGGGGGGCGCCGCCTACGCGGCGCGTGGGGGAGTCCGGATCCGCCAGTTCGGGGTGGGCTTCTTCCAGTTTTTCCAGCTCCAGGAACAGGGCGTCATATTCCGCGTCGGAAATCTCCGGTTCCGCCTGTTCGTAATACAGACGGTTGTGGCGGCGCAGTTCGGCACGCAGGTAGTCTATGCGGCGGGGAGCGGTTTCCTCCGCGTTTCCGGGGTGGCCGGCGCCGGCGTTTTCCCGCGCCTCCCCAGCCCGGGATGCCGTTTCATTCGTTGCCTGCTGTGAAGGCTGTTTGCCGGCTGCCAGGGAAAAAAGGTCTTCCTCCATAGGACAAATGAGTGGGAACAATGGCTATTTGCTCAGTTTGATGACGGAACAGGGTGTTTTGGAATGTTCATGAGCCTTGAACAGAACCGTTCCGTTGACGACGGGAAGGACGGTGTTGTCCCCCAAAAGCAATGCTTTGGAATAGCCGGCGGGCAGGGTGATGGCCGTTCCCTCATCATCTTCATAACCGGTGGCGTCCAGCGGCTGCATGCGGGCGTGTTCCGCGCCCGCCGTCAGTTCTTTCATGGTTCCTTCGCTGGGCGGCTGGGCCGCTCCCTTGTCCGGCGGCGGAATCAGGAAGACGAAGATATCCCCCTGCCGATTGATGGAGGCCGGCTGGTCCAGTTGAATGAATGCCCGTGTGCCGTACACGGCTTCACCGTTGATGTTGAGCCACCGGCCTACGCCGCGCATGGTGGCGGCCACTTTTTCCGGAATGGTGCCGTCTGCCATGGGATTGACGTTCAACAGAAGATTGCCTCCCTTGGTAACGCATTCCACCAGTTTTTCAATGATGGTTTCCGGGGACTTGATGTTGGTGTCGTAGCGGTTGTAGCCCCATTTGTCGCTCACCGTCATGCAGGATTCCCAGTCCACGCCGGGATATCCGCGCCGGGGGATGAAGCGTTCCGGAGTAATATAGTCCCCGCAGCGCAGGTCCAGCGTTCCGGCCTGGTCCTTGTTCAGGCCGGAATAGGCGTACAGGCGGTTGTTCATGATGACGCCGGGATTGATGGAGCGCACCATGTCCATCAGTTCCGGCGCTTTCCAGCCTTTGGCCCCCTCCATGGCCCCCTGGGAGTAGTCCCACCACATGATATCGATGGGCGCGTAACGGGTCATCAGCTCCCGGACCTGGGCGTGCAGGTATTTCTGGTAGGCGGCGTGGTCGCGGGGAATGTTTTTCCTGTTAAGCATGGCCGCCTGCCCCGCAGGGTAGCAGAGATCCGGGCAGATGGTGTTGTCATAAGACGGGTGGTGCCAGTCAATGACGGAGTGGTAGAGGCCCACTTTCAGGCCGCGCCTGCGGCAGGAGTCCACATATTCGCGAATGATGTCCCTGTTCACGGCGCTTTTGGCGTCGTAATCCGTCAAGGCGCTGTCAAACAGGCCGAAGCCTTCATGGTGCTTGCTGGTGAGCACTATATATTGACACCCCGCATCCCGGGCGAGCTGGGCCCATTCTTCCGTCAGTCCTTCCCTGGGCTTGAACAGGGGCAGGGCTTCCGCGGCGTAGGTGTCCGTATCCACTTCCACGTTTTTTTGAATCCATTCGGAACCTCTGGGCCTGCCTTTCCATTCCCCGGCCAGTCCGGAATACAGGCCGTAGTGGATGAACATGCCGAATTTGGCGTCCCTCCACCATTCCATGCGCCGGTTACGTTCCTCCGCCGTTTCTCTGACTGCGGCATGGTTGGCATCCGCGGGGAGGGGGAGTCCGGGCGCGGCTGCCGAAAATTCCGCGGGAACGGTGGCCGGGGAGTTCTGCTTTGTTCCACCGCCGCGCAGCCGGGCCGCGAACTGTTCGTCCAGGGCCAGAGAGGGCTGCCCGTTTTCCGTAATGATTTTAGTGACGGACTGCTGGGCTGGGGCGGGAAGCCCCAGAGTGACGGCTAGGGCGGCAATCGTGGCTATGTTCATGGTTGTTCAGGATGGTGTGAGGCTGGGGGGAAAGCTGAACCGGCTTAAATGACGTCCGTATCCGCGTAGCTGCCCAGAATTTTCAGCATGGAACAGTGCTGTTCCAGCTCCGGAAGGGTTTCCCGGAGGGGGGATTCCTGAATGTGGCCGGCGGCGTCTATGTAGAAGACGTATTCCCAGTTGATGACTTTGGACGGGCGGGATTCAATGCGTATCAGGTTATTGTTGTGCCGCTGGAAGCAGTTGACCACTTCCGCCAGGGTGCCGGGCTTGTGCTGGATGCGGATGAGCAGGGAGGTGCGGTCCCTGCCGCTGGGCTGCGTTTCCTGGCGTCCGATGACGGCAAAACGGGTGGTGTTGCAGGACTGGTCCTGAACGTCTTCTTCCAAGATGTTCAGGCCGAACAATTCCGCGGCCAGCGGGCAGCCTAGGGACGCCGCGCCCATGGCGGCGTTCTCCTTGGCAAGAATGCTGGCTTTCGTAGTGGAGGACGTTTCCACGAGTTCCGCGTTCGGGAAGTGCCGCTGGATCCAGTTCCTCGTCTGGCCGAGGACCTGGGGGTGGGAATACAGGATGCGGATGTGTTCCCGCGGAATATCCGCCATCAGGCTGTTGCGGATGTTCAGATTGATCTGGGCGCAGATTTTGAGGGGTGAGGTGACGAAAAGATCCATCACGGCGGTGACGGAGCCTTCCGAAGAATTTTCCACGGGAACTACGCCGTACTGGGCCTTTCCCCGGTCCACCATGTCAAACACGTCCTTGAAGCTCTGGCACGGAATGAGTTCGCAGCTTTTTCCGAACTGCTTGAGAGCCGCCTGATGGCTCCAGGTCCCTTTGGGGCCCAGGTAAGCAATGGTCAAGCCGCCTTCCAGGAAGAAGGAGCAGGAGATGATTTCACGGTAAATAGCCTGGAGGGAGGCTTCCGGCAGCACGCCCGCATTCAGGCGGTTCAGTTTGTTGAGCAGGACCGTTTCCCGTTCGGGAACGAAGATGGGGGAATTTTTTTCCTTTTTAATGCGGCCGACTTCATGCACCCATTCGGCGCGTTTTTTTAACAGCTCTACAATCCGGGCGTCCACCTCGTCAATAGCCAGGCGCGCCTTTGTCAGGGCGATGGTCTGTTCATCCGTGTTTCCGCTTTTTTGCTGCCTGGGGGGATTGTCCGGAGAGGCGTCCTCCCCGTGGTGCGTGGTCTCCATGTCTCTGTGAAAGCTGTGTGGTTAAAGCCGTGTCAAGGTAGCGGTTCCGGGGGGGCAAATCAAGATTAAAGGGGAGGTCTCCGCCGCGGATTCTTCTTGCATGCGCGGAAGATGCCGGGCAGGTTCATTTCTCCTTGATTGATGAAAAGAATATTGTTCCCGGCTGACTGTGACCGTAGACGCTCCTGCCGGAAAGGGGGCGTAAGAAGGTGAACGACGGGTCTATTGCCGCATCTTTGTCCGCAAGGATGGGGGCGCCGGATGACGGCGGATTGCTGACGAAGGCCGGGCCGGCTCTGGGATTTGAATATGGCGCTTTCCCGTATTCTGTCCGTTGAAGCGGCTTCCGCTGCCGGGAAATGGCGGGGAGGTTTAGTTCCGTCCTCCGTCTTCCTGTACCGGGCGCGGCTCCGGGATGGCCCCGTAAAGCCCGTTGGGGAAGAGCTGGAGCCACGGCGTGTATTCCGGCGGGACGGGCGCTTCGAAATCCATGCGCTTTCCCGTGCGCGGGTGGTCGAAGCCCAGCCGCCACGCGTGGAGCATGAGCCTGCCGGGTTTTGCCTTTTGCCGGGCGGGTTTGGCGTAAATGGGGTCCCCGATGAGCGGATGGCCCAGATGGAGCATGTGCACGCGTATCTGGTGGGTTCTGCCCGTGTGCAACGTGCACAGAACCAGGGAGGAGTCCGTGGACGGGTCCGCGCAGAGCAAATCGTAGTCCGTAATGGCGGCTTTCCCGGAACCGGGATTGACTACTGCCATTTTCAGGCGATTGACGGGATGGCGGCCGATATGGGTGAAGACCGTGCCGGAACTTTGGGAAGGAATGCCCTGGACGACGGCCAGATAACGCTTTTCCGTGCTTCGGGCCGCGAACTGCGCCGTCAGGGATTGATGGGCGGCGTCATTTTTTGCGATGACCAGGCAGCCGGAGGTGTCCTTGTCCAGGCGGTGGACGATGCCTGGGCGTTCCACTCCGCCGATGCCGGAGAGGTCCCCGCAGTGGTGGAGCAGGGCGTTTACGATGGTGCCGTCCGGGTTACCGGCCGCGGGATGCACGACCATGCCGCTTTCCTTGTTGATGACGACCACGTCTTCATCTTCATACAGGATGTCCAGGGGGATATCCTGAGGCTGGGCTTCCGCCGGTTCCGGCTCCGGAATGCGGACGGTGATGGAATCACCGCGGGAGACGGGGTTTTTAGGCTTGGCGGGAGAGCCGTTGACCAACACGTCCCCGCTTTTGATCAGGTTCTGAATCCTGGAGCGGGAAAGCTCCGGAAGGTGGGCGGCAAGGTATTGGTCCAGGCGGATTTTCCCGTCGGCGTCGTCCGTAGTCAGATTCATGTTCCGTGGAGTTTGGTCAATGGCTGTAGGCGGAGGGCGGCAGGTCAATAAAAGTGTAGTCCAGCCCGTAAACATCCTTGAGAAGAAGCCCCAGGGCCTTTACGCCGAACGTCTCCGTAAAGTAGTGGCCGCCGAAGACCAGATTGACTCCCAGTTCCTGGGCCAGGGGGATGTTCCAGTGGGAGCCTTCCCCGGTCACGTAGGTGCGGCAGCCGAGGGCCGCTGCCTGGGCAAGATCATCTCCCGCGCCTCCGGTACAGATGAAGACATCTCCGGCCGGAGCCTCCGGGGAATCTTTCCAGAAGGCCTGCACGGGCGCGCCGAGGACGGTTTCCAGTTTTTGCTCCAATTCCGCGCATGTACCTGAAAATTCTCCGTGCGTACCGAGGGAAACGCCGTGGTAGTCCAGCCCATCATGGGAACATGGCCGGAGGCCGCAGGCCTTCGCCAGCAGGGCATTGTTGCCGTATGCGGGGTGGACGTCCAGAGGAAGGTGGGCGGCGTAAATCGCCAGGTTCCCGTCCATGGCGGCTTTCAGCTTCCGGTAGGCGATGCCGGTAATGGGCTGCATGGGCTGCCAGAAAATGCCGTGGTGAAGAAGGAGCAGGTCCGCCCCTGTTTCCAGGGCAGCATGAATGGCCTTTTCTGAGCCGTCCACGGCGGCGGCCACCTTGGAAACGGAGCCTCCGTTTTCCAGTTGAAGGCCGTTCAGGGCGCGGGGGGCGTCCGGAATGGAGTCCACGGAAAGGATTCCGTCCAGAAAGGAGATGGCGGTGTGCAGCTCAATCTTGCTCATGCGGGAGGAATGGTTAGTTATCTTCCGAAAGGCTGGCGCCGAGCAAACGCACGGCGTCCATGTTCAGGATAAAATAATTCGGGGTTGTATTTACTCTGCCGTAATAAAATCTGCTGTATCCGGCCTCCCCCGCCGGGGCGATTTCCAGCGTGATGACTTTGTCCTCCGTTTCCGGTTCCGGGGCAAAGGTAATGTCGCCGGTCCCGGATTTGGTTGGCACGGGGGGCGCCTCCTTGTAAGACTGGAGGATGAGTTTCAGGCGGAAAACGGGATTTTTCAGGGCTTCATGCGCTGTGGCGTCCGTATAGGGAAGCCAGGCGCTCACCTCCATTTTTTCCAGTTCGTCCAGATAGCGGTTGGCGCGGTTCGGGTTGATATTCAGGGTTTCATCCTTTCCGTCTTTGGAGGCCGTCCAGGAATCGTCCAGACGGTCGAATTTCAGGACCAGGGGGCCTCCGGAACCGATGCGTTCCAGGTGCATTTCTCTGAGGTCAAACCTGCTGAAGGAGAAGAGCCTCTTTTTTTTCCAGGCCAGTGCATCCGTCAGCAAATCCTTCATGTAGGCGTTGTCCAGTATGGCAACGGTGGGTTTTCCGGCCTGGAGGGCATACCAGGAACCGTCCGCCCCCTTGGAGAAAAATACCGTCACGGGGGGGCGGGACTCTTCACCGGGCTTGGGCAGAAGGGACATGGTGAGCGTCATTCTGGGATTATCCAGCCCGTATACGGAAAGATCCGTAGCCTTGTCCGAGGCGAATCCGGCCACTTTCCCCTGTTTAACTGTTTTCAGCAGGGAAATGAGATGTTCCGGATTCGCTTCCTGGTAACGGGCGCCCTCTGCCGTGTACAGCCAGGTGGGCTTGATGCCTTTTTTCTCATCCCCCTGAATGAAGCGGGCGATGGTGGGGTAATCCTGAAAGCTCTTGCGGATGGAAAGGCCGGTAATTTTGTAATCCCCGATGTCCGTCAATTGCTTGGAACGCAAAAGGCCCAGATCCAGCGGAATATTGCGTACGCCGGGAATTTCCTTGTTGGTTTCCGTCGTTTGAGCCAGTTCAAAGACGGCCTTGCGGTCGGAAACGGTGGCCTTGACCAGTTCGGACAGGCTTCCGTTGTCGGAGGGGGGGTAAATCCGGAGCGTGACGGGCTGTTCCTCCATTTGCAGGGATTTGCCGTCTTCTGAAAGACGGCCTGTGAAATTCCTGATGGAAACGGAGGTGATCTGATCATCCGTCATGTCCGGTACGCTTGTTTCCTCCGGGTTGTACACGCGAACGGCGGTCAGCTTTTGGAGCGTGCCCAGCAGCACATCCATCATGGCCGGATCCGTATCCAGAGAAAGGGGATACGTGATTTTCCAGGGAGAGCCGGGAGTCTCGCGTTTCAGGGCGATGCGCTGGCCCCGGTTGTTGATTTCAATGGAGGCGGGCATGGCCGGATGCAGGAGCAGGGGACGATGGTCCCGAAGCTGGCGGATACCGGATTTGAACAGAGGAAGGATGTTGCCGGTGCCCACCAGAATGCGGGTGTCCCGTCCGTAGAAATCCGTCTGCATATAGGTGGTGTCATCCGTGGTCTTGTTCTCCGGATCGTCCACCAGCCAGGGCGCCGGGGAACCCAGCGTATAGCGCGCTACGGTGGAGGAACGCTTTCCGTCGTCGCTCATTTCCTTGAGAGTGATGGTAACGGGGGTGGTCTTTACGCCGAATTCCTTCAGGGAAGCGGAATCAATTTTGTGCAGAGGCAGCGCGTCCACAATGCTGGTGGAATACGTGTACTGGAGAATGGCCGCCGCCGCGCGAGGGTCCATACGGTCGTTCCAGGGTTTTTCGCACCACCAGACGCCGTTGGGCTTACGGCGGAATTCCGCGACATCCCCCACGCAATTGATGCGCATCCAGGAAACCTCGTTCATTTCTTCCCGGGTGTATGGGAAAAGCCGTTCTCCGGAACTGAAGGCGGTGCGCCCGATGATGCGGGACAGGTTGCCGTCAATGGTGAGGAGCACCGCCGCGCCGACAGAAGCGAGGGTGATGAGGATGAGAAGGATAAAGCGGAATGTGCGCATGTGCTTCCGGTAATGGGCGTGGATGGGGTTAATGACGGCGCGTGTTCCAGATAATCAGGGCGATCAGCAGCGCCAGCAGGGGAAGGCCGATATTCGTCAGGAGTTCCAAAACGCCCAGGGCGTTGCGGTCCAGATTCAGCTTGACGGTCAGGTCATGGCGAGAACCGAGGCCGCGCAATTCTTCACGGTCCGTCATCCAGCCGATCAGCGTGCGCATGAAATCCCTCTGCTCCGGTTTGATTTGCCGGGGCTGAAGCAGGTCCGTATTGCCAAGCAGAACCAGGCGTCCGGTAGTCTTGTTCTGGTTCACGTCTCCGGCATTCCCCCGGATAAGGGCCGCGCCGATCATCAGAGGCCCCGGATTGTCTTCCCTTGCGTCGAACTTGGCTGGGAACTGGTTGTATTTGGTTTCTCCGTAATAATCCTCCGTAGTCACCAGAAGGGGATACGGCGTAATGCGCTTCTGTTCCATGGCCGCGTTGTCGGAATCCAGAATGAGGGAGATGCTCTCCCCTTCCAGTCCGGTGCTGGAATTCCAGAATTCACGGGTGCAATTCAGGGAGGGGGCGAAAATGGAGTTAATTTCAAAAACGGAACGGTTGCTCCTGTTGCGGAGCATCACGCGGTCATTCTGGGGCCGCAGCCCCTGTTCGCGGAGAAAGCGGTAAAGCTGTTTGGGGGTGTCATTCTGGGGTTCCAGCATGATCAGAATGGCGGCGTTCGGTCGCGCCCAGTACCGCTGGAGCACTTCCGCCTCCTGCGGGGACAGATCATACCTGGAACCGATAATCATGAATCCTGCGGCATCTTCCGGAATCTCTTCCAGACCGCTCATGCGGATGGGCACAAGCTGCAGGTTGACGGAACGGCAGATTTTGCCCAGCGTCGTGAAAATGCTTTCCTCCTGGTTGTTGCTCAGGGTTTCGTTGAAGTTGCTCTTGTCCGCCGCGATATAGATTTTACGAGGTTCGCCGTTGGCCGCTCCGTAAATGCCGGCAGTCATCATGTCTTCAATCTGGAGCGCCACCGCCTTCATGCTTTTGCCGTCCGGCCCGGGGGCGTACACTACGAAGGCGTCTCCGGGCAGGATGCGCACGTGGGCGGCGTCCGCCTGGGTGCCTTCAAACGTCTTGAGTGCTTTTTCCGTATCTTCCCGGGCATCAATGATGACCAGGTTCTTCTTGAATTCAATTCCGTAGATATTGGAGATTTCACGGGCCTTGTTCGGCTGGCGGAGGGGATCCACGTACTCCACTTTCACCTTGCCGTTGGCATAACGTTCGTATTCCTCAAGAAGAGAACGCATGCGGGTGTAGTTCTGCGTGGTGCGCAGGAAAGCGAACGTGATTTTGACGGGGGTTTTGCGCTTCTGGATTTCCGGGGACTGGAGCATGTTGATGCTCTGACGGGATATTTCATAGCGCTGGTCTTCCGTCAGGTCCCGGCGGTAATACTCGTGGCAGCCCACGTAATTCAGGCATACGACGATAAGGAACAGCAGGAAAAGCTTGATCCAGGTCATCCAGGGGCGTTTGACCTTGCGGGAGGCGGGCTGGGAGGCTTCCGCGGCCGCGGCGGGGGTGTCTGGTGTTTCGCTCATAGATAGATAAAAATAAAAAAGGGTGAAGGCAGAATGAATCAGTGTTTCCAGCGGCGGTGGTCAATGATGCGGATGGTGACGGCCAGCGTCAGAACCGTCATGGTCAGGTAAAATATGACGGGGCGCGTGTCAACCAGCCCGGCGGAAAAGCGGTCCAGATGTTCCGAGCAGGACATGTAGTGGAAAATTCCCGCTGCGGGAAATTCCCCCCACACCACGGGAATCAGCCCCATGAAGAAAATCAGAACCAGCAGGCCGATGGTGATGATGCCGGAAATAATCTGGCTGCCCGTCATGGAAGAGGCGAAAATGCCAATGGCCGTGAACCAGGCGCCGATCAGCAGCAGAATAGCGTATGCCCCGGCCCAGTCCGCAAGGCGGTAGGGAAGAACCATGCCCGCATCATACCCGTAAATCCACTGTACAATCAGGTTGGACCAGTCCGCCAGGAGGGGGTATAGCAGCATGGGCAGCCACAAGATGATGTAAAAAGCGTACGCGGAGAAGTATTTTCCCAGGACCACCTGCCATGTCTTGATGGGCGTGGTAAGCAGGGATTCCAGCGTTCCCGTCTTTTCCTCCTCCGCCAGGGAGCGCATGGTGAGCAGTGGGAAGATGAACAGGAAGTAAAACCAGAACATGGGGGAATGCAGGATGAAGAACAGGATGCCTTCCTTCTGCGGGGCCAGTTGAAAAGCCTTCAGCGTGCCGGACAGGGAGACGCTCTGAAGGGCCATGACGAAAGCCAGGATAACCCATCCGTACGGAGTCATTACGTAGCTTCTGAGTTCTTTTCTGAAAATGGTAAGTACTGGAGACATGGGGAGAAAAGGGAAATGGGAGGTGGTGGATGGGCGGGGATGGAAAATGGGGGTTAATCTTTACGGGTCATTTCCACGAACACTTCTTCCAGCGTGGGGGTGTGGCGGTAAATATGGCGCAGGGGGCATCCCTGTTCCGCAAGGAGGCGCGCGGCCTTTTCACGGGTATCCGTCCCGGCCTCCGCGCGTACGGTCAGCGTATGCCAGCCGTCGGCGTCCGTTCCTTCATGGATGACCTTCTTCACATGTTCCAGATTTTCCAGTTTCTGCGTAATCAGGGCCAGGTCTCCCCGGAATTCCAGCGTAATCTTGCCGGCGGCCCGGAGATTGGCCGTCAGGTTGGAGGGGGTATCCGCCGCCTTGATAGTTCCCTGGTCAATGATGATGACCTTGTTGCAAATCATTTCCACCTCACTGAGAATGTGGGTGGAAAGAATAATGGTGTGGTTGGCCGCCAGACCTTTGATTAGCTCTCGTATCTGGCGTATCTGGTTGGGGTCGAGACCGTTGGTAGGTTCGTCAAGGATCAGCAGGTCCGGTTCCCCCAGCAGGGCGTCCGCCAAGCCTACGCGCTGGCGGTAGCCTTTGGAAAGGGTGCGGATCATCTTGCGGCGCACGGGATCCAGGCCGCATTGTTCTACAACCTTGGAGACGGCAGGCCAGATCTGCTTGGAAGAGATGCCTTTAAGCCTGGCGCGGAATTTCAGGTATTCCGTGACGCGCTGGTCGTCGTAAAGGGGCACGTGTTCCGGCAGGTAGCCCAGATGTTTGCGAGCCTCCAGGGGATTTTTCACAATGTCAAACCCCGCAATCGTGGCTGTGCCGGAAGTGGGGGGCAGATAGCCGGTCAGCATGCGCAAAGTCGTGGTCTTGCCTGCGCCGTTCGGCCCCAGGAACCCTACGATTTCCCCCTTTTCAATCTGGAAGGAGGCATTCTTTACCGCTTGAAAGCGGCCAAACTCTTTGGAAAGCTGGTCGGCGTGGATCATGGAATCAATGGGAACAGGGTGATTCTAATCCAAACCGCTTTCGCCTCAAGCTTATTCTCCCCTGCGCCGCGGAAGCGCTTCTTCCGCCTGAAAAGCCATGGGGGCTAACGGGACCGATGCTTTTCCTGTCTGGCCGGGAGGGAATGAAGATAAGGAAATCAATCCCTCAACTCTTCTTCCAGCCTCTGGACGATGTCCCTCACGCGTACATCTTCTTCCATACGGGAGGCGACCAGCTTATTCGCATGGATGACGGTGCCGTGGTCCCGGCCGCCGAATGCCTGGCCGATATCTTTCAGGGAGCGTTCCGTCAGGCGGCGGCTCAAGTACATGGCGATCTGGCGCGGAAAGGCGATGCTGTTGGGGCGGCGCTTGCCGGTCAGATCGCTGACCTTGAGTTCGTAAAAATCCGCCACGCGCTTCTGGATGGAATCCACGGTCAGGATGCGGCTTGTTTCTTCCCGCAGGATGTCGCGTAGAAGCTGCTCAATTTTGGCGATGTCAGGCATGTCTCCGGACAGGGAAGTAAAGGTGGCTACACGGAGCAGTGCGCCTTCCAGACGGCGCACGCTCTTCTGGATGCGGCTGGCCAGAAACTCCAGAATTTCGTCGGATACGTTCATGCCAGCCCGGTCGCGCTTGCTGCGCAGGATTTCCAGCCGTGCGTTGTCGTCCGGAAGGTTCAATTCTACCGTAAGTCCGGATTCCAGGCGTGCCGCCAGCCGGGGATCCAGATTGGAAATATCGCATGCGGCGGCGTCTGCGCAAATCACGATGGTTTTGTGGGCATGGAACAGTTCGTCAAACGTATGCAGAAATTCCTCCACCGTTTTTTCCTTGCCGGAAATAAACTGCACGTCGTCCACCAGCAGGACGTCAGCCTTGCGGTACTTGCGGCGCAGTTTGGTGAAGCTTTGTCCGTTCTGGGTCCGGGAAGCGTCAATAAATTCATTGGCGAACTGTTCGCCCGTGACGTACACCACATTGGTGGATGAATCCTGATGAAGCACCTCATGGCCGATGGCCTGGAGCAGATGGGTTTTGCCAACGCCGGATTTTCCGTACAGGAAAAGCGGATTGAACAGGGCCCGTTCCGACTGTGCGGCGGACAGCCCTGCCTGATAAGCAAAGCGGCTGTCTTCATAAACCACAAACGAATCGAACGTATATAAGTCATTCAGGCATGCCCTGGCGGCCGGTGTGCGCTGTTTTTTTGCCGGTGCGGCCGGGGAATCCGCCGTCTGCGGCGTTTTGGCCCGGGAGGAAGCCTTTTGCGGCTGGCCTTCTGCAGCGGGCATGGAAGCCACTTCATCCGTGCAGATGAACTTTATCTGGCGTTCCGTGCCCAGAGCCAGCATGGCGGCCTGCTTCAGCTCCGGCGTATAGCTGTTTTCCACCCAGAGGGCGGCCATAGGATCGTCGCACACCAGCGTCAGCGCCTTCCCTGAATCCTCCAGCAGGGAAAACTTGGGAAACCACAATCCATAAACCTCCGGGGACATGATTGTTTGCAAGGCTCCCGTGATTCTGGACCAGGTGGCTGACAGTTCTGATGGCGGCGTCATTGTTATTGGAAATAAAAGATGTTGCTGGTTAGAAATAGCCGTAAGGCGTTCCGTCCCGCTACGAGGCCGCCCGCGGATGGAACCGGATCAGGTTCATCCGCAGCCGTGACAGCTCGTGGCGTCCATCGGGGTGGAGAAGGCGAACTCATCCGCTTTCAGCTCAACACCCCGGTTGACGGGAGCGCCAAATTACTGATTTGCGACTGAGAAAAAAATATCTTTTTGAAACAGCGCGAGTCATCGTTCCTCGGCCCTACGTTCCACGGGGGTTCCACATGAAAAAATATTTTGTTCTTGCTTCCTCCGATAATTTAGTCCTCCTGAGTATATTTTCTGTGTAATTTTATAAATTATTTATTGTCAATATATTATGGTTTTGTTACAGGCTTGGGTGACGAAAAGGACATGATTACGCCGCCGGAAATCAACCACTTACAGGAACCGGATTGGAACTGCACGGGAAGATGCAGAAGGGAGGCGTTCCGCATGGTTGACAACAGACGGACGGAAACCTAACGTGGGCTGCATCATGGAACAAATGGAACAGCCAGAGGAAGCATGCCTGTCTCTCTGCCGGGGGAAATTTCTGGAACTCCTGAAAGAGGGAAGGTGGGAATACGTGCGCCGGGTGAATGCCAGCGGAGCTGTTATGATCGTGGCCGTGACGGAAGAAGGAGAACTGCTTCTGGTGGAAGAATACCGTGTTCCCCTGCATGCCCGGACCGTAGGGCTGCCTGCGGGTATTTCCGGGGATGAAGGGGAGGAAAGCTCGCTGCAGTCCGCCCGGCGTGAACTGGAAGAGGAAACCGGGTACCGGGCGGATTCCTGGACGTATCTTCTTGCGGGGCCTTCCTCTCCGGGATTGACTACGGAAATGGTATCTTTCTATATGGCGGAAGGCCTGCATCGAATATCGGAAGGAGGCGGTGTGGCCCACGAAAATATTACTGTGCACCGCATTCCTCTTACTCTGGTGCATGACTGGCTGATGGAGCAGATGGAGCAGGGAAAAGTGGTGGATCCGAAAATCTTTATGGGTCTCTATTTCCTGTCCCGCTCTGTCAATGGCATGGGGCTGGAGGAATAATCATACCCTGCGTTGTAAATGTCGGTATGCAGGAAATGGTCCGGGACGCGGGCCATATGAGACGGTTGAGTGGAAAAATGATTCATCAGTAATGATTTCCCCGGAGGGAAAGGCGGATTGTCATGATAAAATGCTCCTGAACCATAAAAAAATCTGGACATTCTTTCCAATCCGGGCTAAATATCTCCCCGCCTTACGGCATCAACCACTTAACGGCAGGGTAGCTCAGTGGTAGAGCAGAGGACTCATAAGCCTTTGGTCGGGTGTTCAAATCACCTCCCTGCTACCATTTTCAAAGCCCCTTAAATCATTGGATTTAAGGGGCTTGCTATTTGGTGAGATGTGCAGGATTCCCATCCTGGCCGCTGGTTCTGGAATATCAAGAGTTGTTGCAATTCTGTAATGAATGCGAGTTAGGGATATTTTCTAAAATTTCTTTCCCGTCTTGCAGTTGAATCATAAAAAAGAGCATGGGCTTGTCACCGCCTGCTTTCCTTCCAGAGAAAACAGGTTCAAAAAAGGCGCGCGGCATGCGGCCGGTTTCTTATTTCAATCTGAGGCCAAAAACCCCGGATTTGCGACCGCTGAGTTCTAGGGTGCGCAGACGTTCCGGAGGCAGGCTGTCGCGGGAAAATTCCGCGTAATGCATGCGGTCCCGGAAGTAATGGACGGCGCTTTGGGAGAGGGCGAAGATGAAGTCCATGCCCATTTCCTCCGCTTTCCTTTTGGCGAATTCACATAATGCGCGGCCGTAGCCGCGGCCTTCATGGCGGTGCTTGATATACAGGCAGCCCAGTTCCGCGCTGTGGTGTTCCGGGTAGGGATAAACGGCAACGCAGCCTACGATGCTGTCGTCCAGGGTCAGCACGTAGTAACTGTCCATCCTGGCGGCGATGTCTTCGTAATTCCGGTTGACCAGTTTGGAGTCCACCACGGAACGGGCGATCATGGAGAGGAGTTCCGGAATGTCTTCTTCCTTCAGCGGGCGTATTTCCCGGTAGGAGTCCGTGTGGACCATGGTGCCTACGCCTTCTTCAGAGAAGAGTTCCTCCACCAGCACGCCGCGCATTTTTCCGTCCAGCAGATGCACGCGGGGGATTCCCGCCCGGCAGGCTTCCGCCGCCTGGTCAAGCAGTTCGCGGTGGGTCACGTTTCCTGCCAGCCCCGCTACTTCCGATTCCAGAATGGCGGCAATGGGGCGGCCGTCCAGAGACGGAACCTTGTGGTCATTGAGCAGGGCGATGTATTTGGAGGCCCCCAGGCTGAAGGCCATATGGACGGATTCCGGGTCAAAGGAGCCGGAACGGCCGGAAGCCACCACGGGAATCTGGTGACGCCCCAGGATTTCCCGGACTCTTTCCCGGACAAGCTGGCCGCCTTTCAACGGCGCTTCCACCAGGGCGGAACGCATTTCACAGACGCGCGTGTGTTCGTACAGCGCGGAGGCGTCCGCCCCTTCCACAATCAGGACGGGCCTGACGCCTATTTCCTGCAGTACGTCCAGGTCCAGCAAAGCGTCCACCAATTCCCTGGAATCCACCAGGGGGCGTTCCACGTGCACGGCAAAGATTTTATCCCTGAAGTACGGAACATACTCCAGCACGGAACGGACATTGGCGGATTTGTTGGGCGGGAGCGTAGCCAAGGCGGACCGGAAGTTTGGGGCCGGGGGAACGGGAATATCCGCTTCCCCCGGCCTGTAAATGATGCGTGGCGTTTTTAGAATGTGCGGGTATCCGCGGAATCCCGGTTGTCCATGGTTTCCGCGAAGTCCTGGGAGTCCAGAGTAACGGCAGTTTTTTCCCCGTCTCCGGAGGAGGGCGTTTCCGCCGGCGCCTGGGGTGCTTCCTCCCTGCGGAGGACAACGCTGACCTTGCGCTTGGGCATGACCAGTTTGGGTTCCGCCACGGCGGGTTTGTAACCTTCCCCAATGGTAGTGGCGTCGGAAATGACGGCCGGGGCCTGTTCCGGTTCCGCCTGCTGGGCGGCTTGTTGTTCCCGTGCCCGGGAGACTTGTTCCCTCAGGGCTGAGAGCAGGTCCGAAGGCATGCCGTCAAAACCGATTTCAGGCAGGCTGGTTCCGCCTTCCTGGTTTTCGTCGGAAGATTCGAACTGGGGCAGGCTGGCCAGGAAGTCCTCAAAGGCGTCCAGGTTGGTGGTGCTCTTGAAGAGGTTGCTGATGGCTTCTCCCTTGATGCTTTCCATCAGGGTGATGAAGAGATCGTAGGCTTCCGATTTGTATTCCACCAGGGGGTCTTTCTGCCCCTGGGCGCGGAGGCGCACGCCTTCCCGCAGGGAGTCCATGTTGTACAGGTGTTCCTGCCACATTTTGTCAATGGCCCCCAGGATGATCTGGCGTTCCATGTGGTCCAGGTATTCCGGGCGTTCGCGGGAGGCCTTGTCTTCGTAAGTGGCCTTGACCTTGTCAGTGAGGAAGGCGATGGTGTCGTCTATGGGCCGTTCTTCCAGTTTGGCGGCCTCCGCCGTGAGTCCCAGCGGGAAGGATGCGTTCATCCAGGCGAGCAATTCGTCCGGGTGGGTGACGCCTTCCGCATCCGGGTCCAGGAATTCATGGGCGCGCGTAGCGATTACTTCTTCCAGAATATCGTAAATCATTTCACGCGGGTTTTCCGTGGAGAGCACTTCATTCCGGTATCCGTAAACGATTTCGCGCTGCTTGTTCATCACGTCGTCATAGTCCAGCACGTGCTTGCGCCACATGTAGTTGCGCTGTTCCACCCGTTTCTGGGCGGATTCCACGGATTTGTTCAGGAAACTGTGTTCCAGGGCTTCGCCGTCGGCCACGCCCAGGCGTTCCATCATCTTGGTCATGCGTTCCGCCGCGCCGAAGTTGCGCATCAGGTCGTCTTCAAAGGAGATGAAGAACTGTGAGGCGCCGGGGTCCCCCTGGCGGGAGCAGCGGCCGCGCAGCTGGCGGTCAATGCGGCGGGATTCATGGCGTTCCGTACCCAGGACGAAGAGGCCGCCGAGGTCGGCTACGCCTTCGCCCAGCTTGATGTCCGTTCCACGGCCCGCCATGTTGGTGGAGACGGTGACGGCTCCGCGCTTGCCGGCCTGCGCCACGATTTCCGCTTCGCGCTGGTGGTTTTTGGCGTTCAGCACTTCATGGGGGATTTTGGCCCTCTTGAGCATGCGGGAGAGCGTTTCGGAGGCGTCCACGCTGGCCGTGCCAATCAGGATGGGCTGGCCTTTGTCGTGAAGTTCCTGGATTTTGTTGACCACCGCATTGAATTTTTCACGGCGGGATTTGAAGATGAGGTCATTCTGGTCCTTGCGGATGCAGGGGCGGTTGGTCGGAATGGGAAGAACGTCCAGCTTGTAAATATCATGGAATTCCGCGGCTTCCGTTTCCGCCGTGCCGGTCATGCCCGCCAGTTTTTTGTACAGGCGGAAGTAGTTCTGGATGGTGATGGTCGCGTACGTCTGGTTTTCACGTTCCACTTCCACGCCTTCCTTGGCTTCCACCGCCTGGTGCAGACCGTCGCTCCAGCGGCGTCCCGGCATTTCGCGGCCCGTATTCTGGTCGATGATGATGACCTTGCCTTCCTTGACGACGTATTCCACGTCTTTTTCGTAAATGCAGTAGGCCTTCAGCAGCTGGGAGGTGGTGTGCAGGCGCGCTCCCGTTTCGTCAAGCTGTTTGGTCAGTTCATTTTTGCGGCGCAGTTTGTCTTTTTCCGTCAGGCGCGGGTCTTCGTCCATTTCCGCGAAGGCGGTTCCCAGATCCGGCAGCACGAAATCTTCCGGATGGCCGGGGGAGATGACTTCCCGGCCTTTTTCCATCAGGTCGGCGTCGTGGGTTTTTTCATCCACGGTGAAGAACATTTCCTCCTTCAGCTTGTAGAGTTCCTTCTTGCGGGTATCCTGGTAAAGGGTCAGTTCATATTTTTCCACGATGCGGCGCAGCTCGGGGTCCTGCATGGCGCGCAGGAAGGCGCGGTGGCGGGGCTGGCCCATTTTTACCTTGAACAGGCAGCGGCCCACTTCTTCCGTGCGGCCTTCCTCCTGGGCTTTCAGGGCCTGCGCCATCAGTTCGTTGCAAAGGTCCGTCTGGGCCTTCACCACGCGCTCAATGGCGGGGCGCAGGGTATCATACTGCTGTTCCCGGGTGACGACCGCGGGGCCGGAAATGATGAGGGGGGTGCGGGCTTCGTCAATAAGGATGGAGTCCACTTCGTCCACAATGGAGAAGTAGTGCCCGCGCTGCACCTGTTCGGACTTGGAGGTTGCCATGCCGTTGTCGCGCAGGTAGTCGAAGCCGAATTCGGCGTTGGTGCCGTAAGTGATGTCGCAGGCGTATTGCTCCCGGCGGAGCTGGGAGGGCATCATGCTCTGGATGCAGCCGACAGTCAGCCCCAGGAACTGGAAGAGCATGCCCATCCATTCGGAGTCGCGGCGCGCCAGGTAATCGTTCACGGTCACCACATGCACGCCCATGCCGGTCAGGGCGTTCAGGTAAACGGGGAGGGTGGCGACAAGCGTTTTCCCTTCCCCCGTGGCCATTTCCGCAATGTAGCCACGGTGCAGGGCAATGCCGCCCAGCAGCTGCACGTCAAAGTGGACCATGTCCCAAACCTGTTTTTGTCCGCAGATATCGCGTTCTTCCCCGCAGAGCAGGCGGGCGCCGTGTTTGACGGCGGCAAAGGCCTCCGGCAGTATCTGGTTCAGATAACGTTCGCGCAGCTTGTCAAACTGAGGCGTGATGTTGTTCCAGGCGGCTTTCCCTTCTTCAATGGAGGCGGGGGTGGCTTCCACCGTGGGGAGGGAAGCGAATTCTTCTTTCAGGGATTCAAAACGGGCGTTCAGTTTGGCGGCTATTTCCTCCAGCTCTTCCCTGGGCGCGGCTTCCACAATGCGCACGGGGGGCAGATCCATGGGGAGGAAGCGATGGAGGTACCCCTGCCATTCCCTCGTTTTCTCAAGCAGGAATTCCTGTCCCTTGCCGTTCCATGATTCTTCAATGGAAACGATTTGTTCCACAATGGGGCGCAGACGGCGCACTTCACGCTGGTTTTTGGTGCCGACAATCTTGGTTAGAATCCACTTAATCATCTTTGTCTTGTTGAAAATTGACGAGGTAGAGTCGCTTTCAGCGGTCTAAGAATCGAAAAATACTAGCGGCTGCCGGAAGAAATGCAAGCACGGCCCTCCATTTGTGCCGATGATGACGTAATAGGCTGGACCTGGCTGGACGCCGCCGGAAACCCGGATTCATGACAGGCGCTTCTCTTGGAATGATTCCAAATTAATAATATTCTTTCTCCATGAGTCATTGCGAGGATGGGCGCATCCGCATCCGCGGCGCCCGTGAGCATAATTTGCAGAATGTGGATGTGGATATTCCCCTGGGGCGGCTGACGGTGGTGACGGGACCTTCCGGCTCGGGGAAAACAAGTCTGGCCATGCACACGCTGTACGCGGAAGGCCAGCGGCGTTATATGGAAACTTTTTCCCCGTACGTGCGCCAGTTCATGGACCGCATGGACAAGCCGGACGTGGACGCCGTAGAGAATATTCTTCCGGCCATCGCCCTGCATCAGCGCAACTCCGTCAGGACATCCCGCTCCACGGTGGGGACCATGACGGGGCTGAATGATTACTGGAAGTTTGTTTTCGCCCGTCTGGCCGTGGGCATTGACCCGGAAACAGGACGGGAAATCAAGCCGGAAACGCCGGGCACCATTGATGAAAAACTGCATGCGGACTTCCCCGCCGGAACGGAAGTGATGGTTTGCCTGGAGGTGGCGCGGCCCGAATCTGTGGATCTTCCCGCGTTGAAAAGGAATCTGGTGGCACAGGGGTATTTGCGCGCTTTTGCGCATGGAGAGACCCTCCGGCTGGAGGATGAGGATTGGACGCTGGAGGAAGGAGAACCGCTGCTGGTGGTTCAGGACCGCGTGAGGCTGACGGAAGACCAGAGGGAACGCAGGCTGGAAGCGCTGGAAACGGCCATGCGCCTGGGCGGCGGCGTGGCCCATGTGATTCCCCGTGTGGACGGCGTCTGGCTGTCCGCTTTGAAATTCCGCGGGGACTGGCATCCGCTGATGGAGCCGCGGCCGGGCCTGTTTTCTTTCAATTCCCCCCTGGGGGCGTGCCCGGAATGCCGCGGCTACGGGCGCGTCATCACGATTGACTACAACCGGTGCATCAAGCCGGAACTCAGCGTTCATGACGGGGCCATCCATATTTTTGAGGGGGACGGGAAAGTCTTTTCCGAATGCAAGCGGGACCTGATGCGCGGCTGGCGCAAAAACGCCCGCAAAGTCCGTCTGGATGTGCCGTGGAAGGATTTGAAGCAATGGGAGCGGGACTGGCTGCTGTACGGCGATGGCGATGACCCGGATGAAATGTATGAACAGGGGCTGTGGTACGGCATTGCGGGCTTTTTCAAATATTTGGAAAGCCGTACGCATAAGATGCACGTGCGGGTGTACCTGAGCCGTTTCCGCACGTATCAGGAATGCCCCTCCTGCCATGGTCTGCGCCTGAGGCCGGAAGCCCTTCAATTCAAGGTGGGCGGCAAAAGCATGCCGGAACTTTCCGGCATGCCCATGGATGAACTGCTGGCCTGGGTGGATAGGTATGTGACGCCGCGGGCGGATGAAGACCCCGGCTTGAAACATGCCGTGGCGGAACTCAGGAGCCGCCTGGAATATCTGAATGAAGTGGGATTGGGCTACCTGACGTCCGACCGCTCCACGCGGTCCCTGTCCGGAGGGGAAATTGAACGCGTGGGCCTGACCACCTGTCTGGGCGCTTCCCTGACGGATACGCTCTTTGTTCTGGATGAACCTACCGTTGGACTTCATCCCCGCGATACGTCCCGTTTGATTTCCGCCATGAACCGGCTCAAAAAGCGCGGGAACACCCTGGTGGTGGTGGAGCATGAGGAAGCGGTCATGCGCGCCGCGGACTGCCTGGTGGACATGGGCCCCGGTTCCGGACGGGAAGGGGGAAGGCTGGTTTATTCCGGGGTGCCTGCCCGGATTGGAGAAATTGAGGAATCCCTGACGGGGGCTTTTCTTTCCGGCAGGCGACGCATCGCGGTGCCCAAAAAGAGGCGCAAGCCGCGCCGGTTTCTGACCGTATCCGGAGCCACGCGCCATAACCTGCGCAAACTGGACGTGAAAGTGCCCCTGGGCGTCTTTACTTGCCTGACAGGCGTCAGCGGGTCCGGGAAAAGCACCCTGGCCCACGATGTTCTTTACCTGAACGCGCTGGTGGAGAAAGGAGCCGTATGTGAGGAAGAACCTGCCCGCGTCAAGTCCATCAAGGGCTGGGAACATCTGGATGAGGTGGTGATGGTGGACCAGAGCCCCATCGTCCGCACCCCGCGCTCCACTCCTGCCGTTTATGCCGGAGTTTTTGAAGAAATACGCTCCCTCTTCGCAGAAACGGAGACGGCCCGCGCGCGCGGCATGAAACCCGGTTTCTTCTCCTTCAACAGCGGGGACGGCCGGTGTCCGCGCTGCATGGGCATGGGGAGTGAGAAGGTGGAAATGCAGTTTCTTTCCGACATTTTCGTGCAGTGTCCGCTGTGCCGCGGCTCCCGGTACGGGAGTGAAGTGCTGAGCGTGTACCGTGACGGCAGGAATATTGCGGACGTGCTCGGCATGACGGTAGCGGCTGCGCTGGAATGCTTCAGCGCGGAAAAAGGGGCCAAAGCCTCCCGCATCGCTTCCAAGCTGGGCGTGCTTCAGTGCGTAGGGCTGGGGCACCTGACCCTGGGGCAGCCTCTGAATACCCTTTCCGGCGGGGAAAACCAGCGCCTGAAGCTGGCTAAAATCCTGCTGGACCAGATCGGTTCCGGCGCGAACAGCCCCAAGATGCTGATTCTGGACGAACCGGGAACGGGGCTTCACTTTGCGGACATTGAAGTTTTGCTGGCCGTGTTCCGGGAACTGGTGGAGCAGGGGCATACCCTGCTGGTCATCGAACACAACCCGGAGTTCATCAAATCCGCGGACTACGTGATTGACCTGGGGCCGGAGGGCGGCGCCGGAGGCGGCCATGTGGTGGCCACGGGCACGCCGGAGGAAATTGTAGCCGCCGGAAAGGGATATACGGGCAAATACCTCAGGGATGTGCTGGAAGGCAACCCTTCCGTTTACGACCCTGCGGACGCCGCCGTCCCGGAATCCGCGGACATGGATATACCGGAAGGCGTCATGGCCCTGCGGGGAGCGCGCCACCACAACCTGAAAAACGTGGACCTGGACGTGCCGCGGGGAGAAATGACCGTGCTGACCGGGCTTTCCGGCTCCGGGAAGAGCTCCCTGGCCTTTGATATCTTTTTCGCGGAAGGGCAGCGGCGTTTCATGGACGTCATGTCCCCGTACGCCCGGCAATTCACGGAACAACTGGAAAGTCCGGACATTGACCGCCTGACCGGATTGCCACCCACGGTGGCTATTGAACAGAACATGTCCCGCGGAGGCACCAAATCCACCGTGGGAACCGTTACGGAAATCTGGCAATTCATGCGTCTGCTGTATGCCAAACTGGGGCAGGCCTATTGCCCGCAGTGCGGCGTTCCGGTGGGTAAAAGGTCGGAATCCGAAGTGGTGGAGCTGGTGGCGAGGGAGCTGAAAAAACATGGCGGGCTCGCGTTGCTGGCCCCCCTCGTCAGGGGGCGCAAGGGGCATTACGCCGACCTGGCCCGCTGGGCGGAAGGAAAGGGATATGAGGAAATGTGGGTGGACGGCAAACTGGTTCCCCTGAGCGGATTCCAGCCGCTGGACCGCTATTCCAGCCATGACCTGGACCTGGTCGTTGCACGTCCGGAGGCCTCCTGGCCGCTGGAAAAGCTTGCCGGGGCGGTTCATGCCGCGCTGGAGATGGGGGAAGGGTTCCTGCAAGTGCTCCCGCCTGGTTCCGGCCGTCCGGAACTGATGGGCACCAGGCTGGCATGCGCCTCCTGCGGGCAATCCTTCCCGGAACTGGAACCGTACACGTTCTCCTTCAACTCTCCGCGCGGGTGGTGCCCCGTATGCCGCGGGAATGGAATCGTCGGCAAGGGGAAAGTAAAGGAAGACCAGGCGCAATCCCTGCTGGAAGCCGAATTGAAATATGACAAGGAACTGGCGCGGCAGGCGGACGATGACAAGGGAATAACAACCTGCCCTGCCTGCCGGGGCGTGCGGTTGAATGAATTTGCCCGCTCCGTGCGGCTTCAGGGCGTGACTCCCGGTGACATTGCCTCCCTGCCTGCCGTGGCCGCCGCGGAACTGGTCAAAGGGTGGCGATTTGAACGGGAGGAAGCTCTCATTGCCCGTGACGTCGTGGCGGAAATCACGCAGCGCCTCGACTTTCTCCAGCGGGTGGGGCTGGGCTACCTTTCCCTGGACCGGAGCGCCACGACGCTCTCCGGCGGGGAAACCCAGCGCATCCGCCTGGCTTCCCAGCTGGGCTCCCACCTCCGCGGCGTGCTGTACGTGCTGGATGAACCGACCATCGGCCTGCATCCGCGGGACAACGAATTGCTGCTGGGCACGCTGGATGAACTCAAACGCCGGGGCAACACCCTGCTGGTGGTGGAACATGATGAAGATACCATGAGGCGCGCGGACCATATTGTGGACATGGGGCCGGGAGCCGGCATCCACGGCGGCAGAATCATGGCCCAGGGCACCTTTGAGGAACTGGCCGCCATGCCGGACTCTGTCACGGGCGCGGCCCTGCACCATAAGCCCAGGCACCCCTACCGCGGGAAAAGGCGCAGGATTCCTTCCAAAAAGGATGAATCCGCGTGGCTGCGCGTGGAGGGCTGCCGCCTGCACAACCTGAAGGACGTGAACGCGGCCATTCCCAAGGGACGGCTGACGGTGCTTACCGGCGTATCCGGTGCGGGGAAAACCTCCCTGATGACGGGAACCATCCGTCTGGCTGCGCGCCAGGCCATCGGCGACAAGCTCACGAGGGACCAGAGAAAATTATGGAAAACCTCTTCCGGCTTTGACTCCATCCGCATGGTGTACGGCGTGGACCAGAGCCCCATCGGCAAAACGCCCCGTTCCACCCCGGCCACCTATGTGGGTTTCCTGGACGACATCCGGACCCTGTTCGCGCAGACGGCAGACGCCCGCAGACTGGGCTTTGACCGCGGCCGCTTCTCCTTCAATACGGGGCAGGGCAACTGTGAATCCTGCAAGGGTACGGGCATGCAAAAGCTGGAAATGGACTTCCTGCCCCCCTGCTATGTGCCGTGCGAGACCTGCCGGGGTAAACGCTACAACGCCGCAACCCTGACCGTAAGGTACAAGGGGAAGACCATTGCGGACGTGCTTCAGATGGACTTTGCGGAAGCGGCGGAATTTTTTGAAAGCCAGCCCCGCATCTCGGATCCCCTCAAACTGCTGTCGGAAACCGGCCTGGGCTATCTGACGCTGGGGCAGGCCTCCAACACGCTTTCCGGCGGGGAGGCCCAGCGGCTCAAGCTGGTGACGGAACTCATCAAGGGCCGGCGCGTCAGCCGGAACGCCCTGATGAAAGGCAGGGAACTGCCCGGAGACCTGTACCTGATTGAAGAACCCTCCATCGGCCTGCATCCGCGGGACGTACGGCTGCTCATTGACGTGCTGCACCGTTTGGCGGACCAGGGAAACACCGTCATCGTCATTGAACATAACACGGAAATCATGGCGGAAGCGGACTACGTCATTGACATGGGCCCCGGCCCCGGCGATGCCGGAGGAACCATCGTGGTGGAAGGCACGCCGGAACAGATAGCCAAAAAAGACTCTCCCACGGCGGAATACATCCGCCGGGAACTGGATGGAGAGTCTTAGGAGGGAGGAAGGATCGATAAGACACTTAGGGCCGTTCCGGGAATGCCGGGGCGGTCGTCGTATTCGCCCGCCTTTTTCTGTTCCGCGAAAACGGGCATGGCTTGTGCCCGGCATTAAAGAAGTTTGGCGGAGAGAGTGGGATTCGAACCCACGGTGGGTTGCCCCACGGCGGTTTTCAAGACCGCTGCATTAAACCGCTCTGCCATCTCTCCATGCAACAAGCGCGAGCACAGGCTACCGTAACGAAGGCGGTTCTGTAAAGTCCTATTCATGTCTTTCCGGCATGTTTGCGGGAACAGCCCGTTTTCCCAAATGGGAGACTGCCGCCTGTTCCCGCGGCATCAGGGCAGGAATTCTCCCGGCAGGAGGCTGATGAGCCGCATGGCGCATTTTCGGGGAGCGTCTTCGGAAGTGTCTATGGAGAAATCATGCGGGAAATGGCGGTGGATGCCCGCGTGCTGGCGCTGGGCATGGGCCGGGGCTGGGGTCCGGTCAGTGCGGCGCCGCTCGCGCTCCAGCAGAACATCCTGACGGCATTCCACCCTGACCAGGATGCGGGGGATGCCGTCCAGGCGGTTCAGGAGGTCCTGAATCCAGTGGGGGGATTCGCCGATGACGTGGTCCACGATGACCAGGGCGCCTTTCCGGGCCGCCTCTGCAATGGCGGCGTGGAAAGATTCAATGAAGGGCAGGCCGGATTCCCTGACGGCATCCAGGGCGGTTTCATGCTTTCCCTGGCTCATGGCCAGATAATCGTCCATGGAGAAAATCATGGCTTCCTCTTTCAGCAGAAGCCGCAAGTTCCGGGCCAATGTGCTTTTTCCCGCGCTGGAGGCTCCGTTGAGCAGGATGACGCGCCCGCTCCGCGGTCGAGGTGTTTTCCGTTTCTCCGCAAGGCCTTTCTTCCCCATGGCCTTATGGCTTTCCGGACGGTTCGCGGAGGTGTTTTGATCGCCGTCTTCCGTCCGGCAGGTTCCGGCCCCTTCCGTAAGGGTGGGGGCTTCCTGACGGGAGATGCAGGCTGGTTTCCTGAGGATGTCGGACGCGGCGGTCATGGAAGGTTCATGGGCATCATGAATAAAAAGATTCGTCAGGGCAATCATAAGAATGGCTCCGTGCGGACGGAATCGCCGCTGTTCGTGGCTTGCCGGGCAGGGGCGGGAGAGGATCTTCTTACGGAGCGGCCGCGGCGGCATGGATGCCGTCCGTCATGACTCCGTGGGGCATGCTGCGCCTTTTCCCGTCAATAACGGGGATGCCTCATTCCTGCCGGAAGCCTTCCCGGCCGTCATTTGCTTCTTGCAGCGGACGGGGGAGGCATGAGAGAGTTCGTCATGGCCTCTTCCCCGGATGTAGTAGAATATATTTGTTTCCAGCTCCGGCATGCCGGGGATATTTCCTTCAGAAAAATGTTTGGGGACTACGGATTGTACTGCGGCCGGACATTCTTCGGTTTGGTGTGTGACAACCAGTTGTATGTCAAGATAACGGAGTCGGGTTTGAAGATGTTTCCGCAACAGGAGCAGGGCTGCCCCTATCCCGGCGCCAGGCCGCATTTCCTGGTGACGGATCTGGACGATGACCGGACCCTTTCCTCCCTTGTCAGGGAGACATGCTCCATTCTGGCTGTTCCGTCTGTTCTGGAGGGGAAAAAGAAAAAGGCGTCCGGTGAAAAAAGAAGCAGGCACCCTTAGACGCCTGCCGGCAGGAAATGGCTGCTGGAGGGGAAGGTTATTTCCCGGGAGTTTCCGGAGCGGCCAGAGAGGAGAGGTTCTTCTTCAGGCTGGCGGCGGCGGTTTGCGTGGCTTCGTTGTCGGACTCCGTGAATTTGTCCACGGCCTGCGTCAGGGATTTAAGGTCGGATTCCGATATTTTGCGCCCTTTTGCCTTGCGCTGTTCCAGAGCGGAGATTTTTTTATTGAGGTCGGCCAGTTTTGATAAATCCCTGTTCGCTTTCAGGGCCGCCAGAGGTTCGTCAAATTCCTTGACGGAGGGAACCGCCGTTTTGAGGCGCATGATGGCCGTTACCGCTTCCAGAGGGTCGGACTGGATCCGGGCCTGCACGATTTCCTTGGTATTTTCCAACCATGCGTCAAAAGCTTCACATACGGCCTGCGCTTCCTCGTCATTCGTTTTTTTCCTCAGAGGTGTGATTTTGGATTCGATGTTGCTGCCGGTGGAAACGACCGTTTTGGCCAGCGATTTGTATTTGTTCAGTTCCACTCCTTCCAGAATAGGAAGGCCGCGTTCCATCTTCATCACTTCCTTTTTCACCAGGTCATAGAGCTGGGGAGGATAGCCCTTGGCCACGACTTTTCCGTTGGCTCCAATCAGAACGGCATGAGGCAATCCGCCCGGGCAGGGAGCCTCCGGAATGCTCAGACTCTGATAGATGGGGAAAGTGATCTTCTTTTCTTCCAGAAACTGTTTGACCCTGGGGGACGGGAGCTGGCTGTGGCTGCCTATGACAGTAAAGCCCTTGGACTGGAATTTTTCCTGCAATTCCTGCAGATGCGGCATGCTGGCGATGCAGGGCGGGCAGTTGATGCCCCAGTATTCAAAAAACACCACTTTCCCTTTCAGGTCGGAAGCTTTGAGTTTCGGCCCGTGGATATGGCTGCCGTCGTTGAAGGCTGGATAGGTGACTTTGCTTTCCGCCGCCTGGGCGGAGGCGGGAACCGCCATGGCGGCGATGATACCGGATAAAATAAAGGCAGGAAAGGCGTTCATGGAACGGATGATGAAGAATTCAACATTGAGTGTCAAGGAGGAAGCGGAATTTTCAACTGGAGTTTCCTAAGGGTTCAACGGCCCGCATGCGCCGGGGATGGGGGGCGGGGCACTCCCTGCCCTGGGAAGATTTGGCTGTTTTTTCCCTGAGGGAGAGGCGTTTCAGGCTATATCCAGTCCCATGATGTAGTCCGTCATGTAGTAACCGTGGCCGATGTGGAAATCCCCGCGTTCCAGGGTCCGCATGCCCATGCGCTGGTAGAATTCCACCGCCCGGGTGTTATCGCGGTTCACGTTCAGGCGCATCAGGCACGGTTCCGGGTGGATGCTTCTGATGTAGCTGATGGCGTGGCGGAACAGAAAGCTTCCTATATGCAGGCCCTGGAAGCCGGGCAGAACGTAGATTTTCTGCAAATGGAAGACGCCGGGGCCTTCCGGCTGGACGGACAGGTAGCCGCAGTCCTTTCCCTCATGGGAGGCAATGAAGTACACATGCCCCTCCTCCATCTGTTTTTCCAGGTTGGCGGGGGAATACATCCAGTCCATCATGAAATCTATTTGCTCTCTGGAAAGGAGGTCCCGGTATGTGGCCGGAAAAGCCTGGCAGGCCAGTTCATGGATCAGCGTGATGTCGTCCTTGGCGGCTTGGCGGAGAGTCGGCATGGCAGAAATATTACACGGAAAAGCGCCGGATGAAAAGGGCCTCTTCCCCATTTCCGGCGGAATTTTCCGGCATGGCCTATTTTCCCCTACCTATTCCGGCGGAGACATCCTATGCTGAATGCCGCCGTTTTTCTGACAGCCTTCCGGGAAATGCTGTTTTTATGGCGAACCCTGCATGTCCAGTCATGAAAGAACCCATTCCCATACAACAATGGCTTCCCGCGGGGCCTCTGAGGGACATGGGTGAAAAATACGTAAGCCAGCTTCCGGACGTGGCGCAAAATCCCATCGGTCCGGAATCCCTCATGCACCAGTCGGACCATTCCTGGTCGGAATACCTGGTAGCCTATTCCCTCCTGTACCCGGGGGTAGTCGTCATCCTGGCCCTGCTGGGGGGGCTGGGGCTTGGGGCTTTCTTCATTTTTTGCCGCCGCCGGGAATATTCCCACCGTATTTTCTGTTCCAAATGCGGCTCCATGATGTACCCGTGCGGGCTGCACTGCCCGGAGTGCGGCACGCCCAATCCGTCCCCCCGTGCCCTGAACTGGATAGGATATTCCAGGCTGCGCACCGTGGTTCCTCCCTCCGGATGGAAAAGGCATGAGGAAGTTCTCCGCAGCTACCGGCGGTGTTTTTACTGCGGGCAGCCTCTCCGTGAGCCCTCTCTTGACCAACGTTGCCCCGCCTGCGGCAAGGCGGTGCTCCAGGGTGAGCAGTCCGTGGACCGGTATGATGCGTATATTGGCCGCCGCAGGGGGTGGACCTTCGCTGCCGTGGTCGTGCTGGGGGTGGTTCCCATTTTGGGGCCGCTGCTGGCTTCCTCCCTGTACAGGAGAACGCTCATCAACCCGTATTCCCTGTACATGACCGTGTACCGGGAAAGCTTCCTGATGGTGGTTCTTTTTCTGTGCCGTCATTTGTTTCGCCTGCTGCCGTTCATCGGCATCATCGGCATGCCCGTCCTTTGCGTGACGGAATACCACCTGTACCGGCGCATGTTCCTGTGGAAGGCGGAGAAATATGATTTCAGGGGGGAATGAAGCAGGAGACCCTCTTCCGGTAATGCCTGTCCGGCGCCTGCGCGGAAAATCATGGGGTGCGGGGCTGTTGGGGCTTCCGGGCAGCGTATCGTTTCCGGCAGCCCGCTTTATGGCGCGCGGCGGCAGGAAATGGGGATAAAGGATGGCCGGCTCCTTGATTGACGCGCAGCAGGGGATGCGGAGTTGATGGAGAGATGTTTTTAATGAACATTTTACGTCTTATTGTATCAAGTATGACAAGGAATTGTTTTTTTCTTATGGACTAAACTTACCTGGTACAGTATGTAGGCAGTGTTCCCCGGAGGGGGGGCGGGATGATTCCCAAACCCCCGCATGCGGAGGAACAAAAACTGTAATATAAATAAAATGAAAATGAAAAGAAAACTGGCATCGGTTCTGGCGAAGGCTTTCTCCGGAAAGTCCGTGCCGGAAAAGAAACGGGAAAGGGAGGCCAGGGCCTCCAAAAAACTGGAAGCGTGGCTGAAGGCTTCCAGAATGCGCTCCTTTTAAGGAAGCGCCCGTTGAAGGGAAGGGTGGATTCGGGCGCCGGGCGTTCGGTTCGCCGGCTGGGACGGGGATGTTATCTCCGTCCTGTTGTTTTTACCGGAAAAGGTATGTCTTGATGACAGTTGCGCCTTGACTACGGCGGTGGAATGTCCGTTCATCTGGGCAGACATGACCATACCCGGAATTCTTGAAGAAAAGTTGTCCTCCGCATTAAAGGCGGTGTTGGGGGAGGAGCTTCCCGCTGATTTTCGCGCCTCGGTGACGCCCTCCGCGGATTTGCGGTTCGGGGATTACCAGAGCAACGCCGCCATGGTGCTTGCCAAGCGGTGCCGCACGAATCCCCGTGTGCTCGCCCAGCAGGTGGCGGACCGGATAGGGCAGGATGCCGTGTGCTCCCTGGAAATTGCCGGGCCCGGATTCATCAATTTCCGCATCAGGCCGGAATTTTACGCAGCGCGCCTGCTGGCCATGCTGGCGGATGACCGGCTGGGGGTGGAAAAAGTGCAGGCCCCCAAAACCATTGTCATTGACTTTTCCGCTCCCAACGTCGCCAAGCCGATGCATGTGGGCCACATCCGCTCCACCATTATTGGTGACGCCCTTTCCCGCGTGGCCCGTTTTGTGGGGCACCATGTGATTACGGACAACCACATCGGGGACTGGGGTACCCAGTTCGGCATGATCCTGTGGGGCTGGAAGAATATTCTGGATGAGCAGGCCCTGGCCGCCAACCCTATTGACGAGCTGCTGCGGGTGTACAAGGATGTGAACCTGATGTGCAAGGAAAAGCCGGAACTGCTGGATACCTGCAAGGCGGAACTGGTGAAGCTCCAGGCCGGGGACGGGGAAAACCTGGCCATCTGGAAACGCTGCGTGGAAGTTTCCAAATCCGGCCTTTCCAAGATTTACGACCAGCTTGACATCCATTTTGATTACTGGCTGGGGGAAAGCTTTTACAATGATGCCCTGGCTCCGCTGGTGGACGGCATGATCGCCGCCGGAATGGCCCGGGAGAGCGACGGCGCCATCTGCGTGTTTTCCGACGGTTCCGTGCCTCCCAATGAAGACCCCTTCCTCGTGCAGGACAAGGGGGAATGGCGCGCCAACCCCTGCATCATCCGGAAAGCGGACGGAGGCTTCCTGTACGCCACCACGGATCTTGCGACGCTGGACCACCGCATCAGGACGTGGGGCGCGGATTCCATCTGGTACGTGGTGGGCGCCCCGCAGGCCCTGCATTTCAGGCAGATTTTCTCCACGCAGCGCCGCCGCGGCATGGACGGGGACTACCGGCACATCGCGTTCGGCTCCATTCTGGGGGATGACCGCAAGCCGTTTAAGACGCGCTCCGGGGATACGGTTTCCCTTCAGGATGTGCTGGATGAGGCCATTGAACGCGCGGCCCGCGTGGTGGAGGAGAAAAGCCCGGACATGCCGGAGGAGGAAAAGAGGCGTGTGGCGGAAGTTGTGGGCATAGGCGCCGTAAAATTCGCGGAGCTTTCCCAGAACCGCATGACGGATTACGTTTTTAACTGGGACAAGATGCTGGCCCTTCAGGGGGATACGGCCCCGTACCTCCAGAATTCCTACGTGCGCGTCCGCTCCATCTTCCGCAAGCTGGACGGCGGGCCTTTGGACTGGTCCGCCCCCATTCAGCTTTCGGAAGACGCGGAAATCCATCTGGCCCGGCTTCTGGCCCGCTACGGGGAAGTGGTGCCGCAGGTGCTGGACGACTGCCGTCCGAACATGCTGGCCGCCTACCTGTTTGACCTGGCCAGGGCTTTCCATTCCTTCTATGAGGCGTGCCCGGTCCTGAAGTCGGAAGGGACGGTGCGGCACTCCCGCCTGGCCCTGTGCGAGCTGACCGCCCGCACGCTGAAGCACGGGCTGGGCCTGCTGGGCATCCAGCTCCCGGACAGGATGTAACCATTTCTTCCGTATGGCCGCCTCTTTCCTCCATGTCCTGCTGGCCGCCGCCGTGGCGGGATGTTCTTCCGCCGCTGCGGACGGGGCACACGGGTACTGGATGAACAGCCCGTCCCTGAACGGCTGGAGGGAAGCCGTTTTCCGCGCCGGCGTTCCGGCGCAGCCTGCCGTGCTGCCGCCCGGCGTGGAGCCGATGATGGTGGGTTCCTCATCTCCCGCCGCGCAAATGCTGGTGCTGGAGGGAATGACGCATCTGCTCACGTTCGGGGACATGCGGGCTTTCCTTAAATTTGACGCCGCTCTCCGTCTGGACCCGGACTGCCTCATGGCCCATTGGGGCAGGTGCATGAGCCTGATGGGCGCGGGGCCCGCTTTCCAGGACCAGCGCGTCCATTCCATGAAGCGAATGAAAGAGCTGGCGCTGCGTCCGGACTGCCCGGAACAGGAACGCGCTTATGCGGATGCCCTGGCCGTGCTGCTGATGGATGGCCCCGTGAAGGCGCAGGAAGCGTGGAAAACCATCTGTTCCACCTGGAAGCGCGACCCATACGCCCCCCTCTTTTACGCCATGCTCCTGCGGGACGGCTTTGACGGGCAGGGCAATCCCGGAGAAGGGCAGAAGGAGGCCGTCCGCGTGGTGGAAGCCGTCCTGAAAGAACGCCCCGGTTCCCAGGCCGCCCTGTTCATGCGCGCCCTGCTGGAGGAAGTGGCGCCATCCATTTCTCCGGAAATAGTGGAAACCGCCCGCAGGGCCGTGGCCGCCAACCCCTTTTCCGCGTCCGCCCATCATTTGCTGGGCCATTGCCTGTTCCGCACGGGTGATTATGAAGGGGCTTCCGCCGCGTTCAAGGAGTCTGAAAATCTGTGCCTGGCCTGGGAAAAGGCGGAAAACGTGCCTCCAGCGCTGGATGACGCCTACTTCCGCTCCATCCTTTACCGTGCCGTTTCCGAATTCTGCGCCGGCCGTTACAAAAGGGCGGAAGCCATCGCCTCCAGAGCCGCTTCCGTCCCCCTGGACAAAAAGCATCCGCTGGCTCCCGGAACCCTCCTTCAGCTATGGGAGGCCAGGACGCTGCCTGCGCGCCTGATGCTGGCCCGGCCCGGCCTTCCCCGGCAGGCCCTTGTGCTCAAGGCTTTTCCTGGCCCTCTTCCCAAAGGGTTTCCGGATTTGAGCAACGGCATGACCGCAGTGGCCTCCCAATACATGGGCGCATGTTACGCCGCAAGGCAGGGCAGAACGGATGCCGTGGCGTCCGCCTTTGACAAGATGTCCGGTATTCTGCGGCTGCTGATGGACGGCGCGGACGCCGCACGAAGGCAGATGAGCGTCTCCTACTGGGCGCGCTGCCTCCAGATGGGCAGCCTGTATTCTTCTGAAATCCGCTCCCTCATGTTTCCGGATTCCGCCAATGTATGGATGTCCGAGGCCATACGGAGCCAGCGTTTTTCCTCCCTGCTCCTTCCTCCCGTGGTGCCATACCCCGCGGAATGGATCCTGGCCCGCGCCTACCTGAAAGCCGGGAAATTCCGGGAATGCGCGGACATGTGCGAACAGGCGTTGAAACGCTTCCCGAACCATGCCGGAGTGCTGGAAACCCTGGACAAGGCCCGTTCTTCCGGAAAATAATTCGGAATAGACGGGGGAGGCTGTTTTGATGCCCGGTTTTGGATTGGAAATGGAATTCCCCCGCATCACGATGGAACATGACGTCCAATCCCGGGACAGGAAGCTTGTTCATCTTGAAAAATAAGCCTGCGGTGATAAAAAAGGGGCGGATTCCGTCCCCGCCGCATTCATTAAGATGCCCAACAGGCCGCGGCCGTTCCGCCGGATGTCTCTGAAACATGGTAAGTTTTATTTTTTCATGGCTGTTGCGGCAAATGTCGGAACGCGTCCGTTTTCATTTTCAATAACATCATACATCAAGCAATATGAATCATCCCTATCTGGACCCCGCCTTTCTGGTTTCCTGGTCGCGGCTTACGCCGGAGGCCATCAGGCCGGACATCACGGAAGCCATCTCCCGCGCCAAAGAGAATATCCGGGCCATCTGTGACCAGCCGCTGGATTCCCTGACTTATGAAAGCACCTTCGGCGCTCTGGAAAAGGCTTCCGAGGACCTGCACCTGGGCTGGGGCCGCATCATGCACCTGGACTCCGTCAATGACGAACCCGCCCAGAGGGAGGCTATTGGTGAAATGCTGCCGGAAGTGGTGGCTTTCTCCTCCTCCGTGCCGTTGAACCCGCGCCTGTGGACGGTGCTGAAAGCCGCGGCCTCCTGTGACTGGGTGAAAGACCTTACCCCCGTCAGGCAGCGTTTCATCCAGGAAACGCTGGCGGATTTCCGCGAGAGCGGGGCGGACCTGCCGGACGACGTGAAGCCGGAATACGCGGAAATAGAAGCCCAGCTCTCCCTGAAGACCAAGAAATTCGCGGAGAACGTGCTGGACTCCACCAACGCCTGGGAACTCATTGTGGAAGATGAGGCGGAACTCTCCGGGCTGCCGGATTCCGTGAAGGAGGCCGCCCGCCTGGACGCCTTGGCCAACGGCCACGGCACGGAAGAAGAGCCCCGCTGGCGCTTCACCCAGAAATTCACCTCCCTCCAGCCTGTCATGCAGTTTGCGGACTCGGACAGTCTGCGCCGCCGCATGTGGGAGGGCTCCTGTTCCATCGGAAAAGGGGGGGAATACGATAATGAAGCCCTCATCGCTGAAATCCTGGAACTGAGGGACAGGAAAGCCCATTTGCTGGGGTACGGCTGCTTTGCGGATTACGCCACCTCCCGCCGCATGGCCGGGAGCGGGGCCAACGCCCTGAAATTTATCAATGACCTGCATGACAAGGTAAAGCCCTCTTTCCTGAAGGACATGGAAGCCGTCCGCAGATACAAGGAGGAAAAAACCGGAAAACCCGTGGAAAAACTCTCCCCGTGGGAAACCGGCTACTGGTCTGAAAAACGCCGCCGCGAACTGTACGCTTTTGACGAGGAAGACCTGCGCCCGTATTACTCCGTGGAAAAAGTCATGGAAGGGCTCTTTTCCATCTACTCCGGCCTGTACGGCATCACGGTCACGCCGCGCCCCACGGTGGCGTTCAAACCCGGTGAATCCGGGGAAACGCCGGAAGGCGCGGTGGAGGTGTGGCATCCGGACGTCCTGTTCTATGAATTGCATGATGCGGAAAGCGGGGAGCACCTGGGTTCCTTTTATGCGGACTGGCATCCGCGGGACTCCAAGCGCGCCGGAGCGTGGATGAACTGCCTGAGCGTAGGGGAACCTCCGCACGGCGGAAAACCCCGCGTTCCCCATCTGGGGCTCATGGTCGGCAACATGACCAAGCCCGTGGGGGACAAGCCCGCGCTGCTGTCCCACCGGGAGGTGGAAACCATTTTCCATGAATTCGGCCATCTGCTGCACCAGCTCCTTTCCGACGTGGAAGTGAAGTCCCTGGCGGGCACCAATGTGGCCTGGGACTTCGTGGAACTGCCCTCCCAGATTAATGAGAACTGGTGTTGGGAGCGTGAATCCGTGGACCTCTTCGCCGCCCACTATGAAACGGGTGAAAAAATACCGGACGAACTGTTCTCCAAAATGCGCTCCGCCCGCAATTATATGAGCGGCACGGATTTTATGCGCCAGCTCTGCTTCGGCAAGCTGGATCTGGAGCTTCACGTTAACTGGCCGCAGTACAAGGGCGTTCCGTTGGAAGAAACGGATGAACGCATCCTGGCGGATTACCGGGTGCCGATGACGGACCGCGGCCCCTCCGTGGCGCGCCGCCTGACGCATATCTTCGCGGATCCCACGGGCTATGCCTCCGGCTACTACTCCTACAAATGGGCGGAGGTGCTGGAAGCGGACGCTTTCAGCCGCTTTCTGAAGGAAGGAGTGCTGAACCCGCAAACCGGGCGCGATTTCCGCCGCTGCATCCTCAGCAATGGCAACAGCAAGCCCGCCGCGGAACTCTACCGCGACTTCATGGGCCGTGATCCGGACGCGGAAGCGCTGCTGGTCAAATCCGGCGTTCTTTAACCTCTTTACCCACATTATCTGAACAATCCTTATGTCTGAACAAAAGAGACTCTCCCTCGCCGGCATCGGGTGCGGTTCCCGTACGCGCACCTACATGAAGCTGGCCATGGAACAAAAAAACCGCTACCGCATTGCGGCGGCGGCGGATCCTGTCAAACAGCGCACGGAAGCCGTCCGCGATTTTGCCCCGGAGGAGGAACGGGACTCCGTCCGCCTGTTCAAGGACGCCGCCTCCCTGCTGGCGGAGCCGCGCCTGGCGGACGTGGCCATCATCGGCACGCAGGACGACTACCATTACGCTCCGTGCAGGAAGGCCATGGAGCTGGGCTACCATGTCCTGCTGGAAAAACCTATTGCCAAGACGCTGAAAGAAGCGCTGGAACTTAGGGATATGGCCCGTGTGCTGAAGCGCCGCGTGGCCGTGTGCCACGTGCTGCGCTACACCCAGTTTTACCGGACCCTGAAAAAAATCATCGACAGCGGGGAAATCGGGGACGTCATCACCTTCAACGCCAATGAAGGCGTGGGGGCGTGGCACTTCGCCCACTCCTTCGTGCGCGGACACTGGGGCAACAGCAAGACCTCCACTCCCATGATCGTTGCCAAATGCTGCCATGACATGGACATCCTCTACTGGCTCATGGGCCGGCGTAAATGCCTCTCCGTCGCCAGCTTCGGAGAGCTTACCTTCTTTACGAAAAAGACGCTCTCATCCCCCCGGCCGGAACGCTGCACGGACTGGACCGCCCCGGTGGGGGAAGACCCTTGGGACGCCCGCAAATACGCTACGGACGACGAATGCAAACGCTGGCTGGGGATGGTGTATGACCGTGCGCAGGAAGCTACCGCGGAAGAAATCTGCGAATGGCTGAAAACCTCCCCGTGGGGCAGGGACTACCTCCAGTGCGACAACGACCAGCCGGATCATCAGGTTTCCATCATGCGCTTTGAGGGAGGCCTGACGGGTACGTTCACGATGACGGCTTTCGAACAGGGGCGCCACATTGAAGTGTACGGCACCAAAGGCAGAATCCGAGCTGGGGCTTTCTACAAGGAAAACGGCCCCGGTGAAATTACCGTGACTCCCCACTTTGGCGGCAAAACCCGCGTGGTGGAGCTGGAGGAACTGGCCGGAGGCTACCAGGGGCACGGCGGCGGTGACTGGGGATTGATTGAGGCTCTGTATGATGACATGCTGACGGTGCCCTCTCCGGAGGATATGACCACCTCTATTGAAGAATCCGCCCATTCCCATGTAATGGCCTTTGCCACGGAACACGCCCGGCTGAGCGGGCAGGTGGTAGATGTTGCTGACTTCGAACGCAAGGTGGCGGAAGGCATCCTGAACTATTGATGCGGTTTTCCCCTTTGTAGAAAAGAAAAAGGCGCGGGCATTTTGAATGCCCGCGCCTTTTCATATATAAAATTCCGCCCTTTTTCTTACACGGATTTAGAATCCGGCGTCAATATGAAATTACAAAATGGAAGAAAAATAAATCTGTTACCGTGTTTTTCCTTCCAGTCCCGAATGAGAAATAAAACGAATTGCCCGCTCCGTCCATTATGGAAACACAGAGGGGAGGCAAAACGACACGCCCTTCCATGAATATAGTTTTTAATTTAATTATTAACGCATTGCATATATGATTAATGGAGATGCCAATAATTGAATTATTCTCTGTACCAGAAATATTTCATCTTTTGCATTCGCAATGCGGATTCTAAATCCGATACAAAGCGTATTGTTATGAGAAAAACGCTGTGTTTTTTGATGGTTCTGGCTTTGGCCCCTATGGCTAATGCTTCTTCGTTTTCCATTGACCTGTCCCCAACGAGTTCGGGAACCACGGGTGTTTCTTCTTCCGGAATCACTCCTCAAAACGTCTTCGGTTACAGTGCCGGGGAATGGCACGGGACTTGGGAAAACAGTAGTTTAAATGGCCAGGTGGGGTTTGACGAAGGAATCCTCAAGTTGCAAATCGGAGCCGTAGCCTCCAATAATGCCGGGGGAAATTTTGCCGGGCTCAAATTTGACATGCCGTCTGGGGCGGATTCGGCCACTCTGTCTTTTGACATTGCCAAAAGCAGTTCCTGGGGAGGTTCCCTCGCGTCTTTTGAATGCAAATATATTTGTAATGTCTATGGTTTCTTGAATGATGGAACGTCCACGGTCATAGGAACATGGACGTTGGAAAACGCCAAGACGGCCCTGACGGACTCTCCCTTTTCCGTTTCCATTGAATTGGATTTGAGCGGATCAGGGGAATACTCTTCTTATGGATTGATATTCAATTCTATGGAAACTTCAACATTAAGCTCTGGTGCTGGAATAGCCGCTGATATTACCAATATATGCCTTTCCGGGGAAGTTATTCCGGAACCGGCTACGGCAACCCTTGGCCTTTTTGGCCTGGGGACTCTTCTTCTTCGCCGTCGCAGGGATTGATGGCGGCGGGCAAGTGATTCAACCGGGCAAGCTGTATTAAAGCCTGGTTTTATGAGAGGAGGGAATGGTTCTCCTCTCCTTTTTTGGGTCCGTTTTTCATGCAGTTTTTTCTGGTTTGATGAACAGGGCCGGATAAAATGGGAAACGGTATTGATGGTTGAGGCGTTTTTCAAGAAAGTTGCCCATTTGCTGATGACGTTTTTTTGAGAGAGCCTCCCGGCCCGGAGCGGCATGGCCCGGATGAGGAACTCCGGGTATCCGTGCCTCAACCGGACGGGAGGCTGTTTGTAAAAGAGGTGCGAATATCAAAAGCATTTGCTGACATCGAAACAGGAAAGGCCTCTTTAAAGAATCGCAGCCGTTCCGCCCGCATTATTTTCTGCCCTTTGCAGAAATCTTCGGCCAAAGCTTTGCGCTCCACCATCATTCCGTGGTATTCCCGGAGCGGGAAAGGAGTCTATTTTTTCTTCATTTTGAGTTTTTCCCTCACCCGCTCCACATTGGCAAGGGCGTCTTCATTCCCCAGCTCCGCTGCCCGTTCATACCACTTTTGGGCTTCAGACAAGTCCTTGGCTACGCCAGTTCCGCGTTCATACATGGACCCCAGGTTATTCATGCACTTGGCGTCGTCCTGTTCCGCCCCCTTGATGTAAAACTGATAGGCCAGGGCCATATCCTGCGGGGTGCCGAGGCCTTCTTCATGCAAGTAGCCGAGCAGGAAATGCATGCCGGGCACCGCATGCGTCTGGTTCTCTTCCAGATCGGTCAGAATATCCAGCGCCAATTTCGGGTCCGGCTCCAGATCCTCGCCCTTGATGAGCAGGCGCGCCTTCTCCACCAGAGCCTCCGGATCCCTGGTTTCCGCGGCTTTCAGTACATAATCCTTGTGCAGTTCCCTGTTCGGCTGCACGCCGATGCCCTGCCCGTAATAGCGGGCCAGCCTCTTGAAACCGCGGACATCCTCCTTTTTCACCAGGGCGGTGGCCGCCGTCATGGCAGAAGCCAGGAGCTGCTGCCGTTCCGCAGGCTCCTGCACATTCCCGGCCACGGTTTCATAATAATTGGCCAGCTCGTCCAGCGCTGTCAGGCTGCCGAGCTCCACGGCCTGTTCCCAGAATTTCACAGCTTCCGGATTGATGGTTTTCGGGGCCGGGGCCTGACGTTCCCTGCCGGACGGGGTCATCCAGGGAGGAACGGTTCCGGCATCCGCTGTAATATCTTCCTCTTTAACCTTCTGTTCCGGCTTCCGGAGCCACGGCGGAGTGTTGGCGTTCCCTCCGTTCAGGGGCAGTTTGACCTGCTGGTAGGCGGAAGGGGCCCCGTTATCCAGAACCGCCGTTTCTTCCGTATTCTGGGGATAGGCCGCCTGGTTGGCCAGGAAAAGCAGGGAGGGGATATGTCCCCGAGCCGCCAGGCCGTGTATCATGGCGCTGTAAGGCTGTAGGTTCTCATTGTTGGAACTCCACATGTCCGCCGCGTCCACATGGCCTTTCAAGGCTCCCCGGAACATCCAGGAATCCCCCTCGGCCATGCGTTTTTCCAGGCCGAATTCATAGATGAGGGCGCGGCCGAGCACGTACATGCCGCAGGGATCTCCCTGTCCGGCGGAAAGCCGGGCCCAGGCCAGGGCTTCCGGGTAGCCGGATTCTTCGCTCCTGTAACTGAATAACATCAGATACGCCAGATCCGCCTGGCTACGGGCGTTTCCCCCCTGAGCTTTTTTACGGAGGGAGGCGGTCAGCTGCTCCCACTGTTCCGGCGTGACGTATTCGGAAATTCCCTTCAGCGTGATAAAATCTCCTGCGGCGGCTTTTGACAGGCAATCGTTCAACAGCGTTCTGGCGGGTTCTGTGGACGGTTTGTCCATTAAGTCCGGGTTTTCCATCTGGGCCAGGCGCAGCCTGGCCAGGGGATGGCCTTCATCCGCAGCCTGCCTGTACCATACGCGCATATTTTGCCGCGCTTCATGGGCTTTTCCTACGGAATCCAGGGTATTGTCCAGTTCCTCCTTCCACAGTTCGCCCAACTGTACGCTGGAATCCACGTCCCCAAGTTGAGAGGCCAGCTCAAGCTCCTTATGCGTTTTGGCGTAGGGGGGAAGCAGGTTAAGTTTTTTCTGGGGGAAGGAAAGCGGTTCCTTCAGGTATGGCATGCCCCGTTCGTCATGAAGGGACAGAAGATCAAGGGCCGCTTTGCGTAGCTCCCGTTCCTGCGGGGGCTGCGCTTCGGAAATCAACTGGGCGTACCAGGCACACGCGTTATTGCTGCCCAGTTTCCGGGCCTGCTCGAACAGAGGCCGGAGGAGGCCGCCTTTCCCTCCCCCCGTTTTTCCCTTCATGCCGGTGGAGAGGCCTTCCAGCAGGGTTTCCAGGTCTCTTCTGGAGCGCAGTTCCGCCAAAAGCTTTCCGGCCTGTGCCGGCGCTGTTCCCTTCGTTATTTCCGCCAGTAGCCGCATGGCTCCCGCATGCCCCTTTTCCGCAGCCCGGGAAAGGGCTTGAATGGCCGTGTCCCTCCATTCGCTGCCGTCCGTACCGGTTCCGGAAGGGCCGCCGGCCAGGGCAAGGGCCAGTTCCCCTATCCGCGCCAGAAGAACCGGTTTGGCGTTTATCCGGTTTTTCTTCAGGGTTTCGATAGCTTTGGCGGGGTCCTCCTTCAGCCAGTCTACTTTGATGAAAGCGAGCTGAGCCAGTGCGTCCTGGTCGCCGGATGCTGCCTTCTTTTCCAGAGGGGACAGGTAGCGCCTCAACTCGTCTTCCGGAAGATCCGTGACGGTGTACAGGGCCGTGATGGCATCCATGTCTCCCTTTTCCGCAAGATCGCGGCAGGCAGCCAGCCATTCCGCATGTTCCGGCTGCATGGGTTGCGCCTTGAAAATCCCGAAAATTCCGTAAGGATCCGTCATCATGAGCTTGGGGGCCGGATGGCCGGATGCCGTGGCCGCGTCACGGAAAAAGTGCTGCATGTGTTCCAGGCAGGCCAGCGGCAGGTCCCCACGGTTCAGGTAATAAAGCCCCATCCAGTATTCCCCGGCCAGCATATTGGCCCGGAAGTCTCCTGCGGCGGCTTTGTCCAGCACTTCACCGTACGTCCAGCCGCCGTCCATGGGCAGCTGGGAAAGGTCCCGGACCGGAGCGTATTCCCCCTGCCCGGGAGGATTTGCCGCTGCGGCGGACGGAATGTCCTGGCCATAAGCCGGAACGGAAAAAATAAAGGGAATAAGCAAAAGACGGGCTCGCATGGATCAACTCTTTTCTAGCAGGAAAAACCTCTGCCCTACAAGCGTTTTTCACGTGTCTGAATGTTTAATTATTGGTGATGTCACGTTCTTTCTTAAAGAAAATAAATAGAGTTGAACCGGAAGGTTCCGGAGACGCGCGAAGAAGCCTGCAAGGCGGAGGAAAATGGTTTCCCGGGAGATGGAATGAAGTGGATAAGGGGTTCCAGGCCCGCCGTATTTCTTCCTTCCATTCATTCCGGATCTTTTGATAAATATTTCCGGAAAATGGCCCTTTATTAAATTTTCCTCAGTTTTTCCGGATGATCTCTCAACTGGGAGCGTAGCCGGTTTCTGTCCAGCTTCCCCATGACCGTGAGGGGTATGGACGTTCCCATGACGGCTCGTATGCGCTGGGGGCCAGGAGCCGCTACATTCCATTCGCGGCAGGCCTGCTCCAGAGGGGCGGCGGAAGGTCCGCAGGCGACCAGTTCCATTCCGGCGCGCGGATGTGGAACTGCCTCTACGACGGCCTCCGGGACGCTGCGGCGCAAAACGTCCTGGACGGCATCCGGATCCACCAGTTCCCCCAGAACTTTGACAAGTCTGTCCGCCCGGCGCAGAAAGGTCAGCAAACGCCCTTCCAGGCGCACCAGGTCGCTGGTGCTCCACCACTCCTGCGGAGCGACCCGTTCCAGGAGAAACCCTCCGTGGGGCTGCGTCAGCAGACGGCCGGACAATTTTCCTTCCCCCTGGAAGCGCAGGAGGCCCTTTTCATCCGTCTGAACTTCCCAATGGGGCAGAAGGGAAAGGCGGTCCGTATGGTAGGAATCTCCGGGAAGGGCCGTAGCTAATTGGGAGCCGGCTTCCGTCATGCCATAGCTCTGCACTACGGGCCAGCCAAGGGTGCGAGCTTTCCGTCCCGTCTCCGCGTCCAGCGCGCCGCCGCCTACAATAATGCACTTGGCGGTGGAAGGCGCGCGGAGGCCGAGGCTGACCAGATCCACTACCTGCGTGGGGACCAGGGAGGACCATCTGGCTCCGGAGCTTCTCATCAGGTCGGCATAGGCCTGCGGGCACCACTTGCCGCGGAGCGTATGGACGGCGGTTCCGGCCAGGGCCGCGCGCAGATAAATCATGGCGCCCCCCACATGCCAGGAAGGCAGCGGACAGCACCAGTCTCCACATTCCGCATGCAGATGTTCCAATGCCCCGTGCGCGCATATGTCCAGGGCGCGGCGGGTGAATAAAATGGCTTTGGGAGGCGAACCGGAAGAGCCGGAGGTGGCGAAGGCCGTTATTCCATCCATGCCCCGGCGGGAAAGAAAGGCGGCGGCCTCTTCCGCCCAGCTCCTCAAGTGGGGAGGGGCCATCACGCAAGGGCCGTTGCCACGGTCCCAAGGCAGGGGTGTTCCGGTGGAGGGCATGGCGGCGGCAGTTTACCGGAGGGCTTTTCTGCGCAGGGTGTGCCAGCGTTCTTCCATGCGGGGCTTCAAATGGTGTTCAATCCATGCATAGGCTGCTTCCAGGCCGCCCGCTTTGAAAGTGCGGCCTATCTCCGCTTCCACGCCTGTGGCGTTGCCGGTGCGGCGCAGAAAATCATTGCTGGTGAATTCTACGAAAAGCTTGCCGTTGATCGCTCCTTCCTCCGCCAGAATCCATTCCCTGACGTACAACGCCAGAATGGCGTCTCCTACCCATGCCTCCGCGCGGAGGCGTTCTTCTGTAGCCTTGTCCATATGATGGTTCATGAAAATCTGGCAATGGCGGTCTTCCCTCCCAGAGGATTCCTGATGGGGGGCGGCGGCATGCCGGGGGCCTTGTCTCCGGAGGGGGAAGCCGGTTGGCGGTTTTCCCGCGGGAGCTCCGGCAGGTTGTCCGTGGGGGCGGCGGGAGTTCCTGGAATTGGCGGATTCTCCTTGCTGCCCTGTGGCGCAGGCGCAGCTCCCGGAACCAGGGGCACGTCCAGCACTCTGTCCTGGGCCGCGCGGCGGTTGGCGGCGTCCCTGGCTTCCAGAGACTTGCGGAGCGCCGTTTCCGATTCCGAATTCCAGTACCCGGAATCCAGTTCAATATAAATATTGGAATAGGGTAGGGATGTCTTGGTTTTAATGACCAGCACGTTGAACTGCCTGGCCGCGTCTTCGATCAGGGAATTGATCGTGCGGCTCATCAGTTCAAAATGTTGGCGGCCAGGAAGCATTTTATTGATATTGTTGCGGTAGCGCTTAATGCCGGGAGCATAGTCCTCCGTAACGCTGCGCAGCTCCGAGCTGATCATGATGCGGGGCACCACGTGGGCTTCCTCTTCCAGCATATTCAGCACATCCAGAAGTACTTCGTCCGACGTCTTGTCGGAAACCATGGTTCTGATGCCGGTTCCCGTGTAGGCAGGGAAAGAGGATTCCGCAATAACAATCCAGTTTCTGGCTCCCACGATGGTCAGGTTTTTATATAACTGCTCCTTCCATTCCCGCTCTGCCGGGTTGGCGTCCTGGCAGCCGCTGAACAGGCTGATGATGCATATGGGCAGGATGAGGGGGAGTCGGGTCATGGGTGGGTCCCCGCCTTGCGGGGATGGAAAGTGGGCTAGAATTTATGGGATCGGGGTTCGCGGCAGGTGCTGGGGCAACGGCCTTGTTCCGTAGCGAACGGCGCACCCTGGGTGGGAGCCGCCTCCGTAAAGGCGACGCCCGGCAGTTCAGTAGGTACGCCTTGAACGGGGAAATCCTTTCGCAGGGGGAAGTAAGGATAGCCTTCCCACATCAAAATGCGGCGCAAATCGGGATGGCCTGAGAACTTGATACCCATCAGGTCCCATACTTCACGCTCGTGCCAGTTGGCGGAGTGGAAAATTTCCGTGACGCTGGGCACTTCTTCGCCGTCGTCCACCTTCGTCTTGAGGCTCAGGTTCTCACCTGTTTCTGACTGTGTCAGCGTATAGTTGACTTCAAAGCGGGGGCTTTCCCCCATATTATCCACGGAAGAAAGGTTAACCAGCATATCAAACCCGGCGGAATCCCGAAGCCAGCGGACAACATCCGCCACAGCCTGGCGAACGACGGTCAGCGTAATATCTCCGCGGAATTCGTAGCGGTCCGTGATGACGTCTTTCCCAAAGCGGTTTTGGGCGTTGTCTGCGGCGGTTTTAATCTGTGATTCTAGAGAAAGCATGGAGGAAAAATGGTAAAAGTGGAACGGAAGAAACGTTTGGAACAACTTATTCAAGAGGCATTTCCGTGTTGACCGGGACGGGAGCGTTGGCTTCACGAGGTTCTTCCTTCTTGAAGAAAGTGCGTGCGGGCTGCTGGGTATCCAGCTTCTTGCGCAGGGTGAGCAGGGCTTCCAGAATAGCCTCCGGACGGGGCGGGCAACCGGAAATGTAAACGTCCACGGGAAGAATCTTGTCCACGCCCTGGAGCACGGAATAAGAGCGGAACATGCCGCCGGTGGAAGCGCATGCGCCCATGGCAATGCACCACTTGGGTTCCGGCATCTGGTCCCAGATGCGGCGGACGGCCAGGGCCATTTTATAAGTGACGGTGCCGGCTACAATCATTACGTCCGCCTGGCGGGGGGAAAAACGCGTTACTTCCGAGCCGAAGCGGGAAAGGTCATACCGGGAACAGGCCACGGCCATGAACTCAATGGCGCAGCAGGAAAGACCCATCGGCATGGGCCAGAGGGAATTTTTACGAATCCAGTTGATGGCGGCGTCCAGGGTGGTGTAGACAAAATTGCCTTCCGCATTGGAGTCCAGTACTCCCGTTTCGTAAATATTCGGTTCGTTCGTGGTGACCATGATAACAGATGATTCTTGCTGAAGCCAGATTAGCGAGATGCCTTCAACTCTCAAGCCTTAATTTGGTTCAGCCATGATTTTCTGCGGCTTGTTCCGGCCCTGTTTTCCGGCATCCCGGGAGGGGGGGATGAATAAACCCGCACAGGGTTTCCCCCGTGCGGGTTTTTTATCCAACTATATTACCTATGAAACTCAGAACTCCCCATAATGAGCGGCGGTCTCTCTACCTCCCGCCGCCCGGTTTGTTGCTGATGCAGGTTAGAGTCCCGGACAGGAGCGTCTGTTCAAAAAGAAGAAATTTGTATGACAAAAACCACGGTGTATCTTTAAAAAGATTGAAAATAAATATATTATATAGATATTCCCTTTCAGGGGAATACGAGGTAGGGGCTCCATTTCTTTGTGGTGCCTGTGGAGAAAATGGCGGAGCGGAACGGACGGAGAGGCCGTTTACGTTTTTTCTGTTCCTGAAGGCGCGGATGGAGAGGTGCGCAATCAGCCAGAGGCCCAGAATAATACAGGCTACAAGAGCGGGCGTGCTTTCCGTAATATCCCATAAAAATAGAATGACCAGTTCTGCCGACAGCAAAAAAATACCCATGAAACGCCAGTACAGTGATTCTCCCTTATGCTTGGCGCGAGGGGAAAAATCGGCAAGAAGGGACGGGATATCCAGCAGGAGTACGAGAAAATCAAGCATGGTATTTGTTATGATAAACAGGGAAAACAAATATATGATTCTCTTTTGTTTATTCTATTTATTCAGTATTCGGCAGTCCAAGGCGGCTACTTGCTATACCTTTGTCTCATGTAGGCTTAGCGACTTTCCACCATCGTGTTGCTATGAAAAACGAAGTATCTATTTATCGGAATTTCTGTATTCAGGTAATGGATATTTAAAACAAGCTATAGTCAATAATACATCTTTAATAGGCATCTTTATAGATATTTCATCTCCAAAGAGTCCAAACATCAAATATTTATGAATATAGCCACTTGATAAGTGAAACACAGCAAAATTAATTTCATTTTTTCTATAAAATTTGTTTATTTCTTTCACTTTGGAAATTCCTTTTTCGGAAAGATTTATAATAAGAATAGCATTTTTGGGATCTTTCTCATCATTTTTATAAGACATTTCCACAATATCCTCATTAAATAAATTTACAGGAGAATGGTTGATAAAGCTTAATGAAGGCGGATAACCTGTGGAGCAGACCGGAATCAATACAGATTGATTATTGATGATTTCATTCTCCAGAAAAATAGAAATATTTGTATTTTTAATTATACTATCGTTCGATTCATTATTCTCTACATTTTCTCCTTTCCATCTTAATAAAATTCTAGTTTTTTCTAATTTATCATTTTCTGATTCTACTGATAGATTGACTCCCAAAATAAATTCTAACCTTTTTGTAATAATCTTTTGAATATTATCAGAAATTTTCTTTGGAACGTAAACTTCATAAATTATATTATTTTCTTTTGCATTTAAGTTAATGGGAAGAATGATAAATAGAATAATAAATAAAATTTTCATAAATTCATTTCAATTACTTTTTAATAGAAGGAATATAAATTGTTTCTCGTATAAAATGAGGATCACATGCAGGATACATACCACCGTATTTCAATGTTTCTTCTTTCAATTCATTACAGTTTTTGCAAATGAAATTTCCCTGTATATTGTTTATAAAGTAAATATGTTGTTTTAATATGCAGTAATAAATAACACAACAATTTTTACTGGATACTCTCTCTTTGGCATCACATTGATTTAATCCTACGTTGCGGGTAGCATTTATTGCAGCCGATTTAATTGCATTATTTATGACTCCAGCAGAACCAGGCGGAAATTGTCTGCCGAGTATATCTGTTTTTAAAATGGGCGTATCCCCAACAAACGCATAAAGATTCCATCCTCCCTGTTCGGCGATGGGATCACGATTGATCCATCTTCCGTCTCTGGGGTTGTAAAAGCGGTAATTGTAATAAACCAGGGCGGGTTCTTCGTCGTGCATCTCGGCGGACCACTGGACGGGCTGGACGAGGTCTCCCGTGGAAGCCGCCTGTCCATAGGGCGAGTAATCGTAAGCCGCTGCGACATTTCCCTGTGCGTCGAACACCTCCGTCACATTCTTGTTGAAGTCCATGCCATAGCAGTAAAGGGAAGCGTCCTGCGCGAGGGCCAGGGGGCGCGTGGCTGTCGGTTCCAGAGGATCCCACAACAACGTGCGGAGCACGTTCCGGCTGTCCAGCATGTCCAGGGCCGCTATCTGCAGGTAACCCCGGTACAGGTAGCGTTCGTGGCTGGTGACCGTGCCGTTTTGGGTTACTTTCTTCATGTAGCGCCGTCCCTGGTAATCGTAGCCGCATTCCACGACTGTCGCGCCGTCCCGGCTGGTGAAGCTCACCGCGCGGTTGGCCGCATTGTACGCCACCGTCCAGATGCCCGTTGACGTCCTGATGAGCGTCTGGTTGCCCGAGGCGTCGTATTGAGGCGCAAAAGGAGCCTCCGCGTTTTCTTCAATGCCGGTGTACTGGTTGAGCTCGTTGGCCGCATAGGCGAGTTCCCCGGCCGGTTTCCGTGCCGTCTTGCGGTTGCCGATGTTGTCGTAGCTGTAACCGTAGGGGGCGGCGCCCAGGGTGGCAGCGGCGAGTTCGTTTCTGCCGTTGTAGCTGAAGCTGTCGCTGCGGGCGGGTTCCGTTCCACGCCGCTGGGTGCGGGTGACCGGGCGTCCCAGAGCATCGCAGCTCTGATACAGGAGTGTCAATTCTTCCAATCAATTCCGTTGCCATAAGTCCATAAATTATAAATCATCATTTCTCTCCAATTTCCTATTTTGGACCATTGCATGTCAATTTTTTTATCATTCAGATAACATGTTATATCGTCATTATCATATGAAGCTTCTATTTTGGAAATGCGGTATTCTTCATTATTCAGATCAGTAAGTTGATTTTTACGATCAAAAAATGTTAATACAATCTTTTGATTTCTTTTTTCATACAAGGCAGAGGAAACTCCACATGGTAAAACATATGATTTTTTTTCTTTGTCCAAAAAGAACATAATAGCTTTGTTTTGCGGAGAATCGTGTTTGATTATCACACTAGATATTCCCCATTCATTATGAGCAGGTTCCCATAATTCATTGTACCATTGGTGGCACAAATACATGGTTTGTCCGATTTTTAAAATTTGATATGTATAAATTGCAGCATCTCGGCCACCAAACATACAAAAACTTGAAACGGGTTTTCCAGTTTGCTTGTCTATTTGAATAACATCATATGATCTGCCTACTACATTGCCTTTTTTGAATTTGATACCGCCAGATGTTATTATTTGAATATTTTCCCAAGCTTCAAATCTATCCCGATAGTATGGTATCTGTGTGTGTATTGTGGTATCATTTAAATTTTTATTAGTATCTATAAACTTTATTATAGGAAAATATTGAAATAAATCTGAAGATTGAACGATCTGTTTTAAAGTTGCTATGTCATTCTGAGCATGGGCTATATTTATTATGGAGCTAAATATGAATATGTTGACGATATTTTTCATGGTTTATTAATCATAATGTTTTATGGCTTTTGCTGCATTTAGAAATACAATAGTCATTAGAAAATTTGACTATTCCTTTTCCTAAATCATTTTTTAAAAATACTTTTGCATATTCTCCCATGGCCACGCATAATTCAAAACAACTTGAGAATGTCTTTTTCTTTAGAGTTTGATACCGTGTCGCTGCTTCATAAAATTGTTGATATGCAACTTTTTCATCTCTTTTGATATAAACAAAACCAATTATATCTTTAATTGCAGAAATTTTTACTCCGGGAATTTTTGTTCCAGGAGTTATTTTATAAAGTTTAGACACTTTTTTTGCTAAAATCTTTTGCATATCTAATATTGCTTGCCGCTTGATTAGCACTATTAGCTTCCTTAAAAGCGTTCATGGATTCTGCAACTGTATTATTTAAAATTTTGTCATTTATTTTCAATCCTGTTGTTTCACAAATGTATATGTCTGTTCCTTCTAAGGTTTGATCGTAAACATATCCAAGAAATTCTTTATCTTTTTTCTTATCTTCTAAACCCAAACTATCAACCTTATCTTGAGGGCTGTTACCGAGGAAAGCATACAAATTCCATCCTCCTTCTTCGGCGATGGGGTCACGATTGATCCATCTGCCGTCTCTGGGGTTGTAAAAGCGGTAATTGTAATAAACCAGGGCGGGTTCTTCGTCGTGCATCTCGGCGGACCACTGGACGGGCTGGACGAGGTCTCCCGTGGAAGCCGCCTGTCCATAGGGCGAGTAGTCGTAAGCCGCCGCGATACGTCCGTCTCCATCGAACACCTCCGTCACATTCTTGTTGAAGTCCATGCCGTAGCAGTAAAGGGAAGCGTCCTGCGCGAAGGCCAGGGGGCGGGTGGCTGTCGGTTCCAGAGGATCCCACAACAGTGTCCGAAGCACATTCCGGTTGTCCAGCATATCCTGCGCCGCTAGTTACAGGTAGCTATGGTCATTCTATTATAAGGATTTTTAGGGGATCCACATTTTTTATGATTTTTTGTTATCTTTTATACAATTGTTCTGGTACTATTATATCATATGGAAAATGTTCCGATTCAAATCTCTTCCTGTGTTCTTTGTAATACGCTAGCTTCTTATAAAAACAAGTCTGAAAACATTTTTTCATGATTATTTCAATTGGAAGCAGATTTATTTTTGATTTTCTTCAAAACATCTATTATTCTGAAACACTCAATGACTATAATAAGATAAGAAAAAATTAATGCTGTATATGATATTAAAAGTTCATTCGAAAAGTTTTCCCATAATAGATTTATACCATGATACATTGTTGACAAAACTCCAATTATTCCAGAGATTAGAAATAAATAAATTGTAAGTTTGATAATTGAAAAAGGGAAGTTATTAAATGAAAAATTAAGAGTATTTTTTTTGATCCAAACTAGGATTCTTAAAAATAGGATTACAAAAATACATCCACAAACTAATTCGAAATATTCATATCCAGTTAAAGGAGATTCAGGGTAAATCATAATCGTGTTCATTATTTAGACCATATTTTTTTATTTTCATTAAAAGATTTGTTAGCGATTTCTTCAGTTTGATCTATAACAAATGGAATTTTCAAAGTAGCGGCAATCTTAACATACCCCGTTGCATCTAAAGTTAAAGATATTGGTTTTGCATTCAAAGTTAACCCAGCGCTTATCTTAAAATCAATAGAATAAGATGCTTGTATATAAGATGATAATGTAATACCCGCATCAATTCTATGAGACAATCCTAATAATTCTTCCCGATAGGATGTTGAAGTTTTACCATTACAATTGTCAATTTTAAGTATTTTTTCATTACTTAATCCAGCAACCATAGTTCGTAAAGAATATTCAATATCAGGCAGAATAGGCAACCATTTTTGTTTAATTTTAAGTCCTATGCCTACACCTATACCAACATCTGTTCGTAATTTTGCTTCAATGCATACACAATTTTTCTTTTTTTCTACTGATATACTTCCCTCAATAATAAGAAGAATGGGTATGTAACCCGCAGGGATAGTCATTGTGTAGCCAAATTCGTTAGTTTCTTTTCCGAGATAATCAATAGAGAATACCACTTCATTATCAACAAACCCGTACAAATTCCATCCTCCCTGTTCAGCGATGGGGTCACGGTTGATCCACCTGCCGTCTCTGGGGTTGTAATAGCGGTAATTGTAATAGACCAGGGCGAGATCATCGTCGTGCATCTCGCCGGACCACTGGACGGGCTGGACGAGGTCTCCCGTGGAAGCCGCCTGTCCATAGGGCGAGTAGTCGTAAGCCGCCGCGATACGTCCGTCTCCATCGAACACCTCCGTCACATTCTTGTTGAAGTCCATGCCGTAGCAGTAAAGGGAAGCGTCCTGCACCAGGGCCAGGGGGCGGGTGGCTGTCGGTTCCAGAGGGTCCCACAACAGCGTGCGGAGCACGTTCCGGCTGTCCAGCATGTCCAGGGCCGCTATCTGCAAATAGCCGCGGTACAGGTAGCGTTCGTGGCTGACGACCGTGCCGTTAACCGTCACCTTCTTCATGTAGCGCCGTCCCTGGTAATCGTAGCCGCATTCCACGACTGTCGCGCCGTCCCGGCTGGTGAAGCTCACCGCGC
>ENA-UOJK01000083-UOJK01000083.1-human-gut-metagenome-genome-assembly--contig:-C116-NODE-83-length-104755-cov-20.151060_pt1 | contig 104755 bp, 87 predicted proteins | sample MGYA00242348_ERZ723895 | MGnify/ENA metagenome assembly ERZ723895
TAAAGAAAAAACCAGCTCTGCCTCTGGCCCGCGCGGAGCGCAAAGCCATTTGACCATAAAATAAAACTCACCCCGCGCCAAAAGCGCGCAAGCTCACTTTACCGTCCCGAAAAATAAAAAACAAAAACCCCCGCACCGGGGTCCCGGTACAGGGGTTTTGTTCGTCAATCAAACTGCGATCAAGCGTTCTTGTTAGCACGCTTTGCCATACGGCTGATCTTGCGGCTAGCGGTGTTCTTCTTGATGACACCCTTAGCGCGAGCCTTGTCGATCGCGGAAACAGCAGCCAGGACGGTTGCGTCCTTGTCAGCGGCATTCGCATCGATGGCAGCGTCTGCCTTCTTGACGACTGTTTTCAGGTTGGTCTTAATGGCCTTGTTGTGAGCCTGCTCTGCAACAGCCTGCACGACACGGTCCTTCTGAGATTTGATGTTAGGCATTCGTTCCACCTCCTTGGCTACCTATAACAGCGCACCTTATGATACCATATTTGCCGTTCCAGCGCAAGCATTTTTTCGATTTTTGTTTCAAAAAGTTTTGATTTTCCCATACTTTTTGTGCCGCGAGGCCCAAAAACCGGCTTTTTGGCGGCAAACAGAGCAGAAAAGAGGGAAAATCATGCGCTTGACAGATATGGCGGACGAGCTCTACACGGCCGCGGCTGACCTGCCCGGCGGAGTCCGCGCGGCCACGGCAAAACGGGGCGGCGTGACGGTGACGCGGGTGGAGATCGCCCGGGAGGGCCTCGAAAAGCCCCGGGGGCGGTACGTCACGCTGGAGGTCCCCAGCGTCAGTGTGCTGGACGAGCGGGACGCCGAGGTCATCGAGCAGGCAGCGGACGAGCTGCGGGTGCTTCTGCCGCCGGAGGGGCCGGTGCTGGTGCTGGGAGTGGGGAACCGCCGGGTCACCGCCGACGCCCTCGGCCCCCGCACCGTTCAGAAAATTTTTGTCACGATGGGCGCAGGCCGTCCGCCGGTGAAGGGCATCCGCCCGGTGGCGGCGGTGGCCCCGGGCGTCTCGGCCTCCACCGGTCTGAGCCTGCAGCAGCTGGCCGGTGCGCTGGTGCGGGAAGTGCGGCCCACGGCCCTCATCTGTGTGGACAGCCTCTGCTCGTCGGAACCCCAGCGTCTGGGCCGGACGCTGCAGTTCTCCGACACCGGCCTCTGCCCGGCCCAGCCCGGCAGCAGCAAGCATCTGGACGCGGCCCGTCTGGGCCTGCCGGTGATCGCGGCGGGCATCCCCACCCTGATGATGGCGCAGGAGGGCAAAGACCTTGTGGTGACGCCCCGGGAACTGGACAGCGTCATCGCTCACGGGGCCGCCCTGCTGGGCGCGGCCATTAACCGCGCCTTGCAGCCGAGGCTCAGCATCGCCCAGCTCTGCTGGCTGGTGGGATAAAACCAGGCCGTCCATCATATTGTATGGATAAAACAAAAGGGGAGGGGGCAGTCTATGCGCTATGGCGAGGCCGGGCAGAGCCATCTGCTGCCCTTTCTGGGTGCAGCGGCCCTTTTTGCGGCTCTGACCATCACGGCCCACAGTGTTGTGCTGGGGCTGGCGGCGGTCATCGCCGGGCCTGTCCCGGCGGCGCAGACGGCGCTCTCCCTGAGCCGAAAGGCCGTCTCCGGCGCGGCACAGGAGGCCGCATCTGTGGCCGAAGCCGCCCCTGAAAGCACCGGGACTGCCGCCTCTCAGCCCGAAGCCGCCGCCCCGACAGGCGGCATCGAAAGCTATCTTGTGGAGCTTCTGGGGGACGACGCCCGGCCCGAAGGCGCGGGCGCAGTGATTGAAAAAAATTACCCGCAAGGCAGCGGTGAAAAGTACGTTGCCTGCGGCGCGGGCAGCATCAAGAACAACACCCGACAGACTGCGGCGGACATCGCAGCAGAGATACAGGCCCCACTGCCCTTTGGCGTCGAAAAGGACAGCCCTGACCCGCAGATCCTCATCATGCACACCCACGCCACCGAGGACTACCGCCTCTCGGCGGGACTGTGGTATTCGCCCGGCGACGGCGCCCGCACTACCGACACGAACCTGAATATGTGTGCCGTGGGCCGGGTGATGGCCGACACCCTCAACGCCGCCGGGCTGAACACCCTCCACGACGAGACCCTGAACGACTACCCCAGCTATACCGGCAGCTACGAGAACAGCCGGGCCGTCGTCCAGCGGTATCTGGCCCAGTACCCCAGCATCAAGGTGGTGCTGGACGTCCACCGGGACGCCATCGAGACAGAGGGTGGTTCCCGGATGGCCCCGGTCTGCACCGTGGACGGGCGGCAGGCCGCGCAGGTCATGATCATCTGCGGGTGCGACAACGGCGGCAGCGTCCGGCTGCCGGGCTGGCGCCAGAACCTCCGTTTCGCCGCCGCATGGGAGCGGAGCATGGAGGGGATGTACCCCGGGTTCACCCGGCCTGTGCTGTTCAGCTACCGCTTTTATAATCAGGACCTCACCACCGGCAGTCTGCTCATCGAGATAGGAGGCCACGGCAATAACCTCAACGAGGCCCTCTACGCCGGGCAGCTGGCGGCCAACGGCCTTGTGCAGGCCCTGCTTGGCCCGGATACTTGACGAAACGGCGGCAAAGTGCTATATTTTACTGGTAAATGCAGTGATTGGGAAAAGTAGCGCATCACAACGCCACAGAGAGCGCGGCAGAGCTGGGAGCCGCGCGCGGACGGTGCGTGAACGAACACCCGGGAGCAGCAAACTGAACAGGGCGCAGTGAGAAAAATGCGCCGCCAGTAGGTGCGCCGCAGGCTCAGCGTTAACGGAGCAGCGCTTTTACTTGAGCGCGTGAGCGACCGGACACTTCCGGTAATTCAGGTGGCACCGCGGACATTACAAGACAGCTTGTTCGCCCTGAACTTTCAGGGAGAAAAGCTGTCTTTTTCTTTTGTAAAATCGATAAGGAGAAAAACTATGGAACGCACTGAGATCGTTTCGCTGTACAAGAACACCCCCGCCGATGGTACGGTCGTCACCGTATGCGGCTGGGCAAAGAACATCCGCGACTCCAAGAACATCGGCTTCATCGCCCTGTCCGACGGCGGCTGCTTCAAGACTCTGCAGGTCGTGCTGGAAGCCGGCAAGCTGGCAAACTACGATGAGGTCGTCCACACCGGCCTGTACAGCAGCCTGCGCGTCGTGGGCCGCATCGTGCTGACTCCGCAGGCAAAGCAGCCCTTTGAGCTGAACGCTGATTCCGTCGAGATCCTGGGCGACTGCCCCGCCGACGAGTATCCGCTGCAGAAAAAGAAGATGAGCATGGAGTATCTGCGCACCATGCCCACTCTGCGCCCCCGCACCAACACCTTCAACGCCGCTTTCCGCGTCCGCAGCGTGGCCGCTTACGCCATCCACAAGTTCTTCCAGGAGAACGGCTTCGTCTACGCTCACTCCCCCCTGCTGACCGCTTCCGACTGTGAGGGCGCCGGCGAGATGTTCCGCGTCACCACCCTCGACCTCGACAACGTCCCCAAGAACGAGGACGGCACCGTCGATTACACCAAGGACTTCTTCGAGAAGCCCGTCAACCTGACCGTTTCCGGCCAGCTGGAAGCCGAGGCCATGGCAATGGCGTTCGGCAAGGTGTACACCTTTGGCCCCACCTTCCGCGCCGAGAAGAGCTTTACCACCCGCCACGCCGCCGAGTTCTGGATGATCGAGCCGGAGATGGCGTTCTGCGATCTGAACGGCTACATGGACACCGCCGAGGCTATGACCAAGTACGTCATCCGCTACGTTCTGGACAACTGCCCCGATGAGATGGCTTTCTTCAACCAGTTCATCGACAAGGGCCTCATCGAGCGCCTTGAGCTGGTGGCAAACAGCGAGTTTGGCCGCATCAGCTACACCGACGCCATCGAGATCCTGAAGAAGAACAACAAGAAGTTCCAGTTCCCCGTGGAGTGGGGCGTGGACATCCAGACCGAGCACGAGCGCTACCTGACCGAGGTGGTGTTCAAGAAGCCCGTCTTCGTCACCGACTACCCGAAGGAGATCAAGAGCTTCTACATGAAGCAGAACGCCGACGGCAAGACCGTCGCCGCAGCCGATATGCTGGTCCCCGGCATCGGCGAGCTCATCGGCGGCAGCCAGCGTGAGGAGGACTACGACAAGCTCGTGACCCGTATGGACGAGCTGGGTCTGGACAAGTCCAGCTACGACTGGTACCTGAACCTCCGTAAGTTCGGCGGCGTGGAGCACGCAGGCTATGGTCTGGGCTTCGAGCGCATGATCATGTACCTCACGGGCATCCAGAACATCCGTGACGTGCTGCCCTTCCCCCGCACGGCTTACGGGTTCTAAGATAGAGCACACTATGACCGGACTGCTGCTTTTCGCAGCGGCCCGGTTTTTGGTTAGCGTCCTTGCCCTCTCCGTCACGGCTGACGCCGCGCCACTACCCGGGTTGCGGCACCCAGCATCCGCTTCGTGCTTAAAAAGCACTTGCGTCTTGCTGGCCACTGCCCCAACAATGATTCCCTGTTTCCGCCACTGGCGGCGGTCATCATTGTTGCTCCCAAAGGGAGAGGCAAAAGGCTTCCCGGCAGGCAAAAGGCTCTCCCTTTGGGAGAGCTGGACGCGAAGCGGCCTGAGAGGGCAAGCCGCCTTTACATTTTTCAACAAGGAGAGCAAAACAAGTGGAAAACATCGCCCCGGCATTGCTGGAATGGTTCTACAAGAACCAGCGCATCCTGCCCTTCCGCACCGACCCCAGCCCCTACCACGTCTGGCTCAGCGAGATCATGCTGCAGCAGACCCGCGTCTCGGCGGCGCTGCCCTATTATGAGCGCTTCCTCGCCGCCCTGCCGGATATTCCTGCGCTGGCGGCGTGCGAAGAAGAAAAGCTCCACAAGCTCTGGGAGGGGCTGGGCTACTACAGCCGGGTGCGCAACCTGCAAAAGGCCGCCCGCATCGTCTGTGAGCAGTACGGCGGGCAGCTGCCAGCCGACTACGCCGCCCTCCGCGCTCTGCCCGGTATCGGGGACTACACGGCGGGGGCCATCGCGTCCATCAGCTTCGGGCTGGCCGTCCCGGCGGTGGACGGAAATGTGCTGCGGGTGTTTTCCAGACTGTATAATGACCCCGGCGTTATTACAGAACCGGCGGTAAAACGAGCTTTTACGGCCCGGGTCATGGAGCATCAGCCCCCCGAAAAGGCGGGCGACTACAACCAGGCTCTGATGGAGCTGGGCGCACTGGTCTGTGTGCCGAACGGCGCACCGCTCTGTGAGCAGTGTCCGCTGGCCTCTCTGTGTGAAGCCCGCAGGGCCGGTACGGCGCTGGAACTGCCCCATAAGGCTGCGCCCAAGGCACGGCGCATCGAGCCGGTGACGGTAGTGCTGGCCGAAGACGCCGAAGGGTGCTTCCTGTTGCAGCAGCGGCCCCAAAAAGGTCTGCTGGCCGGTCTGTGGCAGCCGCTTCTGTGGGAGGGCGAAGCCCTCAGCGCCGAAGAAGTCTGCGCCCGGCTGGAAGCGCTGGGCCTTGCCTGTGAGGACATCGAACCTCTGCCGGCGGCAAAGCATATTTTCAGCCACATCGAGTGGCGGATGAGCGGCTATTCTGTCTGCGTCGGCAGTGCGGAAGCCCCGGCGGGCTGTGTCTGGGCCAGCCGCGAACAGCTGCAGAACGAATACACCCTGCCCGGCGCATTCAAAGCGTATAAGAAAAAGCTGGGACTCTGAAAAAAGCAAAATTTTGCCTTTTTGGTTGTAATTTTCGTGAAGTCCGGGTATAATAGTTTCAGAATAGACCGAGCCTGTGCCGCGGAACGACCGCTGAAAATAGCTGGACCGCTGGTTCGACCAAAAAGGAGTGTGCTGAACCTATGAAGAAATCCTGTCTGATCGCTGTTATCGCAACGCTGGCTGCTGTGGCTGGTGCGCTGGCTGCTGTGGCTGTTTATCTGCGCCGCCGTGAGAAGGAGCTGGACGAGTACGAGCGTCTGCTGTTCGGCGAGGATACCGCCGCCCCCGCTGAGGAAGAGCCTGCTGAGACCGAAGACGAGGCCGCAGAAGAGGCTGCTCCCGCTGAGGATACTGCCGAATAACGCGGGCCGAAACAGAACAAAATGACGAAGGGCGCACCGGCAGTCTGTAACAGGGCTGTGTCGGTGCGCCTTTTTTATATCTGCAAATATAGGAAAGCGGGCTTGCCCTCTCCGTCACGCCTGCGGCGTGCCACTACCCGGGTTGCGGCACCCAGCATCCGCTTCGTGCTTAAAAAGCACTTGCGTCTTGCTGGCCACTGCCCCAACAATGATTCCCTGTTTCCGCCACTGGCGGCGGTCATCATTGTTGCTCCCAAAGGGAGAGGCTATGGCCTGACGGTCACGTTTTTGGCTCTCCCTTTGAGGAAAGACTTCCCCCGGCCGGGGGAAGATGTCGCGCAAGCGACAAAAAGGGGAATCTGTCACCGAAGGTGACTGAGAGGGCGAGGCCGCTGCAAGAGGAGAGATACATATATGAAGCGTCTTTTGTTATGGCTCATCGGCGTCGCGCTGGGCGTCGTGGTGCTGCTTGCGGCGGTGCTGGGCGTGAGTTATTCGTTCACCTCGGAGGGCGCGAAGCCTGCGTCTGAGGTGCAGTTCGCCGGGCAGGAGCTGGAGCCCAACGGCTGGTGCTGGCAGGTGCCGCTGCTGGGCGGGCAGGTGGATAAAGTCTTCGCCAGCCCCCGCACCCTCACGGTGCAGAAGCTTGGCGTCCTCTACGACGCCCACCCGGCCTTCGCCCTGCCCGAGTGGTACAGCTACGGTCCGCTGACCATCACCGACAGCGCGGGCAATGTGGTCTTCGAGGGGACTGCGGCCACCTACGACGATTTTTTGTTCCCGGCCAACGGCGACTATAAGGCCGAGCTGACCGTCTGGCGTCTGCCGGAAAATATGCTGGCCACCCAGTTCGAGGGCGGCAGCACCGGCCAGCTCCGGCGGAACGCCCGGCTGGAAAAGCCTGCCCGGCCCACCGGCTGGTATTATTACTCCTTCCGGTTCACCCTGCAGGCCAGCGCCGAGGTGGAGCTTTCCGCCGAACGGATGGAGCAGGGCGGCACGGTGGCCGCGGCTTTCACCGGCATGGTGGGCGAGACAGCTCCCACGGTGGAAACAGACCTGGGCAATGTGCAGGCTGTCCGTCTGGGCAGCGGGTGGCGCGCCTATATCCCGGCGGCCTACAATGCCGCTGCCGGTGCGCACGAAGTGACCTTTACCGTGGGCGGCGAGACGGTGGTGAAGAACATCACCGTCATCCCGAAGGACTTCGGCGCGGTTGAAATCGAAGCCGAACCGGAAGCCTCCGAAGCTGCCAACACCGAGTTCCGCAACGCCGTCTGGCCCCTCTATGAGCAGCCAGCCCGCGAAAAGCTGTGGAGCGGCGGCTTCGCCTGCCCGGCGGAGAATTATATGACCCTCGTGGACTTCGGCCAGACCAAAGTCACCGGCGGCAAGCAGGGCAGCAAATCGAACTCCACGAAACTCTACACCATCCCGGGCGACCCCTGCCGCGCCCCCGCCAACGGCGTCGTGGTGCTGGCCCGGAACCTTGCCCTCACCGGCAACACCGTCGTCATCGACCACGGCTGCGGGATGCGCAGCTACCTCTACGGGCTGGATGCTCTCTCGGTGAGCGAGGGCCAGAGCGTGGAGCGCGGGCAGGCCGTGGGCGCATTGGGCGAAGACCTGACCATGGACTTCAAGCTCGGCAGCAAGAGCGTGAATCCGTGGCTGCTCTTCCAGACCAGCGGCGGGCTGTTCTGGAAAGAAAATGGATAAACAAAAGGGACTGTTGCACTGCAACAGTCCCTTTTGTTATAGAAAGCCTCAGGAAATGGCGTCCACGTCCCACTTCATCTGGACGGCGTCGGCGCCTTCCAGTGCGATGTGGAGCGCACCGGCATTGTCGATGGCCTGCTCCGGCGTCCGTGCGCCGCACAGAACGTGCAGGCCGGGGATCATCCGGGCCGTCAGGGCGATGACCAGCTGCGCCTTGGTGCAGTGGTACTTCTCGCAGAGGTCAGACCAGCTGTCCAGCAGCCGGATGGCCTGCGCCCGGCGGGCGGGCTGGAAGCAGGGGTTCGTGTTCCGGGTGCTGCCCTCGGGGTAGGTGGTGTCCATGGTCACCTTGCCGGTGAGCAGGCCCTGCTCCAAGGGAGAATAAGCCTGGATGGACACGCCCAGCTCCTTGCAGGTGGGCAGCAGCTGCTTTTCGATGCGGCGGGTCAGCAGGCTGTACTTTTCCTGAATGACATCCAGCTGGCCGTATTTGCAGTAGCCGCGGATGAACTCAGCGGTGGTGTTGGACGCGCCGATGGCACGGATCTTGCCCTGCTCCTTGAGCTTCATCATGGCCTCAACGGTCTCTTCCAGCGGGAAGATGGAAAGGTCCGGCGTCTGCCAGTGGGTGTAGAGCACATCCAGATGGTCGGTGCCGAGACGGTGCAGGCTGTCTTCCACATCCTCGATGATGCTCTTGGCCGACAGGTCGCGGTAGGTCTGCACGCCGTCCACCATCTTGTGGAGAACGGGGCTTTCGTGCCGCCACTCGAGGCCGCACTTGGTGGAGAGGATGACCTTGTCCCGGTCGATGTGGCGCAAAGCCTCGCCCACCACCTCTTCGCTGTGGTAAAGGCCGTAGATGGGGGCGGTGTCTATCCAGGTGATGCCCTGCTCCACGGCAGTCTCGATGGCTTTTACCGACAGGGCGTCGTCGTTGTCGCCCCACCAGCTGCCGCCGCCGATGGCCCAGGTGCCAAGCCCCAGAAATGGTGCGGAGAGGCCGCTTTTGCCAATGTTACGTTTTTCCATAAATCGTTACCTTCTTTTCCGGCAGCGCCCCGCGAAGGGGGGGTGTTGTCGCTGACTGGTACATATTGTTGCATTTTAGATTTATTCCAAAAAGAGCTGCCATGCAGGTCTTCTGCACAGCAGCTCTTGGGAACCTGTAACTTAAATATTGCCAAATTCGCTCAGCTTTAACGTCTCATTGTGCGTTTCAGCCCAGCGGATAGCCCAATCGGAGGTAAACAGGAGCAGGCGGCTGCCCTTCATGTCCTCGACGGCCTTGGTGTCGCTGGTGAGGTCGAGGTCGCGCAGGACGTAAGTGTCGGGGTCGTTCTGGATCCAGCGCAGCTGCTCGAAGGGGAGCTGCTGCATCCGGATCTCGACGTTGTACTCGGTGTTCAGACGGTACTCCAGCACTTCCAGCTGCAGTACGCCGACGACGCCGACCACGACTTCTTCCATACCGCCGCCCACTTCGCGGAAGATCTGGATAGCGCCCTCCTGAGCGATCTGCTCCATGCCCTTCACGAACTGCTTGCGCTTCATGGTGTCCTTCTGCTCGATGCGGGCAAAGTGTTCGGGGGAGAAGGTGGGGATGCCGGCGAACTCGACCTTCTTCTTGCCGGTACACAGGGTGTCGCCGATGGAGAAGATGCCCGGGTCGAACAGGCCGATGATGTCGCCGGCGTAGGCCTCGTCCACGATGGCGCGGTCCTGCGCCATCAGCTGGGTGCCGGTGGCCAGCTTGATGTTCTTGCCCTCCTGCACGTGGCAAGCCTCCATGCCGCGCTCGAACTTGCCGGAGCAGATGCGCATAAAGGCGATGCGGTCGCGGTGGGCCTTGTTCATGTTGGCCTGAATTTTGAAGATGAAGGCTGAGAACTCATCGCGGCAGGGGTCAACGGTCTCGCCGGTCAGGCTGTCCACGCGGGCCAGCGGGGTGGGGGTGAGGCGGAGGAAGTTCTCAAGGAAGGGCTCGACGCCGAAGTTGGTCAGCGCAGAGCCGAAGAACACGGGGCTCAGCTCGCCGCGCAGCACGCGGTCGAGGTCAAACTCCTCGGCAGCACCGTCCAGAAGCTCGATCTCGTCCACCAGCTGCTGGTGCAGGTAGGGGGTCAGCAGCTCGTCCAGTGCGGCATCGCCCAGTTCAGCCTCGGTCTCGTTGACCTTCTTCACGCCGTTGGCGCGGCCGTCGCTGGAGAAAGCCAGCACCTTGCGGGTGTTGCGGTCGAACACGCCCTTGAACTCCTTGCCGCAGCCGATGGGCCAGTTCATGGGGTAGGTCTTGATGCCCAGGATCTCCTCGATGTTCTCCATCAGCTCAAAGGGGTCGCGGGCTTCGCGGTCCATCTTGTTGATGAAGGTGAAGATGGGGATGTGGCGCAGGGTGCACACCTTGAACAGCTTGATGGTCTGGGCCTCGACGCCCTTTGCGGCGTCGATGACCATGACAGCCGAGTCGGCTGCCATCAGGGTGCGGTAGGTGTCCTCTGAGAAGTCCTGATGGCCCGGGGTGTCCAGAATGTTCACGCATTTGCCTGCGTAGTTGAACTGCAGCACAGAGGAAGTGACGGAGATGCCACGCTGCTTCTCGATGTCCATCCAGTCGGACACGGCGTGCTTTGCGCTCTGCTTGCCCTTGACAGAGCCTGCCTGATTGATGGCTCCGCCGTACAGCAGCAGCTTTTCGGTCAGCGTCGTTTTGCCGGCGTCGGGGTGGCTGATGATAGCAAACGTCCGGCGGCGCTCGATTTCTTCACGATTTGTCATAAAAGTTTCGTTCTCCTGAGATGCGGCCCCGCGAAGGGCCGGGTGGATGTATCAGCAAACAATAGGGGCTGTTTACATGGGAAACTCTCCTATAAAATTACATACAACACTTATTTTAACAGAAAATCCACATGGATGCAAGAGTTTTTGCTATTTTTTCAGAATAAGGCAGGGCAGGGGCGCGGTGTCGGCCCAGTTGGCAAAATCGCACACCAGTACGGTATATTTTTCCAGCGGGAGAGCCCGCAGCCAGCCGAGGATGCTCTGCTTTTCGTCCGTGCCGATGACGCGGCCGCTGTAGAGGATGGCGCTGAGCACGCCGCCGGTGCGCAGCGCCGCGAGGGCGGCTTCCAGCGCAGGGATGCTGCTGTCTGCTGTGGAGAAGACGCTGTGGTCGGCCCCGGGCAGCCAGCCGAAGTTGAACATCACGATGTCCGCCGTGCCGGGCCGGACATACTGTAAGAGGTTCGCGTGGCTGTCGCAGATAAGCTCTGCCGTGAGGCTCTGCTTTTTGAGCCGGGCGCGGGTGGAAGTGATGGCCTCGGGCTGGATGTCGAAGCCCAGCACCCGGCCTTCCGGGCTGGAAAGGCGGCAGAGGAACGCCGTGTCGCCGCCGTTGCCGCAGGTGGCGTCGATGCAGAGCTTCGGGTGGGGGAGATGGGCGGCAAGATAGTCCTGCACGAAGCGCACCGCCGTCAGATCGGGGGTGCGGCGGCGGACGAGCCGCCCATCCTCAGGCGCAAAGCCGAATTTCTGCCAGAACAGCCCTTCGCCCTCGTCGGCGGGCAGGGGCGCGGTGAACACCGTCGCAGCTTCCCGGTCATAACCGCCGAACCGGCGCAAGATCTCTTTTAACAGGTAGGAGCCGTAGCCTTTCCGCCGCCACTGGGACAGGACGGACAGGGCCGTGATGTCCGCGCCTTTTGGGGTGGGGGCGACGTCGCACTGGCCGATGATGTCGGCCTCTTTATAAAGGGCAAAGCCCGTTTGCGTGACGCTGATTTTCATAGAAACTCCTTAGACTTTATTTCACACATTCTTCACTGGGGGAACGATTGATTTTCACAATTAGCAGATAGAATAAAACCGTGCCGGAGAGGAGCGGAAAAGCTCTTCCCCCGGCCGAAGTTGTTTTCATAGCCGGAGAGTGCCGAATGGGCGAGGATTTTTGCCGGCAGGCAAGGCGCTTTCCCGAAGCAATCCTAGGCGGATTGCAAGGGAAAGCAACGCAGTATGCGGGCAAAAAGACCGCTCAGACGGTGCGCAACGGTTATGAAAACAACTTCTAATCCCTTAGAAAGGAAGTAATCACGATGGATGAAAACAAATGGGAATATGACTATTCCTCTTCCAATAATCCTGCCGGTGATACCGGCTACCCCAATGTGGGTTCCAGCGGCATGAACACCGCAAACACTGCTTCTGCCTTCAGCGAGAACACCCAGCCTTCCGGCGGCGCAACGCCGCCCCCCGAAGGCCCGCAGAACACAGCCCCTGCCGCGCCGAAAAAGCCGAAGAAGAATGCAGGCAAGGCTGTAAAGAGCATCGTCGCTCTGGTGCTGGCCGCAGCCATGGGCTTTATGGGCGGCTTTGTGGGCGCACGCTTCGGCGGCAGTAACAAGGTCGTCATCCAGCAGGTGGAGCGGTCCGACAGTTCTTCGGCAGACTCTGAGAGCGCCGCCGAAGGCACGACTGTTTCCAGCGGCATGACCACCGCACAGGTGGCCAAGACCGTCAGCCCCAGCGTTGTGGTCATCACCACCGAGCAGGTGGTCTACTCCCAGTGGTCCTGGTACGGCCAGAGCCAGGTGGAGAGCGGCGCCGGCAGCGGCGTCATCATCAGCTCGGATGGCTACATCCTCACCTGTGACCATGTCGTGAGCGGCGCGTCCAACATCACCGTCACCATCGGCGACAAGGACTACACCGCCACCGTCGTGGGCGAGGATTCCACCAGCGACATCGCCGTCATCAAGGTCGATGCCGACGGCCTGACCCCCGCCATCGTGGGCGACAGCGACAAGCTGGCCGTGGGCGACAACGTGCTGGCCGTGGGCAACCCGCTGGGTGAGCTGGGCGGCACCGTCACCAGCGGCATCGTCAGCGCCCTGAACCGCAGTGTCTCCATCCAGAGCTCCAGCTCTGTCAACACCATGTCCCTCATTCAGATGGATGCTTCTGTCAGCCCCGGCAACTCCGGCGGCGGCCTGTTCAACATGAACGGCGAGCTGATCGGCATCGTCAACGCAAAGTCTTCCAGCTCTGACGCTGAGGGTCTGGGCTTCGCCATCCCCATCAACGACGCCATCAAGGTGGCGCAGGACCTGCTGGAGAACGGCTACGTCACGGGCCGTCCCTACATGGGCATCACCTATCTGGCTGTCACCGACGCACAGACGGCGGCACAGCTGGGCGTCAACGCCTACGGCATCTACGTCGTGGACGTCGTCTCCGGCGGCCCTGCCGATAAGGCGGGCCTCAAGGCCGGCGACCGCATCGTCAGCATCGACAACACCGAGGTGGCCCAGAAGACCGACCTTGGCACCCTGATGCAGGAACACTCTGCCGGTGACACCCTGTCCATCACCGTCGCCCGCGACGGTCAGATGCAGACCGTCAGCCTGACGCTGGGCGAAAAGAACGCCTCCAACAGCGGCAATGGCACCAACGGCGCATCCCGTCAGGAGAAGTCTGCCGAGTCTGCACCTCAGCAGAACCCGCAGGGCTAAATCAGGACATGATTGGGCGGCTCGTCGCGCAAAGCGGCGGGCCGCTTTTTGTTATACCTGGCCGAAAATCGTTGCACTGTATGGCAGCAGTGTCACTTCGCCGCCGCAGACCCGGCTGGGGCCTTTCCAGAGCGCAGACGATACGCCGTCGCTCAGCAATTTCCACTGGCCGTCGGGCAGGTGGACCCGTTTTTCTTCTTCCGTGGGATTGTAAAAGACGCAGAGCGCCCGCCATGCCGCGCCGTCGCCGGGTGCGGCGGGCAAAGTCCAGCCCACGAGGGGCTGTTCCAGCGGGAAAAACTTGATAGCCGCCGGGCTGGCGGCGTCCGAGGCGCTCAGGCGGGGGAACTGCGCCCGCAGGCCCAGCAGGCCCCGGTAATAGTCCACCAGTCCGTGGAACTGCGCGGCCCGCTTCCAGTCCAGACGGTTGAGGGAGGGCGAAGAGCGGTAGGTGTTGCCCTGACCTTTTTTGGTGCGGGCGAACTCCTCGCCGGCCTGCAGGAAGGGCATCCCCATGCAGGTGAGATAGATGCCCGCCGCCAGCCGGTTCTGGGCCAGCGCCGCCGAGTCGGCGGCAGTGTACTCGGGACGGGCGTACCGGACGAGCATGAGTTTATCCCAGAGAGTGAAATTGTCGTGGGCAGAGACATAGTTGACGATCTGAGAGGGCGAATGGGTGGGCAGCTTGTCGCTGCGGCACCACGCGGCCACGGCCCCGCCGATGTCCCAGAAGCTGCCCGGCCTGCCCTCGACGTAACCCGGCTCCCGGGCGTCAAAACAGCCGCCCTTGATGACGTCGCGGGTGTTGTCGCAGAAGACGCCGATGCGCTCGGACAGCATGGCGAGGTTCGCCTTGTTGGCCTCGTACCGGTGGAGCTGGCTCCCGCCGCCCTGCCACGGCTCACCGTACATCAGGATGCTTCTGCCGCCCGGCAGAGCGTCCAGCGCGGCCCGCAGTTCGTTCATGGTGTCCACGTCATAGAGGCCCATGAGGTCGAAGCGGAAGCCGTCGATGTGATATTCCTGCGCCCAGTAGAGCACCGAGTCGATGAGGTATTTCCGGGCCATGGGCCGCTCACTGGCAAACTCGTTGCCGCAGCCGCTGCCGTTGGAGAAGCTGCCGTCCGGGTTCTGCCGGAAGAAATAATAAGGCACCGTGCGGTTCAGCGGGTTCTCGCTGCGGTACATATGATTGTACACCACGTCCATGATGACGCCGATGCCCGCCGCGTGGAGGGCGGCTATCATCCCCTTGCACTCCCGCACCCGGACTTCGCCTTTCGTGGGGTCGGTGGAGTAGCTGCCCTCGGGGACGTTGTAGTTGGTGGGGTCGTAGCCCCAGTTGTACTGCCGGGTGAGGGGGCGGCTCTCGTCCACACTGCCGAAGTCGAAGATGGGCATCAGCTGCACATAGCCCACTCCCAGCCGCTTGAGGTAGTCGAGGCAGGTGGGGAAGGTGCCGGCGGAAGAAAGGGTGGTCCCCTTCTGGGTAAAGGCCATGAATTTGCCCCGCCATGCATTCCGAACGCCGCAGGCCGGGTCTTGCGAGAAGTCACGGACGCTGACCTCCCACACCGTCCGGCGGGAGGCCGGGACGATGACCCGGTGGTCGTGGTTCCAGTCGGGCGGGTCGATGCGGGGCGCGTCTAAGATCATGCTCCGCAGGCCGTTGACGCCTGCTGTCCGGGCGTAGGGGTCGCCCGTCTCGTATGCTGTGCCGTCCACCTCGACGGTAAAGGTATAGTAATGTCCGTGCTGGTCGCCGGGCAGATAGACTGACCAGACGCCCTGCCCGTGCTGTTCCAGCGGCAGGGTCCCTATGCAGGCCCCGCCGTCGCCCCGGCGGTAGAGGTTGACTGATACCTTCTGCGCCGTGGGCGCCCAGAGCCGGAGCCGGGTGCCGGAGGGGTTATATTCCGGCCCCAGAGGGCCGCTGTAGCTTGTCTGCCGTGCAAAGGCGCTGCTCTCGAACAGCGTTTTCCACTCTGCGGGCGTTTTCATTTCGTTCCATTCCCTTCGCATATCAAATCAATATAAAATTAGTGTACCCGCCTGCCCGTGGATTTTCAAGACTTTTCTTGCAAAAGGGGGCAAAGTACACTATACTGGGAAAAAACGCAGGACGGAGGCAGGCAGATGGCATACACCGACGATTGGGAGAACTTGATGAACGGAGTGTTCGGCCCGGGAGGAAAACTGCGCTTTGATACGCAGAAAACGCCGCCGGAAAAGTCCGGCCTGCCCGATATGAACGCAGCCCTGCTGGAGCAGCAGAAAAAGCTGGACGAAATGCTCCGCAAACAGAACGCCGAGCTGCGCAGAGACGCCACACAGGAGGCGCTGGCCCAGAGCCGGAAGATGCTCGAGGACATGGAGGCTGACGGCCTGCTGGCCAAAGGAACCACCGAAGTCAAACAGGAGCATCTGGGCAGCTTCGAAGGGCTGGCCGCTGAGGTGAAAAAGACGGTGCTGGGGCAGGACGCCTTCGTGGACGGCGTCGTGCGGGCCATGCGCCGGCCTTTCGTGCTGGGGACGGAGGCCCCCACGGCCCGGAACGTCATCCTGCTCTGGGGTGCGCCCGGCACGGGGCGGCATTTCACTCTGACGGAGACGGCCCGCTGCATGGCCGCCCGGGGTCTTTTGCAGAGCGATAAGCTGGCCGTCATGGATCTGGCGCTTTACCCCAACCCGGGGGCTGAAAAGCTCTTTTTGCAGGATCTGTACGCCGCCCTCCACGCGCCGGGCGAGATCCTGGTCTTTGAGCACTACGAGAGCTGCTACCCGGGCTTTTTGAAGACGCTGGCAGACCTGGCCGTCAAGGGCAGTGCGCCCCTGTCCAGCCGGTATCTTGTCAACAAGGAGGGCATCCTCGTGGACGCCGGAACGGCGCTGGCCCCCGGGGCGGTGAGCCGCATCACCCCCTGCGGCAAGTACCTTGTCTTCTTCTCCCAGAAGGGCCGGGAGGCGCTGGCCGATAAGTTCGGTGCGGCCTTCGTCTCGGCGCTGGGCGATGTCTGTGAGACCGGCGCCTTTGCGCGGGAAGCCCTCACCGCGCTGGCAGCCCAGCAGCTCAACGCGCTGGCCGCAAAAGTGAAGACCCGCCTCGGCCTGACCCTGTCGGCGGGCGCGGATGTGCGGGACTATGTGGCGGCCCAGTGCAGCCCGAAGCAGGGTGCGGCGGGGCTTTCGGCCTGCTGCGATAAGATATTCCGCGCTCTGAGCGAATACTGTCTGCAAACAGATGCCGCGCTTACCGGAACGATCACACTGACTGCCCGGGAGGACGGCCTGGACTTTGCCCTCAACGACGCCGGACTCCAGAAGCTCTTCGACCTGCTGCCCGCCGCCTATACCGGCGCAGTGGAAGAGATCAGGAAAGAGCTGAACGACCTCGTGGGTCTTGCACCGGTGAAGGAATACGTCTTTGGTCTTGCCGATAACATTCAGGTGCAGCAGCGCCGTGCGGCGGCGGGCCTCAAGACCGCCAGCCTCTCGATGCACATGATCTTCACCGGCAACCCCGGCACCGGCAAGACCACCATCGCCCGGCTCGTGGCAAAGTACCTCAAGGCCATCGGCGCCCTCAAGGGCGGGCAGCTGGTGGAGGTGAGCCGGGGAGACCTCGTGGGCCGCTACACCGGCCACACCGCCCCCCTGACCAACAGCGTCATCGAGAGCGCGCTGGGCGGCGTCCTCTTCATCGACGAGGCCTACAGCCTCTACCGGGGCGAGCAGGACAGCTTCGGCCTCGAGGCCATCGACACGCTGGTGAAGGGGATGGAAGACCACCGCGACGAGCTGGTGGTCATCCTTGCGGGCTACACCGGGGAGATGGAGACGTTCCTGACCGCCAACAGCGGCCTTGCCAGCCGCTTTCCGAACAAGATAGAGTTCCCGGACTACACCGCCGATGAGCTGCTGGACATCACGAATGTGCTGGCGAGGGGCAAGGGCTACAGGCTGGCCGAGAGCTGCACGGAACCGCTGCGGGGCTACTATGAGCGCCGGCAGGCAGAGGATGCCCGCACGGCGGGCAACGGACGTCTCGCCCGCAATACGCTGGAAAAGGCCATCTTCCACCAGAGCCGCCGCCTCGTGGCAGAGCCTGCGGCGGAGCTGGACGTCATCCTGCCCAGTGATCTGGAGCTCTGATGATAAAAACAAACGCTGGCACCTTCGTGCCAGCGTTTGTTTTTTACAGATTTTCCATCCGCAGCAGGTAGTAGAGCACCTCGATCAGGACGTTCGGCGAGAGCAGCGATGCCGCATGGCTGCCCTCGATGAGCCGCTGTTCGCGGTTGGAAGCCGTCATCACATAGTCGGCCAGCTGGGCCAGCGGGCCGTGGCTGTCACAGGTGATGAGCAGCACCGGTACATCCCGCCCTTTGGCGGCAGCGGACACCTCTTCCAGCCTGGCGCTCTGCCCGGAGGCCGAGAGCACGATGAGGATGTCTTTGGGGGTCAGCGTCTGAGCAAAGGCAAGGTTCTTCTCGTGGACTGCGCTGGAAACGCACCGCTTGCCCAGGTGGCTGAACCGGATGGAGGCATCGAAGGCCACCGGCAGGCCGCCGCCCTCGGAGACCACCTCCATGACCTCGCAGCTGCGCAGCAGAGAGAGGATCTGCCGCAGCTGGCGGGTGTCAATGGCCTGAATGGTGGCCCGCAGCTCCTCTTCGCGGTTTGCCAGAATGTTCAGAAGTGCCTGATGCAGCTCGTCCTGCCCTTCGTCCCGCATACGCTGGGCTTCCTGCTGCTCCATGGCGTCCCGTGCCAGCGCCAGCTGGAATTTGCGGTAGTTCTCGAATCCCAGTTTGTGGCACAGCCGGGTGACGGTGGCCTCGGACGAACAGCTCAGCCGGGCCAGTTCTGCTGACGTACACATCGACGCCCGCTTTACATCTGCAAGGATGCAGTCCGCAATGCGCCTCTCGGCGCTGTAAAGCTGGATGCCGGAACATAGCAGCGTTACTACGCTTCCGGGGGCTTCGCACATAAGTGATCCCTCCTCGCATTATGCGCAAGACGCAATTTCTTCTTGAGTTCTACTTGAGATTGTAGCAGTTTGAACGAAGAAAATCAATTCAAATTCCCATAAATTTTCAGGGTTGACGGAAATTGACTTTTTCTGCCGATTTTTGTATCCTGCACGGTTTTGCCGCACAAAGCGCAAAAAATGCCCCTCCGCGGAGTGCGGAGAGGCATCGGGAACCAAATATTCAGCGCAGCTTAGTGCAGAAAGGCGTTTCAGCAGCCTTCCTTCTCAGCCAGCTTGCGGCCCATCAGCACGCCCATGACGGAGGCCATCATCAGGCCGCGGGTCCAGCCGGAAGAGTCGCCGAGGCAGTGCAGGCCCTTGATGTTGGTGTCGAGGTTCGAGTCCATCTTGACCTTGTTGGAGTAGAACTTCAGCTCAGGGCTGTACAGCAGGGTCTCGTTGGCGGCGAAGCCGGGGACGACCATGTCCAGCATCTTGATGAACTCGATGATGTTGGTCATGGCGCGGTAGGGCATGGCGGCGGTGATGTCGCCGGCCACGGCGTCCTTCAGGGTGGGCTTGACGTTGGATTGGGCCAGCTCCTTCGCCCAGGTGCGCTTGCCGTCGAGGATGTCGCCGTAGCGCTGCACCATGATGTGGCCTGCGCCCAGCATATTGGTCAGCTCGCCCACCTTCTGGGCGTAGGCGATGGGCTGGTTGAAAGGCTCGGTGAAGTTGTGGGAGACGAGGATGGCGAGGTTGGTGTTCTCGCTCTTCTTCTCCTTGAAGCTGTGGCCATTGACCACGGCCAGGTCGTTGTCATAGTTCTCCTGTGCCACGAAGCCGCCGGGGTTCTGGCAGAAGGTGCGGACCTTGTTCTTCCAGGGCTTCGGGTAGCCGATGAGCTTGGACTCATACAGCACCTTGTTCACCTTTTCCATGACCTCGTTGCGGCACTCGACGCGGACACCGATGTCCACGGTGCCGGGCTTGTGGGCGATATGGTGCTCTGCACAAATTTTCTCAAGCCAGTCTGCGCCGCGGCGGCCGGTGCCGATGACCACGGTGTCGCCGTAGACGGCGCGGGGCTCCCCGTTGCCCTGACGCAGCAGCACGCCCTTGCACTCCTCGTCTTCGAGGATGATGTTCTCGCACTCGGTGGAGAAGAGCATCTCCACGCCGTTGTCAGCCAGATAGTTCTGGATGGCGAGATAGAGCTGCTGTGCCTTCTCGGTGCCGAGGTGGCGGATGGGGCAGTCCACCAGCTTCAGACCGGCGTGGATGGCGTTCTTGCGGATCTCCTTGATGTCCTCGCCGGTGTAGATGCCCTCCACATGGGGGTCAGCGCCGAACTCGAGGTAGATCTTGTCGGTGTAGTCGATGAGCTCCTGCGCAAACTCTTCGCCGATGAGGCTGGGCAGGTCGCCGCCGACCTCATAGGAGAGGCTCAGCTTGCCGTCGGAGAAGGCGCCTGCACCGGAGAAGCCGGTGGTGATGGCGCAGGTGGGGCGGCAGTTGACGCAGTGGCCGATCTCGGCCTTGGGGCAGTGGCGCTTTTCCACCGGCTTGCCTTTTTCCACCAGCAGGATGTGCTTCTTGCTGCCGTGGCGCAGCAGCTCCACAGCGGTGAAGATGCCGGCAGGGCCGGCACCAACGATGATGAGATCGTACTTTTCCATAACTCTTTTTATCCTTTATATTGAATTGATTTTGGGTTTCGTTTTTCAGCAGAGGGTTAGTCTGCGGTCAGCGTCCTTTCCCTCTCCGTCTGCTCCCGCTGGTCGCATCCACCTTTCCCAAAGGGAGAGGCAAAAATCTTCCGGCAGGCCAGAGGCTCTCCCTTTGGGAGAGCTGTCACCGAAGGTGACTGAGAGGGCAAGCCCGCTAACGTTATTTGTTCTCCTGCTCCACCTCGGCGCTCTCATCCACATAGTCGAGCTCCACAGCGGTGGACTCCACATCTGCGTGGGAGACATCCGGGGCGATGACGCCGTCGCCGTTCAGATCCTGGCCGGTAATGGCTTCCAGCATGGACTGGGTCTCCGGATGCAGCTTTATGAAGCGCCGGACGGCCAGCATGGTGTACAGGGCGCTCAGCAGGTTCAGTGCGCCTTCCAGGATGAGGATGAGGCCGATGGCCATCACCAGCGTCTCCATGGTGCCGAAGGGGTCCACCACCATCACGATGCCCAGCGCGACGCTGAGCACGGCCAGCAGCAGAAAGATCTTCCAGCTCGAATACTCGCACCGGCGCAGCTCGAGAGCGTTCTGGATGCGGCCCAGACTGTCAAAGATGACGAACAGGCCGAACACGATGGGCAGCACCCGCACCACCACATCGCTGCGGATGATGAGGAATGCGCCCAGCGCCAGACAGACCAGCCCCGAGATGAGGGTGAGCTGGCTCTGGAACACGCCGCGCTCTACGACAAAATACCGCACCAGCTGCACTGCCGCGCAGGCCAGCACTACGCCGCCCAGCGCGCAGCAGACCACGTTGAGGGCCGTGCCAGGCACCATCAGCAGGAAGATGCCCAGCGCCAGATAGAGCAGGCTCATGAGGATAAGGTTCCACTTCAGCTTTTTTGCCATAGAGTTCACGTTCCTTTCAGGTTATACGGCCGCGTCCTGCTTTTCGGAGAGCGGGACGATGACGGTACGGTTGATGCGGGCCATGAAAACGAGGCTCAGCGCAAGGCTGACCACCTCCGCGATGATGAAGGCCCACCAGACCATGTTCACCTCGCCGGTGCGGCTCAGCAGCCATGCAGCGGGGATGAGCACCACCAGCTGACGGCAGATGGAGACGGTCAGGCTGAACACGCCGTTGCCCAGCGCCTGGAACACCGAGCTCAGCACGATGCCGGCACCCGCCAGCAGGAAGTGGGGGCAGATGATGCGCAGCGCCGGGACGCCGATGGCCAGCATGGCGTCACTGGCGGCGAAGAGGCCCAGCAGCTTATCCGGCAGGAACTGGAAGATGCAGAAGCCCACCAGCATGATGCACTCGGCGTAGAAGACTGCGAGGCGGATGGTCTTTTTGACCCGCTCCGGCTTCCGTGCGCCGTAGTTGTAGCTGATGATGGGGACCATGCCGTTGTTCATGCCGAAGATGGGCATGAACACGAAGCTCTGCAGCTTGAAGTAGACGCCGAAGACGGCGACAGCCGTGGCCGAGAAGGCCATCAGGATCTGATTCATGAAGAAGGTCATCACGCTGCCCACGCATTGCATGGCGATGCTGGGCAGGCCGACGGTGTAGATGCGGCCGATGGCCTTGGCGCTGGGCCGGAAGCCCCGGAAGCTGATCTGGATGTCGGGGTTCTTATTGAGATTGAAGTACAGCGTCATGCCCGCGCCGCAGAACTGGCCGATGACGGTGGCCGCGGCAGCGCCGGTGGTGCCGGACAGGGCCTCGCCGCAGTAGCCGAAGATGAAGATGGGGTCGAGAACGATGTTCACGACAGCGCCCACCAGCTGGCTTATCATGCTCAGATGGGTGCGGCCGGTGGCGGCCAGCAGCTTCTCGCCCATGGTCTGGGTAAAGAGGCCGAGGCTGAGCACGCAGCAGAGCTGCAGATACTGGATGCCCTGCCGGGCGATGTCCATGTCCGAAGTCTGTGCGTAGAAGTAGGGTTTCATGCAGGTGAGGCCGATGACGAGGAAGACGGCGTAACTGCACAGGGACAGGAAGATGCCGTTCTCGGCGGTCTTATTGGCCCGTTCCTGGTTCTTTTCGCCGAGGCTCTTGGACAGCAGGGCGTTGACGCCCACGCCGGTGCCGACGCCCACGGCGATCATGACGTTCTGCAAAGAGAACGCCAGCGAAACGGCGGTCAGGGCGCTCTCGCTGACGTGGGACACGAAAATCGAGTCCACCACGTTGTAGAGGGCCTGCACCAGCATGGATACCATCATCGGCACGCTGAGCTTGATGAGCAGAGGATTGATGTCCATGGTACCCATGATGTTTTCCCGCTCACCGGCGGGAGAGGATAAGGACTGCTTGTTTTCCACGATTTCTCCTTTTGATGTTGATAACTTGGGGATGCAGAGTTCTTCTATGCCGCAAACGTGGGCAGAGCGCAAAAGCACCCCACCCACGCAGCATCATTATTTATTTTGCCCTTTCCGGGGCGGCGGGCATCAGCCCTCCATGGCCTTCTCCTTGGCCTCTGCGGCGGCAAGGATCATCTTCACGCAGGCGTCATGGCCCAGTGCGGCGTTGATGGCGAGGTCATAGTTGTGGGCATCGCCCCAGCGGTTCTGGGTGTAGTAGTTGTAGTAGGCGGCACGGTTGCGGTCGGTCTTGTCGATCTCGTCCTTGATGCCCTTTTCGTCCTTGGCCTGCAGCATGTTGTTCTCCTTGCCGTAAGCCAGACGCCACTCCTTGGGGGCGTAGACGAAGATGCGCAGCACGTCCTTGCGGTCGCGCAGGACATAGTCGCCGCAGCGGCCCACGATGACGCAGGGGCCTTCGTCGGCCAGCTGCTTGATGATGCGGCTCTGCAGGATGAAGACCTGGTCGCCCAGCGGAAGGTCATTGCCCATCGTATACAGGCTGTACAGCAGGCTGTGGGTGTGCCGCTTCTCGCTGGCGGCCACGGCCTCCTCGGACAGTCCGGAATTCTTGGCGGCCATCGTGATCAGTTCCTTGTCGTAGAGCTTGATGCCCAGTGCGCGTGCCACGTCCTTGGCGATGTAGCGTCCGCCGGTGCAGTACTCACGGCCCAAAGTGATGATCGTCTTTGCCATAATATGTTCCTCCCATGTTGATGATTTATCCCAAAAAGCTCTTGGCTGTGCTGCCTCTCAGGAGACAGAAGGCGCGGTGCTTTGGTTTGCTTCCGATAGCGGCAGCGCGGGCGGCGGAGGCGCAGGCAGGCGCACCTCTGCAAACTGCATGGTGCCGGTATGGTCCACGATGTAAACGCTGCACCGCCCGCCTGCGGCGGTCTGCTCGGGCGGGAAACGGAAGCCGCCGGTCCGTGTCCGCTCCATCCGCCGGAAGGTGCGGTGGGCTGTGGTGGCGTGGGCTACTCCGTCGTGGGGGCTGCAGGCCGCCCAGCCGGAAAATTCGGCCGGGAGCAGCCGCCGCTGGCCTTTCTGGGCCAGATACCAGCAGTCATCCTCGGCACTGTACACAAAGTCGCAGGAGACCCGCCGGGGGCGGTTGGCCTCGGTGTCCCGGGGCTTGGGGCGGAGAGCGATGGCCCGCCCGGTGAAGTAGCGGGCAAAATCCGTCACCGCCATCGTGCAGTTCACGGCCCCGTCGCTGTCGGCGGTGGGGTCGTTGAGCAGGACATAATCGGCGAGGACCGCGTCGTCGTGGCCGAAGCCCCGCAGACCCATCCAGACCCCGATGGGGTCCCGCTGGCCACGGATGCGGCGCTCGATGCGCACGGCCACGGAACAGCCGTCGTGTATCTGCTCCCGCAGATCCTGCAGGTCCATCCACGCCTGCCAGCAGGGAAAACCGCAGCAGCCCGCTGCCGCGGCGGCGAAAGCACCGTTGCTGGTGCTGCCGGTGGTCTTGTCCTCCATGACGTAGGCCACCTCTTCGGGCAGGATGTCCTCGCCCCAGCGGTTCATCAGGGCCGCCATCACCAGCGGCAGGTCCATGTCCCGGCCAAAGCTGGGGTCATGGGCCGAGAGGCAGTATTCCGGTAAGTACAGGCGGCGGTTGATGGGGTGGCCGCCCTGCTTATCCCACGCAAGGGGGCGGACCGCCGCCGCCAGCAGCCGGAGCGCCGGGGTGACTTTGTCGTCGTTGGTCGAAAGATTGACCTGAAGCTGGACGCCGGTGCCGCCGCCGGGCAGCGCCACCGTCACGGTGTCGCCCATCAGGAAGATGAGGCCGTCGTCGCTGTGGGTGCTGATGCTGGCCCGGGGGTAATCCGGCGCCCACTTGCCAAAGCTCATCCAGCCCGTCCAGCTGCCGCCTGCATAGACGCGGCAGCGCACCTCCACCATCGTGTTCTGGGGCGCATGGGCGTTCCAGCTGACGTTCAGGTTGCAGAAGGCCGGCATGGCGAACTCGGGCGTCGTGTAGCTGCCGTATTGCAGGTACCGCCCGGCCACGCTGTCCAGCACGACGCTGCCGTTGTCCAGCGCTACATTATCGAGCTGTCCGCGGGAAAATGTCTCCGTGCCCTGCAGCACCAGATTGTTCCGCTGTTCCATTGCACGCATCCCCTTTCCGCGTCGGTGTGTCGTTTATTCCTCGTCGTCGCTGCGATCCTCGGCCATCTCGGCTTCATACTCGGCGTCGTGGAGCCTGCGGATGTTCTCCTCGATGTGGAACACCCGGTCGAGGTCGCCGTAGACGATCTGGCTGGTGATCTCCACCTGGAACCAGAAGCCGAACACCAGCATGAGCAGAAGGCCCAGCGGCATACAGAGGATGACGAGGCCCCAGAACAGTACCGTCACGAGAGACGCAGCCAGTGCGTGGGGCAGGAAAGCGATCATGCAGTTGACGCTGTTCTTGAGCGTCTGGCCAAAAGGCTGGTCCAGCAGGACCACCTGGGGCCACATGTAAGAGAACAGCATGTGGAAGATGACGAGGTTGAGCACCGTGGCCACCCACATGCCTACGCCGACGTTGGTGCCGTGGTAGAGCAGGTTGAAGCAGAAGTACACGAGGAAGATCTGCACCGTGACCACGACGCAGTAGAGCACGCCCGGCAGGATGCTGGCTTTGAAGTTCTGCTTGAAAGCCTTGCGGTAGGTGGTCCACCAGTAACCGGCCTCATCGCGCAGAGCGCGCAGGACGGTGTCGTACATGCCTGCCAGCACCGGACCGGCCAGGATGCCGCCCACGGCGGCACTGAGCACCATGACGGGCAGGCTGTTCATCAGAAAGCCGATGTACACCAGACAGATGACGGGCAGAAAGCCCAGACAGGTGAGCAGGTTTGCAAGGAACATCCCGCTCATATCCCGGCCCACCAGCTCGAAGAAGCGGCCTACTCCGGTCTTGCGGGGGGCGTCCTTTTCGACGCCCGGCCCGGACTTGAAATCGTTTGCAGAAGGGAACAGACTCATGTTGTGTGAATATCCTCTCTCGCTGTCCCGAAAGACGGCTTACATTGCACAGCACGGTTTTGGCAGGAAACGCCATTGTGCTGGCTTTCTGATTATAAATATACCCGGATTTTGTGGATTTTGCAAGCCGCAAAGCCCTCCAAATGTAAAAAAAGTATTTCCTCTCCCTTTTTGGGGCGGAGTGTGATACAATAGAGACGGCTTTTTGAGCCAGAAGGAGGTATCGCTCTGTGAGCATTTTCCGCACCATTGCGTTATTCGTTTATCTGTTCGGGTACATGATCGTCCATTACAGTGTGCTGTGCAAGGCCGAGCGTGCGCTGGCCGCAGGCGACACCGAGACGGTGCGCCAGCTGGTAAAAAAGCACATCCCCCATTGGAGCAAAGGCATCCTGAACGTCACCGGCGTCCGGCTCAGCGTCGAGGGACTGGACAACATCCCGAAGGATGGCCCCTGCGTCTTTGTGGCGAACCACCGCAGTTATTATGACATCCCGCTGCTGCTGGCCGGCCTCGATGAGCCCTACGGCATCCTCGCCAAGGAAGAGCTGGGAAAAATTCCTCTGCTCAACCGCTGGATGAAGCTGCTGGGCTGCGTTTTCGTCCAGCGCGACGATGTCCGCGCCTCGGTGCGCGCGTTGAACGACGCCACCGCCATCGTGGAGAGCGGCCGGAGCTTCATCATCTTCCCGGAAGGCACCCGCTACAAGGGCGAAGAGGGCGGCGCCGGTGAGTTCAAGGCCGGTGCCTTCCGCATTGCAGTCAAGACCGGCGCACCGGTGGTGCCGGTGGCCATCTCCGGCGCACGGGGCCTGTTCGAGGCCCGCGGCAACCGGGCCACCCCCGGCACGGTATACGTCCGGGTGCTGCCGCCCATCCAGACGGCAGGTATGAGCCGGGCCGAGCAGAAGCAGCTGCCCGACGCCGTCCGCCAGACCATTCTGGCAGAGCTTTAAGACTTTGGAGGACACTGCCTCATGGCAAGCTACCGTTACGAGCGCGACATCGACCCGAAAGACATTGCCCCCCGCAAGGAAAGACAGTACACCCGCAAGGAGCGCTGGGCCAACTGGTGGGACTATAACCTGAAATGGGTCATCATCATCGGCATCGCCGCGGCCTTTGTGGCCTACAACTTCATCGGACAGTATTTCTTCGTCACCAAGCCCGATTATAACGTGGCCGTGGTGGCCCCCTACTATCTGCCCGAGGACACCGTGAACGCTTTGCAGGATGCACTGGCCGCCTACGGCGAAGACCGCAACGGCGACGGCAAGGTGGTCGTGACCCTCAACGTCTACACCCTCGACTACTCCGACACGGAGACCCAGACCGAGAGCGCCGCCTATCTGACCATGGCTGGAACTACCAAGCTGGCCGCCGACGTACAGGGCGGTCTCAGCTCTGTCTTTCTGCTCTGGGACCCGGCGGGATTTGAGGAGAGCACCGGCTCGCTGCGGTATCTCGACGGCACTCTGCCCGCCGCCGACAGCGACGAGGACTGGTGGAACATGGTCTACAAGTGGGACGACTGCCCGGTCCTGGCTGGCCTCGACCTCGGTGACTACGGCCCCGACACCACCCAGAGCAGGAGCGGTTCCAGTCAGGAGTATATGTCCCAGTTCTATGTGGGAATGCGGGGCGCATGGAACAGCGGCACTGCAGATAACCTCGCAGGAGGCGAAGAATTCTGGCAGAAGCTGACCGAAGGCGCTGCCTCCACGGCAGCTCCGGAGGACTGAGCTATGCGGTACCGTGTTCTCTCCAAGGGGAAGGCAAAGCATCTCAGCATCCCTGAAAAGCCTGCCGAAAAAACTGCATCTCTGAAGGCTGCCGACCTCGACAACCCCTATGGCCGGGTGTTCGGCACCCCCCGCAGCAGGGAAGACCTGCGCAAATAAGCAAGAACGCCCTCTCCGTCATTGCCGGAGGGGGCGTTTTGGTTGCAATCTCTTCGCGTTGACGGCCCCGGATTTGAAATATTATCTACCCTCAAAGAGAGCCAGGCTTGTTGTTTCCTCATCCGGGTTATGGTATACTTACTAGGTATCATCGCTGTAAGAACTGAAATTTTACCCAAAGGATGTGGAAAGATGGACACACTGGAACAAGCCCGCGCCGAGATCGACGCGGTGGACGGGCAGCTGGCCGCCCTGTTTGAGCGGCGGATGGCCGCTGTGCTCAGCGTCGCCCAATACAAACAGGCCCACGGCCTGCCGATTTTTGACGCCGCGCGGGAGGCGGTGGTGCTGGAAAAGGCTGCGGCCCGCATCCGGAACGCTGCCCTCCGGCCTTACTATAAAGACCATGTCCAGAACATGATGGATGTCGCCAAGCAGTACGAAGCTGAGGTGCTGGGCCGGAACCGCGCCGCCTATCAGGGCGTGGAAGGCGCTTTCGCCCACATCGCGCTGCGGGCGCTCTTCCCCCACGCGGAGGCCGTCAGCTGCCCGACGTGGGACGAGGTGTTCGATGCCGTCAGCCGGGGCGACACCGCCCACGGCGTTGTGCCGTTTGAGAACAGCCACGCAGGCGATGTCTCCGCCGTCCTCGACTTGTGCTACAACCACCCCGAGCTGTGGGTGGTGGACGTCTACGACCTGCCCATCTCCCAGAACCTGCTCGTCCTGCCCGGCACCCAGCTGGCCCAGCTCAGGCACGTTTACAGCCATCAGCAGGCCATCGCCCAGAGTGAGACGTTCTTAAAGCAGTTCCGTCTGCCCGCCACGGCCATGCCCAACACGGCCATGGCCGCAAAGTTCGTGGCTGAGTCGGGCGACCCGTCCAAAGCCGCCATCGCCAGCGCCGAGACAGCCGCCCTCTACGGGCTGGAAGTCCTCGTCCCCAGCATCAACACCGACGGCGACAACACCACCCGCTTCATCGTCCTCAGCCGTGAAAAGCCCACCGTGGGCAACCGCTTCTCGCTGCTGTTCACACTGGACAACAAACCCGGCAAGCTGGCTGAGGTCATCCAGGTCATCGGCCGCTTCGGCTACGACATGGAGTCCATCAAGAGCCGTCCGCTGCCCCATGTCCCCTTTGATTATTATTTTTACGTCGAGCTGGTGGGCGACCCCTCCGCCGACGAGACCGCCGCGCTGCTGCGTGAGCTGGACCATACCTGCCGCACGGTGCGGCTGTTAGGAGTGTATACAAAATGAGTGGATTTATCGGCACCAAGCTCACCATGAATCTGGGTGAGCGCAGCTATGACATCATCCTGAAAAACGGCGCACTGGAAAATCTGTACCAGTTTGCCCGCCTCGACCGCCGGGTGGCTGTGGTGACGGACGCAGGCGTTCCCGCCGAGTACGCACAGCGTGTGGCCGACCAGTGCCGCGACGCAAAAATTATTACTGTCCCGCAGGGCGAGGCCAGCAAGAGCATGAAGATCCTCGAAAGCGTCCTGCGCCAGATGCTGGAGTTCAACATGGGCCGCGGCGACCTCGTCATCGCCGTGGGCGGCGGCGTCGTGGGCGACCTGGCGGGTTTTGCCGCTTCCATCTATATGCGCGGCATCGACTTCATCAACTGCCCCACCACCACCCTCTCGATGATCGATTCCTCCATCGGCGGCAAGACCGCTGTGGATCTGGGGGAGACGAAGAACATCGTCGGCTCCTTCTGGCAGCCCAAGCTGGTCATCGTAGACCCCAGCACCCTCGCCACCCTGCCCCGCCGCCAGTACATCAACGGTCTGGCCGAGTCGGTGAAGGCCAGTCTGCTGGCCGACCCGGAACTGTTCGCCATCTTCGAGAAGGGCGACATCGACGAGCAGATCGGCGAAATTATTTACCGCAGCCTCCGTTTCAAAAAGAGCATCGTCGAGCAGGACGAGACGGAGCATGGGGTGCGCAAGGCCCTCAATTTCGGCCACACCATCGGCCACGGCATCGAGGCCGTCAAGGGCGTCAAGGGACGCCGCACCGTGGGCCTCTACCACGGCGAGTGCGTGGCTCTGGGGATGCTGCCGATGATCGAGTCCAAGGCACTGCAGAAGCGCGTCCGTGCGGTCTACCGCCGTCTGGGCCTGCCCCTGCGTACCGCTTACAACAAGGATAAGGTCTACGCCGAGATGCTCCACGACAAAAAGGCACAGGGCGGCCAGATCACCGTCATCAAGGTGCCGGGCCTTGGCTGCTGGCGCGCGGAGACCATCCCGGTGGAGGGTCTGCGCCCCCTGCTGGGCATGGAGGACTAAAGCCATGAAAAACACCTTTGGCAGCGCATTGGCGCTGACCATCTTCGGCGAGAGCCACGGCAGGGCCATCGGCGGTGTGCTGGACGGCATGGCCGCTGGTGTGCCGGTGGATGAGGAATTCATTGCCGCCTGCATGGATAAGCGCCGCGCCCGGGGCGACGGGCTTTCGACGCCCCGCGTGGAGGCCGATAACGTACAGCTGCTCTCCGGCGTCGTGAACGGTCACACCACCGGCACGGCCATCGCCCTGATGATCGAGAACCAGAACACCCGCAGCGGCGACTACGCCAAGACGGCTGACCTTCTCCGCCCCGGCCACGCGGACTATACCGCCTACGCCAAATACCACGGCTTTCAGGACGCCCGGGGCGGTGGACACTTTTCGGGCCGCATCACTGCCGCGCTGGTGGCAGGCGGTGCCATCGTGCTGGGTGCGCTGAACCGCGCCGGCATCGACATCACCACCCACATCGCCCGCTGTGCCGGCATTTCCGATACGCCCTTTGCGCTGAACGATGCCGCTGCACTGGCCGCTCAGGTGAGCGTGCTGGAAAGCAGGGACGAGGGCTTCGCCCTGCTGGATGCTTCCGTCGAAGAGCCGATGAAAACGGCCATCCGTGCCGCCGGTTCGGAGGGCGACAGCGTGGGCGGCATCCTTGAAACAGCCATTCTCGGCCTGCCCGCCGGTGTGGGCGAGCCGTATTTTGACAGCATGGAGAGCCTTATTTCCCACATGGCGTTTTCGGTGCCTGCCGTGAAGGGCATTGAGTTCGGCACCGGCTTCGGCTTCGCCGACCTGAAAGGCTCTGAGGCCAACGATGCCTTCCGCATGAAGGGCGATTCGGTGGTCACGGCCACCAACCACAACGCGGGCATCAACGGCGGCATCACCAACGGAATGCCTGTCGTCTTCCGCACCGCTGTCAAGCCGACGCCCAGCATCTACAAAGAGCAGGAGACGGTGGATTACATTGCAAAGCAGGACGCGCCCCTCTCCATTCAGGGCCGTCATGACCCCTGCATCGTGCCGCGGGCTGCCATCGTCCAGACCTGCGCCGCCGCGCTGGCTGTGGGCGATTTGATGACCGCCCGCTATGGCACCGCATGGATGGAGCGGCCCACCAGCTACCGCAGGGAGGGACTGTGATGGAATACGGACTCATCGGCTCGAAACTGGGCCATTCCTACTCGAAGATCATCCATGAGATGCTCTGCGGCTATCGCTACGACCTCTGCCCGCTTCCCACCGAAGAGGAAGCCCGGGCTTTCCTGACCAGGCGGCAGTTCAAGGCCATCAATGTCACCATCCCCTATAAGCGGCTGGTGATGGAATACTGCACCTACATCGACCCCCGTGCCAAGGCCATCGGCGCGGTGAACACTGTGGTCAACAAGAACGGCCTGCTCTACGGCTACAACACCGATTATCTCGGCTTTGCCCACCTGTGCGACGCCCACGGCGTCGATTTTGCGGGCAGGACCGTCCTCATCCTCGGCACCGGCGGCACCCACAACACCACCAGCGCCGTCGCCCGCGGCAAGGGTGCGGCCAGGGTGCTGACCGTCAGCCGGACGCCGGACGCCGCCAAAGGCCAGCTCTCCTATGAAGAGGCTGTGTTCAGCGGCGCACACATCGTCATCAACACCACCCCCGCCGGAATGTACCCCAACGTGGGCGTGTGCAGTCTGGACGTGGCAAAAATGCCCGGGCTGGAAGCTGTGCTGGACGTGGTGTACAACCCCGATAAGACGGAGCTCATCCTCCGGGCCGAGGAGGCCGGGGTCCCGGTGGCTGTGGGCGGCCTCGAGATGCTGGTGGCGCAGGCCGTGTACGCCGCCGAATACTTCCTCAGCCGGAAGTTCGACGACGCAGCAGGGGAGATCGGCCGCATCACTGCCGCACTCCGCCGCGATATGCTCAATGTGGCCCTCATCGGAATGCCCTCCAGTGGAAAATCTACCGTGGGCCGTGCATTGGCCGAAAAGCTGGGCAAAAAGTTCATCGACCTCGACGAGGAGATCGTCAAGGCCGACGGCCGCAGCATCCCCGACATCTTCGCCGCCGAGGGCGAGGACGGCTTCCGTGCGAAGGAATCCGCCCAGACCGCCCGCTTTGCCAAAGAGGGACGACAGCTGCTCTCCTGCGGCGGCGGCATCATCAAGCGGGGCGGGAATCTGCGGGCGCTGCATCAGAACGGCGTCCTGCTCTTCCTCGACCGGCCCCTGGATGCGCTGACGGTGGGCGGCGGACGTCCGCTCTCGTCCAGCACCGAGGCGCTGAAAAAGATGGAGGCGGAGCGCCGCCCCCTGTATCTCGCGGCGGCAGACGCCGTTATCCCGAACAGCGGAACGGTGGAAGACGCTGTGACCGCCGCAATGGAGGCACTGGATGAAATTTTTAGTCATTAACGGCCCCAACCTCAATATGATGCACTTCACCGAGCCGGGTGTGGCCGGTCAGCTGGATTACAACGGCCTGCTGGATTACCTCGAGCTGTGCTGCACCCAGATGGGCATGGAAGTGGAATTTTTCCAGTCCAACCACGAGGGCGACCTCATCGACGAGATCCAGTCTGCCGCAGGCCGGGCCGACGGCATCATCCTGAACCCCGGCGGCTACGCCCACTACAGCGTCGCCATCCTCGACGCGCTGCGCCTCTGCGGCGTGCCTGCCGTGGAAGTGCTGCTCAGCGAGCCCGACGAGCACGAGCCCTTCCGCAAGACGGACATCGTCTCGTTCGGCTGTCAGGGCCACTTCATCGGCGAGGGCATCAGCGGCTATCTCCACGCTGCCGCCTATCTGGCCCAGCTGCTGCGGCTGGACGGCAGTGCGCACACCCATTTAGTGATGTAGAAATCGACTCTCTTCCGCTGGAAAGCGGAGCAAAGAGGGCGTGGAAAAGAAGGATAGAAAGGAAAAATCTTATGATCATCTCCACCAAAAAGGGTGCCCCGAAGGAAGAACTCGAGAAAATCGTTGACCGCTTCGAAAAGCAGGGCCTCGACGTCACCCTCATCACCGGCAAGGACTACAATGTCTTCGGCCTCGTGGGCGATACCACCAAGATCGACGAGCGCGACGTCCTCGCCAACCCCTGGATCGACAACGTGACCCGTGTTTCCGCCCCCTATAAGCGTGCCAACCGCCTCTTCCACCCGGCAGATTCCGTCATCGACTGCGGCGGCGTGAAGATCGGCGGCAAGGAGAAGATCGCTGTCATGGCCGGCCCCTGCAGCATCGAGAGCGAAGAGCAGGCTCTCCGCATCGCACAGGGTGTCAAGGCCGGCGGCGCGACCCTCTTCCGCGGCGGCGCTTACAAGCCCCGCACCTCTCCCTACTCCTTCCAGGGCCTCGAGACTGAGGGCATCCTCGACATGGTGAAGGCCCGGGAGGCCACCGGTATGCCCATCGTCTCCGAGCTGATGAGCGAGGACCGCATCCCCGAGTTCGAGGAGTATGTGGATGTGGTGCAGATCGGCGCCCGCAATATGCAGAACTTCCAGCTGCTCAAGGCCGTGGGCAAGATGCACAAGCCCGTTCTGCTCAAGCGCGGCCTCTGCAACACCATCGAAGAGTGGATCATGAGCGCCGAGTACATCATGGCCGGCGGCAACGAGCAGGTCATCCTCTGTGAGCGCGGTATCCGCACCTTCGAGAAGTACACCCGCAACACCCTCGACCTCTCCGCTGTGCCTATCATCCACGAGAAGACCCATCTGCCCGTCATCGTGGACCCCAGCCACGCTACCGGCAAGGCAAACCTTGTGGAGCCCATGATGATCGCCGCTGTCGCCGCCGGTGCCGACGGCCTTGAGGTGGAAGTCCACTACGACCCCCGCCACGCATGGAGCGACGGCGCACAGTGCCTGACCCCCGACGCCTTTGCGCAGGCTATGGCAAAGTGCCGTCAGGTCGCATGGGCTATTGGCCGGGATATGTAAGGAAAGCGGGCTAGCCCTCTCCGTCTTTGCTTCGCAAATCCACCTCTCCCAGAGGGAGAGGCTACAACGTGGCGGCTAGGCGAGAGGCTCTCCCTTTGGGAGAGCTGTCACCGAAGGTGACTGAGAGGGCAAGCCGCCTAAAGGATGATTATGTTAGTAACGATAAAACGCGCCCCCGGCGGCATCGGCGGCACCATCACCGCGCCGCCCAGCAAGAGTATGGCGCACCGTGCGGTGCTCTGCTCGGCGCTGGCCGAGGGTGCTTCCCACATCGAAAACCTTGAATTCAGCAAGGATATTTCTGCCACCCTCTCCGCCGCCGGGCAGCTCTGCGCCAAAGTGCGCACCGGTGCGGATCGTGCCGTCGTGGAGGGGCTGGGGAGCTTTCTGCCCGTCAGCGCTCCGGTGGACTGCTGTGAGAGCGGAAGCACCCTGCGCTTTCTCATCCCCATTGCCAGCCTCACCGGGCAGAAAGTGACCTTTGTTGGCCGCGGACGGCTGATGGAACGCCCTCAGACAGTATACGAGAAGTTGTATCAGGAGCAGTCTCTCCGCTTTGAACAGTCTCCGGCGGGCCTGACCGTTGAAGGAACTCTGAAAAGCAGCGAATACGAGCTGGCGGGCAACGTGTCCAGCCAGTTCATCAGCGGGCTGCTGTTTGCCCTGCCGCTGCTGGCGGGCGACAGCACCCTCCACCTTATCCCGCCGGTAGAGAGCCGCAGTTATATCGAGATGACCCGGGCGGCCCAGCGCCGTTTCGGTGTCGAGAGCCGCTGGCAGGACGAAAACACCCTCTTCATCCCGGGCGGGCAGAAATACCGGCCCTGCGATTACACCGTGGAGGGCGATTACAGCCAGGCGGCCTTCCCGGCGGTGCTGGGAGCGGTGCAGGGCGGCGTGACCCTCAAAGGATTATCCGCCGACACCCTGCAGGGCGACGCCGCGATCCTCGACATTCTGCGCCGCTGTGGTGCAAGCTTCCGCACCACCGATGCAGGCATCGTGTTCGAGAAAGCACCTCTCCACGGTGTGGACATTGACCTTGCCGACTGCCCCGACCTCGGCCCCGTGCTGATGGTCCTGGGCCTGCTTTGCGAGGGGACCACCACCATCCGCAACGCGGAACGTCTCCGTATCAAGGAGAGCGACCGCATTGCAGCCATGGAAGCCGAACTGCGGGCCTGCGGCGGCGTCCTCGAGAGCGAGGGCGGCACCATCACCATCCAGGGCTGTGCAGACAGGCTCCATGCCCCCGCCGCGCCGCTCCATGGCCACAACGACCACCGTGTGGTGATGAGCCTTGCGGTGCTGGCGCTGGCCGCCGGGCTGGAACTTTCCATCGACGACGCCGAGGCCGTGCAGAAGAGCTGGCCCCATTTCTTTGAAGCCATCAAGCCGTTAGGCGCGGAGGTAGAATATGCTGGATAAAACAAAGCGTTATCTGATCGTGGGCCTCGGACTGCTGGGCGGCAAATACGCCCTCGAGCTTTCCAAAGCCGGATTCCATGTGGACGGCATCAACCGCAGCGAGGGCCACTTACAGTACGCCCTCGATCACGGCTATATCGAGACCGGCAAGACCCACGATTTCGAGGACCTCGTCTCGCAGGCCGACCACATCATCTTCGGCCTCTACCCCACGGCCCTCATCGACTGGTTCAAGACCTACGGCCATCTCATCAAGTCCGGCTGCATCTTTACCGATGTCTCCGGCGTCAAGACCGGCCTTGTGGAGCCGGTGCAGGCCATGTGTCCGGAGGGGGTGGAGTTCATCGCCAGCCACCCGATGGCAGGCCGTGAGACCTCCAGCGTCGAGCACGCCGCCGAGGTCAGCTTTGCCCCGGCCAACTTCATCATCACCCCCACCGAGAAGAACACCCCCGAGGCCGTCCAGTGGGCAAAAGAGCTGGCCGAGGTGCTGGGCTTCCGCCACATCTGCACCCTGACGGTGCAGGAGCACGACAAGATGATCGGCTACGTCAGCCAGCTCTGCCACGCCATCGCCGTCAGCCTCATGTGTGCAAACGACAACTCTTCTCTCTGCGAGTACACGGGCGACTCCTTCCGCGATCTGACCCGCATCGCCCGCATCAACGAGAAGATGTGGGCGGAGCTGTTCCTCTGGAACAAGGAGAACCTCATCGCCGAGATCGACCAGTTCGATTCCGCTCTGGACCAGCTGCGGGACGCCCTCGTGGCCGATGACCGGGACAAGCTGGAAGAGATGTTCCGTCTGTCCACCCAGCGCCGCGCCGCATTCGACAAAAAGAACTCGTGACCGTAAAGGAGGCCGCCCATGCCCAAGCAGGAGGGACAAAAATCCAAACTGTTGGCGCTGCTGCATATCTTTGAGCAGCAGACCGACGAGGAGCATCTGCTGAACGTGCCTCAGCTGGTGGAGCTGCTGGCCCGGCAGGGCATCCTCTGCGAGCGAAAGAGCGTCTACAGCGACATCGACGCGCTGAACGCCCTGGGCTATGACATCCGGCTGCGCCGGGGCCGCAGCGGCGGCTATTGGATGGCGACGCGGCCTTTCGAGCTGGCGGAGCTGAAGCTTCTGGTGGACGCTGTCCAGTCCAGCCGGGTCATCTCGAAAGCGTCCAGTGATAAGCTCATCCATAAGCTGGAAGGGCTGGCCTCCCAGTATGAGGGCAGTCAGCTCCAGCGTCAGGTCTATGTGGATGGCCGCCCCAAGAGCGCCAACAAAGACCTGCCCTACAGCGTGGATGCCCTCTTTACGGCCATCAACACCGGCAGGATGGTGCGCTTCCGCTACAAAAAGGCGGGACGCCCCGCACCTTACACCATCAGCCCCTGGCAGATGGCGTGGGAGAACGGCTGCTACTACCTCATCGCCTATCAGGACGAGAAGGAGCCGGTGGGCATCCGACATTACCGGGTGGATAAAATGGCCGGGGTCACGGTGCTGGACGAGCCCCGCCGCGGCAAAGAGCAGTTCGCGGATCTCGACCTGCCCGCCTACCTGAAAAAGCACTTCCAGATGTTCGGCGGGCCGGAGTATAGAGTCACCCTGCGGTGTACTTCCGACCTTGAATCAGCCATGCGGGAGCGCTTCGGCGCTTCGCCCATCTTCGTGCCGGAAGGGAAGGAGCATTTTCATTTCGACGTCCCCGTCTGTGTCAGCGACCAGTTCTACGGCTGGGTCTGCGGCTTCGGCGGCAAGATAGAAGTCGTCTCGCCCGCCGAGGTGCGGGACGGCCTGCGGGCGCTGAACGAGCGGCTGGTAAAAATGCATCAATAAAAATAAAGAGGCTGAGTCAACAGCCTCTTTTGTTGTATAAATATTATTTGAAATTACTTTGCGTTGAACACATACCTGTCCATCCGGTGGAACGCCTCTTCAATGCGGGCGCGGGGCGAGGCCAGATTGATGCGCAGATGGCAGGGGCCGTGGAACATCACGCCGTCCTGCACGGCAGCACCGACGGCCCAGCAGGCTTTCTCCACATCCTGAATGGTCTTGCCGTGGGCGGCGCACCAGTCGGTGCAGTCCACAAAGAGCATATAGGTGCCTTCGGGCTTTGTCACATGGACACCCTCGAAGTGCTTTGCGATGTAGTCACAGGCAAAATCCACGTTGCCGGTCAGCGTCTCACAGAGCTCGTCGGCCCACTCATAGCCCTCGGGGCGGTAGGCACCGATGAGGGCGTGCATCGAGAGGACGTTCATGGAGTTATAGTGGCAGAGGGAGGATTCCTTCTTGATGCGGTCACGCCACCACGGGTCATAAACGATGTGATAGCTGCCGATGAGACCGGCAAGGTTGAAGGTCTTGGAGGGGGCGTAGAGGGCGGCAGTGCGCATCCGGGCGTCCTCACTGATGGACTGGGTGGGGATGTGCTTGTGGCCGGAGAGGATGATGTCTGACCAGATCTCGTCGGAAACGACGTAGACATTATACTTTTTGTACAACTCCATGGCCTTTTCCAGCTCCCAGCGCTCCCAGACGCGGCCGCAGGGGTTGTGGGGGCTGCACAGGATGGCGGCGTGGATGTGCTCTTCGGCGAGGTGCTTTTCCATGTCGGCGTAATCCATCCGCCAGATGCCATTTTCGTCCTGCACCAGCGGGGAGTGGACGATGTCATAGCCGTTGTTGGTCAGGCAGCGGGTGAAGCCGATGTAGGTGGGGCTGTGGACCAGCACCCTGTCGCCCCGGGAGCAGACGCAGTTCAGTGCGCTGATGACGCCGCCCAGCACGCCGTTCTCGTAGCCGATGGCCTCGGCGGTCAGACCCGTGACGTCGTTGCGGGTCTCTTGCCAGCGGATGATGGAGCCGTAGTATTCGGGCGTCGGGTCAAAATAACCGAAAGCCGGGTGCTGGACCCGCTCGATGACGGCCTGCTGGATGGTGGGCAGGCAGACAAAGTTCATGTCCGCCACCCACATGGGGATGGCATCGAAGCCGGGCTGCGGTGCGTCGGGCGCAAAGCCTTTGCCCAGCCCGTCCACGGCGATGGAGTCCCGGCCATGGCGGTTGGGCAGGGTGGTGAAATCGTACTTCATGGAAGTTCCTCCTGTGGATGCAAAAAAGGCTTTCCCCAAAGGGAAAGCCATAGGTGCAGAAGATCAGCCCTCGATGAGCTCGACGGTCTTCATCTTGACGGGGGTCTTGGGCTTGTCGTTCCAGTCGGTGGGGACGGATGCGATCTTGTCCACGACGTCCATGCCGGCGACGACCTTGCCGAAAGCGGCGTACTGGCCGTCCAGATGGGGTGCGTCCTTATGCATGATGAAGAACTGGCTGCCGGCACTGTTGGGGTTCATGCTGCGGGCCATGCTGATGACGCCGCGGACGTGCTTGATGGGGTTGTTGACGCCGTTGGCGGCAAACTCGCCCTTGATGTTCCAGCCGGGGCCGCCGGTGCCGTTGCCCAGCGGGCAGCCGCCCTGGATCATGAAGTTGGGGATGACGCGGTGGAAGGTCAGACCGTTGTAGAAGCCCTGACCGACCAGCTTCTTGAAATTCTCACAGGTGATGGGGGCAGCTTCCTCGTTCAGCTCGATGTCGATGATGCCGCCGTCTTCCATAGTAATGCGAACCATAGTTTTAACAATGCTCCTTTTATCATAGCCCGTTTCGGGGTGGGTGCGGCAGATGCTCTGCCGAAGCTCCCCTTTAGTATACCATACCTTTTGCAGAGCGCAACGGCGCAGATGCAACCTTTTTGTAAAGAATCACCGCATTTCTACCATATCCTGCCAGAAACGCTTGGGACAGTGGGTCATCCGGCCCTTTTCGTTGTGGCGGGCCTTGATCTCCAGCGTGTCGTAGAACTGCTTCCAGAGAGCCTGAAACTCCTGTTCCCGGGCGCTGGGCGGGGGCAGCTCCAGCGGCGCGGCCAGCTCCAGAAGCTGGGCCTTGTGCTCCTGATAAAGCAATACCGCCTGATGGACCGCGTCGTATATCATGAAGCTCTCTTCCGGAAAGCGGGAGCAGAAATGCCCCCGCAGCAGAGGCAGGATATAGTTTTTGGGGTGGATGACCGCACCCAGCATCCCGTCGTGCGCCTCGAAGCGGACGAAGCCCTGAAACTTGTCCACCTCCCAGTCGAGACTCTTTTTCATCTCGTAGAGCGGGGCCACATCCGGGTGGCCCATCCGCTTGACCGTGCCGGGGCCGAGGGCGAAGGCCAGATGCAGGAAGCGGATGAGCAGCAATTCCTTATCTTCCTGCCCGGAGAGGAAATCCCGGCTGACGAGATATTCCGTCTCCCGGCCCAGTTTCCGGCCAAGGGCCGAAAAGACCCGCTGCGCTCTGGCAGAGTCCGTCTCGATGTCCCGGACGGGGTAGAGGGTGGCCGTCTCCCGCTGGGGCGTCCAGACGGCGAAGGGGATCTCATGCTGGGCGAAACTCTCGAATACACAGCACAGAAAGCCCTCAAAGCTGCCATCGTAGAGGTAGACCACATCGGCGTCGTGGAGCTTCCGGGGCGGCATCACAGTGCTCTCGCCAGACATTGCACCGCCTCCTCCCGCACCATCCGCTGGGCCGCCCGGGGCGGCACGCCCTGCTCCACCAGCCGGTCAACGGCGGGCGGTGCGAACATACTCAGCTGCTCGGCCCCGGCGCTGAAGACGTTGGGGTCGATGAGCGCCCGGGTGATGCGCTCCCGTCCGGCGCTGCCCCGGCCCGGGTGCGCCCCGGAAAAGCCCCGGCAGGTGATGAAATACTGCGCCCGCTTGAGCACGACGCCCATCCGCTTCAGTTCGTCGAGGCCGAGGGCCGACAGCCGCCGGGCGTCCCGGATGCGGCGGGCGCTCTTGGGGCCGATGCCCGGCACCCGCAGCAGCATCTCGAAGGGGGCGCGGTTCACGTCCACCGGGAACAGCCCGTAGTGCTGGACGGCCCAGTTGCATTTCGGGTCGAGATAGGGGTTGAAGCTCTGGTTGTCCTGATCCAGTATCTCGTCGGCCTTGAACTGGTAGAACCGCAGCAGCCAGTCGGCCTGATAGAGCCGGTGTTCCCGCAGGAGCGGCGGCTTCGTGTCCAGCGCAGGCAGGCGGGTGTCGTCCGACACCGGGATATAGGCCGAGTAGAACACCCGCTTGAGGCCGTATTTCTGGTACATCCCCTCGGACAGCTGCAAAATGTGGTAGTCCGTCTCGGGCGACGCACCGACGATCATCTGGGTGCTCTGGCCGGCGGGAGCGAACTTGGGTGCGTGGCGGTAGAGAGTCAGCTCCTGCCTGCTCTCTTCACCCGCCACCGAGATCTGCTTCATGGGCCGGAAGATGGAGTGGCGGCCCTTGTCGGGGGCGAGAAGATGGAGGCTCTGCTCGCTGGGCAGCTCAACATTGACGCTGAGGCGGTCGGCGAGATAGCCCATCTGCTGGATGAGCTCGGGGCTGGTGCCGGGGATGGTCTTGGCATGGATGTAGCCGCCGAAGTGATATTCGTTCCGCAGCAGCCGCAGAACGGTGAGCATCCGCTCGGTGGTGTAGTCGGGGGTCCCCAGCACGGCGCTGGAGAGGAAAAGTCCCTCGATGTAGTTGCGGCGGTAGAACTCGATGGTCAGTTCTGCCAGCTCCCGGGGCGAAAAAGTGGCCCGGGGAACGTCGTTGGACTTCCGATTGACGCAGTAGCTGCAGTCGAAGGCGCAGCAGTTGCTCATCAGGACTTTCAGCAGGCTGACGCAGCGGCCATCAGCGGTAAAGGCGTGGCAGCAGCCCGGCGCATAGCAGCTGCCGATGGTGCCGCGCTTCGCCGGATGGGACGCGCCGCTGGACGTGCAGGCCACGTCATATTTTGCGCTGTCGGCCAAGATGGTGAGCTTGTCCATCAGGGACTGTTCCATAGAAAGATACCTCCCAGAAGGGGATATCTCCCCCTTACCCCCACAGCTGCTGATCGGAAGCTGTGGGGCAGGGGAGAGACTCACCACTTGGCCTTCGTCTCGACCACGCGGCCCGCGATGTGCAGGCGGTTCAGGTCCTCACCCTTGATGACCAGCTCGTTGTAAGCGGGGTTGAAGGGCTGCAGAACGACGCAGTTGCCCCGCTGGATATACCGCTTGAGGGTGCCTTCGCCCTCGTCGCCGTAGACCAGCACACCCAGGTCGCCGTTTTCCAGCGTGTCCTGCTTGTGGACAAGGGCGAGATCGCCGTCCTGAATGCGGGGCTCCATGCTGTCGCCGCGCACGACGAGGTAGAAGTAGTTGGAGGGGTCCTTGACGCGGGCATACTCCTGCCCGTAGTCCTCCTCAAAGGCCAGTGCGCCGTACCCGGCCTTCACGGTGCCGATGACCGGGATGAGGCTCTCGGCGTAGTTGCCGAAGAAACGCTCCTCGGGGGTGGTCACGTTGGACACCGGACGGTAGAGCCCCAGCAGGAAATCGGCTGTGGTGCTCAGGATCTCAGCGATGCGGGCCACCGTGGCGGGGTCGGGGGAGGATTTGCCGCTTTCCCACTTGCCGACGGCCTGCTGGGTCACCCCCAGTTTGGATGCCAGCTCAGCCTGACTGATCCCCTTCTGCTTGCGGCACTGCTTCAAAAGCTCTGAAAACGACATGGTCGTACACTCCTTTACTCCGAGGTCAATATTTTATGCTTTTATTGTACAACGAAAAGATGTTTTTGTAAAGAGAAAAGTGAGCGGACAGCCAAAAAAAGGTTGTCGCATGACGGGGATCTGCAGGGCTGGACGAAAAAGTTTCAATTTGGGCTTGACAGAAGGCCGGAAATCTGGTAAATTAAATAGGCATTCGGTACGGCGTGTGCGAGTGCCCACGAGGAGAGATGTCCGAGTGGTTTAAGGAAGCAGTCTTGAAAACTGCCGTACGGCAACGTACCGTGGGTTCGAATCCCACTCTCTCCGCCATTTTTTTGAATAAGTGTAATGCACTTTGCTCTGGAGTAGTACTCAAGAGGCCGAAGAGGCGCCCCTGCTAAGGGCGTAGGTCGTCTAAACAACGGCGCGAGGGTTCAAATCCCTCCTACTCCGCCAAGAAAAAGCTCGATGGTTCGTTGAAACCACCGGGCTTTTTCCATTATTGCACACTTTTGTGAATTTTCGGGGGCGGATGATTTACTTTTGCACCCGGATTTCTTATAATGGGATAAAACGGAAATGCCGGAACAGGAGGAAACGAGCAATGGCACTCAAAAAATTTGCCCGCAGGGATGTCATCCTGCCCGCAGTGGTCTTCCTGCTCACATTTGCGGTGGCCCTGTTCAAGTCCGGCCGACCCTGTATAACAAAAACAGCACCCCGTCTGGGGTGCTGTTTTTGTTATGGGCCAGGCAGGACTTGAACCCGCGACCAAGCGGTTATGAGCCGCCAGCTCTGACCAACTGAGCTACTGGCCCACGAAGACGGCGGTCTGCCGCACATGGACTAACTATAAGTATACCAAAAAATCAGAAAAAAGCAAATCCCTTTGCCGGAATTATTTTGTGCGGCGGGCGTCGAACTTGCGCAGCATGAACTCGTCCAGCATCGCGGGCTGGAACAGCGGCTCTTTGTAGCCAAAAGCTTCCCGGATGAAGATGAGGGTCACGATGGTCTGGCGGCCCGGGTCGAACCGGAGGGTGTAGAGGGTGTCCAGCGGCTGCTGGGTGGGCTGATGGAGCGTCAGGTGGAGGGTGAAGCCGCCGTCGTTCTCCCGGCGGCACTCGTAGGCGAAGACATCGTCCGGGCTGTGCTGGTCCAGCCGGTCGAAGCAGTCGTCCAGCGGCAGGTCGGTGCGGAACTCGGACAGGCCGCTGGGGCCGTACTGGCTGCGGCGGCCCTGGTCTTTCTTAGACAGCAGAAATACGATAAAGCCCAGAATGGCCGCGAGAAGAAGGATGGAAAAAACAGCGTTCATGTGCGCCTCCCGATGGAATTTGTGTCGAGTTTTCCTTATTGTAACACAACACGCCCCCAAATGTGTTATAATATTTGAAAAATTCCAAAAACTGATGGGGAGCCTGCGCCCTTTCTGCGGGCGGGAGGGACGATATGAAACTCAAATTCACGCGAAAGACCTGGTATTTCCTGCTGCTGGCTTCCGCAGCGGCCTCCATGCTCAACGGCTTTGCCGTCCTGAGCGGCACCAGCTTCAGCCTCATCGAGCAGATCGCATTCGCCGCGGCGGGCATCGCGGCCCTTTTCCTCGCGGCGGAAAAAGGCTCTGCAAGCTGGGAAAAACGCAACTTCACCGGCGTGTTCGTGCTGCTGATGGTGAGCTACATGGTCAACGGCTGGGCGGGCTACCTCTGCTCTGCGCTGGCCTGGCCGCTGCTGCTCAGCACCGAGTATAAGCGCGGCATGGCCATCCAGCGCCAGCTGCAGCTGGTGGGTGCCGCCGAAGCGCTCCACCTGTTCTTCCTGCTGATGGCGAAATACGGCGGCATGGCCGCGCTGGGCTTCTGGACGAACCTGCTCTGGGTGCTGCTGGCCTGCGCCCGGGGCTGGGCGGCGCTGAGCCTCTATAAGATGCAGGAGGACGCATGACCCAGCGGCGGAGAGGACGCCGCGCCCGGCGGGGCCGGTTCGGGCGGCGGGCGTTCCTGGCCGGGGCAGCGGTGCTGCTGGGTCGGGGCCAGACGGCCTCGGCGTCGTCGGTGCCGCCGACGGACGAAGCAGAGCCCAACGCCGCCCTGCCCTCGGGTGAATGGCGGGCCGTCTGGGTGAGCTATCTGGAATGGGCCGGGATGGACTTTTCGTCCGAAGAAGCCTTCCGTGCCGGTGCGGCGGAGCTGATGGACAACTGTCTGTCCATCGGGCTGAACACCGTCATCGCGCAGGTGCGGCCTTTCGGGGACGCGCTTTACAGGAGCACCCTCTTCCCGTGGAGCCATCTCTGCACCGGCGTACAGGGGCAGGACCCCGGCTTCGACCCGCTGGACGTCCTCATCACCGAAGCACACAGCCGGGGCCTTTCGCTGGAAGCGTGGGTCAACCCCTACCGCCTCCGCTCCTCGGCGAAGATGCCGCCCGCGCTGGCGGAAAATAATCTTGCCAATGTACATCCCGAGTGGGTCTGCACCGTGGGCGAGGGGCTGTACCTGAACCCGGCCATCCCGGAAGCCGCAGACTATGTGGTGCAGGGCGTGGCCGAGCTGGTGCAGAACTATGCTGTGGACGGCATCCACTTCGACGACTATTTTTACCCCACGACAGACGCTGCGCTGGACGCGGCCCAGTTCGCCGCCAGCGGCGCGGGGGATCTGGCCGCATGGCGGCGGCAGAACGTCACCGCGCTGGTGAAAGCGGCCCACGATGCCGTCAAAGCCGCCGACGCCACCCTCCGCTTTGGCGTCAGCCCGCAGGGCAACCCCGACAACGACCTCGGCCAGCAGTACAGCGACGTGAAAGCATGGCTGGCCGCCGAAGGCGAAAATGCTGTGGTGGACTACCTCTGCCCGCAGATATACTGGGGCTGCGGCTATACCCTCCAGTCGGGCAGCACCCGCTTCGCCTTTGAGAACATCGTGCCGGAGTGGCTGGCCATGCCCCGGGCGGCATCCACGGCCCTCTACTTCGGGCTGGGGGCCTATCGCATCGGCGAGGGGGACGGCGGTGCCAACGAGGACAGCCAGAGCCAGTGGTGTACGGGCAGCGCTCTTGCCCGGCAGGTGGAACGTCTGCACAGCCTCGGCGCGGGCGGCTGGGCGCTCTACCGGTACGATTCGCTGTTCCGGTCGGCTCAGCCGGCGCTTGCCGACGCCGAACGTGCGGCGCTGGCCGCTCTGACTACAGCCTGAACTCTTGTATGGAAAAGCAAAATGCGGTATACTATATAAATCGTGTAAAACCTCGTGTTAAAACAAAATTTGAGGATAAAAGATCATGAAAAAGATAAAGCGAATCGCCCTGCTCGTCGTGGCGGTGCTGGTGCTGCTTGTGGCTGCGTCCGGCGTCAAGACTGTGCTGGACATGAAGAACAGTGCGGACAATGAGGTGCAGGAAGAGGACAGCACCCGCTGGGCCGAACCGACCAGCGACCCGCTGAACATCGAGGGCATTGCTGACGCCTCGGCCAAGTACGCCTCGGCGGCGGTGAACGGGAGCCTGAACCTCGTGTTCAACGGCATCTGGAGCCGCCAGACCGATTACTTCACCGTCCCGGGCGGCAGCCTGACCATCACCGGCTACGGCACCGCCGAGGGTACCCAGCGGTACAAGGTGTCCGTCTGGCAGAAGGTGGCCGGCGGCGCACAGTACGTCAACGGAAGCACCTATTATATCAAGACCGATGGTCAGAACTACCGCTGCGTCATCTCCGGGCTGGACCCGGCGGCCAGCTACCGCCTGACCATCTCCTACGATTCCAGCCGCTACTACCTCTACGGCGGACTCAAGGTGGAGGGTATCGCAGGATGAAGACACAGACCAAACATTCGCTCATGCTGATGCTCTGCGCCTTTATCTGGGGCACGGCTTTCGTGGCCCAGAGCGCAGGCTCCGGCATGGGGGCCTATTCCTTCCTCGCAGGGCGCAGCTGGCTGGCTGTCCTCGTGCTGATCCCCACCGTGTTCGCTTTCGACGCCGTGCGCAAAAAACAGGGCCAGCCCTACGGCTGGCCGAAAGAGAAGTCGGAGCGAAAGACCCTGCTGGTGGCGGGCCTCGTCTGCGGCACCTTCCTGTTCGCGGCTTCTGCGGCTCAGCAGATCGGCATCACCATCAACCCGTCCACGGCCAAGGCCGCGTTCCTGACGGCCATGTACGTCGTGCTGGTGCCGGTGTTCGGCCTCTTTCTGGGCCGGAAGGGCAGCGCTCAGCTCTGGGTCAGCATGGTCATCGCCGTGGCGGGCCTGTATATGCTCTGCATGAAGAACGGCTTCGGCAGCATTGAGACCAGCGACTGGATACTTCTCAGCTGCGCCGTGCTGTTCAGCTTCCAGATCATGTCCATCGACCACTTTTCGCCGCTTGTGGACGGTGTGCGGCTGAGCCTCATCCAGTTCATCGTGGTGGCTGTGGAGAGCTCTGCGGCGGCGCTGATCTTCGAGACGCCCACGCTGGCGGAGTACGGCGCAAACTTTCTGCCTGTGGTCTACTGCGGCGTCATGTCCAGCGGCGCGGGCTATACGCTTCAGATCCTGGGCCAGAAAGATCTGAACCCCGCCATCGCCAGCCTTATCATGTGCCTGGAAAGCGTATTCAGCGCGCTGGGCGGCTGGCTGCTGCTGGGCCAGAACCTTTCGATGCGGGAGAGCGCAGGCTGCGCCCTCATCTTCGCTGCGGTCGTGCTGTCTCAGCTGCCCTTTGCGGAGCTGCGCAGATGCAAAAAGAGCGCGTGATGCTGCGAGTGGCCGGGGGCATCCCCTATGAGCTGACGCGGGGGCGGGTCAAGCGGCTCAACCTCCACGTCCGGCGGGACGGCACCGTGGCCCTCAGCATCCCTCTGCGCACGACGCTGGAAGCGGCTGACGCCTACGTCATCGCCGAGGCGGAGTGGATACGGGCCGCACAGGCCCGGCAGGCCGCCCGCGAAAAGCGGCAGGAGGAGCTGCCCGACAAGGCGGCCGCCCTGGCCCGCTTCACGGCCATGAGCGACAAGGTCTACCCGGCCTTTGCCGGGGTGCTGGACGGGCAGAAGCCCACCATCAAAGTGCGCAGCATGACCAGCCGCTGGGGCGTCTGCCACATGGCGAAGCGCCAGATCACCTTCGCGCTCCAGCTCTACAATATGCCCGAGGCGGCACAGATCTATGTGGTAGTGCATGAGTACTGCCACTTTTTGCAGCCCAACCACAGCCCGGCTTTCTGGGCCGAAGTGGCGAAGCTGATGCCGGACTGGAAAGCCCGAAGAGACTTATTAAAAGGATAACGGCCTTGCCCTCTCCGTCACCTTCGGTGACACCTCTCCCAAAGGGAGAGGCAAAAAGGCTCCCCCTTTGGGGGAGCTGGCAGACCCGAAAGGGTCTGACTGAGAGGGCAAGCCAGTAAAAAATAGAGGAGAAAATCTTTTGGAAAGCGAAAAGACCTCCGGCGGCGATAAATATTCAAAGCTCGCCGGCAATACCATCATCTTTGCCATCAGCAGCTTTTCGTCCAAGCTGCTGACGCTCATCGTCCAGCCGTTCCTGACCTACGCGATGGCCGAGATTTCCGACCTCGGCCTGTCGAAGATCCTGAGCCAGTACGCCAACCTGCTCATCCCCTTTGTGTCGATGGGCATGTCCAACGCCATCATCCGCTTCGGCCTCGACAAGGGCAACAGCGAAAAACAGGTGTTCACCAACGGCCTGCTCACCATCCTCGGCGGCTTCGGCATCCTCGTGCTCTGCTGGCCGGTGGCGCAGTTTTTGCCCGATATGGCCCAGTACGGCCTGCTCATTTATATTTACGTCCTGATGAGCTGCCTGCGCACCCTCTGCACCCAGTTCGTGCGCAGCCGCCAGTGGAACAAGCTGGTGGCCGTGGACGGTGTGCTCTGCACCGTGGCGACCATGGCGTTTTATGTGCTCTATCTGGTGGGCTTCAAGTGGGGGGCCAACGGCTATCTGCTGGCCATCATCAGCGGCGACCTCGTGAGTGTGCTCTTCCTGATGTTCACCGGCAGGCTCTGGAATTTCATCGAGCTGAAGGGCATCAACAAGACCCTCTGGAAGCAGATGCTCCACTTCTCGCTGCCCATGATACCGGCCCAGATAAGCTTCTGGATCATCAACGCATCCGATTTGTTCTTTGTGCGTGAGATGTGCGACGGCCTCGACGGCCACAGCGGCGACGCATGGAGCGGCCTGCTCTCCACCGGCTACTTCCTGCCCACCATCCTCACGACGCTGGGCCTTATCTTCTACGACGCATGGCAGCTGTCGGCTGTCACCGAGGAAGAGGGGAGAGCCAAGTTCTTTACCCAGATCTTCCGTACCTATTCCAGCGTGCTGTTCTGCTGTGCAGCGGGCATCATCTGGCTCTGCCGCCCGGTCATGCACGTCATGAAGTCCAACTACTATTACGCATGGCACTTCGTGCCGTTCCTCGTGCTGGCGTCTACCTGCAGCTGCTTCAACCAGTTCATGAACAGCGTCTATGTCGTGAATAAGAAGTCCCAGCGCAGCATGGTCACCATGATGGCCGGTGCCATCAGCAACTGCCTCATGAACTACTTCTTCATCAAGTGGTGGGGTCCTGTGGGTGCGACCTATGCGTCCTTCCTCGGCCTCGGTCTGGTGTTCACTCTCCGCGCCATGGATGCCCACGGCATGATCGGGATGCGCGTCCACCCGGGCCGCGTCCTCGTCAACGCTGCCGCGCTGGTGTTCGAGGCTTTCGTGCTGCTGGCCGATACGCCGCTGTACGGCCTCTGGACAGGCATCATTACGGCCCTTATCATCCTGTATAACTTCTCCGGTGTCTGGGCCATGGCCCGCATCCTGCTGCCTAAAATTCTGGGCCGCCGGGGCAAGGCCCTTGTGGCTGTCGTGGACGGCTGGGCAGCCAAAAAGTAAAAATGAATCTATAAGCGCTCTGTCAGGCGGCTTTCGGGCCGCCCGGCGGAGCGCTTTTTGCATCAGTGTGTCTTTTCGTGATTCTGCGCAGAAAAAACGACGTTCTTCGTCAAAGCTCCAAGAATTGTGAAAAGAATTGACTTCTGCCAGATGCAAAGGCTACAATAAAAGTGTCCGGTGGGTGTCCGGACACTTGCGGAAAATAAAAAACAGGAGGAATACCAACATGAAAAATCTAAGTAGAAGAGACTTTTTGCGGCTTTCCGGCGCGGCAGTGTTTGCCGTGGGCATGACGGGAGCACTGAGCGGATGCGACAGCGGCCACGTTGTCACAACATCAAAAATCATTGATTTCAACGAAGAGGGCAGAACGAGCATCGGCACGATCAAATTTACGAAGTGCTACAGAGCCTTCAATGAAGCAGGCACCGTGAATCATAATCCTGAGCAGTGGTTCGTTAACTGCAATGCAGAGATAACGGCTGCGAAGGGATACACGCTGGAGCTGGACAAAGACAGTCTCTGGATCGAAGTGGATGGCAAGAAGCCGGAGCAGATGGGCATTGCCTTCGCAGATTCTCCGGCCGACAGTACTAAGGTCACCGTTAGAGAGGAAACGGTCACTGTTGACCTCCACACAACAGTGATTGGAGGAAGCGATGCAGCCCCTAAGAAGTTGATGGGTGTACTGAACTATAAGGGTGTCAATGTGAAGACGAAGGTTCAAGACCTGAAAGATAAATAAGACAGAAAAGTGTCCCGCTGGATGGCTCGAAAGCCGCCCGGCGGGGCGCTTTTCCATATTCCAGAAGAAAAAGCCCCCACATCGTCAGGCCGATGAAGGAGCTTTGGATTCAAGGATGCAGTTGTTTTTCGAGCCAGCCGGCGATGTCCGCAAACACCTCGGCTTTGTTCGTCTCCACCAGAAGTTCATGGCGGGCGCCGGGGTAGAATTTCGACTCGATGTTCCTGACGCCGGCGTCCCGGAGGCTCTGGATGGCCCGCCGAACTCCGGCGGTGCGCTCGCCCACAGGGTCGGCGTCACCGGCGAGGAAGAGAAGGGGCAGGTCCTTCGGCACCCCGGCCAGAACGGCGGGGTCGTACAGCCGCAGGATGCCTGTGAACATGCTGTAGTAGGCGTTCAGGGTGAAGGTGAACATGCAGCGCTCGTCGGCGCGGTACTTGTCCACTTCGGCCTGGTCACGGTTGAGCCAGTCCTGAGGCGTGCGGCCCTCGAGCCCCCTGTTGTAGCCGAGGAAGGAGAGGTTCGCCACCAGCTTGCTGCGGTGCTCCCAGCCGAAAAAGACGGCCAGCACCCGGCAGAGCGCCCGGGCCGTGGCGACCAGCGCTTTGGGCTGGAAGCCGGTACCCATGATGATGGCTCCGTCAAGCTCATCGCCCCACTCGCAAAGGTACTGCCGGGCGTAGAACGAGCCCATGCTGTGGCCCAGCAGAAAATAGGGGACGCCGGGATAGAGCTGCTTCGTCAGCGCAGTGACAGCGTGGAGATCGTCGAGGACGGCGCGGTTGCCGTCGGGCTGGGCGAAATAGCCGTAATCCGCCCTGGTGCGGATGGAGCCGCCGTGGCCCAGATGGTCGTGGCCGGTGACGAGGATGCCCCGGGCGGCCAGATACTCGGCCAGAGGCTTGTACCGGTCGATGAACTCCACCATGCCGTGGGAGAGCTGCAGGATGGCCCGCACCTCACCCTCCGGCACACAGCGGAATGCATGGAGCGTCCGGCCCGGTACGCAGGAGGGCAGGGTGAAGTCGATCATCTGACTCATGTGATTCTCCTTTTTCGTTTACAGCGCATTACAGCGCAGCGATCTTGGCCCGGCAGGCGGGGCAGATGCAGTAACCCTCATACTGGGCCATGTCAGCCGCCAGCTCGCCGCAGAAATCGCAGCTGCCGGCGGGACGGTGCTTTTTGAGGATGATCTGATCGCCCTCCACGAAGATCTCGAGCTTCGAGTCCTTGTCGATGTGCATATTGGTGCGCAGCTCCTTGGGGAGGACGATGCGGCCCAGAGAATCGATGCCCCGAACGATGCCAGTTGTTTTCATATTCATTTCTCCTTTTCAGTGTGTCCGGAAAGATGGCAGAATGAGCGTCTTTTACGCCGACACAACGCAAAAAATGTTCCCGTGCAGGAAAAACAGGAAAATTCTGTCAACTTGTTCCTGTTCAGTATACAAAAAGTTGAGTCATTCGTCAATCTAAACGGGCAGATTCGACAAAAACTTCTCAAAGAAGCAAAGAGTGGCGGCCAAGACTGCTCCTCTTTGCTGTCTCCGTTGACAAACAGGGCCGGAGAGGGTAAACTTAGGCAGAGATATTTGCAATTCATTTGCCTATGATAGATTAAAACCTATGATAGATTAAAAGGAGAAATCATTATGCCGAACAATAATATCCGCACCCGTTTTGCCCCCTCGCCTACGGGTTATATGCACGTTGGCAACCTGCGCACGGCCCTGTACACCTACCTGATGGCCAAGCACGATGACGGCACCTTCATCCTCCGCATCGAGGACACCGACCAGGGCCGCTACGTGGAGGGCGCTGTGGATGTCATCTACAACACCCTGCGGGAGACCGGCCTGCTGTGGGATGAAGGCCCGGACATCGGCGGCCCCGTCGGCCCCTACGTCCAGAGCGAGCGCATGGGGATGTTCAAGCAGTATGCCGAGCAGCTGGTGGCTGAGGGCAAGGCCTATTACTGCTTCTGCACCGAGGAGCGTCTGGAAGCCCTCCACGCCGAGCAGCGCGCCCACGGTGAGATGACCCACTACGATGGCTGCTGCCGCGACCTGCCCAGGGAAGAGGTGGAAAAGCGCCTCGCCGCCGGTGAGCCTTACGTCATCCGCCAGAAGATCCCCCGCGAGGGCGTGACCGGCTTCGACGATATGGTCTACGGCCACATCGAGGTCAACAACAGCGAGATGGACGACCAGATCCTCATCAAGACCGACGGTATGCCCACCTACAACTTCGCAAATGTCGTGGACGACCACCTCATGGGCATCACCCACGTCATCCGCGGCAGCGAGTATCTGTCCTCCACCCCGAAGTATAATCTGCTGTACCAGGCTTTCGGCTGGAACATCCCCAACTACATCCACTGCCCGCCGGTCATGAAGGACGCTCAGAACAAGCTGTCCAAGCGCAACGGCGACGCCAGCTATCAGGATCTCGTTGCAAAGGGCTACCTGACCGAGGCGATCCTGAACTACATCTGCCTGCTGGGCTGGAGCCCCAAGGGCGAGTACGCCGAGCAGGAGATCTTCTCGCTGGCGGATCTGGTCAGGATCTGGACGCCGGACGGCATCTCCAAGTCTCCCGCCATCTTCGACCCTCTCAAGCTGCGGGCCATCAACGCCGAGTATATCCGCCGCCTGTCCCCCGAGGAGTTCCTGGCCAAGGCCGAGCCCTGGATCGACAGCGCCGTCCATACCCCCATCAACAAGAAGCTGCTCTGTGCAAATCTGCAGCCCCGCTGCGAGGTCCTGGGCGAGATCCCCGAGCAGCTGGACTTCTTCGACGCCATGCCCGAGTATGACGTGAGCCTCTACGCCAACAAGAAGCAGAAGACCACCCCTGAGTCCGCAAAGGAGGCGCTGGAAGCCCTGTTGCCCGTGCTGAGCGACGAGGCACTGGACTTCAATGACCGTGACACCGTCTTCGACGCCTGCAAGGCCAAGGCCGAGGATCTGGGCAAGAAAAATGGCTGGCTGCTCTACCCGCTGGGCATCGCCCTCTCCGGCAAGCAGCGCACCCCCGGCGGCGGCACCGACCTCGCCTGCATGATGGGCCGCGAAAAGACCCTCGAGCGGGTGAAGGCCGCTATCGAGAAGCTGAATGGCTGAGCCGCTTTTTGGCGAAGCGCACTACTTCTGCTGAGATTTTATCCTATTCCATCACCCCGCCAAAAACTGCGCGCGCCCTGCGCTACAGTATACGCAGAAGGCGCGGGAAACAGAACAGCACAGCGTGATATTGCAAAAGATCCCCGCCGGAAAGCGGGGATTTTTTCATGCAGGTGTCTTTTCGGACGATACAGCTCACGGACGGGAAAAAGCGGGTGAACGGTGCGCTCCGGGCGCGGGCGGCAGTGCGGCCTGCCCTGCGGCAGGGCAGCGCGTTCCTGCTGGGGCTGGCCGGAGGCTGGGCCGTGCTGTACGGTGCGCTGATGCCTTTCGGGCTGGGGCTGACGCTGGGCTTTGCGGAGGACTGCTTCGCTGTGGGAGCCGCCGGGGCCGCACTGGGGGTGCTGGCCCGGAGTTTCGGCACGCTGACCGTGGAGAGCGTCTGCCTGCTCTGCGCACTGGGCGCGGCGGTAGCGGCACGGTGGCTCTGGCCCGGCCGATTCGTCCCGGCGGTGGCGGCTGGCTGCGGCACACTGGTGGGAAGCGCAGTCTGCTTCGCGGCGGGGGAGGAAAACGGCGTTCAGACCATCCTGTTCTGCGGCGGCGACGCCCTGCTGGCAGCGGCGGCGGGATACGGCCTGCGGCGCTTCCCGCCCGAAAAACCGGGCATGGGCAGTCTGATCTTGTCTGCCGCTGTGGCCGCCGCACTGGGCGGGATGAGCTTTGGCTTCTTCCTGCCCGGGGTGATGGCCTGTGCGGCGGCAGAGCTGACCCTCTGCTGCAAGGGCCTGCCGCTGGAGGCATTGGCTTTCAGCGGGGTGACGGGTGCGGCTCTGGCCGCGTCAGACCCGGCCCTTGCGCCTGCCGCCGCCGGGCTTGCCTGTGGGTGTGCCGCTGCGGCGGTGCTTGCCCCGGCGCGACGGGTGGAGGGGCTTGCGGCCTATGCGGGCGGCTGTGTGGCGGGGGTGCTCTGCATCCAGCCGCTGGCGGGGGCGTTCAGCTTTCTGCTCAGTGCCGGGGCGGGTGCGGGGCTCTGCGCCCTGCTGCCCGCGGGCTGGCTGATGCCCGCCCTCAAAGAGGACGACCCGCCCGGCGACGAGCGGCCGCGCCTCTCTGCCGCCGCGACCCGACTGGAAGCGGTGGCCGAAAGCCTCTCCTCGCTGGCGGAGACGGTGAACGAGGTCTACGACGCTTTTCCACGCCGGTGCGAGAGTTTCCGCTGGGTCATCGACAACATCCACGACGGCCTCTGCGCCAACTGCGGACGGCGGGAAGTCTGCTGGAAGCAGGAGCACGCCTCCACCCTGGAAGGAATGGAGGCCCTGCGCCCCATTCTGGAAGAAAAAGGCCATCTGGAAGCGGCGCTTCTGCCCGGTCAGCTGGCGCGGTGCATCCACCCGGCGGCGCTCTGCGCGGCGGGGGACAAGGCGTTTGCACTCTACCGCAGCCGCCGGGAGGCCCGCGTCCACTCCGAGGCCATGCGGACGGCCCTCACGGAGCAGTACAGCGCCGTGGCCGATGCACTGGGCGTCCTCAGCGAACAGCTGGGGCGTCCCGGAAACCCGGAACCCTACAAGTCTGGCCGGGTGTCGGCGCTGTTCGCTCAGCTGGGGACGCCGCCGCTGGAATGTGCTGTGACGCTGGACGATCTGGGCCGCACCCGGGCGGCGGTGACGCTGCCCCGCACCCGCTTCAATGAAAAAGAGCTGGCCGCTCTGGCCGGGGAGGTGGGGCGTATCTGCCGCCGCAGCCTCGAACCGCCGCAGGTGCTCTCCTGCAAGGGGATGACCACCCTGCTCTTTGCGGAAAAGCCCCTGCTCCGGGCCGTATTCGGGACGGCGGGCGCGGCGGCGCGGGGCGAGATCTCCGGCGACGCGGTCCAGCAGTTCTGCAGTGCGGCAGCGGCCCAGATGATCCTCTGCGACGGCATGGGAACGGGACGTCCGGCGGCAGTAGACGGCAACCTCGCCGCAGAGCTGACGGCACGCCTGCTCAAAGCGGGCTTTACCGCAGAGCTTGCGGCCCGGCTCGTGAACGTGGCGCTGGCCCTCAAGAGCGACGAGGAGAGCGGCGCGACCCTCGACCTCGTGAGCGTAGACCTCTATACCGGCACAGCCCGGCTCTTCAAGGCCGGTGCGGCCCCGGGCTTTCTCGTGCATGGGGGCAAGGCCCGGGCTGTGGGCGAAGCTAGCCTGCCCATGGGCATCCTCGGCGGCGTCAGCGGGCAGAGCCGGGTGGTGCATCTGGCGGCGGGGGACTATGTGGTGCTGGTGTCGGACGGCCTCTTAGTGGACGGCCCCGGCTGGGTGATGCAGCAGCTGGAACTCTCCGCTGCCAAGGCAGAACAGCCCGACGTTCTGGCGAAAAAGCTGGTGGAAGCCGCCCGCGCCCGGGCCGTCCAGCGGGGCCGTCCCGACGACATTACCGCCGCTGTTCTCCGGCTCGAAAACAGCTGAGTTGCTTTTTGGGCGGCGAGAGGGTATACTTGTCAGTATCTGGATCGATTATAGGAGAAACATATATGCTGACAGTTACAGTTGCACAGGACGGCAGCGGCGACTTCGCGTCCATCGCGGAGGCGGTGCTGGCCGTACCCTATAAGGAAGAAGCGCTGGTGCAGGTCGGCCCCGGCATTTACCGGGAAAAGCTGGTCTGCGAAAAGCGCTGCATCACCCTGCGAGGGGCGGGTGCAGATAAGACAAAACTCGTGTGGGGCGATGGCGGCAAGCTGCCCCACAGGGACGGGCGGCCCACCCATACCTTCCGCAGCTACACCGCCTTTTTCAGCGGCGAAACGCTCTGCGTGGAGGACATGACGATCGAAAACGACGCTGGTCCTGGCGCGAAAGCAGGGCAGGCCGTCGCGGCCTATGTGGACAGCACCCGGGCGGTGTTCCGCCGGGTCAAGCTGCTGGGCAGTCAGGACACCCTCTTCTGCGCCCCGCTGCCCGAAAAGGAGCGGGAGAAGGACGGTTTTCTCGGCCCGCGCGGTCTTGCGCCCCGCAAACCGACCGCCCAGTACTACACCGACTGTGAGATCGCAGGCGACATTGATTTCATCTTCGGCGGCGGCGACGCCCTCTTCGAAAACTGTGTCATCCGCACGGTGGACAACCGCATCCCTCACAGCTATGTCACAGCTCCTTCGGGCAAAGCCGATGGACTGGGCTTTGTGTTCTGGAACTGCGATCTCGTCTCCGACTGCCCGGCAGGCAGTGTCTATCTGGGCCGTCCGTGGCGTCCCGAGGGCAAGACGGCGGTGCTGGACTGCCGCCTTGGCGCCCACATCGCGCCGGAAGGTTTTATCGCATGGAATGACCGCACCGATACCGGCCTTGCCAGCTTTGCGGAAGCTGACAGCACCGGCCCGGGCGCAGCAGAGCGCCCGGCGTGGGTGAAACAGCTTTCCGGGCCGGAGGCGGCGGAACTGCTGGCCCGCGCCCGCACCCTCTGCCGACCGAAAACCAACTGAGGATGTAACAAATGAAAAAACTGCCGAATTTTGTAAAGTGGCTCATCATTGCCGTGGTGCTGGCCGCAATGGCCGCGATGATGGTGGCCGTGAACGACCGCGCCTCCCGGGTGGAGATGCCAATGCCGGACAACAGCCTGGGCATCTATCGCCAGACGCCTGCCACTGGAAAGTGAATCAGAAAAACGAAACGGGACTGCTGGAAAGCAGTCCCGTTTTTGCATGATGCCGCCGCCTCCCGCATATGCTGTACGGACAAATCTGAATGGGTGGGAGGCAAGGGTATGTTTGTGGTCACACTGAGTAAGGCAAGCGTCAAGAAGCTGGGCGTGGGGGCGATGTGCTGTGCGCTGGTGGTGTTCAGCGCCATGCTGGGGCGGTACATCAGTACCCGCTCGGTGGCTGTCGCGGCGGCAAGCAATAAAATCGAGAGTGCGCAGGACATCCAGACCTGGTTCACGGGCTACGGGCTGGACGTGGACGGCGCGTCCATCACCGCCGATAAGGTCAAGATCCCCCGCAAGTGGGACGACAGCTTTTCGGCCTTTAACGGGGTGGTGCAGCAGAGCGGCATGGACCTGGCCCGCTACAAGGGCAAGACGGTGGAGAAGTGGACGGCGCTCATCCCGGCGGCCAGCCGGGGCGATGTGAGCAGCTACGGCGTGCTGCTGGTCTACAAGAAAAAGGCCGTGGGTGCGTACCTGTTGGAAAAGCCCTCCGGCACCGTCACCGGGCTGAAAGACGCCCAGACCGCGATGGCCCTGCAGGAGGCCGAACAGGTGTCCGGCGAGGACTTCAGCGGGGACTGGGGCGAACGGCACGAGGATGAACTGACCGACGGTCAGGCCCAGCAGACCTCGGGCGAAGATTTCAGCGGCGACTGGGGAGAGCGCCACGACGGCGAGCTGGGCGCAGAGGGTCAGGCCCAGCAGACTTCCGGCGAGCCGGACGCTGCACAGGAGCAGCCCGTGCAGTACACCGACCTGCCGCTGGACGCCGAGGGCTACCCCGTCGAATAACCGTCATTCTGTACAAAAAAGTGCGATGAAACAGAAAAATTGTGCAGTAGTGGTATTTCTGCAGAAAGATTCTGTTCAATGTTACTAAAATTTTTGATAAAAAATCGTCAATATGAAAGGGTGAAAAAAGAACGACTAAGGTTTATAATAGAGGTAGACATCCAGCAGCCAGAAGGTTCGAGTGCTGCGTCCCGAGGGGCAGGGTGAGCCGCCCAAGAGGACCGGATGAAGTAAGGAGAAAATGATCATGAAGGAATTCCAGTACACCGTTAAGGATGCCTGCGGCATCCACGCCCGTCCCGCCGGTCTGCTCGTCAAGGTGGCCAAGGGCTTTGCCAGCACAGCCACCCTCGAGAAGGGCGGCAAGACCTGCGACCTGCGCAAGCTGATGGCCCTGATGGGCATGGGCGTCAAGCAGGGCGACACCGTTACCATCAAGGTGGAGGGCGACGACGAAGCCGCCTGCGCCGAAGCGATCCAGAAATTCCTGAGCGAGAACGTCTGATCGCCCAGTGTGATGAGAAGCCCTTGCGGGGAATGTCCTGCGGGGGCTTTTTGTTGCAGAACACAAAACAGCAAGAATAAGGAGAAATTGCAATGCAGGTAGGTACCGGTAAAAGCATCCTGAATGGCATTGCCATCGGAAAGCTGAAGATCTATAAGAAAAAAGATACCGTCATCTCTGCCGCCGAAGTGGCCGACACCGCCGCTGAAGAGGCCCGTTTTGAGGACGCCCGCGCCAAGGCCATCGAACAGCAGACCGCTCTGTACGAGAAGGCTCTGGCCGAGGCCGGCGAGGACATCGCCGAGGTGTTCAACATCCACGCCATGATGCTGGATGACGACGACTTCGTGGACGCCATCAAGGAGATCATCAACGGCCAGCACAAGTGCGCTGAGTACGCCGTCAAGACCGCCGGCGACAATCAGGCCGCCGTTTTTGCCGCCATGGATGACCCCTATTTGCAGGCCCGCAGCGCCGACGTCATCGACATTGCACAGGCCATCCTCGACATCCTGCAGGGTGTGGACAATGCTACTTTGCAGGGGACAGAGCCCAGCATCCTCGTGGCGGAGGACCTGGCCCCGTCCGAGACGGTCCGCATGGACAAGAGCCTGCTGCTGGGCTTCATCACCCGGGAGGGCAGCTCCAACAGCCACACCGCCATCCTCGCCCGCAGCATGAACATCCCCGCCCTCATCCAGTGCAAGGACATCCAGGACGACTGGGACGGCAAGATGGCGGTCGTGGACGGCTACAACGCCTGTGTCTACGTTGACCCCACCCCCGACCTGCTCAAGAGCCTGAAAAAGCGCCAGCAGGAAGACCAGAAAAAGCAGGCCCTGCTGCAGGAGCTGAAGGGCAAGCCCAACACCACCCTCGACGGCAAGACCATCAACGTCTTTGCCAACATCGGCGGCATGGGCGACGTGGGCGCTGTGCAGCAGAACGACGCCGGCGGCGTCGGCCTCTTCCGCACCGAGTTCGTCTACCTCAACTGCAAGGACTTCCCGACGGAGGACTACCAGTTCGAGGCATACAAGCAGGTGCTCGAGAGCCTTGCACCCCGCAAGGTGGTCGTCCGCACCTGCGACATCGGCGCAGACAAGACCGTGGACTACATGAAGCTCGACCACGAGGAAAACCCCGCGCTGGGCTACCGCGCCATCCGCATCTGCCTGACCCGGAAGGACTTCTTCAAGACCCAGCTGCGCGCTCTGCTCCGCGCTTCCGCTTACGGCAACATGAGCATCATGTTCCCCATGATCACCAGTCTGCGGGAGCTGCAGGACGCCAAGGCCGTGCTGGACGAGTGCCGCGCGGAACTGCGGGCTGAGGGCAAGAAGTTCGACGAGAAGCTGGAAGTGGGTACCATGATCGAGACGCCCGCCGCTGTCCTCATCGCCGACGAGCTGGCCGAGGAGTGCGACTTCTTCTCCATCGGCACCAACGATCTGACCCAGTACACCTGCGCTCTGGACCGCCAGAACGCAAAGCTGGAGCCCTTCTTCAACCCGCACCACCCCGCTGTGCTCCGGGCCATCAAGATGACCATCGACGCGGGCCACCGCCACGGCATCTGGGTGGGCATCTGCGGCGAGCTGGGCGCAGACACCGCCCTCACCGAGACCTTCCTGCGGATGGGCGTGGACGAGCTGTCCATGAACGCCAAGAGCGTGCTGCCCGTGCGCAAGATCATCCGCAGCATCGATTTGAGCAAGCCTTCCGATAAGTAAGGAGCGCTTGGCCCCAAAAACGCCGCCCCCGGCAGGGAACTTCCCCGCCGGGGGCTTTGCATACCCGAAAAATTTTACCGAAATACTTCAAAACCATAAAGTGCAGTGCTATACTGGTAGCATCGAAATACCTGCTGAGAGGGAATTTTATGACACAACTGCTCATCCACCTGTTCGTCCGGCACCCGGACGATACCAAGAACGCCGCCGTCCGCACGGCCTACGGCAATCTGGCCAGCCTTGTGGGCATGGCCTGCAATCTCCTGCTCTGTCTGGGCAAGCTGGCGGCGGGGACACTGTTCGGCTCCATCGCCATCATGGCCGATGCCCTGAACAACCTCTCGGACGCCTCGTCCAACGTGGTGAGCCTTGTGGGCTTCCGGCTGGCGGCCAAAGGCCCGGATGAAAAGCACCCCTACGGCCACGCCCGGTACGAGTATCTGGCGGGCCTCGTGGTCTGCGTCACCATCCTCGCCATCGGGCTTTCGCTGCTGAAAGAATCTGCGCTCAAAGTGCTGCATCCGACGGCAGTGGTGTTCAGCTGGCTCAGTGTGGGGGTGCTGGCGGCGTCCATCGGCGTCAAGCTCTGGATGAGCCGCTTCAACAAGACCATCGGCCAGCGCATCAACTCCGAGACTCTGATGGCTACCGCCGCCGACAGCCGGAACGATGTGCTGACCACCAGCGCCGTGCTCCTGTCCACCGTTCTCTCCCACCTGACGGGCTGGGACGTGCTGGACGGCCTCATGGGCGTGGCCGTGGCGGCGTTCATCCTCTGGTCGGGCTGGGGGCTTATGATGGACACCCTCAGCCCCCTGCTGGGCGAGAGCCCCTCGCCGGAGCTGGTGGAGCACATCGAGCACACCGTCATGAGCTACCCGGGGGTGCTGGGCGTCCACGATCTGATGGTCCACGACTACGGCCCGGGGCATCAGTTCGCCTCGCTCCACATCGAGTTCCCCGCCGAGGCCGACCCGCTGGAAGCCCACGACATCATCGACAACATCGAGCGGGATTTTCTGAAAAAAGACCACTTACAGGTCACCATCCACTACGACCCCATCGTAACGTCGGACGCCGCCGTAGGCATCCTGCGGAGCCGTTTGATGGAAAAAGCCCGTCAGATGGACCCTCGTCTGTCCATCCATGACCTGCGCATCGTGCCGGGGGACAGCCACACCAACGTGCTGTTCGACCTCGTGTTCCCGGCGGGCTACACCGGCGACAAGGACGCGCGGCTGGCCGAGATGTGCAATTTCGTCAAGGAGCAGGACCCGAGATACTGCTGTATGGTGAAGGTGGAGCAGAGCTATGCCTCCGCTCTGCCGGAAGAGGATCAATAAGAAAAAGAGGGAACGTATTATGCTGAACGAGACTTACCGCGCCATGCTGGGCCACAAGAGCGTCATCCGCGAGACTTTCATGTACGGCAAACAGCGCGCCGCCGAGATAGGCTATGAGAACGTGTTCGACTACTCGCTGGGCAACCCCAGCGTCCCCTGCCCGGACAAGTTCACCAAAGCCATGCAGACCCTGCTGGCCGAGGAAGAGCCTGTCGCCCTCCACGGCTACTGCCCCAGTCAGGGCGACCCGGGCTTCCGCACCGCCGTTGCGGCCCATCTGGCAAAGACCTTCGGCCTGCCCTATGAGCAGAAGGATATTTTCCCCACCACCGGTGCGGCGGGCGCTATCGCCCACGCCATCCGCGCTGTGACCAAGCCCGGCGACGAGGTGCTGACCTTCGCCCCCTACTTCCCCGAGTACGGCCCCTATGTGGAGGGGACCGGCGCTGTGCTCAAGGTCGTGCCGCCCCAGGCACCGGCGTTCCAGCCGAATCTCGACGCCTTTGAAGAGATGCTGACCGAGAACGTCACCTGCGTCCTCATCAACACCCCGAACAACCCCACCGGCGTCGTCTACTCCGCCGAGACCCTGAGCCGTCTGGCCGACATCCTGACCGAAAAGAGCAAGGCTTTCGGCCACAACATCTTCCTCGTCAGCGACGAGCCCTACCGTGACATCGCCTTCGACGGCAAAAAGGTGCCGTATCCGGCAGCGTTCTACCCCCACACCCTGACCTGCTTCTCCTTCTCCAAGAGCCTGAGCCTGCCCGGCGAACGTCTGGGCTATGTGGCCGTCCGGCCCGGCTGCGAGGGCGAAGACGTGCTGGTGGATATGATGGCCCAGATCTCCCGCTTTACCGGCCACAACTGCCCGCCCAGCATCATCCAGAAAGCCACTGCCGAGTGCCTCGACGTCACCAGCGATCTGTCCGTCTACGAGACGAACATGAACCTGCTGTACGACAAGCTCACCGAGCTGGGCTTTGAGGTAGAGCGCCCCGGCGGCACATTTTATATCTTCCCGAAGGCGCTGGAAGAGGACGCAAACGCCTTCTGCCTCAAGGCCCGGGAGTTCGATCTGCTGCTGGTCCCCAGCGACACCTTCGGCGTCAAGGGCTATGTCCGCTTTGCCTACTGCATCGACACCGAGAAGGTGAAGCGCAGCCTGCCCGCACTGGAAAAGCTGGCCGCAGCCTATAAAAAGTGAATGTGAGGTAGTTCCATGCATCCGCTCCCCGAATATCCCCGCCCGAGCATGCGCCGGGACAGCTACGTCAACCTGAACGGTCCGTGGGACTACGCCATCACCCAGAGCTCGGAGTTCCCGGCAAAGTGGGACGGCGCTATCCTCGTACCCTATTCGCCCGAGGCGAAAGCCTCCGGTGTGGGCCGGACGCTGCAGCCCGGCCAGTGGCTCCACTACCACCGCACCTTCACGCCCCCGGCGGGCGAGGGCGGGCGCGTCCTGCTCCACTTCGGGGCGGTGGACTACGCCTGCGCGGTGGAGGTCAATGGCCGTCTGGCCGGGGGACACCGGGGCGGCTACTGGCCCTTCACGCTGGACATCACCGACCTGCTCCGCCCGCAGGGCCGCAACACCCTCTGGGTGGCCGTGCAGGACCCCACCGGCACCGGAACGCAGGCGAGGGGCAAGCAGACCCTCAGGCCCGGCGGGATGTTCTACCCGGCCCAGAGCGGCATCTGGCAGACGGTCTGGCTGGAGCGGGTGCCGGAAAATTACATTGATACGTTGACCGTCACCCCGGACTACGACGCCCGGACCGTGACCGTGAAAGTCCATACCTCGAAGCCCGGCGGCGCGGTGAACCTCTGGGCCGTGGTGCGGGCCGGCGGCGTGACCATCGCCGAGGACTGGGGCAGCGATGAGGCCGACCGGGACGGCGAAGTGACCCTGAACATCGCCGAAGAGCATTTCTTCTCCTGGAGCCCCGACAGCCCCTTCCTTTATGATCTGACGGTCGGCACGACCCAGGGCGAAGAAGAGGGCTTCGACACCGTCCACAGCTATTTTGCCCTCCGCAAGTGGGAGTGCAAAAAGGATGCAAAGGGCATCCGGCGGTTTTTCCTCAATGACAAGCCCATCCTGCTCAACGGCCTGCTGGACCAGGGCTATTGGCCCGACGGCCTCTACACCCCGCCCTCCGACGCCGCCGTGGAGCACGAACTGCACACCGTGCGGGAGCTGGGCTTCAACCTGCTGCGCAAGCACGCCAAGATCGAGCCGGAGCGCTGGTACTACCACTGCGATAAGCTGGGCATCATCGTCTGGCAGGATATGGTCAACGGCGGCGGGGCCTACCCGATGTGGTACGTCACCTACCTGACCAACGCCTTACAGCCCTTGATGCGCCATGCCCCGGACGGGAAGCTGCTGTGGGGCTTTCTGGGCCGGGGCAGCGCCCACAGCCGGGAGGAGTATGCCCGGGAGCTGGCCGACACGGTAGCCGCGCTGGGTCGGCACCCCTGCATCGGGTGCTGGGTGCCGTTCAACGAGGGGTGGGGGCAGTTCGATGCACGGAAAGCGACCGAGACCCTCCGCGCCCTCGACCCGTCCCGTCCGGTGGACGAGGCCAGCGGCTGGTTCGACCGGGGCGGGGGAGATGTGCATTCCATCCACAACTACTTCTATCCGCTCCGCATCCGCCCGAAGGCGCGCACTGTGGCCCTCAGCGAGTACGGCGGCATTGCATGGCCCATGCCCGGCCATGAGCCGCCCCGGAAGACCTACGGCTACGGCACGGCCAGAAGCCGGGCAGAGCTGACTGAGCGCTACTGCGATCTGCAGCGCAAGACGATTCTCCCGCAGCTGAAAAAGGGCCTGTCGGCGCTGGTGTACACCCAGCTGACCGACGTGGAGGACGAGGTGAACGGCCTGTTCACCTACGACCGTACGGCCATCAAACCCGATGCCGCCGCCGTCCGCGCCGTCAACGAGGCGCTGGAAGCGGAGTTTGAAAAGGCAGTAAAAGCATAAACGGGCTCACGGCCATTTGTCCCTGTGCAGGCAGAGCATTTTGCTGTTTTTCACGGCTCCTGATTGGCTAAAATGTCGAAAATAATACCATATATTGACAATTCTGTAAAAATGCACTATACTGGACCCATCGAGGCAGACCACGAAGTCCTTGTATATGAAAATGTTCGAGGTAACAGCATATTTGCGATATGCAATTCAACGCTGCTGCTGTTGCATTAAAAAGTTGAATTGCTATAAAACAGGTATTACAGGCACACGGCCTGTAATGATAAACATTATATGTTCGCGCATGTAGTGATTTATCTCACATAGTCTGAGGGCGAGGTTCCGCAAGGGACCTCGCCCTTGGGCTTTTTATAGGCGCTGGGCTATTGACATTGGAGAGCAATTCATCTATAATCAGGGTGCAGACCAGTCGAAGATGTATGGGCTGGAAAATTATGGGAACTCAAAAACGCAAAAACTGCCCATTCTGAGATGCTCTAAAAGGCGAAAATAACGCCGAAATATAAGAAAAATGATGTATCTGCATTGTTTTCGAGAGAACGAATAAAAACGTCGGATCGCATCAGAATGCGTCAGAAAATGTCGGGCCGCCCGCCACAGCCTGAGAAGGCCGAAGCGGGTGGTCCGTTTTTTATCTTTTGTATTCTGGAAGTTCTGGCGCTTGACAATCCACATACGACTGTCTATAATAAAGATAAGGAAAGGCGCTATCCGTGCAAACGGCTAGCTCCTCACCAGTCAAGCATTACAAAAGTAATGACCGCCACCGGATTGGGAGTCTTGGGCGGTCATTTCTTTTTGTGCTTTTTCCTTTTGCTGCCATAAGAATCATCCTTTTTCCGGTCGTCCATCAGATGTACAACACTTACGAGAAGTGCCAACAGTGCGATGATCGTCTGGAAAAGCAATAGAATTTCCGATGTAGTCATAAGGCATCCCTCCCTTCGCCGTGAGCGTCGGGAGCGGAACTCCAAAAAGTTGCCCTCCCGCGCTTGCTTTGCTCCGAAGAGCAAGACAGCGAGACCGGTGAGGAGCAATAGCCGCCTGCGTTTGGTTGGACAGCGCCTTTCTGCTAAGAGGATACCATAAAAACCGACAAAAAGCAACGCCGCACGATGCATATCCGCGCGGCGCTGGAAGCGGGATCTGAAAAGCAGTATGAGTACAGAAAAGCTCCGGGAACTAATAGATTCCCGGAGCTTTTCTATTATTTTTAAGGAAAATTACTGCTCGTTCTTGATTTTGGAAGCCGGCATCTTCTTCATGGCGGCGGAGTCCAGAGCGTGGGGCAGCTGGGCGCCATAGGACTGAAGGCTGTCCTGCAGCTCGCCGCTCTTCATGTCGGAGAGGGCCTGTGCGCGGAGGCTGTCCAGCGTGTCAGCGTCCAGCGGGTCGAGACGGACGAGCATCATCAGCGCATAGCTGGAATACTGCACGGCAGCGGCCTCGCCGGGCTTGAGGGCGCGGACGGCGTCGGCGGTGCCTTCCTCGGAGAAGGTGGAATCGATGTTGTCAGAACCCAGCAGGGCAGTGGAGAGGGAAGAAGCGTCGGAAGAGGGCTCACTGTCCAGCACAGCGTAGATGTCGGGCAGGGCAGCGGCGACGGCGGCGCTGAAAGCGGAGGTCTGGGCGCTGGCCCCATCGGGGGTGGCAGCGTTGCAGCTCTCGGCGGCGGTCTGGGCCAGCTCGAGCATCTGGGAGCTCTGGGCGTCATCAGCAAAAGCGAAGGTGCTGGTGTTGTAGAGCGGAACGACCACATAGCGGATGTAGACCATCTCGTCCTCGAGGTGGCTGGTCAGCTCTGCGTCGGAGACGGGGGTCTCGCCGTCGGTGCCGTAGCACATCTCGAGCAGGTCGTTGCTCTTGATGAGGATGCGCTCAAACCGCTTGAGGGTGTCGAGGCCGATGCCGTTGGCCTTGTAGAGGTCGCCGTTCTGCTCCATCAGCTGGGAGGCGTAGCTGTCGGCCTGCATCTCCTCGTCGGGGGTCAGAACGCCGCCCAGCTCATCGAAACGGGTCTCGATGGCGGCGTAGGACTCGAGGTTTTCCAGTGTCTTCTGGGCCACATAGTCGCTGACCACGGCGGTCTCGCCGGTGGCGTCATCGACGGTGATGGTGGCCTTGAGGAAGCTGGACACCTTGGTGGCGTCCTGGTCGTCGGAAGCGAGGTCGGCGGCGGTCTGGTAGGCATCGAACTGAGCCAGCAGATAGAGGCCGGAAGAGATGTCCACGTTACCGATGGTGCCTACGGAATCCGGGGTGGAGAGGCTGCAGCCCACGAGGCCGACGGCCAGAGCGAGGGCGCAGACGAGCGCGATGAGTTTCTTCTTCATAAGTGTACTCCTAGTGAAATTTATTTTTTGCCGGTGTTTTCTTCCGGCGGGGCAGCAAGGATGTCGGCCATCGCCTTGAGGATGCTTTGCAGCAGTTCCAGCGGCTTTTCGTCGGGTTGGAGAGTCACCGAGAGGTAGGGTTTGGTACCGGCTCCTGCCGTCACCCGGCCATTGAAAGCGATGAGCAGGCCGCGTATCATGGCCACGTCCAGCGTCTCCACCTGTAACAGCAGGGTGTCCTTTTTCTGGGTGACTTCGTAGACGCCCACGGCGGCGGCCTGGACCCGCACCAGCGAGACGTTCACGAGGTCGCTGACGGAGGGCGGCGGGTCGCCGTAGCGGTCGATGAGTTCGTCCAGCACGTCGGCGGCATCCTCGGGGGTCTGGATGGCGGCGATGCGCTTGTAGGCCTCGATGCGGCCCGGGCCGTCGGCGATATACTTCTCCGGGATGAAGGCGTCCACCCGCAGGTCCACGAGGCATTCGCTCTTGTCCCGCTGGATGGGCTCGCCCTTGGCCCGGGCAATGGCCTGACCCAGCATCTTGACGTAAAGGTCATAGCCCACGGCCTCCATGTGGCCGTGCTGGCTGTGGCCCAGCAGACTGCCCGCGCCGCGAATTTGTAAGTCGCGCATGGCGATGCGGAAGCCGGAGCCGAAGGCTGTGAACTCCCGGATGGCGGAAAGCCGCTTCTGGGCGATGTCGGTGAGGGTCTTGTCCCGCCGGAAGGTGAAGTAGGCGTAGGCTTTCCGGCCCGAGCGGCCCACGCGGCCCCGGATCTGGTACAGCTGGGCCAGACCCATCCGGTCGGCGTCCTCGATGATGAGGGTGTTGCAGTTGCGCACGTCAATGCCCGTCTCGATGAGGGTGGTGCAGACGAGGATGTCGATCTCGCCGTTCAGCAGGTGCTGCCAGACAGGGTTCAGCTCTTCCTCAGTCATCTTGCCGTGGGCGATGCCCACCCGCGCCCCGGGTACCATCTGGCTGACGTGGGCGGCACAGGACTCGATGTTGTCCACCCGGTTGTGCAGGTAGTAGACCTGACCGCCCCGGGCCAGCTCCTTCTTCATGGCTTCGGCGAGGATGACGTCATTGTATTCCAACACGAATGTCTCCACCGGCTGGCGCTCGATGGGCGGCTGCTCGATGGTGGAGAGGTCGCGGATGCCGCTCATGGCCATGTTCAGGGTGCGGGGGATGGGGGTGGCCGAGAGGGTCAGCATGTCCACGCCGATGAAGTTCTCTTTCAGCTTCTCCTTGTGCTTGACGCCGAAACGCTGCTCCTCGTCGATGATGACAAGGCCCAGGTCGTGGAACCGGACGTCCTTGGAGAGGAGGCGGTGGGTGCCGATGACGATGTCCACGCTGCCGGCCTGCAGGCCCCGCAGGGTCTCTTTCTGCTGTTTGGCGGTGCGGAAGCGGGAGAGCAGCCCGACTTTCACCGGGAACGCCTCCATGCGGGAGATGATGCTGTTGTAGTGCTGCCACGCCAGCAGGGTGGTGGGGGCCAGAATGGCGCACTGCTTGCCGCCCATGACGCACTTGAAGGCTGCGCGGAAGGCGACCTCTGTTTTGCCGACGCCCACGTCGCCGCAGAGCAGGCGGTCCATAGGCCAGCCCTTTTCCATGTCCTTTTTGATCTCGGCGGTGGCGGTGAGCTGGTCGTCCGTCTCGTCGTACTCGAAGCGGGACTCGAAATCGCTCTGCCACTCGCCGTCGGCGGGGAAGGCGTAGCCTGTGGCCTGACGGCGGCGGGCGTAGAGCTCGATAAGCTCCTGGGCCATCTCTTCGGTGGCCTTTTTGACCTTGGCGCGGGTGCGCTGCCACTCGGTGCCGCCCAGCTTTGCAAGCTTCACCTTTTCCTCGTCGCCGGGGGCGGTGTAGCGGCTCAGCAGATCGAGCTGAGTCACCGGCACATACAGCACGTCGGAGCCGGAATACTGGATCTTCAGGTAATCTTTTATCGCGCCCTGCACCTCGAGACGCTGGATGCCCGCATACATGCCGATGCCGTGGCTCTGATGCACCACATAGTCGCCGGGCTTGATGTCCGAGAGGCTGGACAGGGCGTTTTTGTTCTTCTTGCGCTTTTTGTTCTCGGCGGCCTCGTCGTCCAGACCGTGACGCCGGGACGAGATGACCGCCACGCGGGCGAACGGGAAGGTGCAGCCCGCCGTGAGGTGGCCGGGCAGTACCTGAACCAGACCTTTCGCGGGCCGGACGTCCCGGCTCATGCTGACGGCATAGCCCTTGTCAGCCAAATCGCGGGTAAGGGCCGCTGCACCCTTGGGCGTACCGGCGAAAAGGGCCACGGCGTACCCCTGCTGGACCAGCGGGTCGAGGTCTTCCCGCAGGGAAGCGAGGTCGCCGCCCCAGTTGGGGGCCGCGAACGCCTCGGCGGTGATGAGGTCTTTCAGCTTGAACTCGTTCATGCCCCGCAGGAAGTTCTCGCAGAGCAGGGTGCTCTGGTCCTGCGCCGCAATGGCGAGGTCGTCCATCGTCTGGTAGAGCACATCGAGGCCGGGGCAGATGACGCCCTCCTCGAGCAGGCCGGTCAGCTCTTCGCTGCGGCGGAACTCGGTGGCTTTCTGGGCGTCCCGGATGCCGCCCACCTCGTCGAGGATGAAGATGGGGCTGCTCAGGTGGTCCAGCAATGTGGCGGGCGTTTCGTACCGCAGACCGTAGTATTTATCCATGGCCTCGGGCATGACGCCGCTGTCCAGCTGGGCAAGGTCGGACTCCATGGCCTTTTCGAGGGCGGTGCGGCGCTTGCCGCGGGCTTTCTTCTGGGCGGCACGGAGGGCCTCTGCCGTGTCGGCGGTGCTGCCGAACAGCACCTCACGGGCGGGGGAAAGATAGATCTTTTCCAGCGCACCGTCCCGCCGCTGGGTGAGCAGGTCGAAGGAGGCGAGGGAGTCTATCTCGTCGTCCCAGTACTCCACACGGGCGGGCTGGCGCATATCGGGGGCGTAGATGTCCACGATGTCGCCCCGGACGCTGAACTGTCCCGGGCCGTCCACCTGACTTCGCCGCACGTATCCGGCGGCAAAGAGCCGCTCCACCAGCGCTTCGCGGTTGTAGACCATGCCGGGTTTGAGGGTGAGGGTGTTCTTCTGGAACTCGTTCTGCGGCACAGTGTATTGGAGCAGGGCCTCGGCGGGGACGCAGACGGCGTTCAGCCGTCCGCCCGCCAGTGCGCCCAGCACCGACAGACGCCGGTACTCGTACTCGCGGCCTGCGCCCTCGACGGGGCGGAGCATGAAGTCTCGGGGCGGGAACACCGCCGCTGAGAGTCCCAGCGTCTTGAGGTCGTCGGCAAAATGGGTGGCCTCGGCCTCGCCGGGCGTGACGACGCAGAGGATGCGGCCCGTGTCCTTCTGGAGCGCGGCGTAGAGCAATGCCCGGCCTGCCGGAGGCAGACCGAATAGCGCCGCCGGGCCGGGGGAGGCAAGGCTGGCCGCTGTCTTCTGATATTCAGGGGTGTTTTTCAGGAGCGCTTCATACATGGTGGACCTCCTTTCTGGTGGGGTTAAACCTCTCCGTCACGGCTGACGCCGTGCCACCTCCCCTATCGAGGGGAGGCTTTGGCATACCGGAAAACTTTACCTCTTCGCCAGAGGCTCCCCTCGGTAGGGGAGCTGTCGAGCGAAGCGAGACTGAGAGGTTGCGTCAAGCGGAGCCTTACCCGTTATACTTGCTCTGCGCCAGACCCAGCTTGCCGTCCATGATGAGCTTTGCGGCGGCTGCGATGTCGGGGCAGCGGTCGGCGAGGGCCTTGGCGTCGTCGGGCGGGAACTTGCCCAGCACCCAGTCGGCCAAATCGTAGTCCGGGCGGGGCTTTGCGCCCACGCCGATGCGGATGCGGGGGAAGTTCTCGCCGCCGAGGCGGGCGATGATGCTCTTGAGGCCGTTGTGGCCGCCCGCAGAGCCGGAGGGCCGGATGCGCAGTTTGCCGGGGTTCTGGGTGATGTCGTCGCACAGGACGATGACGTGGTCGGCAGGGATCTTGAAGAAGCCAGCCAGCGGGCCGATGGAGTCGCCCGAGAGGTTCATATAAGTCAGGGGCTTCAGGAGCACGACCTTGTGGCCATCCACCTCGCCCTGCCCCCACAGACCCTGAAACTTAGTCTTGGAGACGGAGATGCCCCACTTGCCAGCCAGATAGTCCAGCGCGGCAAAGCCTGCGTTGTGACGGGTGCCGTCGTATTTCGGCTCCGGATTGCCGAGGCCGGCAATGAGCCAGATGTCATTGGTGTTCATATGATATATTCTGCCTTTTTTACGTTGGATCTGTTTTCGAACAATATGTTATTATAACATACGCGCGCGCAAAAAGATACACAAAAAGCAAATAAATATCCCCCGGCTCCGCCGGGGGATATTTATTTATGCCCGAGGGAAGCACTCGCCGGGGCAGGGAGGAAGTTTGCCGTATTTTATTGCATATTGCCGCAAAATAGAGGATTTTAAGCCCGAAATTTCGCCGTCTTTCCCTATTGCCAAAACTGTAGGGGGGGGGGGGTATAATAAAAAGTGTAAAAACCACAAAAAACGTAAAAAAGAAAGGAGATCACAAGGTTGACTTTTTGAAATTATCGGTTGTTCCCGCTGCGACTATTTTTTTGACGGAATTGATGAGATGAGCGATTAACTAATCTATTTATGACGGGGCGGTTTTATGCAGTTAAATGTAACAACTGACTATGCAATCAGGATGACACTATTTCTTGCAATCCTTGGAACGCCTATGGGGAGTGAGGATATCAGCAAGCAGATGGGAATCCCGAAACAAATGATTGCTCAGATCGCAAAGCCTCTGCGCGATGCGGGGATCATTGCGACAAAGCGCGGCGTTGGCGGAGGCTTTAGTTTAAACCGAAAACCGGAAGACATCAGTTTGGCTGATATATTCAATGCGGTGGAAGGAACTACCAGGATCAACCGTTGCTTGGAAGAAGATTGCTTCTGCTCGCGGCATGCAACGGAGACATGCCCGGTCAGAAAGTTCTATAAGGAGATGCAGACATTTGTGGATGAAGCGTTTTCCGGTAAGACAATTGCGTCTTTGATGTAGTCTGCTGTGTATGCAGCATGAGATACTGAAACAGAATAGTGTAAAAACCACAAAAAAACGTAAAAAAGAGAGAAGATTACTACGATAAAGAGAGGAGATTACTACGATGAAGAAGAACAACACATTCCGCCGGGCAGCAGCTCTGATGGCAGCGTTGAGCATCACGGTATCTCTGGCGGTTCCGGCCTTTGCAGATACCTACTACATCGACTACGGTGATATTACCATCACCAAAAATGAGGATGGCAGCCAGACCATCGAACAGGGCGGAGAGGAATGGACGGACAAGGCCGGGGAGGAGACCGTCATCACCACCTCTAATACGGTCATCACCACGCTGGAGAGCGACCTGGAAGGCCCCGCAGCAGAGGATTCCGGCTTTGGCCCTGTGGCGGAGGACAACTACCAGCCTGCTCAGCCGGAGAGCACTGAGGAACCGAAAGGTGCAGACCAGCCGGAGAGCGCCGAGGAACCGAAAAGCGCCGACCAGCATGAAAGCGCTGAGCAGGCCCAGCCCCAGCAGGCAGCCCCGGCTGCTGCCCCTGCAGGCTCTACTCCGGTGAACAAAAAGGATGATGGCTTTTGGGGCAACACCATTACGGTGATCAACAACTTTGCCGATAAGGTGCTGAACCTCACCCTGAAAGACGTAAAGATCGATGTGAGCGACACCGGAGGTGACAACTTTGAGTTTGAGGATGATCAAAGAGGAAAGGCTGCCCTGAGTGTTCAGGGAAAGGGCAATGTGGAGATCGAGCTGGACGGCAATAACGAGCTGAAAAGCGGCAAAGGCAGGGCGGGCCTTGAAAAAACCTCCACAGGTACGCTGACCCTGAAGGACGATAATAAAGAAGCCGGCAGCCTGACGGCTACCGGTGGCTACAATGGTGCCGGCATCGGCGGCGGTAACGGCGACGGCGCCGAAAACATCACCATCACCGGCGGCACAGTGACCGCTACCGGCGGCAGCAGTGGTGCCGGCATCGGCGGCGGTAGAGAAGGCAAGGGCGAAAACATCACCATCACCGGCGGCAGCTCCGGCAGCGGCGAAAACATCACCATCAACGGCGGCGAGGTGACGGCCTCCGGTGGCGACAACTGGGACGACTGTGGTGCCGGCATCGGCGGCGGTAACGGCGGCGTCGGCAAAAACATCACCATCACCGGCGGCACGGTGAACGCTACCGGTGGCTACGGTGGTGGTGCTGCCGGCATCGGCGGCGCCTTCGCCAACGGCGAAAACATCACCATCACCGGCGGCACGGTGAACGCTGCCGGTAGCTACTTTGACCACGGTATGGGTGCCGGCATCGGCGGCGGCGGCAACAGCAGCGGCAACAACATCACCATCACCGGCGGCACGGTGAACGTTACCGGTGGCTACGGTGGTGGTGCCGGCATCGGCGGCGGTGCTGAGGGCGGCGGCGGCAACAACATCACCATCAAGGGCGGCACAGTGACCGCTACCGGTGGTGGCTACCGTGGCAACAGTGGTGCCGGCATCGGCGGCGGCAGCTCCGGCAGCGGCGAAAACATCACCATCAACGACGGCAAGGTGACCGCTACCGGTGGCAGCTATGCTGCTGGCATCGGCGGCGGCAGCGTCGGCGCTTGGGGCGGTGACGCCGGCAGCGGCAAAAACATCACCATCAACGGCGGCACGGTGAACGCTACCGGCACCGATGGTGGTGCTGGCATCGGCGGCGGTGAGAACGGCAACGGCGAAGACATCACCATCAACGGCGGCAAGGTAAACGCTTCCGGTGCCTACGGTGGTGCCGGCATCGGCGGCGGTGTCAATGGCATCGGCAGCAAGGTCACCGTGAGCGGAGCCGCTCAGGTGACGGCGACGGCGACCGGCAGCGGCCCTGACTGGTCCGGTGTCGGCACCGGTGCTACCATCGGTAACGGCGGCAGTAAGACGCCGGATGGACCTGTCGACGGCAAGGAGATCCAGGCAGACATCAGCCACCTGACCACCGGCTACATCCACCACATCATCTACAACCCGGACCTGGACTTGGACGGCAAACCGGACGGCATCCTGAAGGAGTGGTGGGAGTTTGCGCTCCCCAAGCCCATCCCGGACGGGGAGAGCCTGGACCTCCATGTGGAGACGCTGAAGGGCGCCCCCCTGCTTTTTAACACCCGGCAGCAGGGCAGCACCCTGCGGGTGACGACCGACAATCTGTCCGCCCGGCTCCACGGAACCCGGCAGGCGCTGGAGACCCTGCAGGAGCAGGGGGTGGAGCAGATCCAGTTTGTTACCACCCTCAAAACGACCACCCTGTCGGTGGAAGACCTGCTGGCAGAGGGGGGCAGCTGGTTTGCCCTGGAGCACGACGGCCTTGGGAGCCGGCGGCTGAGCGCAGCTCAGGCCGAGAGCCTGAAGTGCTGGAGGCACTAAAAAATACAGACCCCTTACAGGGGCCGCCTTGGGGAATCACCCGGGGCGGCCTCTTTTTTGTAATTCGTAAAACCACCCGCTAGGCGAGTGGTTTTCATTATACAAAAAGCCGCCGTGCGGGCGGCACGGCGGCGTGGGGAGCGGGGGTCAACCCTGCTCTTTTTCGAGATTCTGCTTCTTTATAATGTACGCCTCCATTTTCGGCTCAGCCCAGCCGTCGAGGTTGGTCTGACGCTCCCGGGCGATGCCAAGAGCCTGCGGGGGGACGTCCTTGGTGATGGTGCTGCCGGCGGCGGTGTAGGCCCCGTCGCCGATGGTGACGGGGGCGACAAGGTTGGTGTTGCAGCCGATGAAGCAGTAGTCGCCGATCTGAGTGCGGAACTTGTCCTTGCCGTCGTAGTTGCAGGTGACGGTGCCGCAGCCGAAGTTGCAGTACTTGCCCACGTCGCTGTCGCCGATGTAGGTCAGGTGGCTGACGGTATTGCCCCGGGCGAAGTTGGAGTTCTTTGTCTCGACATAAGCGCCCAGATGCACACCGTAGCCGGTGACGGTGTTGATGCGCACATGGGTGAAGGGACCGATATTGTTGTGGGGGCCGAGGTGGCTGCTGTAGACCTGGCTGGCGTTGACGGTGGTGTCTTCGTCCACGGTGCTGTCCTCGATAAGGGTGTTGGGGCCGATGACGCAGCCTGCGCCGATGGTGGTCTTGCCGCGCAGGATGGTGCCTGCGAGGATGACGGCTCCCGGGGCAATGACCACTTCGGAGCCGATCTCCACATTGCGGCTGCGGATGTCCACGCCGTTTGCGATGTGGCGCAGCAGCACCTCTTCGCGCTGGGCCTCGGCAGCGTCGAGCTTTGCCTTTGCGGTAGCCAGTGCGGATGTGTCAATGTTTTGCATAAATAAAAAAACCTCCTCCCAAAACGGCCTCCGCAGCGGCGGCGGAGCCCCTGCGGAGAAGGGTTTTGTTGTATCCAAGACAGGACAAACTCGGGAGCAATCACCCCGGAAAAACAGGGTAAAGGGTTTGATGGATGGAAAGTTGTATCCATCACCCTAAAAATGGCTTAAAACCTTAAAAAACCTCTCGAAATCTTTCCCATTTTATATTACCGAAAAAGTAAGTAAAATGCAAGAGTTTGCACAAAAAATATCAAACAAATTCGGTGTTTTGCCCGATGGAATAGACGTGAAATTCTGGTATAATGGTTTAGCATTCACAGAGAAATGTTTATCGTATGACAAGACAGAGCATCGATAAGACCGCCGGAGCATCGCGCCGGGGGCCATCATTTGGGAGGTAAACACGCATGAGCAAAAAGTATCTGTACTACTTCAGCGAAGGCAACGATGCCTTTGGCGGCGACAAGGTCACCATGAAGAACATTCTGGGCGGCAAGGGCGCTGGTCTGGCTGAGATGACTGCAGCCGGTATGCCGGTGCCGCAGGGCTTCACCATCACCACCGAGGCCTGCACCCAGTATTACGCAGACGGCCGTCAGATCAACGACGAGATCACCGCTGACATCTTCGAGCACGTCAAGGGCCTCGAGAAGATCACCGGAAAGACCTTCGGCGACAACGAGAACCCGCTGCTGGTCTCCGTCCGTTCCGGCGCACGTCAGTCCATGCCCGGCATGATGGACACCATCCTGAACCTCGGCCTGAACGACGAGGCTGTCGAGGGTCTGGCCAAGAAGACCAACAACGCCCGTTTCGCATACGACTGCTACCGCCGCTTCGTGCAGATGTTCGCCGACGTCGTTATGATGGTCCCGAAGAGCCTGTTCGAGGTCGAGATCGATAAGATGAAGGAAGCCAAGGGCGTCAAGAACGACGTTGACCTGACTGCTGACGACCTGAAGGAACTGGTCGGCACCTTCAAGAAGATCTATGAGGACAACGAGGGCAGACCCTTCCCCCAGGACCCCAAGGATCAGCTGATCGAGGCTGTCAAGGCCGTCTTCCGCAGCTGGGACAACCCCCGCGCAAACGTCTATCGTAAGATGAACGAGATCCCCTACGAGTGGGGCACCGCTGTCAACGTGCAGCAGATGGCATTCGGCAACTCCGGCGACCGTTCCGGCACCGGCGTTGCATTCACCCGTGACCCCGCCACCGGCGCTAAGAAGCTGATGGGCGAGTACCTCATCAATGCACAGGGCGAGGACGTCGTTGCTGGTGTCCGCACTCCGTCTCCCATCAGCCACCTGCACGAGCAGATGCCTGAGGTCTACGACCAGTTCGTTGAGATCGCTACCCGTCTGGAGAACTACTTCCGCGATATGCAGGATATGGAGTTCACCATTGAGGACGGCCACCTGTATATGCTGCAGACCCGTAACGGCAAGCGTACCGCTCAGGCTGCTCTGCAGATCGCATGTGACCTGGTGGACGAGGGCATGATCACCGAGCAGGAGGCTGTCCTGCGCGTGGAGCCCAAGCAGCTGGATACCCTGCTGCATCCCCAGTTCGACGCAGCTGCCCTGAAGGCTGCTGAGGTCGTCGGCAAGGGTCTGGCAGCTTCTCCCGGTTCTGCCTGCGGCCAGATCGTCTTCACCGCCGAAGAGGCTGAGGAGATGGTCAAGTCCGGCAAGATGAAGAAGGTCGTTCTGGTCCGTCTGGAGACCTCTCCCGAGGACATCGTCGGTATGCAGGTGTCTCAGGGCATCCTGACCGTCCGCGGCGGCATGACCAGCCACGCAGCCGTTGTTGCTCGTGGTATGGGTACCTGCTGTGTCTCCGGCTGCGGCAACGACAACGAGGTGAAGATCGACGAAGAGGCTAAGACCTTCGAGATCAACGGCCACAAGTTCGTCGAGGGCGACTGGATCTCCATCGACGGCTCCACTGGCAACATCTACGGCGAGCAGGTCGCTACCGTCGCCGCCACCGGCAACAAGAACTTCAACCGCTTCATGGGCTGGGCAGACGCTGCTCGTCAGCTGCTGGTCATGACCAACGCCGATAACCCGCGCGACGCACAGCAGGCAGTTGACCTGGGTGCTGAGGGCATCGGCCTGTGCCGTACCGAGCATATGTTCTTCGCTGAGGACCGCATCAAGGCTGTCCGTGAGATGATCTGCGCACGTACCGTGGAAGAGCGCGAGGCTGCTCTGGCCAAGGTCGAGCCGTTCCAGCAGGGTGACTTCGAGGCGATGTACCGCATCATGGGTGAGCGCCCGATGACCATCCGTTATCTGGACCCGCCTCTCCACGAGTTCCTGCCCAGCAAGGACGAGGACATCAAGGAGCTGGCTGCCGACATGGGCATGACCTTCGATGACCTGAAGAACGTCGTTGCTTCTCTGCACGAGTTCAACCCCATGATGGGCCATCGTGGCTGCCGTCTGGCTGTCACCTACCCCGAGATCGCAGCAATGCAGACCCGCGCTGTTATCAAGGCAGCTCTGAACGTCTCTGCTGAGACCGGTTATGTCATCACTCCGCACATCATGATCCCGCTGGTCGGCGAGGTCAAGGAGCTGAAGTTCGTCAAGGACGTTGTCGTCAAGGTCGCTGATGAGCTGATCGCTGATGCTGGCGTTGACATGAAGTACCAGGTCGGTACCATGATCGAAATCCCCCGTGCAGCCCTGACTGCCGGCGAGATCGCCAAGGAAGCCGAGTTCTTCAGCTTCGGCACCAACGACCTGACCCAGATGACCTTCGGCTTCAGCCGTGACGATGCTGCCAAGTTCCTGGGTGCTTACTACGAGAACAAGATCTACGAGAGCGATCCGTTCCAGCATCTGGACCAGATCGGCGTCGGCAAGCTGGTCAAGATGGCTGCACATGACGGCCGTGAGACCCGTCCCGACCTGGGTCTGGGCATCTGCGGCGAGCACGGCGGCGATCCTTCCAGCGTCGAGTTCTGCCACAATGTTGGTCTGGACTACGTCAGCTGCTCTCCCTTCCGTGTGCCTATCGCACGTCTGGCCGCTGCTCAGGCTGCTATTAAAAAACCGAGAGCATAAGGCTTTTATAGCGAATTATCGTTAAAAATCGAGCATAAAATGAAGCCCGCTGTCAATTTTGACGGCGGGCTTCGTTTTTTGCTCATGTAAGGCGTGAAGCAGATTAAAAACGGTTCGATGCAGTGGAAACATCACAGGTAGACCTCCACAGTCAGGTCGGTCCACGCTGCACGGCGGAACTGGTGGGGCATCTTGTTTGCCTCACGATACTTCTTGGCGGTCTCAAAGTCGATGGTAAAGGTGAGAACAGGCTTGCCGGTGACAGCCATCAAGTCGGCGCGTTCATGCTTTTCTTTCTTGCTCCCAGTGTTGAGCTTCCAGCGGTAGGTGTAATCACTGATTGGAGTGACGACCTCAACGAACTGTTCAATCAGTTCCGGGGCAAGACAGGCACCGCGAACATCGAGCTTTTGCTCAAGAAAATCATGGAGGGCTTTCATGTTGGCGGAAACAGCTGCGGAATCGGGTTCGGGAGCAATGGATTTCAAATCCTGTTCCAGACGGTTGATCTCATCGTCAGCCTGTTTGCAAAGCGCCTGATATTCTTCCCGCCCCAGTTCACCATCGGCGCGCATTGCAGCATAGTTCATCTTGCGATTCTTGATTTTTTCAATCTTGCTCTGAATCGGTGCTGCGGATATCAGCGTAGTGGGTTTTCCGCTTTTGCAGCCTTCAATCATCTGGCAGGCAAGGAGGATAGCCTTGTTCTGATTGCCCCAGACCTTTTCAAAAATCTTTTTTGCCATCAGGTCGAGCTTCCATTCGGGAACAGAAATGGCATCGCAACTGAGCTGGTCGGTCAGACCATGCTCCAGAACAAAGGAGCGGGTCGGGTTGACCGTGCGCATATTGCACTGGTAGCCAAAGACGGGAGTACCATCTTTTAGCTTGCGCCATTTGAAGATGCGGTACGAAGAACCACAGCGGCAGCGAAGTTTGGATACCCACAAATTCTTGGTGGTTTTTGTACCCTTACGCCGTGTTTCTCCATCAGGAAGGCGCAGGCTTGAAATACGGGATTTGCGGATGCGTTCACATTCGTGCCAAAGACTTTCTGATACAATGGGTTCAAAGTTGCCCTTTACATAGACGAAAGAATCTTCATCAAGGTTATTGATGCGCTTCTTCTCCAGATAGTTGTTGACTTTGGACTTGTTGTAGCAGATATAGCCCATATACGTTGCGTTGCGAAGAATGCGGCTGATTTTGGTGCAAGACCAACTGACATTTCCATGCCCATCCTTGCAGCCCAGCCGAGAAAGTTCATTGACGATAGCCTTTTCTCCGTAGCCTTGAGAGTAGAGCGTGAAAACCATCCGAATGGTGGCAGCCTGTTCTTCGTTGATAACGTATGTACGCTTTGCGTTGTCGCGGTCATAGCCGATGATGTTGCCACTGCCGTAAAGGACACCTTTCTGCCGACTGATTTTCTGACCGGCGAGAACGCGCTCAGAAATCTTGCGGCTTTCCTCCTGTGCCATCGTTGCCATGATGGAAAGACGAAGCTCGCCATCACCGTCCATTGTCCAAATGTTGTCCGATACAAAGAAAACTTCAACGCCGAAATTGCGAAGTTCGCGGGTAAGCTGAAGGGTATCGACAGTGTTGCGGGCAAAGCGGCAGACCTCACGGGTGACGATCAGGTCGAATTTGCCACGTTTGGCATCGGAAAGCATTTTCATGAAGGCCGGGCGCTTTTTGGCGGAGGTTCCGGTGATGCCCTCGTCGATATACTCTGTCTACTCTAGGGGTAGCATATCATTGCAGATGCAGGACGGCGCCGGGGGCTTTTGCTGCTTTTTTGGGTGCCGGGGGGCGAATTCTCCCGGTTTTTGGACTTCCTCAGCAGGCTTGCCGACATTCGGACCGTGAAGACCGTTGCTGAGGATGTTTCGTTTTGCAAAAGACGGTGCACCGACTGATTTATGGAAGTGCCAGCACATCGGTAAGGGAGGTGCGGATCAGTTCCATCAGCTCGCCGGTCACCGGGGGCAGGGTGCGTCCTACATGGTGTGCCAGCAGCAGATACAAAGGCTGGGGCGGGGCCAACGCAGCGCACCGGGGATGGTGGCGGCGCTCCATCAGGTTCAGGGGCAGCAGGGAATCGGCAATGCCAAGATTTGCTAGCTGCCGCAGGATGGAGGTATCCGCCTCACAGGCAGCGGGGGGCAGCTGCCCGAACATCTGGGGCAGCAGGGCGTCTTGCAGGGTCCGGAGGGTGGAGCCTGCCGGTGCCATCAGCTGGGGGCGGGGGTCCAGCCCCCCGGGGAACAGATCCCCGGGCTGCCATCCCTCCGGGCAGCGGCAGGGGGCAAAGCAGTAGACCATCTCCGTAAGGGTCAGTACCTGACAGTGCAGCAGGTCCTGCCGGGGCTGGGAGGAAAGAAAGATGCCCAGATCCGTGGAGGAGTTCATAAGGGATTCCAAGGTCTGCTCCCGGTTCTCCTCACGGATGGTCAGCTGGATATCCGGGTGCCGGGCGCAGAATGCAGGCAGGGCGTGGTCCCGCAGCGCCTCGGCAAACAGGGGGTCACAGCTGATATACAGTTTACCGCCGCGTCCCTGCCGGTAGGACTTGGTGTGGACAAACATCTCGTTTTCGATGTGGAGGATGTTCCGGGCGTTGTTTACAAAGATGGTTCCGGCACTGGTGGGACGCAGCCGGTTGTGCTCCCGGGTGAACAGGGGAGTGCCCACCATCTCCTCCACGGCACGTAGATGGCGGGAAAGGGCGGACTGCGCCAAAAAATGCCGCTCTGCCGCCCGGGAAAGACTCTGCTCCTCCACGATGGAGATCAAATACTCCATCACCCGGCTGTCAAGGTTCACCTCCTGCATGGTCTGCAGAGCGGTACCCACTGCCTCCCGGGGCAGGCTGCCGGTGTCTGCCAGCTGAGAGGGTGAGAGCACTTCCTGCAGCAGCTGGTCCACCAGCGGGGCGTCGGTGGGCTTGTACCGGGGATCGTGGAGGCGTTCGGTGATCAGCAGACCTGCCAGGTACCGCTCCGGCTCCGTAAGGGTGTGCCCCAGCGGGAAACGCAGGTGCAGGGTCTGGTGCACAGGAGGATCCAGCGGACGGTAGGCAAGTTCGCTGCAGGGAAATACGTGGGCATTACTTACCAGCCCCACTCCCACTGCCTGATGCATCATGGAGTCGAGCAGGATAACGTCGTTGGACTCAAAGGCGACTACGGGCTGGAACCCCGCCTGCTGGAAAAGCTGCTCTGCAATGAGCCGGATGCTGTGACGGGGACCCTGCAATACAAAGGGAGTGTCCCGCAGGTCTGCCAGATGGATGGTCTCCTGCTTTGCCAGTGGGTGGGAGGCAGGCAGGGACACCAGTAGTTCTTCGTGGGCAATGGGGATGTCGGTGACCTCGCTGCTGGTGGCACCGGCGCCCAGTGCCAGGTCCACCAGCCCCCGGGCGATGGCTCCCGGCTGCTCGGCGGCATATAGCTCGGCGAGGCTCAGGGAGATATCCGGGTACCGGCGGGAGAACTGGTTGTAGATCTTGCTGAAGATGATGGCACCTCGGTTGGGGGCGGTGGCAAGACGGATCGCCTTGCGGTTGCCGCCGGTGACCTCTTTCACGGTCAGCAACATACGGTTCTGCTCGTCAAGGATCTTCTGGGCGCATTCCACCACATACCGTCCCACGGCGGTGGGGTACAGGCGGCGGTTGTACCGCAGGAACAAAGCAAAGCCAAAGGTGCGCTCGCACTCTGCCAGAAACTTGCTCAGCGCCGAGGGGGAGACGTGGAGCGCCTGCGCCGCATGGCTCAGATTGCCATAATTTGCAATGGTGGAAAGGTAATAATACTGACGGGTGTTCATAGCAGTTTCCTTTTATTACAAAATGGTAAAAAGTCGGATTTTAGCCAGAAATCTGCAAAGTGCTGGGGAATATGGAAAAGTTTTTCCATAATAAGTATAAAAGACCACAAAAGGAATTGCAAGCTGCTGTGAACAAATCGTTATGAAAAAATGGAATTCTTGTGTATCGTAAAGTGAAGCGGCAGGTTGTACAATGAAAGCACAGAGAGGGTGATACCTCAACCAACGCAGAATGATCACCGGAAAAGAAGGAGACTAACAATGAAGAAGATCACCAGAAGATCCATGCTCAAGGGCAGCGCTGTTGCTGCTGCAGCCCTCGCCCTGTCCGCCTGCGGCGGCTCCAGCTCCAGCACCGCTTCCTCCGCCAGCACTGCTGCATCCGCAGCCGGCACAGCTGCCGCTGACGACATCGGCTTCCCCAAGAAGGAGACCATCACGCTGGCAGTTCCCGGCAAGGCAGGCGGCGGATCCGATCTGGCGATCCGTTACTATAGTGAGGGCCTGAACCGCATCTACGGTCTCAAGACCACCGTTACCAACTACGACTCCAACACCGTGGGTCACCAGACCGTGGCAAATGCAAAGCCCGATGGCACCACCCTGATGGTCGCCACCTCCGCTCTGAACATCCAGTACATCACCGGCAACGCACAGGTCAACCCCATGACCGACCTGACCCTCATCGCCTGCCTGGAGGACAACGGCTTCTCCACCCTGGCAGTGCCCAAGAATGCTCCCTACGATGACTTCAATGGATTTGTGGAGTACGCAAAGGCTCACCCCAACGAGCTGAACGCAGGTATGCCTGCTGCAGGTGCCAACACCTTCCTGTTCGGCAAGCTGTGCAGCGTTCTGGGCATCGAGCTGAACAAGGTGGAGTGCGCTTCTGAGTCCGACCGTCTCACCAACCTCGCCGGCGGCTTCATCGACATCGGCGTCGTAGGTCTGGGCAACGCACAGGAGTACGAGAAGGCTGGTAAGCTGAAAGTCATCGGCACCGTGGCAGGCGACGGTATCACCATCAGCGAGTACCCCGCAGAGCTGCCGGAGAACTACAAGACTCTGCAGGAGCAGGGCTTCCAGGGTTGCTATATGCTGGTCTACCACTACCTGATGGGGCCTTCCGGCATGGACGAGACCATGGTAAAGGAAATGAACGCTGCCATGCAGGCTGTGGTGGAGGATCCCACCGTCAACGAGGGCATTGCGGGCATCGGTCACATCCCCGGCTGGCACGATCTGGAGGAGTCCGAGGAGCTGCACCAGAAGGAGTACGACGAGCTGGTAGAGATCGCAAAGAGCCTGGATATGTACGTTCAGGGCTGATACGGGCTGAATTATCGCAAGTTAAGAAATTAGCGCAACATTCAAACAGCATATTTGCGATATGCAATTCAACGTTGTTGCTGTTGCATTAAAAAGTTGAATTGCTATAAATAGAGATCATCCGCACTGGATCTGCGCAGGATCGATTTAAAGTGCGTTCCTCCTAAGTGATAGCCCGGAGCTGTTCCCTCCGGGCTATTTTTGAGAAAAAAGAGGTGTTTTACATATGAAAATGAGACGTGACATGGTCACAGGCATCGTGGGTCTGCTCACCTGTGTCTTTTTCTGCTTTATGACCCTGCAAGTACGCCAGCCGGCAAAGCTACTGGAGCCGGGTCCCCGTCTGCTGCCCTTTGTGGCGCTGTTCCTCATCGGCATCAGCTCCATTGCTCTGATCATCCGGGGCTACAAGGACCGTGCCAAGGAAGAAAAGCCCTACTTCCCCAAGGGCGGCGTGCTCAAGGTCACCAAGAGCTTTTTGATGCTGGTGCTCTACGCCGTTGCTATGACCTATCTGGGCTTTGTGATCACCACCCCCTTTGCTACTGCAGCGTTCATCTATGACCTCAAGGGCAACAGCGAGGTCAAGCCGGTGTCCACCGCTATCATCTCGGTGGTGGTAACGGCGGCGCTGTACGCCATGTTCGTGTTCGCATTCCAGATCAAGCTGCCTGCCGGCGTTCTGTTCGGCGGCTAAGGAGGGAAAATAAATGGCTGCATATCTTTCTGCTTTACTGGTCTGCATGAAGCCGCTAAACCTGCTGCTGATCTTTGCCATGGTCGCGTTAGGCATCGTCTTTGGTGCAATCCCCGGTTTGTCCGCTACCCTGGGCATCGCTCTGCTGCTGCCCATCACCTTTGGTCTTTCCACCGAGACTTCCTTTGTCATGCTGCTTGCCATCTGGATCGGCGGCGTGTCCGGTACCTTTATCTCGGCGGTGCTCATCGGCATCCCCGGTTCTTCCTCTGCCATTGCCACCTGCTTTGACGGCTATCCCATGACCCAAAAGGGACAGGCAAGCAAGGCGCTGGGCATCGGCATGACCGCTTCCTTCATCGGCACCGTGTGCTCTGTGGCGATCGCCACCGTGCTGTCCCCGGTGATCGCAGAGGCGGCTCTGCATCTGGGACCCTGGGAATACTTCTCCCTGTGCTTCTGCGCCATTACTCTTATTGCCTCCCTGTCCAAGGGCAACATCTTCAAGGGCATCATGTCCGCCGGTATCGGTCTGCTCATGGGCTGCGTCGGCATGGACCCCATCAACGGCGCTACCCGCTTCACCTTTGGCAATGTGTACCTCACCTCCGGCATCAGTACCGTTGCACAGATGCTGGGTATGTTCGCCATGTGCCAGATCATCCGTGACAACGCCAAGGGCGAGGCAAAGATGCCCGATGTGGACGTCAAGAACATGAAGGGGCTTGGCATCGGCTTCAAGGACATCATCGAAAACAGCAAGACCATTATCTTTGCATTCGCTTCCGGTCTGTGGATCGGCTTCCTGCCCGGCATGGGCTCCGGCATCTCCAACATGGTCGCCTATGGCTATGCCAAGGGCATCAGCAAGGATCCCGAAAGCTTTGGCAAGGGCAACCCCGCCGGCGTGTGGGCATCCGAGACTGCAAACAACGCTTCTCTGGGCGGAGCTCTGATCCCCATGATGGCTCTGGGCATCCCCGGTGACGGCATCACCGCTATGCTGATCGCAGGTTTGACCATCCACGGTCTGCAGGCTGGACCTCTGTTCATGACCGAGCAGCCGGACCTTGCCATGCTGATCTTTGCCTGCGTCATGGTGTCCGCCATCGTCACCTACCTGATCCAGATCGTCACCAAGCGCTGGTTCCCCTACATCCTCAAGATTCCCTATCACTACCTGTATACCGTCATTCTGGTCATCAGCTTCATCGGCGGCTACGGCATCTCCAACACCATGTTCAACATCTACGTCATGCTGGCACTGTGCCTGCTGTCCCTGTTCATGAGCGTTGCCGGTCTGCCCACCAGCCCGCTGGTGCTGGCGTTCATCCTGTCCAGCAAGCTGGAGCGGTACTTCCGTCAGGGCATCAGCTACGCCCACGGCAGCTATGCCCCCTTCTTTACCCGTCCCATCTCCCTGATCCTGCTGATCATCTCGGTACTTTGCGTGTTCTGGCCCTACATCTCCGATCATCTGAAGGCGAAGAAGGCGGCAAAGAACCCTGCCCCCACTGCCGCAAATGTGGACGTGAACGATGACTGATCCGGTACAGCTGCCTGCCCAGGAGCGGGTCTACGGTTCCTTTGCCTCCATGCTGCGCAAGTACGACCGCTACGCCCGGCAGGACGCTTTCCGGGGCAGCACCCCGGAGGAATTCCGGCAATGGCGGGAAGATACCCGAAGCCTCCTGCATTCCCTGTTGGGAACATGTAAAATGGAACGTGATATACAAGATGCTCGCCGAATGGAGACCGTCTTCACAGAGGAGGGTATCCGCCGGGAGCACTGGAGGATCCAGGTGGAACCGGAGGTCTGGATGACCCTGTTCCTTCTGGCGCCTGTCGGCGCTGGAAAGGACACCCCGGTGATCCTTTGCCCTCCGGGGCACAACGGTGCCGGAAAGTACTCGGTCGCCGGTGTGCGGGACTACCCGCCCATTACCGAAAAGATCGACCACTACCATTACGATTACGGTCTGCAGCTGGCAAAACAGGGCTGCGTGACGGTGTGTCCGGACTGCCGGGGCTTTGGAGAGCGGCGGGAGGACCCGGAGGACACCCGGCGGCTGCCGGAAGGACTGAAGGGCGACTGCTACCGGCTGGCACACATGGGAGAGCCTCTGGGCATCCCGGTACTGGGGATGCTGACCTGGGACCTGGCAAGACTCATCGACTGGCTGGAAGAGGACCGGCGCTTCAACACAGACCGTCTGGGGGCCGTGGGGTTTTCCGGCGGCGGGATGCAGACGTTGTGGCTGACGGCGCTGGACGACCGGGTAAAGTTTGCCGCCATCAGCGGCTATATGTACGGCTACCGGGACGCCCTGCTGACCCTGAACAACAACTGTTCCTGCAACTATGTGCCCCACTTGTGGGAGCATCTGGACATGGGCGATATTGCCAGCCTCATTGCACCCCGCCCGTTGTGGGTGCAGTCCTGCCGGGAGGACCGGCTCAACGGTCCCCGGGGCGTGGTAAACGCTCAGGAGCAGGTGGAAATCGCCGCCGAGGCGTACCGGCTGCTGGGTGTACCGGAAAACCTCCGGCACCAGATCTGCCCCGGCACTCACCAGTGGCACGAAGAAGACCTTGCAGAATATCTGACATTTCTTTTGGAGCATTCCATCAATAGCAAAGAGTAAGGGAGTTTTCCCCATGAACAAAAACGAGCTGCGCAATACCATTCTGTCCCAGATCCAGCTGCCCTGCATCGGCAAAAACTGGATGCAGGTGGAGCCGGTGTCGGGACAGATGCAGACCCGACAGCTGCAGCAGGCGATCGACGACCTCAGCTGGCGGGGAGGCGGAACGCTGGTCCTGCAGCCGGGCGTCTACCGCACCGGTGCGCTGCACCTGAAAAACGGCGTGGAGCTGCACCTTGCATCGGAGGATACTCTGGTGCAGTTTGTGCCCGATGACCCGGCAGAAAACTACCCGCTGGTGTTCTCCCACTGGGAGGCAAGTCCCTGCTACAACTTCAGCGCCCTGCTGTATGCCTGTGATGCACAGGACATTGCCGTTACCGGCAAGGGGGTGCTGGACGGCGGCGCCGATGCAGACCACTGGTGGAACTGGCATCATCAGGTGGAGACCTCCTGGTCTGAAAACAAGCCGGACCTGCAGCTTGCCGACCGCAGAACCCTGCGCAGCATGAATCTGGGCGGGGTGCCGGTGGATCGGCGCATCTTTGGCGAAGGACACTACCTGCGCCCCAACTTCTTTCAGCCCATCCGCTGCCAGCGGGTGCTGCTGCAGGGGGTCACCCTCCGCAACAGCCCCATGTGGCAGCTGAACCCGGTGCTATGCAGCAGCGTGGTGGTGGACGGGGTGACCCTTTCCAGTCACGGTGCCAACAACGACGGCTGCGACCCGGAGAGCTGCAACGGCGTGTGGATCAAAAACTGCCGCTTTGACACCGGCGATGACTGTATCAGCCTGAAGTCCGGGCGGGACCGGGACGGCAGAGAGGCAAATGTGCCCTGCCGGAACATCCTGATCGAAAACAACGACTTTGCAGACGGTCACGGCGGCGTGGCGCTGGGCAGCGAGATGAGCGGCGGCATCTACAATGTGCTTGCCAGCGGCAACCGATTCGCCAGCCCCAACCTGACCTATGCACTGCGGCTCAAGACCAACGCCCGGCGGGGCGGCGCTGTGGAGCGGGTCATGCTCTGCGACAGTGTAATGGACCACGTCCACGGGGCGGCGGTCCACGGTACCATGCTCTACGAGGATGGGCGCAACGGCGACAGCCTGCCGGTGTTCCGGGACATCACCATGGAGAATATCACCGCCCACGGCGGAGATTACGGCGTTTTTCTGGAAGCATTCCCGGAGGTGCCCATTACCGGGCTGGTGATGCGGAACATCACCATTGACGGGGTGCGCCAGTGCCTGCGCAGCATGAACTGGAAGGACGCGGTGGTGGAAAATGTTACCATCAACGGCAAACGGTTCCCCCGTCCCGGCTATGTCCGGATCCTGGGGGTGCCCTACATCGGAGGCACGGTCACTGCCAGCGCCGAGAGCTGCGGTGCACAGGAGCCGCTGACCTTCTGCTGGGAGGCGTCTGAGGATAACAAAAACTGGACCCGGTGCGGCGGGGGAGAGACCATCGCCGTGCCTGACGGGGCGGCATACCTCCGGGTCAGCGCCGCAAACCCTGCCGGAGACCGGGAGAGCAGCCGCAGCTACCGGGTGCTGCCGGCACCGGTGCAGGGAGCCGCTCCCCGGCTGTACTGCCGTGGGATGCTGGACGCCCCGGAGCTGGAGCGGGGCAGCGAGCCAGTGACCCGGCTGGAAGCAGCGCAGATGCTGCTGCCCCTCGCCGATGATCAGCTGCCTGCCCCGGAGCTGACAGATACCGCCGAAGAAGCGGCACGCCGGGCAGCGGCAAACCGGTTCTTCCCGCTGGAAAAGGGCTGCTTTGCCCCCCGGCGCACCATCTCCCGACAGGAGATGGCAACGGTGGCAATGCAGGCGTGCGGGGTGAACTACCGCAACGCATCCAGTACCATGCCGGTGTGCACCGACGTGGACCGGGTGGCAAACAACTACGGGACCAATGCGGCGCGGGCGCTGTATTTTGGATTCATGCAGCTGGAGGCGGATGGACGCTTTGACCCGGAGCGTCCGGTGAGCCGGAAAGAGGCTGTGGAGATCCTGGACCGGGTGGCAGATTTTGCCGGACTGTAAAAAAGGAGATAAAACGCATGTGGCTGGAGTATTTTGAACAGTATCTGGACCGGGTCTTTCCCCGGTTCCTCAGCGAAAAGCTCTGGAATTATAAAGACGACCTTTGCATGGTGGGGGCGGAGGACCTGTACTGCGCCACCGGCAGCGAAAGTTGGCGGGAGCCGGTGCGCCGGAACGCTTCCTTCCTGATGGACGACGCCGGCAGGGTGGCAAACTGGGTGCCCGGAGAACACAACATCGACAAGGTGAGTTTTGGCAAGTCCATGAGGATCCTGCGGGATGTTACCGGGGAGGCACGGTGGGCAGAGGGCGTGGAGCGCGCCTACCGCATTCTGGCGGACTACCCCCGCACCGTCACCGGGAACTTCTGGCACAAGGACATCTATCCGGATCAGGTCTGGCTGGACGGCTTGTACATGGGGATGCCCTTCTACGCCGCCTGCCTGGCAGAAAACGGCGAGAACCACTGGGACGACATTCTGGACCAGTTTACCGCCGCCCACAAACTGCTGTGGGATGAGCAGCTGGGTCTGTACCGTCACGCCAACGACTGCTCCCGGAAGATGGAGTGGGCGGACCCGATCACCGGGCAGAGCCCGGTGGTGTGGCTCCGTGCCGAGGGCTGGTTCCTCATGGCACTGGCGGACACCTACGAGATCGCAAAGGACCGCACTCCCCGTGCCGGGGAGCTGTGCCCTCTGCTGAAAAACGCACTGGACCGTCTGCTGCCCTATCAGGTGGCAGACACCGGCATGTTCCTGCAGGTGGTGGACCGGGCGGACCTGACCGGCAACTACTCCGAGACCTCCGGCAGCGCCATGGTCGCCTACGCCCTGATGAAGGGTGCACGGCTGGGGATGCTGCCGCCGGAATACGGGGAAAAGGGCAGCCGGGTGCTGGACGGCATCCGGGACACCTACCTGAAAAAGGGCGAGCAGGGCTGGGAGCTTCACGGCATCTGCGCCAGCGCAGGTCTGGGACCGGGACCGGACAACCGCACCGACCGCACCGGCACCCCGGAGTATTACCTGAGTGAAAAGCAGATGGTGGACAACCAGCACGGTGCCGCCGCCTGTATGATGGCGGTCAGCGAGCAGCTGCGCCGTGCATAAGAGTATGTATGAGGTGATTATTATGGCAGAACGTTTGACCATCCAGATCAAAGACAACGACAATGTGGTGGTTGCCGTCCACGACCTGCCCGCAGGCACAAAGACCGAGAGCGGCGTGGTCACCCGGAATCCCATCCCCCAGGCACACAAGATCGCACTGGTGGATATCCCCGCCGGCGGCGAGATCATCCGCTACGGCGTGGTGCTGGGCTATGCAAAGAACGACATCCCCGCCGGCAGCTGGATCAACGAGCATATGCTGGACCTGCCGGAAAGCCCGGCACTGACCGATATGCCCTGGGGCACCGACATCAAGACCCCGGACCAGCTGCCTACCCCGCCCCGGACTACTTGGATGGGCTACCGCAACAAGGTAGGTCCTGCCGGCACCCGCAATCTGCTGGGTATCGTCACCACTGTGCAGTGCGCTGCAGGCGTGGTGAAGGTGGCAGTGGAGCGCATCAAAAAGGAGCTGCTGCCCAAGTACCCCAATGTGGACGGCGTGGTTGCCATCACTCATCCCTATGGCTGCGGCGTTGCCATCAACGCTCCGCTGGCATACATCCCCATCCGGACCATCACCAATGTGATCAGTCATCCTAACTTTGGCGGTGAGGTCATGGTGGTGGGTCTGGGCTGCGAGAAGCTCACCTACGACCGGGTGCTGCCTCCGGAGGACATCAACCCGGAGAACTGTCTAACTCTGCAGGACTGGAAGGGTCACGATGCCATGATGCAGGCGATCATGGACATGGCGGAGAAGAAGCTCCAGAAGCTGAACCTGCGCCACCGGGAGGAGCTGCCCCTCAGTGAGCTGCTCATCGGTATGCAGTGCGGCGGCAGCGACGCATTTTCCGGCATCACCGCCAACCCCAGCGCAGGCTATGCAGCGGATATGCTGGTAAAGGGCGGTGCCACCGTAATGTTCAGCGAGGTCACCGAGGTCCGGGACGGGGTGCCCATGCTTGCCGCCCGCTGCGTCAGCGCCGAGGTCCGGGACAAGCTTGCCGCCGAGATGAAGTGGTACGATGATTACCTTGCCGAGGGCGGTGTGGACCGGGATGCCAACCCCACTCCGGGCAACAAGAAGGGCGGTCTGGCAAACATCGTGGAAAAGGCAATGGGCTCCATTGCCAAAAGCGGCACCAGCCCCATCGTGGAGGTGCTGAGCCCGGCGGAAAAGCCCTCCAAGCACGGTCTGATCTTTGCCGCTACCCCTGCCTCCGACATCGTGTGCGGACCTTCTCAGGTGGCTTCCGGCATCGGTCTGCAGGTGTTCATGACCGGTCGTGGCACCCCCTACGGTCTGGATGTGGCACCGGTCATCAAGGTGTGTAGCCGCAACGAGATGAAGGAGCAGTGGTTCGACCTCATCGACATCTCTGCCGGTCATGTTGCCACCGGCGAAGCGACCATTGCCGAAGTGGGTACTGAGATCTTCAACCTGATCCTGGACGTGGCAAGCGGCACCAAGGAGCCTTACAGCGATCAGTACGGCTTCCACAACGATATGTGCATCTTCAACCCTGCCCCCATTACCTGAGGTGCAGCGCAAGATAGAGTACGAATACGGAAATCATTCAAACAACCTTATGGAGGAAACGATTATGAAAATCGGTTTTATTGGTCTGGGCATCATGGGTAAGCCCATGGCAAAGAATCTGCTGAAGGCGGGCTACACCGACCTGCTGGTGAACAACCGCAGCCAGGCTCCGGTGCAGGAGCTGGAGGCCGCCGGTGCAAAGGGCGCCACCCAGCAGGAGATCGGAGAGCAGTGTGATGTGGTCATCACCATGCTGCCCAACTCTCCGCAGGTCAAGGAAGTGATGTTGGGCGCAAACGGCGTGGCTTCCCACATGAAGCCCGGTGCAGTCTTTATCGACTGCTCTTCCATCAACCCGGTTGCTTCCAAGGAGATCTATGCCGAGCTGCAGAAGAAGGGCGTGGAGATGCTGGATGCTCCCGTCTCTGGCGGCGAGCCGAAGGCAATCGACGGAACCCTGAGCTTTATGGTAGGCGGCAAGCAGGAGATCTTTGACACCTACAAGCCGGTGCTGGACGCCATGGGCGCTTCCACCGTCCGCTGCGGCGAGGTAGGCGCAGGCAACACCACCAAGCTGGCAAACCAGATCATCGTGGCATGCAACATTCAAGCTCTTGCCGAGGCTCTGACTCTGGCACAGAAGGCAGGCGTGGATCCCGAGCTGGTGTTCCAGGCGATCAAGGGCGGTCTTGCCGGCTCTACCGTCATGAACGCCAAGGCTCCCATGATGATCGCAGGCAACGACAAGCCCGGCTTCAAGATCGACCTGCACATCAAGGACCTGAACAACGTTCTGGACTGCGCACACGCTGTGGGCGCTCCCGTGCCCATGACTGCCGAGGTGCAGGAGATCATGCAGTGGCTCCACAACCACGAGGGCGGTCAGAAGGACCACAGCGCCATTGCCCAGTACTACGAGTACCTGACCGGCATCCAGATCGGTCGCTGAGGATAAAGGAGCACAGATGATGAACACGGAATTTATGAAGGGCGTTGTGGTGCCCATCCTCACGGTCATTGACGGTAACGAGAAGATCGACGAAGCGGGAATGCGGGATCAGGTGGAGTACGTCATCAAGGGCGGCGTCTCCGGCATCCTTGCCTTTGGCTCCAACGGCGAATTCTACATGGTGGAAGAGGACGAGATGGAGCGGGGACTCAGGATCATGGTGGATCAGGCGGCAGGTCGTGTGCCGGTGTACTTTGGCATCGGCGCCATCAGCACCAAAAAGTGCTGCCGTCTAGCACGGATGGCAGTGGCAAACGGTGCCGCCGCAGTCAGCGTGCTGCAGCCCATGTTCCTGCAGCCCACCTACGCCGAGCTGTATGATCACTTTAAGACCATTGCAGAAAGTGTTCCCGAAACGCCGGTTTTGTTGTATAATAATCCCGGACGGGTGGGCTACACCCTCAGCGCACAGCTGGTGGAAGAACTGGCACACACCGTGCCCAACATCGTGGGCATGAAGGATACCAGCGGCGACATCACCCAGACTTCCGAGTTCATCCGCCGCACCCGGGACGTGGAGTTCAAGGTCTTTGGCGGCAAGGATACCCTGCTGTACGCCAGCCTGTGCCACGGTGCCGTGGGCGGCGTATGCACCGCAGCAAACTTTATGCCGGAGCTCATCACCGATGTGTACAATAAGTACGCCGCCGGTGATCTGGCAGGCAGTCTGGAGGCACAGTTCAAGCTGAACCCGGTGCGCCTGTCCATGGACGCTGCCAGCTTCCCCGTTGCTGCCAAGGATATGGCAAATCTCCGGGGACGCAAGGTAGGTGTGCCCTACCTGCCTACCATGCCCACCCCGGAAGGGGCGGCAAAGCAGGGCTTTGTAAAGACCATGACCGAAGCAGGTCTGCTGTAAACCTATGTAAAAGGAGGCTGCCCCATGAATCAGGCACTGCGTAAGGACGCCCAACAGATCCTTGCATCCAGCCTGCAGGCGGTGCTGCCGGACGAAGCGGTCCAGCGTGCCCTGCGGGACTTTGAACCCCACGGAGGTCGTGTTCTGCTGGTGGCTGCCGGTAAGGCAGCGTGGCAGATGGCGGCGGCTGCGGTGCGGACGCTGGGCAGGGTGGACGGCGGCGTGGTGGTGACCAAATACCACCACGTAAAGGGGGACATTCCCGGGGTGGTCTGCTGCGAAGGCGGACACCCGGTGCCGGACGAAGGCAGCTTTGCCGCTACCCAGAAAGCACTGGAGCTGGTGCAGGACCTGACCGCTGCAGACGATGTGCTGTTCCTGCTGTCCGGCGGCGGCAGCGCCCTGTTTGAAAAACCTTTGGTCCCCGGGGCAGAGCTGCAGGACATCACCGGGCAGCTGTTGGGGTGCGGGGCGGACATCGTGGAGATGAACACCATCCGCAAGCGTCTGTCTGCAGTCAAGGGCGGGCGGTTTGCTCGGCTGTGCGCTCCGGCACAGGTCTACAGCATCGTGCTCAGCGATATTCTAGGAGACCCGCTGGATATGATCGCCAGCGGTCCCGCCTGCCCGGACAGCAGCACCTGTGCCGATGCCCTGGCGATCGCAGAAAAATATCAGCTGAAGCTTTCCCCGGAGGCACAGGCACTGCTGGAGCAGGAGACCCCCAAGACGCTGGACAACGTCACCACCCGCATTACCGGCAGCGTCCGGGAGCTGTGCGCTGCCGCCGCAAAGGAGTGCGGCGCTCTGGGCTATGAGTCGGTCATGCTCACGGACCAGCTCTGCTGCGAGGCACGGGAGGCAGGCAGCTTTCTGGCAAGCATCCTGAAAAGCCATGCAGGGCAGGGCAGAAAACTTGCCTTTCTTGCAGGCGGTGAAACGGTGGTCCACCTGACCGGCAAGGGTCTGGGCGGACGGAATCAGGAGCTGGCGCTTGCCGCCGCCCCCGGCATTGCCGGGCTGGATGCAGCGGTGTTCTCCGTAGGCAGCGACGGCACCGATGGTCCCACCGATGCAGCCGGCGGCTATGTGGACGGAGAGTCCGCCGTAGCCCTTGCCGCAAAGGGGCTGGATGTGTTCGAGATGCTGCAGGAAAACGATGCCTACCATGCACTGAAAGCAGTGGATGGTCTGCTGGTGACCGGACCTACCGGCACCAACGTGAACGATGTGGCAGTGGCACTGCTGCATGGCTGACAGGAAAAAGGAGGAACATCCAATGATCCAATTTGGTCTGCGTCTTCACGATGCAGAGCAGCTGCCCATGGAGCAGCTGCTTCCGCTGGTAAAGGAAAAGGGATTTACCAGCGCACACCTTGCCCTCAGCAAGGCAATGAAGGAGTATCCCTGCGATCCCAGCGCCCTGACCCCGGGCTACGCACTGTATCTGCGCCATCTGTTTGAGAAAAACGGCATTGACGTGGCGGTGCTGGGCAACTATCTGAACCTTGCACATCCGGACCCTGATGCGGTAAAGGATATGCAGGAAAAGTACTACGCTCATATCCGGTTTGCGAGCCTGCTGGGCTGCGGTATGGTGGGCACCGAGACCGGTGCTCCCAATCCGGAGTACAAGTTCTGCCCCGAGTGCCGCAGTGACAAGGCTCTGATCACCTTTATCAAAAATCTGAAGCCGGTGGTACGCTGCGCCGAGCAATACGGAGTGACAGTAGCGATCGAGCCGGTGGCACGGCACATTGTTTACGATGCAAAGCGTGCCCGGCTGGTGCTGGATGAGATCGGCAGCCACAACCTGCAGATTCTTCTGGACCCCGTCAACATGCTGAGCATGGACAATGTGGACCGCCGGGAAGAGGTCTTTGCCGAGACAATCGAGCTGCTGGGCAAGGACGTGGCAATGATCCACTTTAAGGATTTTCTCCGTCAGGACGCCGACGGTCAGCTGAAGGCGTGCGGCGCAGGGCAGGGCGAGATGGGGGATTACTCCACCATCCTGCGTTTCGCAAAGCAGGAAAAGCCCTTCGTCTTTGCTACGCTGGAAAATACCACCCCGGAAAATGCCGTGGCGTGCCGTGAGTTCCTGCAGAAACAGTATGACAACTGCTGAAGAAGGATATGACCGGAAGGGGCTGTTGCACAAGCTCCAACAAAAAGACCAGAGTTATTTAGCCGAAAGGCTTTACAACTCTGGTCTTTTGCTTTAACGTTAACAGTGCAAAATGAAACAGATAAAGCAAGAAAAGCATATCGAAATTGAGGAGAAAAGTCAACAGTTAAAATTTCGAATGCAGACAGAAGTTCAAATCGACAAACATCATGCGCTCTGTCAGGCAAGCGGCCAGCTGGAGGAACTGGACTATACAAAATTGTATTTCGCTTATTCGGGTATCGGAAAATCGCAGATCGAGCCGCGGGTGTTATTGGGGTGCACTCAGTCAAGTAGATAGAAAAAATAATATAAGATTTCATTCGCCGTTTCACCAAAGGAACGGCGAATTTTTTGTGTAATCGAACGATCAAGCAGCCCGATTCATGGCACTGACATGAGCTTGCATCGGTGTCTGGATGAACAGACGGTGCTGGTAACGGCGGTTGTTGTAGTAATCAATGTAATCTTCAATAGCGGAAACCAACTGTTCCCGGCTGGTGAATGTCTGTCCGTAATAGCATTCACGTTTCAAGATTCCCCAGAAGCCCTCCATCGGGCCATTGTCAATACAGCGGCCAACACGGGACATACTTTGCGTCATTCCGGCATCCAACAGCTTCTTGTGGAAAGTTCTGCTGGTGTACTGGAATCCACGGTCACTGTGGAACAGTGGGTGAGCATCTGGATTTTCCAGAACAGCTTTATCAAGCGTATCAAAAACCAGCTTGTTGTCATTCCGGTCACGAATAACATAGCTGACAATTCTCCGGTCACACAAATCGAGGATCGGGCTCAGATAGAGCTTGTGGATAATCGGGCCTTCATACCACTTAAACTCTGTCACATCGGTCAGCCACTTTTCATTTGGCCTTCCTGCCCAGAACTCCCGGTGCAGAAGATTCTGTGCTGTTACCTGTGGGTCGGAAGCGTTTTTGGTGCAGCCTTGCTTCCTGAACTTCACCGTTGACTGGATATGAAGAACTCGGCAGAAATGCAGGACACGCTTGTTGCTGGTACAGATATTGTAGTCTTTTTCCAAATCATCTCGGATTCGGCGATGTCCTGTATCCGGATGCTCCTTGTAAATCTCTTGAATTGCCGTTGAAATCTTCTCGTTTTCAAGTTCATGGCTGCTTTTGGGATGATTCAGCCATTTGTAATAGGATGAACGAGCAATATGTACCAGAGGACAAAGTTCCTGAATGGTATAGCCTTTTTCATTATGCAGTTCTTTTACAGTCTGATAGCGAAGCAACAGTCTGGTCAGGCTCAGCGATTCCCCCTCTCCAGCTCCTGCAATTTTTTTAGTACGTCAATCTCCATCTGAGAGAGATAAAGCTGCCGCTTTAAGGTTGCATTTTCCAATCGTAGCCGTTCTTCTTCCGTCTGCGGTTTGTAATCCTTCTTGTGCCGTCCTTGCCGGTCTTTCAGGGCGTCTTCGCCGTATTTCTTATACTTCTGTACCCATGTGTAGATCTGCTGATAGCCAACTTGATGCTTCTGTGCAATCTCGGTGTAGTTGCATCCATTCTCGATGCACTCTTTCACAAATACGATTCGTTCCTCGTAAGTTGTCTTTCTCCCTTTGGTCATACGGCTGCCTCCTGTATGGCATTTCAGTTCCTTATGACCATTATACAACTTTATCCAGTCTTGTAACGTATGTTTATCTCGGATTCCATATTTTTTGCAAATTTCCCGTAGCGGACCTTCTCCACTCAGATAATCGCCTACTGCTTGATATTTCAATTCTGCCAGATAGCTTTTATTCTTCCTTGACATGAAAATACCCCCAGAGTATTCAGAGTTTTGTTTTTACTCTGTCTACTCTAGGGGTAGCATATCAGGTTTCCGAAGCAGGAAGCCGGGGCGGTTTTTGTGTTGACTGGCAGAATATCCAAACGGTAAAATATACATGCAACAATTTCCGGAGTGGATGTGGAAATTCTGGACGTGGAACGAATTGAGCAAAAATGCTATAATTTTAACAGTGATAAGAAAATAAATGTGCTAATCAACAGGCCGGGGGAGGTGAAAAGATGGACGAGCGGATCTGGACGATCGCTGAAATACTGGACCAAAGTGGCCCTATGACGGCGGATGAACTGGCCGCACAACTGAAACTCAGCGGCAAAACAGTGCGGAGCCTGATTAAGACCTACGCAAAGGAAATGCAGGAAAATGGCTTTTGCATCACAGCCAAACCCGGCAGGGGGTTCGGCATTGAGATCACGGATGCACAGACGTATGTGTCGGGCAGCAAACCACAGCAGGGAGAACAGACCGGCATCCCGCAGGACGCACAGGAGCGGATACAGCGGCTGAGACAGTATCTGCTGGAAAAGGATGGCTATTCCAAGCTGGATGATCTAAGCGAGCAGTTTTTCGTGTCGCGGCGGTCAATCTCCAACGATCTGCGCGAAGTGGAGCGGCAGCTGGCGGAATACGGGCTGAGCATCCGCCGCAAACCGGGCTACGGCATCTGCGTGGTAGGCCGTGAGACGAACCGTAGGATCTGCATTGCGGCACAGCGGGACGAGAGCCGCCCGGTCGGGCAGCAGATACAGGAGCTGGTCAGCCGGGTGCTGGAAAAAGAAAAATTCGCCATGTCCACGATGGCGCTGGATAATCTGGCGGTCCACCTTGAGGTTGCAGTGGAGCGCATCCGCACGGGGCACGCGATAGAAAGCTCGGATGGTATGCAGGCAGACCTTCCGGAGCGGATCCTAGAAGTGGCCAGCCACATCGCCGTACAGATCGAAAACATGACGGGCGTGGCTTTTCCACTGCCGGAGGTCTGCTACATTGCTATGCATCTGAACGGCAAACAGATGTACCGGGCAAACGCAATGACCTCGGATGAAAATTTGGTGATTCCGCAGGAGGTCAACCGCATCGTATCGGATATGATCGAGCATATCTACGAGGCGTTCCGCATCGACTTCCGGGACAATCTGGAACTGCGCATGGGCCTGTGCATGCACATGGTGCCCTTGCTGGCGCGGATCAAGAGTGGGATGCGGATGAAGAACCCGATCCTGCAGGATATCAAGCGGGAGTATCCGCTGGCCTACGAGATGGCCACGCAGGCGTGCAGCGTGTTGCAAGACGTCAGCCCGAACCCCATCAAGGAGGACGAGATCGGTTATATCGCCGTCAGCTTTGCGCTGGCACTGGAACGGCAGAAGGCCAAAGAGTGGGCACCTAAAAACATCCTGATCGTCTGCGCCAGCGGCAAAGGCAGCGCCCAGCTGCTGGCTTACCGCTACCAGCAGAAATTCGGCAAGAATTTGGGCCGGGTACAGACCTGTGACGTGATCGGGCTGCGGAGCGTGAACTTCAGTAAGATCGACTATGTGTTTTCCACGGTGCCTATTCCCATTTATGTCCCGGTGCCCATCCGACAGATCCAGTTCTTCCCCACCGAAAAAGAACTGACCCAGATGAAAAAGCTCTTGATGCAGGGCAAAAAGGGGACTGTGGAAGAATATTTCAGCTCGGAGCTATTTCTGCCACATCTCAACTGCGAAACACGGGAGCAGGTACTGGAACAGATGTGCCGGTTCGTGTGCGGCAAAAAAAAAGCTGCCGGATGATTTTTTACAGCTCGTGAAAAAGCGGGAATCGCTGGCCGCCACTTCGTTTGGTGGGCTGGTGGCAATGCCGCATCCGTGGAAGGCAGTCAGCAAAGATACCTTCGTCTGCCTTGCCATTCTGGACAAGCCCGTGCAGTGGGGCGAAGCAAAGGTACAGGTGGTATTTCTGGTGTCCATCGCGGACGATGCCACCGCAAAACTGCAAAAATTCTATCAGGTTGTTGCGCAGCTTATGGTCGATGAAGCCTGCATCTGCAAATTGATCGCAGAGCGCCGGTTCGAGGTCCTGTTGGAGCTGCTGAGACAAAAAGAACAAGGACTGGAGGAACAAGAAAATGGTTGATGACGAGAAGTACGAAGTTGCATTTGAAATTATCGCCTGCGCTGGTGATGCAAAATCACTGGCACTGATGGCAATCGAGGAGGCCCGCAACGGCAATTTTGAACAGGCCGAAAAAAATCTGGCCGAAGCAAGAGAGCAGATGGCCAAGGCGCACGATGTACAGAACGATATGCTGCAGAGCGAAGCTCAGGGCAAGAGCGTGGAACTGAACATCGTGCTGATCCACGCAGAGGATCACCTGACCATGGCAATCATGTCCATCGATTTTGCAGAAGAGTTCATTGAACTCTATAAGCAGAATCATAAATAAACACGGAACACAAGAAAGGAAGGATCGTTATGAAAATCATGCTGGCTTGTTGCTTGGGAATGTCCACGAGCGTCGTCGTCCAGAAGATGAAGGACGCTGCAAAGGAGCAGGGCAAGGACTATGAGATCTGGGCTGTGGATCAGAACAAGATTGCGGAGAACGTTGGCAACTTTGATGTGCTGCTGCTGGGCCCGCAGGTGCGCCATCTGCAGCGCAAGGTCAAGGCAACTGTGGGTGACAGTGCACCGGTGGCGGTCATTGATGCACTGGCCTATGGCCGCTGCAACGGTGCTGCCATTCTGAAGCAGGCCGAGGATCTGGTGAACAACGGCTGAGTTGTTTGGAAAATCCCTTTTGGAGGAGAAAAAACATGAGTAAATTTAGCGACAAGTTCGTTGATGGCATGAGCCTGGTGGCCGAAAAAGTGGACGAAAACAAGTTCCTTGGTGCAATCAAGGATTCGTTCACCATCTACATGCCGTTCGTTATCGTTGGCTCGTTCATGAACCTGTTCAACACCATCCTGTGCAGCACCACTACCGGCCTTGCCAAGTGGGTTCCCGCACTGGAAGCACTGAAGCCTATCTTTACCGCTGCAAACTTTGCAACGCTGTCTTGCATGACCCTGCCCATCGTGTTCCTGATCGGTCTCAAGCTGGGCAAGAAGAACAATGTGCCGGAGCACATCTCCGCTATTATGGCGCTGGCTTCCTATCTGACCATCTGCCCGCAGATCGTCTCTGTAGTGGTGGACGACAAGACTGGCACCGCCAGTGGCCTGCCCGGTGCAGCATTGGGTTCTCAGGGTCTGTTCGTGGGTATGCTGGTCGCCATTCTGGCAAGCCAGCTGTTCGCCTTCCTGATGACCTTCGATAAGCTCAAGATCAAGATGCCGGCATCTGTTCCCACTGCTATCACTACTTCTTTCAACGCTCTGATCCCCATCGTGCTCACCCTGTTGGGTGTTTCCGTTGGCGGTTACGCATTCCGTCAGATCAGCGGCCAGTACCTGACCGACTGGATCTACACCACCATCCAGCATCCTCTGGAGAATGCATTCCAGAGTCCTGCCGGTCTGTTCATCATCATTCTGGTCTGCCGTGCATTCTGGTTCCTGGGTATCCATGGTGACCTGATCATCAAGCCTGTGCGTGACCCGTTCTTGGCTGCTGCTCTGGCTGCAAACGTTGCCGCTGTTGCTGCTGGTCAGACTCCGTCCTCTCCAATCACCTACGGCTTCTGGGTCGCATTTGTGGTTCTGCCGGTTTCTCTGCCCGTCTGTCTGGCCATCTTCCTGGTGTCTAAGCGTGAAGATTATCGCGCTGTTGCCAAAGTTGCCATTGGCCCCGCACTGTTCGGCATCAGCGAGCCCATGGTCTTTGGCCTGCCTCTGGTTTTGAACACCACCATGCTGATTCCCTCCATCCTCTCTGTTATGCTGTGCTCCGGTACTGCACTGTTTGCAAGCACGATTGGCTTTATGCCCTGCAACACCGTTGACGTTGCCTTTGGTACGCCCGTACTGCTGAGTGCACTGATTGGCCACGGCTGGCAGGGTGTTGTGGTACAGATTATTGGTCTGGCACTGGCAACTCTGGTGTATATCCCCTTCATGATCGTTGCCAATAAGCAGGCAGAAGCAGAGCAGGCCGCTCAGAACTGATAAAAGGAGAACTGCTGTGAAAACCTTTGCAAAAAACTTCTTATGGGGCGGCGCACTGGCGGCAAACCAGTGCGAGGGCGCTTATCTGGAAGATGGAAAGGGCTTAGAGATCTGCGACCTGTTGGAGACCGGCAAAGATCGTTTCATCAAGCTGGATCCGGCGCTGGAACTGCATGAGGGTCACGTCTATCCCTCTCATGAAGCGATCGACTTCTATCATCACTACAAAGAAGATATTGCCATGTTTGGCGAGATGGGCATGAAATGCCTGCGCACCTCCATTGCATGGAGTCGCATTTTCCCGAACGGCGACGATGCTGAGCCCAACGAGAAGGGTCTGACCTACTACGAGGATATGTTCCGGGAATTGCACCGCTGGGGCATTGAACCGGTGATCACAATCTCTCACTTTGAGACTCCGCTGGCGCTGGTCAAAAAGTACGGTGGCTGGGACAACCGCAAGCTGGTCGGCTTCTTTGAGCGCTACTGCAAGGTGCTGTTTGAGCGCTACAAGGATCAGGTCAAGTACTGGATGACTTTCAACGAGATCAACAACACCCTCAAGCTGCCTTATCTGGCAGCCGGCATGGTGGTGGCAGATGATGCCAGTGCACCGCAGCGGCAGTATCAGGCTGCACACAATATGTTTGTGGCCAATGCACTGGCTGTCAAAGCCTGCCATGAGATGATACCGGGTGCAAAGATCGGCTGCATGCTGTCTTTGAGCACAGCATATCCCAACACCTGCCGCCCGGAGGATGTGATGGAAACCTATCAGCTTCGTCAGCGTTCGCTGTTCTTCTCGGATGTGATGCTGCGCGGCCGTTACCCCTCTTACATCGATCGCAAGTGGGAAGAGCTGGGCGTACAGGTGCAGATGGAGCCGGGTGATCTTGAGCTGATTGCACAGAACACCAACGACTATCTGGCTTTCAGTTACTACATGACCTCTACCCACATTGCCGGCATGAAGATCCGCTCCAATACGGGCGGTCACGTAGGTGCGGACAATCCCTATCTGGAAAAATCCAAGTGGGGCTGGCCAATCGACCCGGTGGGTCTGCGATTCGTCTGCAACGAACTGTATGACCGCTACCAGAAGCCCATGTTCATTGCTGAAAACGGCCTTGGTACGGCAGACACCATTGACTCGGATGGCCGCATCCGGGATACTGCCCGCATGGAGTACCTCAAAAAGCACATCGAAGCTTTGCAGCAGGCTGTGGCTGACGGCTGTGATATCTTCGGCTACACTTGGTGGGGGCCCATCGATATCGTGAGTGCCGGCACTGGCGAGATGGAAAAACGGTATGGCTTTATCTATGTGGATAAGGATAATCAGGGCAACGGAACCCTGCAGCGTCGGAAGAAAGATTCCTTCGAGTATTACAAAAAGGTGATCGCTTCCAACGGACAGGATCTGGAACTTCCCGCCGAGGACTAATCAAATAAAAAAGATCGGTGCAGTATTTTTCAAAACAACAAGAAAAATACTGCACTTGATTTTTTTGTGTGAGAGTGCAGCACGTACAACAGCTGCCGCAAAGGAATATCAATATGATAAGCTTGATTCTGGCAAAAAAGATCCTTTCACTGTTTTTGGTCATGGCTCTGGGCATTGTGCTGGTGCGCTGCGGCATCGTCCGCAGTCAGGACAGCAAGGTGCTCTCCATGATCTCACTATATCTGGTCATGCCATGTGTGATCATCTCGTCGTTTCAGGTGGAGTATCAGCCCGAGATTCTGAACGGTCTGCTGCTGGCACTGGCTACGTCAGCGCTGCTGCATCTGGTTCTGATCGTGGTGGTTGGCTTTCTGGGCAAGGTGCTGAAACTGGATGGTGTAGAGGAGACCTCGCTGATCTATTCCAACGCAGGGAACCTTATTATTCCCATTGTGACGGCCATTCTGGGCAAGGAATGGGTCATTTACACCAGCGCATTTCTTTCGGTGCAGCTTTTTCTGCTGTGGAGCCATGCTAAAATGAAGCTCTGCGGAGAAAAAGGAATCGACCTGAAAAAGATTCTGACCAATATCAACATGATCGCCATTTTTGCTGGGGTGCTGCTGTTCCTGCTGCGGATCCAGTTGCCTGCACCTGTGCAGGATGCGGTGGATTCAATCAGCAGTATGGTTGGTCCAATGGGAATGCTGATACTCGGTATGCTGATCGCAGAAATGGACCTGAAAAAACTGCTAAGCTATCACAGACTATGGTGGATCACGCTGCTGCGTCTGGTGGGCATCCCGCTGATAGGAATCGTACTGTTGAAATACAGCAGCCTTGCAGCACTAGTGCCGGAGGGCAGAACAATACTGCTGGTTACACTGCTTGCCATCTGCACGCCGTCCGCGTCCACACTGACCCAGATGGCGCAGGTGTACGGCAAAGATGCAGACTACGCCAGCGCGATCAATGTGGTAACGACCCTGCTGTGTATCGTCACGATGCCGCTGATGGTGGCATTGTACCAGATGTAAGTACGTGCGAACGCCCTGCAATTTTGGCACCCGCTCAGGTTGCGATTAAGTCTCCCCGCAAGTAATTGCGTGAGCACTTGAGAGAGCACACATAAAACTTCATAAGTAAAATAAACCCGCCCCAGTTTCCGTAACAGGAAGTTGGGGCGGTTTTTGTTGCATCCAAAAATAAAAAGGAGACTTTTGAATCAGCTTGAAGTATTTGGCAAATGAGCTGTATGTGCTGTTGTGCTCGGTATACTGTTATTCGATAAGCTAGAAATAACCCCGCAGCCTAGCTCCCGCGTAATCTCCCCAAAAGCAATAAACCCAAACAAAGCACCGGGCTGCCATCCAGAAAATCTTCTGCACGGCAGCCCGGTGGCTTCGGGGCTTTTAATGCCCCTCTAAGGGGTTAATGTGGTATGATGTGAATTTCGGAAAAGGGGGAGAAAACGCGGTGAAAGAATGGAAACTCAGGGAGAAATCGTGGGAAAAATCTCAGAGCAGACTGCCCAGAACCGACAGCAGCAGACTGCCGACGACCATGATGATTGCACCGCCCAGACGAGAGGAGATTTGTGCAAAGGGCATCAGCTCCATGCGGTCAGCAGCGGACAGAACGGCCACGTCGCCGGTGCCGCCCATGTTGGACATACACAGACCTGCGGTAACGCCAGCCTCGACGGGGTAGAAGCCAACCAAACGGCCAACCAGAGCGGCACCAAGGAAAGCGCCGATGCAGGACAGGAAGCAGAGAACCAGATAGGTAAGGCTGAAGCTGCTGATGACAGTGCCAAGTTCCAGATAGCACAGGCCGATACCAACCAGCAGGGCGGGGGTCAGGTTCTTCATGATGAACTGGAACCACTGGTAGCAGTCCACTTCAATGTCTTCGGGGATGATGTTGAAAATCTTGCAGACGGCCACGGAGATAATCATCCATGCGTAAGCGTGGATGCTGATGGAAGGAACCAAGGTATCCCAAATCTTTGCGACGATGTAGCCCCATGCAAAGAAGGAGCAGGAGATGAACATACCAATGCCCATGTTGCGCACATCGATGTGGTCACGTTTGGCCTGCATTTCTTCGCTGACACCCAGCTCATCTGCGGCGTCGGCAGAACGCATCAGCTTGCCCTGACCGTTGAGTTCCTTGCTGTGGATGACCTTGACAAGGATGCCGCCCAGAACGATGGAGATTGCGTTGCCAATCGCAACAGCGGGGGTCATGATGGAGATGGCCTCTGCGGCGGTCATTGTGCCGGAGGACTCAAAAATCTTGGAAAGAGGAACAGCGCCAGCGCCCATGCCGCCGCCCATGATGGGCAGAGCAATCAGAAGGACGGACTTGATGGCACCAAAGCCCATAACGGTGCCGACGATAGCGGTGAGGCCGAAGGACACGATGATAGCGCCAAAGATGGCGGGGAAATAACGGGCAGCTGCCTTGACCAGAAGTTTGCGGTTCATGCCAAGGATGGAGCCGGTGATAAGGGCTGCGATGTAGAAGTCGAGGAATGCGCCGGTGGGTTTGAAAAAGGTGTTGATGGAAGCGACCAAGTCAAAACCCTCGACGAAATTGTAGATTTTGGTGCCGTCCGCCGTAGTACCGACGACGGTAGGCAGAAGATGGAAATAGTTGAGCAGTGCGGAACCAAAGATGACCACGATAGCGCCGCCGCCCAAGTAAGAACGGATAATCGGAGCGTGCTCGCCGATTTCGTAAAGAATGGTGCCGAGCACAATCATAAAGGCAAAACAGCCAGCCATGCCGCCGGGAAGCGTTCCGGTATAGGTGGCAATAATCACAATGACGGCGAAGATGGCAAAAATATACCACGGCAGATTAAATAGCTTGTAGACATTTTTCTTTTCGCTGGTCATAATAAAAAGCCTCCTTTTCTAGTTCTGTCAACAGCGGGCCACGCCGCTCTCGCGGGCAGCTTCTGCCACAGCGTTCGCCACAGCCTCAGCCACGCGGGGGTCGAAGGCACCGGGGATGATGTTCTCTTCGCTGCGGTCATCGTCGGTGA
>ENA-UOJK01000097-UOJK01000097.1-human-gut-metagenome-genome-assembly--contig:-C116-NODE-97-length-96340-cov-15.453331_pt1 | contig 96340 bp, 92 predicted proteins | sample MGYA00242348_ERZ723895 | MGnify/ENA metagenome assembly ERZ723895
ACCTGCTTCACAGTGACGATGATTTTCATTTTACCTTTTACCTCCTCAATTACTTGCCCAGCACGGCGCGGGAAATGACCACCTTGTGGATCTCGCTGGTGCCTTCGTAAATTTCCGTGATCTTTGCATCGCGGTACATCCGCTCCAGAGGATAGTCGTGCATATAGCCGTAGCCGCCGTGGATCTGCAGTGCCAGATTCGTGACGAACCGCGCGTTTTCAGAGGCGTTGAGCTTGCACATAGCCGCCTCCTTGCCGAAGGGCTTGCCGCTGTCATCCAGATACGCGGCGTAGTAGGTCAGCCACTTGGCCGCCTCAGTCTTGGTAGCCATATCCGCCACATACCACTGCAGGCCCTGCAGCGTGGCGATGGGCTTGCCGAACTGGACACGTTCGTGCATATATTTCACCGTCAGCTCCAGCGCACCCTCGGCAAGGCCGATGCTCTGGGCGCCCACGCCGATGCGGGCGCCGTCCAGCGCCTGCATGGCGATCTTGAAGCCCTTGCCCTCCTGCCCCAGCAGGTTCTCCGCCGGTACGCGGCAATCCTCGAAGATCAGTTCCGCGGTCTCGCTGCCCCGCAGGCCCATCTTGTTCTCCACCTTGCCCACCGTGAAGCCGGGCGTACCGGCCTCCACAATGATGGCGGACATCCCCTTCAGCCCCGCAGCGGGGTTCGTCAGGGCGAACACCACCAGCACACCGGCGCGGCTGCCGCCGGAGATGAAGCATTTGGTGCCGTTGAGCACATACTCGTTGGTCTCCGTATCCAGAATGGCCGTGGTCTGGGCCCGGGCCGCGTCGCTGCCGGCGCCGGGCTCCGTCAGGGCAAAGGCGCCCAGCTCGCCGCCCTTGGTCAGGCGGGGCAGGTACTTCTGCTTCTGGGCCTCGGTGCCGTACTTGGCGATGGCCTGGGGTGCGATGAGGTGGATGGACAGGGTGGCTGCGGAGGCCATGCACTTCTTGGCGAACTCGGACACCGCGATGACCTCCTCGGTCATGCCGCCGCCCACACCGCCGTACTCCTTGGGCACACCGATGCCGGTGAAGCCGTAACGTGCCATCTGCTTGAAGTTCTCCACGGGGAAAACGTGGGTCTCATCCAGCTCCGCCGCGGTGGGCTCCAGTGTATTTTCTGCAAACTGCTGTGCCGCCTTCTTCAGCAAAGCCTGCTCTTTTGTCAGTTCAAAATTCATGTCTTGCTCCTTTCTCTTCCGATCCTCTATTTCCATTCAAAAACGCCGCGGTTCAGCACGGGTTTTCCTGTTTTCAAATTCATCAGGCGGAAGTATGCCTGCTTCTCACCTGCATGCCACAGCTCCAGCCGCACCGGCGTATCCGGATACAGCACGCTGCTCATCTGGGCGGCCATGCGCGTCATGCGCTCCGGCTCCCCGGGGATCAGGGCCGCTATCGCCATCCGGCAGGCAAAGCCGAAGGAACAAAGGCCCTGCATAAAGGAGGACTCAAAGCCCATCTTCTGCGCATATTCCGGATCTACATGCACCAGGTTGGTGTCCCCCGTCAGTCGGTACAGCAGATTCTGCACGGGGCTGATATAGTCGTCTGCTTCCACATCCGGCTCCCGCTCCGGAATGGCCACGGGGCTCTTGGGCATGGGCTTCCCGCCAAAGCCGCCGGCCTCGTGGAAAAATGTGGTGGAATAATTGGTGCAGACCGCGTTGCCGGCCTCGTCCCGCACATCCACCCGCGTCTTGATCACCGCGCCCTTGCCTTCGCCCCGATCGTACACGTCGGTGATCACATCCTGATACTGAAACGTTCCCTTGATCGGATCGATGGGGCGGTGCATGATGATCTCATGATCCATGTTCAAAAAAGAAATGGTGGGCTTGATCAGTTCGTTGGCGATCATGGAGGCGGGCAGCGGCATCCATTGATACGGCTTTACATTCACCGTGCCCCAGTAGGGGATCGTCCCGTAGGTGGGCAGCGCTTTCAGAACCTTTTCATAGGTGTATTGCAGATCCTCCGCCTTGGCACCCACCGCCAGCGCGTACAGTGCGATGTCCCGCCAGTTGTACTCCATATAGCGGGGTTCCGTCCGCAGTCCTATCAGCTGTGTCAGATCGACCTTTTCCATGGTCAAGCTCCCTTCTCGTATTGTTTTACCTCAGAAACGGGCGCACCAACACGGAGTTGGTGCGCCCGTCTGTCGCAGGCGCAACGCTGCCTGGCTCTTTATTCCTTTTCGGCAGCCAGCTTCTTGTAGTAGGCCAGCCGCTCCATGGCGTCCTTCTCGGTCTTTTCCAGAAGGCCCTCCGCCTCATCGGGGAACGCCTTCAGCAGGGAGGCGTAGCGGACCTCGTTCATCAGGAACTCGCGGAAGGACATGGTGGGCTCCTTGGAATCCAGCGTGAAGGGATTCACGCCGGTACCCACCAGCTGGGGATTGTAGCGATACAGCGCCCAGTAGCCGCAGTCCACGGCGTGCTTGGCTTCCATCTGGCTCAGGCCCATGCCGGTCTTGATGCCGTGGTTGATGCAGGGGCAGTAGGCGATGACGATGGAGGGGCCGGGATAAGCCTCGGCCTCGGCCAGCGCCTTCAGCGTCTGCGCCTTGTCGGCGCCGATGCACACCTGCGCCACGTAGATGTAGCCGTAGGTCATGAAGATGCGGCCCAGATCCTTCTTCTTGGTACGCTTGCCGCTGGCGGCAAACTTGGCGATCGCCGCGGTGGGGGTCGCCTTGGAAGCCTGTCCGCCGGTATTGGAATACACCTCGGTATCCAGCACCAGAACGTTGATGTTCTCGCCGGCCGCCAGAGCGTGGTCCAGTCCGCCGTAGCCGATGTCGTAAGACCAGCCGTCGCCGCCGATGAGCCACTGGGAACGCTTGGGCAGATAGTCCTTGTTCTCGTACAACTCGGTCAGCAGTTCACTGCTCTCCTTCACGGGCTCCAGAGCGGCGATCACGCGGTCCGCGCGCTCGCGGGTACCCTCGGACACCATCTGGTTGTCCAGCCAGTCCGTCAGCGCCGCATCCAGCTCGCTGCTGGCGTGGAGCTCCAGGATCTTCTTGGCCAGAGAGGCCATCTCCTTCTGCACCTGACGGGTACCCAGGAACATGCCCAGACCGAATTCGCCGGTATCTTCAAACAGGGAGCTGTTCCACGCGGGGCCGCGGCCCTTTTCATTCTTGCAGTAAGGCGCGGAGGGCACGCTGCCGGAGAACACATGGGCGCAGCCGGCGGAGTTGGCGATCATCATGCGGTCGCCGAACAGCTGGGTGACCAGCTTGATGTAGGGCGTCTCGCCGCAGCCGGCGCAGGCGCCGGAGAACTCGAACAGGGGCTTTTCGAACTGGCTGCCCTTGACGGTGAGCTTGTTGAAGGGGTTCTTCTTCTCGGGCAGAGCGGCCACGTAGTCCCAGCGAGCGGCCTCGTCCTGCTCCTGCTCCAGCAGGCGCATATCCAGAGCCTTCTCCTTGGCGGGACACACGTTGACGCAGTTGCCGCAGCCGGTGCAGTCGTTGGGGGAAATGGCGATGCGGAACTGATACTCCTTGGCGCCGTTGGCAGGCTTGGTCACATAGCCCTCGGGAGCCGCCGCAGTCTCTTCCGGTGTGGTCAGGATGGGACGGATGCAGCCGTGGGGGCACACAAAGGAGCACTGGTTGCACTGGATGCACTTCTCGGCGTCCCAGTGGGGCACGCGGATGGCAACGCCGCGCTTTTCGTAAGCGGAGGTGCCGGTAGGATACGCGCCGTCCTGCACGGGCAGCAGGCCGCTGACGGGGATGTTGTCGCCCTCCATGCGGTTCACGGGCTCCAGGAAGTTCCTGATGTAGTCGGGCACCTCTCTGGTCTCGGCCGCAGGCGCGTCCACAGCGTCCGCCCAAGACGCGGGCACAGCCACCTCATGAAGGCCGGTGATGCCCTGATCCACGGCGGCACAGTTCATGGCCACCACATCGTCGCCCTTCTTGCCGTAGGTCACGGCGATGGAATCCTTCAGATACTTGACGGCATCCTGAATGGGGATGATGTCCGCCAGCTTGAAGAACGCGGACTGCATGATCATATTGGTGCGGTTGCCCAGACCCAGATTGCGGGCGATGTCCACAGCGTCGATGGTGTAGAACCGGATGTGGTGCTGCGCCAGATAGCGCTTCATCTCGGCGGGCAGGTTGTGCTCCAGCGCCGCATCGTCCCACATGGTGTTCAGCAGGAATGTGCCGCCGTCCTTCAGACCGGCCAGAACGTCATACTTGCTGACATAGGACTGCTGGGAGCAGGAGATGAAGTCCGCCTTGTCGATCAGATAGGTGGAGCGAATGGGGGTGTCGCCAAAGCGCAGATGGGATACGGTGACGCCGCCGGACTTCTTGGAGTCGTAGGCGAAATAAGCCTGCGCATACTTGTCGGTGTTGTCGCCGATGATCTTCACGGCGCTCTTGTTGGCGCCCACGGTGCCGTCGGAGCCCAGACCCCAGAACTTGCAGGCGGTGGTGCCGGCATGGTCGATGGCGATCTCATCCACGGCAGGCAGATTGCTGTCGTACATGTCGTCGATGATGCCCACGGTGAAATGATCCTTGGGACACGCGGCCTTCATGTTCTCAAACACCTGATAGATGTGGTACGGACGAATGTCCTTGCCGCCCACGCCGATACGGCCGCCCACCACCACGGGCTGATGCTCTCTGCCGTAGAACGCGGTCTTGACATCCATGTACAGGGGCTCAGCCTGCGCATTGATCTCCTTGACGCGGTCCAGCGCGGTAATGACCTTCACGGTCTTGGGAATGTATTTGAAGAAGTGCTCCAGAGAGAACGGGCGGTACAGATGCACGGTCAGCAGGCCGACCTTCTCGCCCTTGGCGTTCAGCGCGTCCACCACTTCCTCGATGGTCTGGGTCATGGAGCCGATGGCCACGATCATGCGCTCCGCATCCGGCGCGCCGTAGTAGTTGAACAGGTGGTAATCCCGTCCGGTGAGCTTGTTGATCTCACCCATGTAGGATTCTACCACATCGGGCAGTTCTTTCCAATACTTATTGATGACCTCGCGCTGCTGGAAGTGGATATCGGCGTTCTGCACGGTGCCGCGGACGCTGGGATGATCGGGATTCATGGCGCTGCGGCGGAAGGCGTTGATGGCGTCCTTGTCTACCAGCTGTGCCAGCTCGTCATACTCCAGCACCTCGATCTTCTGGATCTCGTGGCTGGTGCGGAAGCCGTCAAAGAAGTGCAGGAACGGCACGCGGCCCTTGATGGCGCTCAGGTGTGCCACGGCTGCCATGTCCATGGCCTGCTGCACGCTGGCAGAGGACAGCATGGCAAAGCCGGTGGTACGGATGGTCATCACATCGCTGTGGTCGCAGAAGATGCCCAGACCGTTGGAGGCCACCAGTCGGGAGGCCACATGGAACACGCCGGGCAGCAGCTCGCCTGCGATCTTGAACATATTGGGGATCATCAGCATCAGGCCCTGAGAGGAGGTGTAGGTGCTGGTGAGGGCACCCGCCTGCAGGGAGCCGTGAACGGCGCCGGAAGCGCCGCCCTCGGACTGCATCTCTACCACCTGCACGGTCTCGCCGAAGATATTCTTCTTGCCGGTGGCGGCCCACTCATCAATGTGCTGGGCCATGTCGGAGGAAGGGGTAATGGGGTAGATGGCGGCCACGTCGGTAAAGGCATAGGAAGCGTATGCCGCCGCGGTGTTGCCGTCCATGGATTTCATTCTGCGTTTCGTCATTTCTGCTGCTCCTTTCGATTACTTGCTCTGCTGAGCCAGTTTCTTCTCGATCAGCTTGCCCAGCTTCATCACGCCCTCGCGGATCTTCTCCGGAGAATTGTTGCCGAAGCTCATGCGCATGCAGTTGCGGCCCGCGCCGCTGCCGCCCACGAAGAAGCCCGCGCCGGCCACGAATGCCACGCCCACTTCCGGATCGGTGCTGGACTCCTTCAGCAGCTCCGCGGTGTCGATGTCGCCGGGCAGCTCCACCCAGGTGAACAGGCCGCCGTCGGGGAAGCTGTGCTTGGTGCCCTCGGGGAAATACTTGTCGATGCACTCCAGCATGGCGTCCCGACGCTGGCGGTACAGGTCGCACAGCATCTTGTGGTGTGCGGGATAGTAGCCGCGCTTGAAGAACTCGGCGCACAGCACCTGGGGCAGCATGGAGGTATGGGAGTTGGTGGCGGACTTGGCCTCCGTCAGATAGTGGATGGTCTCCGGCTCCGCCATCACATAGCCCAGGCGCACGCCGGGGGAGAAGATCTTGGAGAAGCTGTTGGCCACCACCACGTTGCCCACGGTGTCGAAGCACTTGATGGGAGGCAGGTCCTCTCCGCTGTATCGAATATCACGGTAGGGGTCGTCCTCCAGCACCAGCACATTGTACTTGGCGGACAGCTCCGCCACCTTCTTCCGGCGTTCCAGGCTCAGAGTCCGGCCGCTGGGATTCTGGAAGGTGGGGATCACGTAAATCATTTTGGGATGGTACTTCTGGATCTTTGCCTCCAGATCGTCCATCTTCATGCCGTCCTCGTCCATGTCCACGCCAATGCACTTGGCCTCGAACATCTCAAAAATCTCCACGGAGTGTACGAAGGTGGGGGATTCTACCAGAATCACGTCGCCCGGGTCAATATAGACCTGGCAGGTCAGGTTGATGCCCTCCAGGCCGCCGGCCACCACCATCACATTGTCAGTGGTACACTTCACACCCTTGGGGAGCAGCAGCTCGTTGACAATGACCTCTTTCATGTCCTTGGTGCCGCTGAGAGGGCCGTACTGCAGAGCCTCCACGCCGCGCTTGTCCTTTCGGATGACCTCATCCGTCAGCTGGCGCAGGATGTCGATGGGCAGGGCCTCCTTGGCCGGTGCGCCGCCGCCGAAAGAAATAATATCGGGGTTTGTCATCGCACCAAATAAGTTGCTGACCACGTTGGCCGTGTAGGCCATGGCGCCCATGCGTTTTGCGTATTGTATCATAAAATGCTCCTCCTTTTCCTTACCGCGGTATTTTCTGCCGCGCCGACACATGGCGGTCATGCCGGCATGGTCGGTTGTCTGCATTGTAGCACTATGCGGCGCATCTGTCTCCGCAAGTAATTCACACCCCACTTGAATTTTCTTCAACGCAAAGCTGTGCAGAGTGTGCTATGATACCTGCATACAAGCGAAGCGCTTTGTGCGTTCTGTCTACCGCCTGAAAAGACGGCGTCGGCAGAAGGCCGATCTGACAAAACAGGACAAGGAGGAACCCCCCATATGAAAAAACGCATTGTCTGTTTCGGCGATTCCAATACCTGGGGCTATATTCCCATTACCGGTGAGCGGTATGACGAGAGCATCCGCTGGCCGGCCCGCCTGCAGGAAAAGCTGGGCTATCAGGACTACACCGTGGTCGAGGAAGGTCTCACCGGACGCACCACCGTCTTTGACGATCCCTTTGATCCGGAGCTGAACGGTCTGAAGACCATGCCCGCAGTCCTCCGCAGCGCGGCTCCTATTGATGTATTGGTCTTTATGCTGGGCACCAACGATTTTCAGTCCAATATTCCCGCCGGCAATCCCATCTCCACCGCCCGCGCCGTGCAGTATATGCTGGAAACGGCACGAAAGCTGGGGGTCGACCGTCCCGGCGAGAAGATGAAGATCCTGCTGATCTCTCCGGTAGAGATCACGGAGGATCGCCTGACCTTCAAGGAAAACGATGTGACGGATCAGACCAGCATCGACAACAGCCGCCAGCTGGGCAAGTGTCTGCGCACCGTGGCCGAGCAGCTGGATGTCGAGTTCATCGACGCGGCTCAGTTCATCAAGCCCGGCAAGGTGGACGGCGTCCATCTGGACGAGGAGGGCCACGCCAAAATGAGCGAGCTGGTCTATGAAATGGTACACACCATGCTTTCCTGAAGTTCCCCCTGTTGTAATTGGGCTGTCAGCCCTGTGTTACAAAATCAAATAGAAGAGGAGATCAAGAGAAAATGGAAGAAAAAAATGTCAAACGCTCTAAATTCAGCTCCAACCTCGGCATGATGCTGGCCTGTATCGGCGGCGCTGTCGGCCTGGGCAATGTTTGGGGCTTCCCCTCCAAGCTGGGCCGCGGCGGCGGCTTCTACTTCCTGATCATCTACGTCGTGGTGGCGCTGCTGCTGGGCATTCCCATGACCCTGTCCGAGTACGCGATTGGCCGCAAGATGCGCAAGGGCCCCATCGCAGCCTGGACAGAGCTGAACCGGAAATGGAAGTTCGTCGGTATCCTGAACGCCATCGTCTGCGTAGGCGTTATGGGCTTCTACTGCCTGCTGTTCGGCTGGATCATCAAGTACATGGTGGAATTCGGCATCGCGATCTTTAATCCCGCCAGCACCTTCTGGACCATGGACAGCGCCGAATACTTCTCCATGTTCATCTCCAACCCTGTGGAGCCCCTGGTCTGGACCTTCGTGGGCCTGCTTCTCGCCTATCTCTGCGTCCGCAAGAACATGGCCGGCGGTATTGAGAAGGCCTGCAAGTGGATGATCCCCGCGCTGGTCGTTCTGCTGATCGTTGTGGCCATCCGCGCCTGCACCCTGCCCGGCGCCGAGGCGGGCATCGAGTTCCTGTTCAAGCCCAGCACCGAGAATGTTATGACCTCCGGCGGCTGGCTCACCGTGTTCGGCATCGCCCTGGCCCAGATGTTCTTCTCCCTGAACGTCGGCTTCGGTACCAACCTGATGTATGGCTCCTATGCCCCTGACGACAGTGACCTGGCCAAGAATGCCCTGCTGGTTCCTCTGGGTGACATGGTCGTCGCTCTGCTGGCCGCTCTGGCCACCATTCCCGCCGCTTTCGCATTTGGCTATTCCCCCTCTACCGGCGCAGGTATGCTGTTCATCACCATGAAAGCCGTCTTTGAGAGCATGCCCGGCGGCGCCATTTTCGGCTTCATGTTCTTCGTTGCCGTGTTCTTTGCCGCTATCAGCTCCGTGATCGGTATGACCGCTGCCAACGCCGCCATCCCCTGCGAGCACTGGGGCTGGAGCAACAAGAAGGGCACCCTGCTGGCGCTGGCCGCCAACTTGATCATCGCCATCCCCGTTTCTCTGGGTTACAGCTCCCTCAGCGGCGTGCGCATGCTGAGCTGGATGGGCAAGGATACCGACATTCTGGACTCCATCGACTACCTGTGCGAGAACTGCTTCGCCACTGTGGCAGCCCTGGCTCTGTGCATCTTCGTTGGCTGGATCTGGAAGCCCGCTGCCGTTATCGAGGAGGTAGAAAAGGGCGGCAAGTTCAAGTTCACCTGGAAGAGTATCTTCACCTTCCTCATCCGCTACATCTGCCCCATCATCACGCTCATCGTGGTGCTCAGCTCTATCGGTATTATCTCCCTGTGATTTTTCCGCCTCATCCCCCTTTTTTCTCTGCATTTTCCCGGCGCGAAAAAAGCGGACGCTGTTCAGCAGCGTCCGCTTTTTTCTATGATTCTTCAGTTTTCTGCTGCACTCAACGGAAGTAGGGCAGCTCTTCGGGATATCGCTGCGCCACATAATCCTGCACCGTCCGCACGAAGATCTTCGTCACAGGTGTCACGTACTCGCTGCGCTGTGTAGCGATACCGATGGTGCGGAACGGCGCGCCCTCGATAGGAAACACTCGGATGTTTCCGCCCAGATAGTCCAGCACCAGCTCCGGCATAATGCTGATGCCCTGTCCGCTTTCCACCATGGCGATAATCAGCGCGTCATCTGCCAGCTGGTGCGGGTTTTCCATCTCGATATTGTTGGCGGACAGGAAGGCCCGCGCGTCAAAATCGGATTCCGCGTGCGGCAGGATCAGCGTGTTCTTCCGCAGATCCTCCAGCGTAATATAATCTCCGTTTTCCGCTTCAAAGGACTTCGGCGTAATGCACATCAGTCTGTCATGCAGCAGCGGGTACGCCGGAATGCTGCCAGTGATAGGCACCGATACAAATGCCGCGTCCAGCTCCCCATTTGCCACAGCCGCCTCCAGTCCGGTATAGCTGCCCTGGTGAATATACATCTTGATCTGGGGATACTCCTTCTGCATCCGCAGCATAATGTCAGGCATCCAATTGCAGCCCACGCTGCTGAATACGCCCACATTCAGGATACCGGTACGTATATCACAGATCCGCACGATCTCCTGCTGCAGCCGCTCCTCCGCCTTCAGCGCATAGCGGACATGGGGGATCAGCTCCTGACCGTATTGGGTCAGCCGCAGGCCATCGCGGTTGCGGACCACCAACTGCATTCCCAGCCGTTCCTCCAGCTTTCGCAGAGAATGGCTCACCGCAGATGGTGTCAGGTGTACGATCTCCGCCGTTTTTGTCAGGCTGTTGGTGCTGGCCACTAAATCAAAAATACGATAACTGATGTCTATCACAAGCATCCTCCTTTCTTACCATTCTGTCGTGCTGTTTCCCCCGTGACGGTGGTCACTTTGACAGTGCGGCGCGTTTTTTTCAATACATTATTGTGCAAGATTCAACACGGGTTGAATCTCTTTCATTTTGTTATTGTAGCCTTTTTGCGAGAGCTTGGCAAGTGCGGCGGCACATAAATCTGCACAATTTACGTTTTTTCTCTGTACGGATACCCCCGGCGCCGCAGACGCGTATCATGCAGTGTGTGCATGATAGCGTCCGGCACGGGGAACGGGCCGCGACCGGCAGCAGGCATACAAGGGGTGACAAACCCTGCACACTGTGCTATACTACCCACATCACCACCAAGGAGGACGTATCATGCGTATCAACTGGTTCAAGGACGAAAATCACCTGGTCTATATCAACGGCGCGACGCAGCTGGCGGAGCTGGAGCGGACGCTGCACTTCCCCGGTCTGGAGGAAGCCGCCAATGAGCTGCGGCAGCATCCCACGGCGGAGGGCTTTACCATCAAGGGGCCCAAGCGCACCAGCGGACGGCTGTTCGTGCCCGATCTGACCTTCGGCGAGCACATCGAGATGGGCGAAAACATCTTCTTCTATATGGGTGAGATGCAGGAGTGCTACGTCATCTACTGGCCGGACGCGCCGGTGGCAAAGTGAGGCGGCATCGCACATGACTTTCCTGCAAAAGCATCACGGGCAGATGTCCGATTCCATGCTGACGGCTTTTTTCATCATCCTGTCCGGCGGCTTGCAGGACGCCTACACCTACTGCTGCCGGGGCAAGGTGTTCGCCAACGCCCAGACCGGCAACATCGTCCTGCTGAGTACCCATCTGTTCGAGGGCGACTGGGGACAGGCTCTGCGGTACTTAGTCCCCGTACTGGCGTTCCTGCTGGGCATCTACATCGCGGAGTGCGTCCACCGGCACTTCAAGCGGATGGAGAAGGTACACTGGCGGCAGCTCATCATTCTGGCGGAGATCGTACTGCTGGCGGCGGTGGGCTTCCTGCCGGAAACGCTGAACACCACTGCCAACGCCGTGGTGTCCTTCGTGTGCGCCATGCAGGTGCAGACCTTCCGCAAGGTGCGGGGCCACGCCTACGCCAGCACCATGTGCATCGGCAATATGCGCAGCGGTACGGAGGCGCTGTGCGCCTACTTCCATACGAGGGATAAGGAAATACTCCACAAGGCGCTGACGTATTTCGGCGTGGTGCTGCTGTTCGCGCTGGGCGCGGGTATCGGCAGCATAGCCACCCTCCACTGGGGCACGGGGGCGATCTGGCTGTCCTGCGGCCTGCTGGCGATCAGCTTCCTCATTATGTTCGTCCACGATGAGGAAGAAAAGCTGAATGCATAAAAAACGGCTCTAACTGCGCTCTCCCTGCCGCAGTTGGAGCCGTTTTTCGAGGTTCCTTCATGGAAAAGAAAAAACCCTCGAAGCCTTGCGGCTTCAAGGGTTTTCCTGTTGGTGCGCGAGGCGGGACTCGAACCCGCACGTGCGTAATGCACACTAGAACCTGAATCTAGCGAGTCTGCCAATTCCACCACTCGCGCGTCACGAACAAGTGTTATTATAGTCATGTATCCCCCAAATGTCAACCCCTCTTTTTCGTTTTTTTGAAAATCTTTTCTTTAACGATCTTTGTCGACATCTGTCCCCTCCTGCCGCCTTGACCTGAGATAAAAAAGCTGGTATGATAACAGAAAATTGCCAAAGGAGAACATATGGAAAAACCGCTGACCGCCCGCAAACGGCAGGCACTGGAGATGCGCTCCCGCATCCAGAACGTGGCGCTGGACCTGTTTGACAGGGACGGCTTTGAAAATGTGGCCGTGGAGCAGATCGCGCAGGCCGCCGGCTGCTCCGTGGGCAATATCTATCACTACTTCAAGAGCAAGGATGAGCTTATCATCCAGGTCACCAGCAACGTGGACGCCCAGTACCAGCTGCTGGAGCAGTCGTACCTGGCCGACAACGCCTCCTCCGCCCGCAGCAAGCTGCTGGACTTTGTGGGCAAGTCGCTGGACATCAGCTCCAAAGACCCCGCCCTGTACCGCAGCTTCATCCACGGCCTGAAATATCCGGAGCAGGCCATCCTTCAGGACAACGAGAGCCGTGTCTACTTCCGCGTGCTGCGGGAGCTGATCGCCGCCTGCCAGCAGGAGGGCAGCATCGCCCCTCACCACGACCCCAGCGAGCTGGTGGCCGACCTGGTGGTGATGCACCGCGGCATGCTGTTTGAGTGGCGTATCGACGAGCAGAGCTTCGATCCGGTGACCCGCGGCTGCCGGATGGCCCAGGCGCTGCTGGACGGCTGGAAGCAGCCGGAGTAAGGGTTCCCGCGCAACAAACAAAATACCCCCGCGCACCGGTGTGCGCGGGGGTATTTTTATGCTGCGGATGGCTCGATCACTTCATGAAGGTCCCGTCCACCATCTGCTGCAGGTAGGCGTTGTACTTCTCCTGCACATCGGCGGGAACCAGATCGCTGATCTTACCGGCGGACAGGGTGCCGTTCTCCAGTGTACCGTAGACGGTGTTGCCGCCGAAGGTACCAGCCTCGACAGCCTGCATGGAGGCGACGATCATGGCGGAGTTATCGGTGACCTGGGAGCAGATGATGCACTCATTCTGGCCCAGGATGTCGGCGGGCTGGCCGATGTCGTAGATCTTCACGGAACCGGCAGCGGCGTTGGCGGCATCGATGGCCTCGCGGGCGCCGGAGTCAACGGCGGAGGCGTCGCCGAAGAACACGTCAGCCCCCTGGCTGATCAGCTCGGTGGCAAATTCCTTACCCTTAGGGGCATCAGAGAAGGAGTTGGCGTAGGGGACATTCAGCAGCTCGACCGTCTTGCCCTCCTGCGCGGCCACATACTTGGCGGCCTCCTCAAAGCCGGCGATCTTGCCCTTGGTAGTATCCAGTTCCATACCGCCGATGAAGCCCAGCTTGCCGCTCTCGGTCATCAGACCGGCCAGCGCACCGGCGATCCAGCCGATCTGCTGGGCGTTGGGCAGCAGGGAGGACACGTTGCCGTTGACAGCTGCGGCAGGGGTGCTCTCCGCGCCGTTCAGCAGGGCGAAGGCCACGTCGGGATACTCCTCGGCCGCCTGCAGGACGGCGTCGGTGTACTGGTTGCCGGGAGCGTAAATCATGTCATAGCCCAGAGCGCAGTAGGCGGCGATGGAATCGTAGTACTGATCCTGAGAAATGGAGTCGGTGACCTCGTACTGCCAGCCCTGCTTGTCGCAGGCAGCGACCATGGCGTTGTAGCAGGCAGCGCCCCAACCGCCGTCGTTGATGCTGGAGTCGCAGATCATAGCGACCTTGTAGACCTTGCCGCCATCGGTGTTGGCATCACCGTTGCCGTCACCGGTATTGCTGTCGCCACCGGCGGGCTTGCTGCCGCAGGCCACCAGGCTCAGGGCCATGACCAGCGCCAGCATCAGCGCAAGAAACTTCTTCATTCTTTTTTCCTCCTAAATAAAATCTTTTATAACAACGCGCTTCCGCGTTATTACCGCATTACCGCTGTTCCTTACGGTATGCCTGACCGTTGGCCTTGGGGCCGCTCTGACGAGTGCCGATGGCACTCAGCACGATGACGGTGGCCACATAGGGAATCATCTGGAAGAACTGATAGGGGATACCGATGCCGGACACCTGGAGCCGGATCTGCAGCGCGTCGCAGAAGCCGAAGAACAGGCAGGCCAGCAGCACGCCGCCGGCACTCCAGCGGCCGAAGATGACGGCAGCCAGAGCGATAAAGCCGCGGCCGGCCACAATGCCGTCGGTGTAGGTGCTGGAGTAGCAGGTGGTCAGGTACGCGCCGCCCATACCGGCCAGTGCGCCGCAGATGGCGCAGGCGATGTACTTCACGCCAATGACGTTGATGCCCAGCGTGGCGGCAGCCTGGGGATGCTCACCTACCGCCTTGTAACTCAGGCCCGCACGGGTGCGGTTGAAAAACACGGACGTGAACACCACCAGCAGGATCGTGAGGTACACCATGGGGCTCTGGTCAAACAGCAGGGGTCCGATGACGGGGATATCCTTCAGCCCGGGGATGGCGACGCTGGGCATGGTGACGATCTGCTTCAGGTCGGAGCCGGTGCCGAAATACACGCGGTAGATGAAGGACGCCAGCGCCGGCGCAAAGATGTTGATCGCCATGCCGTACACTGTATGGTCGGCGCACAGTGTCACCGTGGAGAATGCGTAGATCATGTTGACCAGCAGACCGGCCAGCGCGCCGCACAGCAGGCCCAGCCAGTTGGAGCCGGTGATGTAGCAGGCCAGGAAGCCCACCAGCGCGCCGATGGCGGCCAGGCCCTCCAGGCCGATGTTGACCATGCCGGCCCGCTGTCCATACAGCTCGGCCAGGGAGATCAGCAGCAGAGGGATGGCCAGGCGAACGGTGGCCAGAAGCAAACTGGAGATCCAATCCATTACTTGTCACCCGCCTTTCTCTTTCCGGAAAACAGTCGGCTCTTCCAGGACTCGAACTCCGGCAGCTTCGTCAGGGCCATACCGGCCACGGAAAACACGATCACCAGCGCCTGAATGATATCCGATACGCTGGTGGGGACGCCGGTAGCGGCCTGCATGGTGGTGGAGCCCACACGCAGCGCCGCGAAGAACAGCGCCACGATCACCGTTGCGATGGGGTGCAGCTGACCGATCAGCGCCATGGCCACGCCGTCGAAGCCGTAGCCCGCGCCAAAGCCGTTGATGAGGCGGAACTGGGTGCCCAGCAGCTCCGCGCCGCCGCCCAGACCGGCGATGGCGCCGGAGATGATGAAGCTGGTCAGGATATAGCGTTTGACAGGGATTCCGTTAAAGCGGCTGGCTGTCATGTTATAGCCCACCGCCCGCAGCTTGAAGCCGCCGCTGGTCCAGAACAGCACGTAGTACATCACGAGGCCCACCACCAGCGCCAGCACGAAGCCCCAGGTGAAGCGCATGCCGGATATCACGCGGGGCAGCTGCACCAGCTTGGAAACGGCAGGGGTCTGAGGGATGTTCTCATCCCGGATCCAGCTGGTATAGAGCACGCCCATGAACAGCGTGGCCACATAATTCAGCATGATGGAGATGATCATCTCGTTCTGGCCGCGGGTGATCTTCAGCACGCCGGGGATGAGGCCCCAGATACCGCCGGCCAGCGTACCGGCCAGCAGTGCCAGCAGAATTCCCGCGAAGCCGGTGAGGCCGCTGAAATAGGCCGTCAGGAACGCGGCGATGGAGCCCATCAGGAACTGGCCCTCGCCGCCCAGATTGAACACGCCGCACTTGTAGGCGAAGCAGGCGCACAGTGCGGTGAACATCAGGGGCGTGGCTTTGTTCAGCGTGGTGCCGATGTTGGCGCGGGAGCCAAAGGCGCCCTGAAACAGGAATTTCACCGCCGTAAACGGGTCGGCGCCCAGCGCCGCCATGATGATACCGCCGATGAGAAAGGCCAGCAGGATGGACAGCAGCGGGACCGCGAAGCTGCCGAGAGAGCGTTTCAACTTTTCCATGTATGTATCCCCCCTTACTTACCGGTCATGGCAAGGCTGATCTCCTCGATGGGAGGATTCTTGCCGGAATACTCGCCCATGATCTGCCCCTCGAAGCACACCAGGATACGGTCGGACATCTCCAGGATCTCGTCGAAGTCGGCGCTGATGAGCAGGATACCCACGCCGCGGTCACGGGCCGCAATCATCTGGTCGTGGATGAAGCTGGCCGCGCCGATGTCCAGACCACGGGTGGGATGGGTGGCCACCAGCAGCACGGGATCGGACTCAAGCTCGCGGGCCAGAATGACCTTCTGCTGGTTGCCGCCGGACAGGCTGCGCACGTCCTGCTCCACCGAGGTGCAGCGGATATCATACTTTTCCGCCATCTCCTCTGCGTAGCCGGCGATAGCCTTCTTCTTCAGGAGCAGTCCTCCGCCGCTGCTGAAGGCGGCGGTGCCGCTGCTTTTCAGCACCAGATTCTCCGCGATGGACATGTCGCCGATGAGGCCCTGCAGGTTGCGGTCCTCCGGCACGTGGGAAACGCCGTCCTCAATGAAGCCATGTGGGTCAAAGATAGCCAGCCGCTGGCCGGACAAGGACAGTGTGCCGCTGTCGGGGGAGATGACGCCGGTGATAAGCTGGGCCAGCTGGGTCTGTCCGTTGCCGTCCACACCGGCGATACCCACGATCTCGCCGCGGTGCACCGTCAGGGACATATCGTTCAGTCCGTTATGCTTGGACTCCTTATGATAATCCACATGGGACAGCTCCACCGCGATCTCCGCGCCGGAGCAGTCCTTCTTCTCGTACTGGGAGGCGACCAGTTCGCGGCCGATCATCATGCTGGCCAGCTTCTTGCTGTCGGTGTCGGCACAGTTGACGGTGCCTACCACCTCACCCAGCCGCAGCACGGTGATGCGGTCGGAGATGTGCATGACCTCGCGCATCTTGTGGCTGATAAAGATGATGCTCTTGCCCTCGGACACCAGCTTGCGCATGATGGCGAACAGGCCCTCCACCTCGATGTCCGTCAGAGCGGCGGACGGCTCGTCCAAAATCAGCAGTTCCGCGCCGTGATACAGTGCCTTCAGGATCTCGGTGCGCTGCTGCTCGCCCACGGAGATCTCCGTGATGAGCCGATCCAACTGTACGTCCAGACCGTATCTGGCGGACAGCTCCTCGATCTCCTTGCGGCGGGCGGCCCGATCGATAAACAGCCCCTTGGCGTGCTTGTCACCCAGGATAATGTTGTCGAACACCGTCATCGCTTCCACCAGCATGAAGTGCTGGTGTACCATGCCGATGCCCAGCTTCACCGCCTGGCTGGGGGACTCGATGCGGACCTCCTTCCCCTCCAGAAAGATCTTGCCCTCCGTGGGCTGGTACAGACCGATCAGGATATTCATCAGCGTAGACTTGCCCGCGCCGTTTTCGCCCAGCAGCGTCAGCACCTCGCCGCAATTGACGGTCAGGCTGATGTCTTTGTTGGCGTAGAAGCTGCCAAACCGTTTGCTGATATGCTCCATTCTCAGCAACTCACTCAATTTTCCTCACTCCCTGCTTCTCCAAAATTAACGGTATCGCTATTGTATCGCCTATAAAATAATGGGGAAAGTATACCATAGTTTTCTTCTGTTGAAAAGCAGAATTTTCCATTTTCCACATAAATACGATTTCGGTATGCCCTTTGTTTGCGGTTGTTGCATAGACCGCGTCCCCCCCCACCGCAGAGCCGCAAAAGCCGTTCCCCCGCTGTGGCCGCTGTTTTCCACAGTGACTGCGGCGCTTTTTTGTGCGATATGACGAGTTTCCGAAAATGTTCAAATCGCTGTTGACTTCCGCCACTGACAGTGCCATAATGTGAATGGTTCATTAAATTATTCGGTGAAATATTTGTAGCCACGAATCACATGATCTGTATAAGGAGGGTTCCGATGAAGATCTTAGTCATCAACCCCGGCGCCACCTCCACCAAGATCGCGGTGTTTCAGGACGAGGAGCAGCTCTACAAGCTGACCATCGACCACTCCGCGGAGGAGCTGGACCGGTTCGAGCGGGTCATCGACCAGGCGGACTACCGCCGCGAGGCCATTCTCAGCGCCATCACCAGCGCCGGCTACCGGCTGTCGGACTTCGATGCCGTGTGCGGCCGCGGCGGCCTGTACCGCGCCATCCCCTCCGGCACCTACGCCGTCAACGACCGCGTCATGCGCGACGTGGAGGCCGCCCCCTACGGCGAGCACCCCTCCAACCTGGGTGCGTACCTGGCCAAGCAGCTGGGCGACACCGTGGGCATCCCCGCCTTCTTCGTGGACCCCGTCTGCGTGGATGAGATGACCGAGGTGGCCCACTACACCGGCTTTGCCGAGTTCCGCCGTAGGTGCCTGTTCCACGCGCTGAACCACAAGTCTATCGGCCGCAAGGCCGCGCAGCAGCTGGGCCGTACCTATGAGGAGGTAAACCTCATCGTTTGCCACCTGGGCGGCGGCGTCAGCGTGGGCGCTCACCAGCACGGCCGCGTGGTGGACGTGTGCAACGTCAAGGACGAAGGCGCCATGGGTATGGACCGCGGCGGCGGCCTGCCGGTGAACCAGCTCATTGACTACTGCTTCAGCGGCAAGACCCGCGCCGAGGTGAAAAAGACGCTGGGCCGCCGCGCCGGCATGTTCTCCTACCTGGGCACCACGGACTTCCGCGTGGTCTGCGCCAGAATGGCGGAGGGCGACCAGCAGGCCGCCGCAGCCTATGAGGCTCTGGTATATCAGCTGGCCAAGGATATCGGCACCATGGCCGCCGTGCTGCACTTCAACGTGGATGCCATCGTCTACACCGGCGGCATGGCGTATGAGCAGTCCTTCTGCGACGACATCACCGCCTATGTGGGCAGGCTGGCCCCCGTACTCCGCCTCCCCGGCGAGGAGGAGATGCGCTCGCTGGCAGAGGGTGCCCTGCGGGTGCTCCGCGGCCAGCAGGAAGCCGGTCAATATTAAATAGGATATATAGAAAGGTGGAAAAAGCTATGAAACATCTGATGTCCGGCAATGAGGCCACCGCCCGCGGCGTCTACGAGGCCGGTATCAAGGTCTGTTCCGCGTACCCTGGGACCCCCAGCACGGAGATCCTGGAGAACCTGCCCCAGTACGGCAAGGATGTGTACTGTGAGTGGGCCCCCAACGAAAAGGTGGCCGCCGAGGTGGCCTACGGCGCGGCCATGGCCGGCTCCCGCTCCTTCTGCACCATGAAGATGGTAGGTTTGAACGTGGCCGCCGACCCCCTGTTCACCGCCGGCTACCTGGGCGTCAACGGCGCTTACATCGTTGTCAGCGCTGATGACCCCTCCTGCCACTCCTCCCAGAACGAGCAGGATAACCGTCTCTATGCCCGGGCCGCCAAGGTCGCCATGGTGGAGCCCAGCGACTCTCAGGAGTGCAAGGATTTTGTGAAGCTGGCCTGCGAGATCTCCGAGGAGTTCGACACCCCTGTGCTGTACCGCACCACTACCCGCGTCTGTCACAGCAAGGGTCTGGTGGAATTCGGCGAGCGCACCGAGCATACCGCTCCCGCCTACCAGCGCAACGTCCGCAAGTTTGTCTGCACCCCCGCCAATGCCTATATGAACCACCCCATTGTGGAGGAGCGTCTGGCCAAGCTGGCGGAGTACGGCTGCACCCGCGCACTGGAGAACGGCCTGAACAAGCTGGAGCTGGGCGACGGCAAGGTGGGCGTCATCACCGCTTCCATCAGCTATCAGTACGCCAAGGAGGTCTTCCCCGAGGGCACATCCTTCCTGAAGCTGGGCCTGACCTTCCCCCTGCCCATGGGCCTGATCCGCGACTTCGCCAAGAAAGTGGAGAAGCTGTACGTCATCGAGGAGCTGGAGCCCTTCATGGAGGAGCAGATCAAGGCCGCCGGCATCGACTGCGTAGGCAAGGAGCTCACCGGCAACATGTACGAGCTGAACACCGAGCTGGTGCGTGAGCGGGTGCTGGGCGTGAAGCCCAGCTATCAGGTCATCACCGAGGTTCAGGCTGCCAAGCGTCCCCCCGCGCTGTGCCCCGGCTGTCCTCACCGCGGCTTCTTTTACACCCTGTCCAAGAACAAGAACTACGTGGTCACCGGCGACATCGGCTGCTACACTCTGGGCAGCGCCGCGCCCCTGAACTGCATGGACGCCTGCCTCTGCATGGGCGGCGGCTTCACTGTAGGCATGGGCATCGCCAAATCCTTCCAGCGCGAGGGCGTCACCGATAAGGTGGTGTTCGGCGTCATGGGCGACTCCACGTTTTTCCACAGCGGCATGACCGGCGCCGCCGAGATCATCTACAACAATGGCCGCATGATCCCCTGTGTGCTGGATAACCGCATCACCGGCATGACCGGCCACCAGGACAACCCCGGCACCGGCTTCACCCTGATGGGCGAGCCTGCCCCCATGATCCGCGTGGAGGGTGTGCTGGAGGCTTACGGCTTCGCACCCGTGTTCACTGTGGATCCTCAGGATCTGAAGGCCATGAAGCAGACCGTGGACGCCGCAGTGGCCGCCCTCAACGAGGGCAAGCACCCCGCCATCGTCACCCGCCGTCCCTGCCTGCTGATCAAGCGGATGAAGCACGAGAACGGCATGTGCGTGGTCAATGCCGACAAGTGCAGGAGCTGCAAGAGCTGTCTGAAGGTGGGCTGCCCCGCCATCTCCATGGAGAACGGCAAGGCATTCATCGACCGCACCCAGTGCGTGGGCTGCACCGTCTGTGCCCAGGCGTGTCCCTTCGGCGCTATCGAAAAGGAGGAGAAGTAACATGAGCGATGTGAAAAGCTGCCTGTTGGTAGGCGTAGGCGGTCAGGGCGCTATCCTGATCTCCAAGATCATGTCCAACGGCTTCATGAAGGCCGGCTACGATGTCAAGCAGAGCGAGGTCCACGGCATGGCCCAGCGCGGCGGCAGCGTGTCCACCCAGGTCCGCTGGGGCAGCAAGGTCTACGGCCCCGTGTTTGGCCGCGGCGAGGCCGACATCATGGTGGCCCTGGAGAAGATGGAAGCCGTCCGCTACGCGGAGTTCCTGAAGCCCAGCGGCGTGGTCGTCATCAATGACTACGCCATCAAGTCCACCACCATCGCCTCCGGCGCCGAGACGTACCCCGAGGGCTGCATCGAGGCTATGTCCAGGCACTTCAAGACCATCGCGATTCCCGCCAGCGACATCGCTCTGGAGCTGGGCAATCCCAAGTGCATGAACGTGGTGCTGTTCGGCGCCATGTGCGACTCCCTGGGCTGCCCCGATATCGACTGGGAGCAGATCGTGGCGGAGACGGTGCCCGCCAAGGTCAAGGATCTGAACCTTCAGGCGTTCCGCGCCGGCCGCGAAGCCGCCAGCAGAACCGCCGAATAACACGGATACATAAAAAACTCCCCCGACACGGTGTCGGGGGAGCTTTTTATGTATCTGGCCGCTTACTTGTGCAGCAGGGGGCTGAGGGGCTTGTAGATCAGGAAGCACAGCGCCACGTCCAGAAGACCCTTGCACAGGGTGAAGGGGACGTTGAACACCAGCAGGCAGTTGAACAGGGCGTTGCCGGTGGGGATCTGCGCCACCGTGCCCAGAATTTCCTGATACATGCCCACGATGGCCTCCAGCGGCAGGCCGTACAGCACCACATAGGCGGGGTAGACGATGAAATAGTTCAGAGGCAGGCTGATGAGCGCCATGGCGGCGGCGCCGGCCACAGAGCCCCACAGAGCGCCGGAACGGTTCTTGTGCTTCTTGTAGACGATACCGGCGATGAAGGTGAAGGTAGCGCCCAGCAGGAAGTTGGACAGCTCGCCCACGCAGGCGCTGGAGCCGAAGGGCAGGTGCAGCAGGTTCTTCACCAGTTGGATGGCGACGCCGTAGACGGGGCCGAGGGAGAACGTGCCAAGCAGGGCGGGCAGGTCGGAGATGTCCAGCTTCACGAACGCAGGCATGATGGGGATGGAGAACTCCACGAACTGGAGGACGGCGGCCACCGCCGCCAGCAGGGCGGCCACGGCGATACGATGGGTCTTTTGCTTCTGAGTCATAAAAAAACACTCCTTTTCGATGATAAACACCCGGAAAATTGCCTTCCAAGGTGTACGCATCAAAAAAGAGCATCACAAAATGCCATACACGCCTTCTCTCATCCAGACTATACTGTCGGTACCGGAATCACACCGGTTCATGCAGCTCTCGCCGCTCGCGGACTATACCGCCGGTGGGGAATCTCACCCCGCCCCGAAGACAAATATGCGGTTGTTCTCGCGCTCTATAATACACCATGTCCCGCCAAAATGCAACCACTTTCTGCTGGATTTTTTATTTATTGCTTCACAGTAACTTTTTATTGTATTTCGATAAATAATGATTGACAAACGATATAACCCGTGGTATGCTGGCATCAGAAAGGATGTGTGAGACATGAAACATATCGCGCATAAAAAGCTGGCCGTCCTGCTGCGCATCGGCCTTATGATCGCAGCCCTGGTGTGCGGGGCCATCTTTTTCTGGTTCCTGCCTCAGCTGGGCCACGGCATCGCCCTGGCCGACCCTGAGTACGCCTGGGCCTTCTGGCCCTGCCTGATCTTCGCGTGGCTGTTCGCCGTACCGGTATTCTGGGCCATGGCCGCCCTGTGGGCTGTATTCGGCCGCATCGGCCGCGGCGACGCCTTCTGTATGGAGAATGCCCGGGCCATGGCCACTGTGTCCCGCCTGGCATTTTTCGACGCAGTGCTGGTGCCGGCGGGTGTCATCACCTTGGCTCTGCTGGGCGCCGGCTCCCCCGGCATGACGGTCATCGCCATGCCCGCGGGCGTCATGGTCTGCACTCTGGTAGGCGTCATGGCGATGGCCCTGAGCCGTCTGGTAGCCGATGCCGCCCGCCTCCAGGATGAGAGCGACCTGACGGTGTGAGGTGGCAGTATGATCGTATTTCACATTGATATCATGCTGGCCCGCCGCAAAATGAGCCTGACGGAGCTGAGCGAGCGAGTAGGCATCACCATAGCCAACCTGTCCATTCTCAAGACCGGCAAGGCCCGTGCCGTGCGGCTGGACACCCTGAACCGCCTGTGTGCCGCGCTGGACTGCCAGCCCGCCGACCTGATGGAATTTCTGCCGGACCCGCCGGAGGAATGACCGCACCGGCAGTTGCAGTTTCTGCCGCATCGTGCTACAATAAAGAGAATTCCGCCGGACTCACCGGTCTGAAGTAAGGTGGCGAACCGTATGGAGAGCACCTCCCCCGCCCAACTGGATACTGTGTCGCAGCCGGAGGCACCTGCGGCCTCCCGCTATTCGCTGCGCTGGCTCTTTTTCCCGCTGGCCCTGCTGTACCATGAACTGCTGCTGCGCGCTTTCGACAGCAGCACTGTCTTTTTCGACGCGGCGCTGGCGCCTACCGCCCTGACCGCGCTGGGTCTGGGCCTGCTCATCAGCCTGCTGGCCAATGCTCTGCCCTGCCGCAGGGTCTCCCGCTGGGCCGCGCTGATCCTGACGCTGCTGTGGACCGTCTGCGTCTGCGTGGAGTATTGCTGCAAGAGCTACTTCAAGTCCTACTTTGCCCTGACGTTCATGGTCACCATGACCGGTCACGTGGTGGGCGACTTCTCCGGCACCATCCCCGATGTGGTGCTGCCCCGCCTGCCCTTCATCCTCCTGGCGCTGGTGCCGCCGGTGCTGGCCATTGTCCTGCGCCGCCGCATCGTACCGGAGGACTCCATGGGCCGCCGCGGCCTGCTGGTGCTGGCGCTGCTGGCCCTGTTGACGCTGGGCGGCGGAGACGCCGTCGGCCGCTTCGGCCCCAGCGCCGCGCTGTTCACCTACGATTTCAACACCAACAGTGCCGTCCCCCGCTTCGGTCTGAACACTGCTCTGCGGCTGGAGCTGACCTACGCCGTCACCGGCGTGCCCACGCCGCCGCTGGAACCCCTGCCGGCGCCTGACCCCGAACCGGAACCGGAGCCCACGCCCGTGGACTACGGCTACAATAGGCTGGACATCGACTTTACCGCGTTAGCCGAGTCCACCGGCGACAGCACGCTGGCCTCGCTGCACCGTTATATGGCCGCCCGTACTCCCTCCCGCCAGAACCAGTATACCGGCATGTTCGCAGGCAAGAACCTGATCCTGCTGACGGCAGAGTCCTTCTCGCCCTGGTTCATCTCTCAGGAGCTGACCCCCACCCTGTACCGCCTGACCCACGAGGGCTTCGTGTTCAGCAACTACTACCAGCCCGGCTGGGGCCAGTCCACCACCGGCGGCGAGTTTGCCGTCCTCACCGGCCTGCTGCCCACATGGGTGGGCGGCGATGTCAGCTTCTGGGCCAGCCGCTATGACTACATGCCGCTGGCGCTGGGCAATCAGTTCCGCGCTCTGGGCTATCAGACACCGGCGTGGCACAACAACACCTATAATTATTATGGCCGCAACGCCACTCACCCCAACCTGGGCTACGACTATGAGGGCATTGGCTCCGGTCTGACTCTGGCCACTCAGGACAGCAGCTGGCCCTACTCCGATCTGGAAATGCTGGAGGCCACGCTGGACAGCTGTGTGGACGCCTACCTCACCACCGGCCAGCCCTTCCACGCCTACTACATGACCGTCAGCGGCCACGGCAGCTATAACTGGGGCCAGTCCATGGCTGCCAAGAACCGCGCCGCAGCGGAGGCCGCCTACCCCAACGCCAGTGCGCCGGTGCAGGCCTACGTAGCCGCCAATCTGGAGTTGGAGGCCGCCCTGACGTATCTGGTGGACCAGCTGGAGGCCCGCGGCATCGCCGACGACACCGTGATCTGTCTCTCCGCCGACCACTACCCCTACGCGCTGGCGGAGACCGGCGTGGACTACTACGCCGAGCTGACGGGCCGTCAGGACTCGGATCTGGACACCTCCCGCTACCGCAACGCGCTGATCCTCTGGTGCGGAGGCATGGACCAGCCCGTCACCGTGGACACGCCCTGCAGCGCCGTGGACATCGTGCCCACCCTCAGCAACCTGTTCGGCCTTCGCTACGACTCCCGCCTGCTGTCCGGCCGCGACATCCTGGCGGATAACTACGACCCTGCCAGCGCCTCCGGCTGTATCCCGCTGGTGGTGCTACCCACCCCCGTGGGCAACAGCTGGGCCACCGCCGCCGGCGTCTACGAGGCCCGCACCGGCACCTTCACCCCCGCCCCCGGCGTCACACCGGAGGAGGGCTACGTGGACGCCGTCAACCGCCTTGTCTCCGCCAAATACACCTACGCGCGGCTCATCATCCAGTACGACTACTACCGCATCGTACTGGGAGAGAATGAATGACGTAAAAAAAGCTGTTCTGTCTCTGACAGAACAGCTTTTTTGTATATGGAAAACCACTCGCCTGCTTCCTCTTCTGATTCAAAGCTGGTGCGCATACCGCTCTCCGCCGGTGGGCCGGAACCCCGCGGCGCGGGAGGTCGATGGCATATACCTCAGTGTCTCCGCGTCAGTGGCGCTCCACGTAGTCCCACTCGTCGCCGCTCTCGTACACCAGATGGATGTCCTCCAGATAGGGGGTATCCATGGGGTTGGCCATGGGCGCCGCCTGCTTGTAGCGTTCCAGATTCCGGCGGGACTTCTCCGCCGGCTGGACTGTACCGGCGCCTGCGATGCAGCCGCCCGGGCAGGCCATGCCCTCCAGCAGATAGCCGTTGTACTTGCCGGTGCGGGCGCCGCGCAGCATCTTGCGGCACTCGTCCAGGCCCTCCGCTGCTACGGTCTTGACCTCCACCTCGGGACGGATCCGGTGGATGACCTCCTCCACCGCCTTGGCCACGCCGCCGCCGGCGGCGAAGCCCACGCCGGGGGCGGATGCCTCGTAGTGGGCCGCGCTGTCCTCGATCTGGGAGAAGTCGATGCCCTTGGCCTCGAACATGCCCCGCAGCTCCTCAAATGTCAGCACGAAGTCCACATCGCTGCGGACGGAGCGGCGGCTGGCCTCCAGCTTCTTGGCGGCGCAGGGGCCGATAAAGGCGATGCGGCAGTTGGGGTCCTTCTTTTTCAGCAGCCGCGCCGTCAGCACCATGGGCGTCATGGTCATGGAGATGTAGGGTGCGAAGCCCGGGAACTCCTTCTTGGCCATGACAGACCAGGCGGGGCAGCAGGAGGTCGCCATGAACGGCTGCTTCTCCGGCACGTCCCGCAGGAACTCCTCGGCCTCCTCGATGGCGCACAGGTCGGCACCGATAGCCACCTCCTCCAGAGAGACAAAGCCCAGCATCTTCATGGCCTCGCGGATCTGGCCCGGAGTCACGTTGTCGCCGAACTGACCCCAGAAGGCCGGCGCGATGATGGCCACCACCTTATCGCCCTTGCGGATGGCGTGAATCAGCTGGAACAGCTGGCCCTTGTCCACGATGGCGCCGAAGGGGCAGTTCACCAGACACATGCCGCAGTTCACGCACTTGTCGTAGTCGATGTCCGCCCGTCCGTACTCATCCTGTCCGATGGCGTGCATGCCGCAGGCCTCCTGACAGGGGCGGGTGAACTTGATAATGGCCTGATAGGAGCAGGCTTCCTTGCACTTGCCGCATTTGATGCACTTATCCTGGTCGATGACGGCCTGACCCCGCTCCGTGGAGATGGCCCCCTTGGGGCAGGCGTACTGACAGTGCCGCGCCAAACATCCCTGGCATGCGCTGGTCACCTCGTAGTGGGTGGGCGCGCAGGCATTGCAGGCGTACTTGATGACGTTGATCAGCGGGGGATCGTAGTACTTCGCGGCGATGGCACTCTCCTCCACGCCGTCGGACAGTACCGAGTGCTCCGTCACCGGCCGCAGCGGCAGGCCCATGGCCAGCCGGATGCGCTCACCCACGATGGCCCGCTCCAGAAACACGGACTCCCGCTGCCGCCCCACCTCGCCGGGCACGATCTCATAGGGCAGCTTCTCCATGCGCGTGTAGTCTCCACCCTCATAGGCCAGCTTCGCCACCTCGGCAAAGACCCGCTTGCGGATGTCCGCAACACCGCACTTGATATTTCTCATTCTTTTTTGTCCTCCCAAAATCCACCCTAAAGGGGTTCTATACCAATTGTGTATTATACCTGCTCCCCCCATAAAAAGGCAATATCTTTCGTAAGGAATTTTTTTCACCCTCATAGGTGAATTCTCTTGCAACCTGCACAATCCCCCTATATAAAGCTGCTATTCCCCCATTATATCCGCAAATATTCCGTAAAAAATACACGAAAAATCCGTATCATACTTATAGGAGAAATATTTTTCCCCAGAGTAAAATCGCTGCATGTTTTCTCTTATACACGTCCCCGCAGCGCTTCCTCCAGCTTCCCCAGTGCCTTCTTCTCGATCCGCGATACATAGCTCCGGCTGATACCGTACAGAGCCGCCACCTGCTTCTGGGTCTGGGGCAGTCGTCCGTCCAGTCCGTAGCGCCGCCGGATGATGTCGGCCTCCCGCTCCGTCAGCACCTCCGCCACCAGCCGCCGGATGAGCTTGCGGTTCTCCTTGTCCTGCAGCTCCTCCAGCATGGTGTCCTCCTCGCCCACCACGTCGCTGAGGTACAGGGCATCTCCCTCCGGCCCCGTCTCGATGGTGTCCGACAGCGACACCTCCCCCTGCAGCTTCCGCTGCGCCCGGAAGTGCATCAGTATCTCATTCGCTATCCTCTCCCAACGGATACATAGGTTGGTCAATGGGCGGCAAATCTGCCTCTCCATCCTCCGCAAAGAGGTAAACATAGACATTTTTGCCGTCCCAGACCACCTTTTTGACGATGGTGCGCAGCAGACGGCGTTTTTCCTCCAGTGTGGCCGAATCCACCGCGCTGGCGAAGGATTCGATCATCTCCTGATGGAAGGCGAACTCCTGATGCAGCATCCGGCTCTGCTCGGTAAGGGCTTCCAACTCGGAAAGGCGCAGCTGCTGGGTCTCGCTCTCCTGATGGAGCGCGTCGATCTGCTCCATGACGTACTTCGCGGAGGTCTCGCTGGCAACGGACAGGGATTCCACCAGCCGTTTGATGCGCTCTTCTGTCTCGGTGTGCTTTTCCCGGAGCAGCGCCAGCTCTGCGTCGTAGCCCTCCTTGCTGCCGCTGATGACCTTTTTGGTCTGCGCCAAGAGCCTTGAAAGAGTCTCCTTGTCGGCGGAGAGCTTGCGGATTTCCTCGATGATCTTAGCGTCCAGCGTATTGCCGTTGCAGTTTTTCATGGAGCAGACTGTACCGTGGCTGCGCTCCTTGGTGGAGCACATGTAGGTGTAGATCAGCTCACCATCCGCATTCTTGCGGTTGGTCAGCTTCGGGCGCATATAGTCGCCGCATTCGCCGCACCGCAGCAGCCCGGACAGCAGCGCCACGTTGCTGCGGGGTCTGCGGTAGCTCTTGGATTTGTTGACATCCAGCATGGCCTGCACCCGCACCCAGTCGCTGCCCGCGATGATGCCGGGGTGCTTGCCCACCGCCACGATCCATTCCTCCATGGGGCGGATCTGGTTTGCCTTGCCGGGGCGCTGGAGGGTACGGTTATACGCCATGATGCCGTGCTCGCCGTCGAATTCCGAGCGTTCGGCAAACAGGTCAACATTGTTTTCTTTCAGATACTGATACGCCGTCTCGTCGGCGATCATGTAGACCGGGTTCGTGAGAATGCCCCGGATGGCAAAGCGGGTGAACTGCTTGCCGCGCTTCGTGACGCAGCGGTGCTCCAAAAGATACTGGTCGGTCTTGCTGAGAGAGCCGGTCTCCATGAACACGGAGAAAATCGTCTTGACCAGCTGGATTTCCTCCGGGATGGGCTTGAGCTTGCAGGCTTTCTTCACCTTGCCGTCCACCGTCACGCTGGACAGGCTTTCCGAGGCGTAGCCCGTGGGCGTTGTGCCGCCCAGCCAGCGTCCGGTCTTGGACAGCTCGTGCATATTGTCCCGGATGCGCTCGGCGATGGTCTCCCGCTCCAGCTGGGAAAATACCGACGCAATGTACATCATGGCGCGGCCCATAGGCGAGGACGTGTCGAACTGCTCGCGGATGGAGATGAAGTCGATGTGCCGGTCGCCCAAATCCTCGATGAGCTTGGCAAAGTCACCGATGTTGCGGCTGATGCGGTCGAGGCGGTAGACCACGATGGCGGCAAAGGCGATCTTCTGGGAGTCCTTCATCATTTTCTTGAACTGCGGGCGCTCCAGATTGCCGCCGGAAAAGCCCTCGTCCTCGTAGACCAGCACGTTTTCCGCCGCATCCTCGCCAAAGTGCATGGCGATGTACTGGCGGCACAGCTCGATCTGGTTCTCGATGCTCTCGCCCTTGCCGGTGAATTTGGACTTACGGGAGTAGATGACGTATTGCTTCGCCTGCGGCTTGCCCTTCATTTTCATAACGGCACCTCACGTCATTTCGTAAGCTTGATAGAAAACACGGCCGAAGCCTTGCATCTCCAGCGAGGCGATGATAGAATTCCACCTTGTTCATTATTATCGCAAAAGCAAATAATGTTTGCGCAAAATTTTCGTTCTTAACAGAGACTTTAACTCTTTTGTACTATGATGGCAGCAGAAAACAGGAAGGGTGATGAAAATTGAACCACGGAAAAAAGGCGGCGCAAGTCACGCTGCTGCTGGCGGGAGCCGCCATGCTGTGCTTCGGCGTCTGGCGGGGCGAGGCGGCGTCGGTACTGAGCAAGGCCATCAAATTATGTCTGGAGTGTGTGGGCATTGGGTAGAAAGTTTTCAAGTGTATCACAGGCCCTGTCCCGCCTTCGGGGCTGGATACAGGCGGGGGCAGCCCTATTGACCAACCTGCACCTGCCGAATTTCCTCAAGGGCGGACTGTATCAGGGCGCGGGGAAAACCGTCTGTGTACCGGGGCTGAACTGCTATTCCTGTCCGGCGGCTTCCGGCGCCTGCCCCATCGGAGCGTTTCAGGCAGTGGTAGGCTCGTCCAAATTCAGCTTTTCCTATTACATCACAGGTTTTCTCATTCTGCTGGGAGTTCTGCTGGGGCGCTTTATTTGCGGCTTTCTGTGTCCCTTCGGCTGGTTTCAGGAGCTGCTGCATAAGATCCCCACGAAGAAGCTCTCCACAAAGAAGCTGAAGCCTCTGACATACCTGAAGTACGCCGTTCTGCTGGTGATGGTCTTTCTGCTGCCGGCATTCCTTGTGAACGACGTGGGCATGGGCGACCCCTTCTTCTGCAAGTACCTCTGCCCCCAGGGCGTGCTGGAGGGCGCCATTCCGCTGTCCCTTGCCAATTCCGGCATCCGGGCGGCGCTGGGCAGCCTGTTTACCTGGAAATTCAGTATTCTGCTGGCAGTGATCGTACTGAGTATCGTATTTTACCGGCCCTTCTGCAAGTGGCTGTGCCCGCTGGGTGCGTTTTACGCGCTGTTCAACAGGGTATCTCTGTTCCAGATGAAGGTAGACAGGAGCAAATGCGTCTCCTGCGGGAAATGCGCCAAGGCCTGCAAAATGGATGTGGACGTGACAAAGACGCCCAACCATACCGAGTGCATCCGTTGTGGGATGTGCGTCCGCGCCTGTCCTACCAGCGCCGTCAGCTTCCGCTACGGCTTTGGAGACGGTAAAAAAGAACCTGCAAATGAATTAAAAACGGAGGAAACAAAATGAACGCAAAGAAAATCATCACACTGCTGCTGGCGCTGGTGCTGGCCGCCGGTACGGTCGCCTGCGGCGCGAAGCAAGCGGAGGGGAATGAGGACACGGACAAGGAGCCGCAGACCGCCGAGGAGGCGGCAGCGCTGTACGATGAGCTGATGGCACAGGAGAACGCCATCCAGGCAGAGAACACCGAGCTGTGGGAGAAGCTCTTTCTGTCCGCCGACAAGGGCATGGCCACGATGGAGAACGGCAAAAACTACGGCGAATTTCTGCTGAGCACCATTGAAGCCGCCAAGGAGCAGTTCACCGACGAGGAGTACGAGCTGCTGAAGGAAAGAGCCACGGAAATCAAAAATATCGAGGACCGGCTGGCTGCATTGGAGGAAAAATTCCCCAGCTTATCCGGGACACCCGCAGAGGATGGCGGCATGAGCATACCGGCGGGCAGCGACATGACCACGCCGCCCGATGACGGCAGCACCGCGCAGAAGTTCCCCGCCTTTACCGGCAAGGATCTGGACGGAAACGATGTGGACAGCAGCACTCTGTTTTCCGGCAACGCCGTCACCGTTGTGAATTTTTGGTTTACCACCTGCAATCCCTGCGTAGGAGAGCTTGGTGAGTTGGATGCGCTGAACAAGGAGCTTGCGGAAAAGGGCGGCGCCCTCATCGGCGTCAACACCTTCACGCTGGACGGCGATGCGTCAGCGATCGCGGAGGCGAAGGATGTGCTTGCCAAGAAGGGCGCGACCTATCAGAACGTGTATTTTGCTTCCGATGGAGAGGCAGGCAAGTTCACCGCCAGCATCTTTGCATACCCCACCACCTATGTGGTTGACCGCAGCGGCAATATCGTGGGCGATCCCATCGTGGGTGCTGTTACGGAAAAGAATCAGGCGGAGGCACTGCAAGCCCAAATCGACAAGGCGCTGGCCGCCGATAGGGGCTGACAAACAAAGGTATCTCCGCAAGGAGGAATACGCGCCATAAGGCGGCGGACATCACCTGTCCGCCGCCTTATGGCTATTTAAGATGAAGTGTTTGCAGATCGGTCTCAGACGAACTGCGTGTCGATCGATCAGCCGTTTTTACGCTTGATGACCAGCGCGGTTCCGGTCAGCGACAGCAGGGCGCTTACGCCGTACAGCGCCATGCCGGCGTCAAAGGTCTTGGGGGAGGAAGTCGGCTTCTCATCGGGGGTAGTATGGGAGGAGCCGCTGCGGGTATAAATATTCTCAAAGGTCATCTTGCCTACCGCATCGGCATTGTTGATCGCATCATAAAAATCCCCATTGTCTGTTGTCTCCATCCTGGCGGGGAAGATTTCCCCTTCGGGGCTTACATACCACACCGCATCGGAATACGTCCATTTCGGAAGGCCATCGTTCACCTCACGGACGTAGAAGCCCTCGCTGACAAACTCACTGACTCTCCCCGCCGGGCCGCTGATGATCAGCTTGCCGTCATAGTCGCCCGCACCGTTAGTGGTGACGGCAGCGGTGTACTTCACATCCGTATAATGGGACAAGTCATGGGCATTCACATCACACACCGCGATCGTAAAGTTCGTCTTGCCGGGACCGGCATGGCCGCCCAGCTTCACCGTCTTGGTGAAGGGAACCTCAACGGTAGTAAGATTCTCGGTATAGATGTTTGTGAAGGTCATCTCAGACACTTCTTCGTTATTAAGATAGAATGTCAGCATTGGCTCTCTGGTAGTATTATCTATGTCAAATGCGACATGGTACTCTTTATTGGAATATGTCCAGCACTGATCATCGCCTTGCACTTCGCGGACATAAAAGCCTCTACCAACAAAATTTTGAACCTGAACTGCCGGTCCGGTGATGGTCAGCGTGCCCTGATAGGTACCTGCGCCATTTGTCTCAATCTCGACACTGCGCTGAACATCCGGATATTCAGCAGCATCAATAACGTCATTGACCGCTTCAAATTTGAAGGTTTCCTTGCCGGGGGCACATGTACCCGCCTGCTCCACAACTTTGGTAAAATGGATTTTATACACCGGGTCAGACGGATCCATGGGAACATTAGGAGTCTGCTCTATGAAACCATCCGGTAGGTTCACAGTTACGTTGCCCTCCGCTGCCCATGCGGTGGCGGTCAGCCCCAGTGCCATAACCAGGGCCAACAGCAGGGCGAATAAGGTTTTTCTGCTTCTCTTCATGTGTTTTACCTCCATTATTCGTCGTTATTTTTCCGGCGCGCTCCGCGCCAAGTGAACAAAGCCAGGGCCGCCAGCGTGATCCCAAGGATCACTGCCAGCCCTTTCCAGCATTTACGCATGGCATCGTCTCCTTCCCGTGTTCACGCACGCGCATCACCCCCACTGGGGATAGAAATAAAGTACCGTGTCCGGCTCTATCTGAACGGGCAGATAGGAGCCGTGCTGTCCCTTGTCGATGGACAGATAGGTGTAGTCCTCAAAGGCCATGGGAACCTGCACGATGAAGCTATCGTGGATGATCCGTTCCGTCTCGCCGGGCGTGTATCTCTTGCCGCCGGTGCGGGTCAGATCCAGCATGATCACACCGGAGTATTCCCCGTTGCCGGTCAGTCCCCAGTCGCCTGTATAGACCTCCTCCGGTGTGACGAAGTCGCTTTCGTACCACCATGTGAAGGTCGCCGTGCCCCAATCGCCCTCCTGGCTGCTGTTGGCGTGCAGCTCCAGCGTGGCCAGAGCGGGCTTATCCGTATTGCCATCCCACGCCCATACCTCCTGCGTCAGCTGGGAGCCTGTGGGGCACGTCCAGCCGATGTCGCTGCCGAAGCCGTCGTTCCCCTCCTGCGAGTAAAAGGTGAAGTCGTAGGCCAGCTTCCGGTCGTTCTCATAGTCGTAGGGCAGCGCCACGATTCCGGGGATGGGATACCAGCTCAGGGTATCGGGATGACTGTCGGTCAAAAGCAGCTCCGTGGTATCGGTGGGGACAGTCCCCAGATCGTTGGAGATGAACAGCAGGATCGGCTCGCCGCTCTCGCTGCGGTAGAGCACCTCAAGGCTCTCGTAGCCGCCCTTCGCCTCGTTCCACCGGACGCGGTTCACCGCCACGGTGGCGTTGGGGTCACGGGGCACCACGCAGAACAGGCTTCCGCTGTCGCCCACCACCCGCTCCTGCGGGATATTCCGAACAAAGGTATACTGGGCGCACAGCCCCGGCGCCGTATCGTTGATCCAGTCCCGCAGCGGGACCGCCAGATCACTCAGCTTGCCGTCGATATCGCCGATATAGGCCACTGCGAAGCGCTCGTCCTGCTGCCGTTCATCCAGCTGCTGCCGCAGCAGGTCCAGAGAGTCATCGTAGGCCCCCGGCTCGCCGCCGTCCATACCGTCACCGTCCGTATCGCCTCTGTCAGGCGTATTCCCGCCGGTCGGCGTATTCCCGTCGTTGATGTTGATCGTCCCCACACCGGGTATCTCCACCTGACAGGCTGTCAGCGACAGCGTCATGGCCAAGGCCAGCAGCGCCGCCACAAGCAGTCTGGCCAGTTTCTTCCCATTGTTGCGCATGGGTCGCCTCCTTCCTGCGTTTTGTTGTCACTTATCCCTGTGCGGGGTTAAACATGAGAATCTCGTAGGGGAACTGCTGGATGGGGAACCCGTAGGCGCCGCCTCCGCCGCTCACATTCAGCACCGGGAAGACATCGAAGGCCGCGGGTACCTGCACAGGGAACATACCCGACACCGTGGTGGGCGCCTCACCCTTCGTATACTGCCGGCCGCCGCTGCGGGTCATGGTCAGATCCATATGCTCTCCGCTGTCCGTCAGGGACCAGCTGCCCTCATAGATCTCCTGCGGATCGCCGTAGTCCTTGGTATACCACCATGTGAAGGTGATCTGCCCCGGCTCCGCGCCGCTGCCCTGTGTCAGGGACATGGTGGCCATGGCGGGCTGCTCCGCAAGATCGCCCTGCCACGTCCAGACGTGCGCGGCCAGCTGCTCCGCCGTAGGGGCCGTCCACATGCCATCGTCGCCCACATCGCCGCCATCCATGCTGTCGTTTCCGGTGTAAACGGTAAAGTCGTAACCCAGCTCACGGCCGTCCTCAGAGGAGTAGGGCAGCGCCACTATACCGTAATAGGGATACCACTTCAGCGGCTCCTCCCTGCTGTTGGTCACGATCACCTCGGTGTCGGGATCGATAGACTCCCCCATGTCGGCGCAGGCAAACACCAGGATCGGCTCACCGCTCTCACTGCGGTAGAGCACCTCGACGTTGTCATAGCCGCCCGTCTTCTCGTTCCATTGGATGCGGTTCACCGCCACAGACGCATTGGGATCACGGGGCACCACGCAGAACAGGCTGCCGCCGCTGCCCACCACCCGTTCACGGGGAATATTCCGGACGAAAGGATACTGGGCACACAGCTCCGGCGCCGCTTCACTCACCCACTCCTGTATCGGAAGCTCAAAATCGTCCGGACCGCCTGCCGCGCTGCTGATGTAGGCCACCGCGAAGATATAGTCCGGCACCTCTGCCATATTCTTCCGCAGCAGGGTAAGGGAGTCGTCATTGTCGTTTCCCGTATTGATCGTATGATCACTGCCCATATCGTCGCCCGTATTGCCGCCTGTGTTGCTGCCTGTGTTGCTGCCTGTGTTGCTGCCGTCGTTGATATTCACGGTTCCAATGCCGGGAATTTCTATCTGGCAGGCTGTCAGCGATACCATCATCGCCAGAGCCAGCAGCAGACAGAGAATGGGGTTCTTTTTCATCGCTTCCTCCTTCCGCCGCGTAGTATTAGTACTTACCGCTGGAGCCGGAGCCGCCGCCGGAGTGGCTGCTGCTGTCGCTGTCGCTGTCGCTGGAAATTTTCCGGCGGGTCTCAGTGGTGTGGGTATAGTGGTCATACTGCTCCGTCAGATTGAGTCCCTCGGCGGTCACATAGGCGTCCGCCTCCGCGCCCTGACGAACGGACTTCATTTTTGCCTTCAGCATCAGGCACACCAGCAGCGCCAACCCCAATCCGATGCCCAGTGCCAGAGGCAGCACCTTGATCAGCGGCTTGCGGACAGGATGTCCCTGGGCGGCCCGCTCAAAGAAGTCGGCGCAGGTGGACAGATAATCCTCATAGCCGCCTCGATAGTCGTCATCGGCAAAGTCGTCCAGAAAGGCGTCCTCCAACAGCGTTCGGGCATATTTGCCCACCATGCTGTTGGCATAACCGTCCCGGATGTACAGGCCGTAATCTCTGCCCCATGTGCTTTGCAGGAGCAGGATGCCGTCCCGGCCTTCTCCGATACCAAAGTCGTTTTCATTATAGATATTGGCCGCCGCGTCGTAGGGATCGCTGCCGTAGTCCTCGTAGTCTTCCACGGTGACGATATACACGGCGCATCTATACCGCCATGAGATCTCATCGGCCAGCATCTCCAGCTCCAGCCACTCGTCCTCGTTCAGCAGGCCCGCCGTGTCGTAAATGAAGATGTCATCCTCGGTCTGCTCCGCCCACGCGGGAACCATCATCGTCAGCACCGCCAGCAGGGCCAGCAGACATGTCAGAATTCTTTTTTTCATCTCAGCCGCCCTCCTTACATCAGCATCAGTATTGCCGCCGCGATGGCACTCACCGGTGCGGCAATGGCGGCGAAGATGGCCCAGAACTTACCCATATCCGTAGGCAGATCGCCCACCAGCTTTCCGGTCTGTCCGTTCATGGCAAATAGGAAATCCTTGCCGTTCCACTTGGTGTGCAGCATCCAGACGGGCAGCAGGGCATAATGCACCTTGCCGCGGCGCAGCCGGATATTCTTGTCCTTGGTGATGCAGGCGTCGTACTGCGTAGTGGTGCGGCGCAGCGCGCCCTCCAGAGATGAGGCGCAGCGTCCGTCCGCCCGCTCGCAGCTCTGTTCCACCGTTACATCGTACTTATCCGCCAGAAAACCCGGCAGATACGCCGTAGAGAAGGCACGCAGCTCCTTATAATCGTAAGGCTCGATAGAGTCCATGTGGTCGTCAGGCATCTTACTGGACGCGTCCACCGGTACCTTTTCAAAGGAAATGGAGCCACCGCGGCGCACGTCATAGTGTTCCGTCTCGGTGATCTCGTAGTCGCCGCTTTCGTAGACGTGGGTGATATGACCCTCGTAGTCCACGGTGCCCTCTGCCTGACCGTCAAACATCCAGAAGGGGACATACACGCCCTTGATCTCCTCAATATGATTGCCATTGGTGAATGCTTTTGGCAGCAGGGGCTTGCCCTTATAGTGGTTCTTCAGGGCGGCCACGGCGTCCTCCTTGCTGAGCTTGAAGGGCAGGACGAAGTCCGGCTTCAGCGCACCGCTGAACTGGCCCGGAACCACGGTGGGATTGCCGCAATAGGGGCAGGAGGTGGCGGCGGTGGAGGCGTCGCAGATCAGCTCCGCGCCGCAGCTGGGGCAGGAATAGGTCTTCATGCCGTCGGCCTCCGCGCCCCAGTCGCTGTTGAGGCTGGAGGTATCCCAGCCCTGGGACTCCATCTCCGCCATTTTCTGGCGGTTCTGTTCCGCCTTGGCGTTAGCCTGCTCCGTGGCGGCCACGGCCTTGGCCTCTTTCTCCGCGTACAGAGCTTCGATCTGCGCCACGTCATATTTCGCACCGCAGAAATCACATTCCAGCATACCGGAGGCGCCTGCAAAGTGCAGGGGGCCGGTACATGCCGGGCATTTATAGTTGGTAATTTGGGATGCCATGATTCTCTCCTTTCCGCTACGGGAGCGGCTTTGGGCCGCTCCCGTGGAAAATGGCGTTCAGATAATACGGTCAGCCAGTGTCGATCAAAGACTGAGGTTATACGCGCCGGCAGCGATCAGCTTGCCGTTGTCGCCGAAGAACAGGGACAGGCAGCACGCGTCATCCTCGGCGGCGTACCAGGTGTATACACCGCGCTGATACTCCTCTTCATACCGATACTCGGAGCAATCCACGCCGATATGCTCCTTCAGGTCCGCATAGGTCAGCTTTGACTGTGCATCACTTTCAGTGAAGTAGTTCAGACCGCCCAGATAGGTGAAGAATGTCTCGTTCAGCACTTCCAGCGTTGCTCTGTCAGAGGTCACGGTCTGTGTATCCGTGGATTTCATATCAATGCCGGGCAGAGCGCCGCCCTTATCGCTGCTGCCGCCACCGCCGCAGGCAGTGAGGGACAGCGTCATCAACATGGCCAATACCAGTGCAATCGATTTTTTCATGATAGGTTTCCTTTCTTTTACATCGTCAGTTGTTATTCCGTCCAGCTATGGCAGGAAGGATCAGTGCAAAGGTGCGCCGCAGTTCTGGCAGAATTTCTCACCGTTGCTCTTCACGCCGCAGGACGGGCAAAAGGCGGGAGCGGCAGCGGTCTGCTCCGGCTGGATCGACTGCTGAGGGGCAGGCTGCTGGGGTGCCGTATACTGCTGGGGCTGCTGAGGAACAGGCTGCTGAGGGGCCGCATACTGCTGGGGCTGCTGGGGAGGCACAGCATACTGAGACTGCTGGGGCTGCTGGTAGCCCTGCTGAGGCGCGGCGCCATAGGGCCCCTGCTGGGGCTGCTGGGAATAGGGATTCTGATAGGGCTGCTGGGGCTGCTGGGAATAGCCGCCCTGCTGATAGGGATTGTTCTGATAGGGGGCCGCCTTGACAGGAACGCCCTGATATGTTTCTTTGCCGAAAGCCAGCAGGGGGATAAAGATGTAGGGCAGGAAAACCAGTCCCGCCGCAAAGCCGCCGCTCTTGCCGAATGCCCTGGCCAGCCGAACCTGTGTCTGGATGCCCAGAATGATGTTGTAGATGGGGATCAGCAGCAGCAGGAAGCGCATACCGCTGCCCCAGGTGATATCAAACAGCACATAGAGATTGTAGAAGGGAACAATGGCTGCCCAGCCGGGCTTACCGGCTTTCCGGAAAACGATCCACATGCACACCAGAACGAACACGCACAACGCGAGAGAGATAATGGTGGGCAGCGGGTTAAAGGTAGGGGGACTGCTGTAAGTGTAATAATCGTAGTAATCGTTCATTGTTTTCTCCTTTCCTAACGCTATCACCGGCCGGCAGTATGCCTGCCGGCTGACGGTGATCTGTTGTTGTCACAGGGGCGTTCCCCGGTCCTGACAGAAGCTCTTGCCGCCGCGCTTCACGCCGCATAACGGGTAGTGATCCGCCTGCGTCTGAGACTGCCGGGCAACGGTGCTCTTACTCCTCCTCTGCCGGAGCATACTCCGCGGACGTGCCTATAAGGAGCTCCCGCAGGAGCGTCCTCAGGGCGTCCTCATACTCGCCGTTATATTCTGCCGTGAAGATCTCGTCCTCTCTCTGGCTGGTGATGTAGAGGTAGCTCTCCGCCCCGTCAAGGACCAGCATCCCCTCCGGCAAGGCCGTGGGCGGCTGATGCCAGTTCTCCCGCAGGCACGCCTCTACCTCCGCCCATTGCTCCGGCGTCAGGGGCGCGTCTATCCGCTCTACCCTTTCTCGGCTGCCCTCGGTGTCAATGCACCATCCGGAGACGGTATACGCGCCGTCCGTCTCCTCCAGATCAAAGTGGAAGCAGTCGTCGTAGTTCGAGGCGCTCTGCGACCAGCGGATGCTCTTCAGCGTGTCGCCATCCCGAAAGGCGTTGGCAAACTCGTTCTCCATGCCGCCGCCGTCCATTATGCGGTCGGTGACAAAGTGCTTATAAAGACCCGAGATCGTGATACCCACCACAACACCCGCGATAAGAATGACGATCATCTTCTTCATGGCTTTAGGGGCGAGGCTGACCGCAGTTGGCGCAGAACTTGCCCTTGTTGACCGTTCCGCATGCGCACGTCCACTCACCGGCGGGGGCGGGCCTGGGCTGGCCGCACTCGGCGCAAAATTTGCCGGTGTTCACCGCGCCGCAGGCACATTTCCACTCGCCGGCGGGGGCGGGCTTGGGCTGGCCGCATTCGGCACAGAACTTGCCGGTGTTGCCGCTGTGGCCGCAGGAGCAGGTCCATCCGGCGGGAGCGGCAGGTGCGGGCTGCACCGCCTGCTGGGCCTGTTGCTGCTGGCCCATGGCAAACAGGTTCTGAGCGTTCATTCCGCCGGCCTGACCGGCCATCCCCATGCCCATAAAGGCCATAGCAGGGCCGGCAGCCGTGTTGGAGGCCGCCATCTTCATGGCATCGCCCTGACTGCCCACCAGATGAGCGGCGGCGCGGGTGGGATCCATGAAGGCCGCGTTCCGCTGCAGCTCCTTCAGCATCTTCTCATCTTCCTCGTCCGCCGTCACACTGGACACGCCGAAGGAAACGATCTCGATACCACGCAGGTCACGCCACTTTTTACTGAGGACCTCGTTCAGTGCGTCTGCCAGCTCCATGGTATGGCCGGGCAGCTGAGAGTAACGGATACCATCCTCGCCGATCTTGGCAAAGGCGGGCTGGAGGGCGGTCAGCAGCTCGGTTTTCAGCTGGCCGTCCAGCTTGTCTCGGGTATAGGCCTCCGCCACGTTGCCGCACACATTGGTATAGAACAGGGCGGGATTGCAGATGCGATAGCTGTACTCGCCAAAGCAGCGAATGCCCACATCAATATCAATACCGGCCCGTTGATCCACCACGCGGAAGGGCACGGGATTGGCGGTACCATACTTGTTTCCGATCAATTCCTTGGTGTTGAAGTAATAGACACGCTGATCCTTGGGAGCCTCACCGCCGAAGGTGAAGCGGTTGGCCATGTTGTTGAATACGTTTTTGATGCCTTCGCCCAGATCGCCCACGAAAATGGACGGTTCGGTGGACTGGTCATAGGTGTACTCGCCGGGCACGGCGCACATATCCACGATCTTGCCCTGATCCACGATGAGCATGCACTGGCCATCGGCCACTGCGATGACGCTGCCATTGGAGATGATGTTGTCGCTGCCCTTGGTGTTGCTGCTGCGGCCGGAGGTGCGCTTCTGACCCTTGACAGCCATCACGTTCTCGGGCAGTGCCTCGCAATAAAAGTATTCCTTCCACTGGTCAGCCAGTACGCCGCCCGCACTGCCCAATGCCGCTTTAATCAGTCCCATAGTTATGTAATCTCCTTTTCTCTGTATTTATTTCCGCCTATAATGGAAAACCGTTGCCATTCCTCGATCAACCGGCCGTCCGACCGCTCGCAGCTGACGAACCATACCATGGCTGAATCCTTCACATAGCGGTACAGCTCCAGATAGTTGTTGTCGATGACGGTCACGGTGTACTCCACGTTCTCCGGGCCACCCACCAGCTCCGCGTACCACTCCTCGTTGGCGCAGCCGTAGTACATGGGTCCCTTGTGGAACTCCACGTGCAGCCCATCCAGCTTTTCGTGGTTGCCATAGCTGTCGGTATATTCGTACCATGCACCCATGCTCCATGTGCCGTGCCCGTCCTCGGTCACGCCGTCAGCGCTCATGAACGTCAGCGTCAGGGACATTTCCTCGTCCGCCAGCTTATACCGATCGCCCTCGATCTCGCCCTCCACGCCGGCCCACTCACCCTCCAGATACCGCCGGTATTTTTCCATGGTGTAGTCCGTGTTGCCGCCGGAGGGCTCCTCATCTCCGCCCACCGGGTCGGTCACATCCACCGGATCAGTGTCGCCGCCGGGCAGGGGCGGTGTGTCTATCGTGGTGCCGCCGTTATTCTCCGGCTGCCCGCGGGGGATGAACTCCATCTGACAGGCCGTCAGGCTCACCGCCAGCGCCAGAAGCAGCGCCAGCGGATACCACCGCCGCTTCACGGCTCAGGCCCAGGGGTCCTGGGCGGCCGGGATGCGGATGCCGCTGAGCGGGCTGGAATACTCCCACAGGAACCATTCGCCGGTGGAGGGCTTCTGCCGCAGCTTGATGGGGCGGGGAGAGTCCGCGCCGGGTGTGGCGATGAACAGGCGCAGATAGCCCGGTTCAATATCCTGCGGACGGGGATCGGCCAGCACGTTCAGCACATAAGGCTGGGTAGGCACATAGCTGTTCTGAGGCGTGGCTCCGGCAAAATACGCCAGCGGCAGATATTCCTTGCCCCGCAGACGATCCCGCAGGAACTGGCTGTCATAGGGGGTCATAGGACGGGGCCCTCGCAGGAGGTTCATGGCCTCCACACCTTCATTGGGGTTTTTTACATACAGGTTCAATGCGCACAGGAAGCCCGCCACCACCTCGTCCGGGGTGTTCAGGGACAGGTTCCGGAACTCTGCCAGCGAAGCGGGCAGTGCGTTCAATGTCACTTGCATATCTCGTCCTTCCTTTCTCTGATTTCCGTACCGTTCGTCAGCTGTCGCCTCTCACGCTGCTGGAGAAGGTGGCGGCCGTGTAGAACTCGTCGCCGTCACGCACCACGAAGTACAGCACGTAGTAGTCACCCTCGCCGTTGTACCAGCCGTAGGCGTGCTTTTCACTGTTCCAGCTCTTCTCATCCATACCGGTATGGGGGATGCCGTCCTCACCGCCCAGCATGGCCTTGATGTCGTCATAGGTCAGTTTCGAGGACTCGGAGGAACCCATGTCCCACAGTTCCTGACGCACCTTCTGCATGGTGGCCAGATCCGCCCGGCCGGTGGCATCGGGATTGGACTTGCCGTACTCGCCCTCGCCGTTGGAGGTGGTGCGCTCGAAGGGATAGTTCTCCGGCAGACCGCCGTTGTCGCCGCCGTCGGAGATGGCAGCGGCGGCGTCGCCGCTGCCGTTATCGGGGATCAGACTGGTGTCGATCTCAAAGGTGCTGGCGATCTCCATAAAGGTCATGCCGCGATAATACTCCACGGCGCTCTCCGGCATGGGGATGTAGTCCTCGTCTGTCCAGTTCTCGTCGTCCAAATGCCGCAGGTTGGCCAGCAGGCTGATAGAGCCGTCCACCAGGTCGGAATCCACCTCGCAGCTGACATACAGTGCGCCGGTCTCGTCCACGGACAGGATGCCGTCCTGCATCTCGCCGCCCATGAACGTACCCCGCAGCTCCAGACCGGTGTCGTCATCCGGCACGACGCGTGCATACGTGTCGATAAAGTTGAAGTCGTTCTCTCCCTCCAGATACATGGCCAGCCAGACCTGACAGTCTCCGTTCCCGTCGAACACCAGCCGCGCCAGGATCTCATGGGCGGTATCGTTCAGCTCCTCGAATGCGCCGGTGGCATCCGTGAGACCCGCCATGCCGTGCCAGTCGCCGCCGTATACCTCGGCAAAGTCATCCAAAGACATTTCATCCGCGCCGGTGTTCCCGCCGGTGCTGCCTCCGCTCTTACGGAACGTCAGCTGCAGGTCAAAGCCGAAGTAGTCATTCACCGTGATCAGGCCGTCCTTCAGCGTGCAGTTGCAGATCGCTCCGTCTCTGTCCAGCGTCAGGGCGCCGTCCTTATCCAGCTTCCAGTCGATGGTCGTCGGGTCGCCGTCCAGCATAAAGCAGCCCGTACCGTCCTCTTTCAGCTCAATGTAGTTGTCACCCAGATCATACACCTCGTCCATGGGCACCCACTCATCGAAGGACAGGACCGTCTCACCGATGTACTTGCCCACGGCAGGGTTTGTCTTGCTGGCGCCCTTACCGCCGCAGGCCGCCAGCGTCAGCGCCATCACCAGCGCCAGAAGCAGCGCCGCAGGCTTTCTCAATCTTTTCATCATGTCTCCTCCTGTTTTTTAGTGTTTCTGTGTTATCTTTACTCTACATTATATTGGCACGTCTCACTTGAGGCGGAGGCCGCATTCGGGACAGTAGGCGGGGAGTTTTTCGTTTACCGGCTGCCAGCCGCATCGGCGGCAGGTCAGCGGCTTCTCCATGCCGCAGCTGGTACAGCAGCCGCCCTCATTCTCTGCATGGCAGGCGGGACAGCTCCACGCCGCGGGCGGCGGTGTTTGCGGCTCGTAAGAGAAGCTCACATCCTCCTCGCTGCACGCAGCGCCGTCTCTCGTCAGCCATTTCAAGCCGCTGTCGTCACTGTACCGGATGCGGAAAGCGTTTTCCTTGTGATTGAACGTCAGGCCGCTGAACGCCCCCGTCATGAGGATTCTCTTGTGCTCCTGCGTCAGCTTCACGCTTCCGGTTTGATACACCCACATATCGGACTCGAAATCCAGCTCGCCGTCCACAAACACCTGTATGCGGGAGCTCTCCAACGGGTCGCTGCTCTCCACCTCCATGACGATGCTACCGTCCCGGCTCTGCCACTTCCCCGCAAAGGGGCTCTGATCCTCCGGCGTATACATCATGCCGGGGCCGTCCACCATACCGCCGGTTACAGGGCCGCGTTTTTTACCGCAGCCCAGCGTTCCGAAAAGCATCATGACCAGCAGCACACCTCCTATCCAGCCCTTCCATTTCATAGGCAGTTCCTCCGCTTCAGCCGTGTTTTGTGAATGAGCTCTCTACCGGCTCGCCGCTCTCCTGTAAGAACGCCGCACAGTCCGTACACAGGTCAATATCCTCGCCCAGCAGGAAACACCGGTCACAAACCAGCCGTTTGCAAATGGGACACAGGCTGAAATGCTCCAGCGCCTCTGTGGCGGCCCACTCGAAGGCTTCCTCTCGCTCCCGCCGGTACAGCGCCTGAAAAATCACGCGCTTTCCTTCGCTCTCCGGCTGCATCCCCGCCTTGGAGAAGCACACCGGCTGACTTTCCCAAAGGGAGCCGCATACCGCACAGCGCAATGAAAACTGAAACCTTTCCATGGAGGATCTGTCCTCCATGGACGCTTTAATGATGCGGCGCATTCCAGTCCCTCCTTGCTTACGTCGCAGTTCTTTCCCGTACTCACGCTCAGCTATATACACACTTATATGTGGTTTTACGTAAAATTTCTATTACCCCAAGGGTGAATTTTGCCGGTAAACGAGAAAATCGCCCTTAGGCGTAGACAGAGTGCACAATCCAATGTGACTTGGATTGTGCACTCTGCTATCGTCTTTCTTATCTTTTCAGCAGCTCACCACTGCGGCCGCAGCTGGCGAACAGTTCAATATACACCTTCAGCTCATCGAACGAATCTACCTCCATCTTTCGGTACAGATTGCGGTTATGAGTCTTTACCGTGCTGGCGCTGATATGTGCCAGCTCAGGAATATCCTTGACGGTATAGCCGTCCATATAGTATTGCAGGATGGTACGTTCCATGCCGGTCAGCGTACCCGCCCTCTCCGCAAAGCCGCACAGCCGCGCCTCCACATCGGGCGGCAGCGCGCCCGCCGGCCGGGTGCGGATCATGGTCAGCAGCTCGTCGATCTCCGAAATACCGGAGGCCACCACCTCCGTTGTGCCGCCTCTGACCGCCGCAAGGCTCTCGTTGATGGGCTTGACGAAGCGGCGGGACAGCACGGTTGCGGCAACCAGCATTGCCAGCAAAAAGAATACCGATCCCAAAAACCATGCGATCTGCGAGCTGCGTTCATAGCTGCGGAAGGCGTTGGCTGTCACAAGCGTCACCACAGCAAGCGGAACGCCGTCCGAGGTGACGGCGTCCAGCAGCCGGTGCCGCCCCAGATAGGACTCCTTGCCATCGGAGTAGACGGTATAGTATTTCCCCGGCTTGATATGCAGCGTACCCTCGGCCGTCAGGCGCGTGCCATTGGTAGCGCCCAGCATAGCCCCCGACAGATCGAGCTTGTCGCCGTCGATGGGCGCCAGCAGGGTCAGCATATTGCCATAGGCGCTGGACACGGTATCGTGGGAAAGGCTGAAATAGAGGTCGCTGATCTCCATGCCGCAAAATCCCCGCGCGGTGCCGCTGCCATCCAGGATCGGCACGCACAGAAGCGTCACATATTCCCATGTATCCAGCAGTTCTGTACGCTTTACCCACAGGCTGCCCTCTGCCGGACGCTCGACCCGACTGGCGGAAACCCTCTCGCTGCCGGGGATCAGCGCGGTATTCAGCTCCGGATTCCAGCGGTTGTGCATCTGAAGCCGTAACCCCCGCGCCGCTTCTGCCGCGCCGCGAAAGCAGACCGCATCCTGCTCCGAGGCCACCGTAGGCTGAAGCCCTGTATAGCGCAGATACAGTCCCGCCCTGAGCACGTCCGCGTTGGGCAGCTCTGTGTTGGCGGTCACATTCAGGCAGAAGAATATCCCGCTGCACGAGGCGGCGCTCAACGTACTGCTCAGCGGCGCGTACAGCCGTTTTTCCAGCTCCGCGATGGTGGCCGGGTCATCGTTGAGCGCGTCAAAGGGAATGCCCTTGGCCGCAAGGAAGGTGTCCAGCTCCCGTCCCAGCTTTTCCGATATGGCCACGCTGTGGGCTGTCAGCTCATCCATCTGCGCATCCAGTGCCGCATATGTATTCTTCTGCTGAATGTCGAGGGCGCTGGCCAGCTGCCGTGCAGGATGGGACAGCACGCCCGTGGCCATCAGGATAGACAGGATGGCCGCTACCAGCAGCAGCGCCATTATGAACCAATACAGCACCAGCCGCACAGCCATACTGCGGCTGGCTGCATACGAATTGTGAATCGCATTCCGAATCGATCGCATGTGCCTTCCTCTTTCACGTGCCGTAATCCAGCTTAAAACTCTCTAAAGTCTCCCAGATCAGGGCGTCCAGCGTATTGCCGCCCTCCAGATACTGTGTCCGCCCTGCCGTCAGCTTCAGCCGTGCCAGATTCTCAAACCGCGTCTCCAGATCCAGATAATTCTCCATCTGCGGCGGGTAGCAGAAGGTATACGCCTCCTGCATTTGCAGATATGTCTCATACAGCGACACATACAGCGGGTTGCTCAATTTTTCCACGGCATCGGGCAGATATTTCTCAAATGCCTCCTGCGTCACCGGCATGTAGCCCAGGCTGGTGACGAATTCCACGTTGCATGCCGGCTCGGTCAGCCATTTAAGGAACGTGATGCACGCCTGCTCCCGTTCCGGGGTAGACTTCACGGTACACATTCCCACGCCGCGCTGCATCACCAGCTTGTCGCCCCCTTCAAACACCGGGCAGGGCATGGAGGTGATCGTCACCTTTTCCGAGGTGTTGTCCGGATACGTCACCGTGTCGGAATAGTAAAGCACGCTGGCGGAAGATGCCACAGATACCACCACATCTCCGGTGCGAAGCGGTTCCGTGGCGTACCCGTCGTACAGCCACAAACCGCCCGTCAGGCCTGCCCGGGCATACGGCTCCCAGGCCCGTTCGAATCCGGGACCAAACCTGACGCCGTCATTCTGAAAAAAGTCCTCGCCCAGAGACTCCACGCCCACCTGAAAATAATTGAAGTGGTAGTCGTGGACAAAGAAGCATTTGCCGGTATCCGCGGCGTACTGCTCTGCCAGCGCGTAAACGCCCTCCCATGTAGTCAAATCGTCATAGCTGGCGCCGGACTGGGCTGCCCACCGGTCAAACAGCGTCCGGTTGACAAACAGCACCTCCGTGGATTTGGCAAGGGGCAAAATCGCCTGCCGCCCGCCGATCATCCCCTCCTCACGAAAGGCAGGGATAAACGCCGCCAGCTCCTCCTCGCTGAAATAATCCCGATAGTCCACCAATATGCTCTGATCCGGCAGAGCCAGCACCGTCTTGGGATAGGATACGAACATATCCGGCAGCGACGGTGCGCCCGGATCGCTGTTGGCGGCGGCCAGCACGCTTTTATGAATACTGCCGCTGTTGCTGACCAGCTCCACCTTCACGCGGATGTTCTGCTTTGCGCCCACGGTGCTGTTGAACCGCTCGATCAGGCCGTTCAGCGGGGAATCCACCTCGCCGCCATAGACGTGCCACAGCGTTACGGTCAGTGGTTCCGCTTCCTTTTCCTGCGTGCATCCTGTCACCAACAGGAGCGCCAGCGCCAACAGACACAAAACGATTCTTCTTTTCATGTTAGAGTCTCACCCTTTCGTGAAAAATACCGCGTAATAAGGTGTCCCGGCTGCCTGCGCCGTCAAAGCGTATCCGGCGCACCATCTCTGCAGGCGGCAGGGCGAAACGATCCCTGCCGCCTGCGGAAGGCGAATTTTACTTCTCTCCTCTGCGCTTTTTGCCAACGACCCATCCGCTGCCGCTCAGCGCCAGCAGGGACAGCCCTGCATACAGCGCGATACCCGCATCGCCCGTCTTGGGGGATGTAGCGGTATTCTCCGCGCCGCCGTCCGGCTTGGTGTCCGGTCTGCCGCCGTGCCGCGTGGGGATCTCTGTTTCATTGCGCTCAAAGCCGCAGACGGTGCACTCCTCGTGCTTCAATCCGGTTTCAGTGGCGGTGGCCGCCTTGTCTATCTTCCACACGAAGGTATGGGACGCCAGATCCTTTGTGCTGTCGCTCAGAGCCGGGCACTTCTCAGCGGTGCACTGATGCCAGTGGCTGGTATCATCCGAATACCACGAATTACCGTAGGTATGCTCATGATTTCCCTTATACGGATTCACGGTAATAGGCAGGTTGACCTTGACATCGCTGCTGCCGCTGCCATCGTTATACTGGATCGTCACATCCGCCTGCCCCTGAACGAGCTTATCCCCGCGGAATATGATATAGTTGGTAATGGGTTCGCTGGTGCCATCTTCGTAAACCGCAGTGACCTCCATGCCCGTCGGGTCAAAATCCTCACCTGCCTTGTACTCAGTCTTGGTAGGCGGTGTTGTGATCTCAATGCGCTTCACCTTCTTGACGACCTTCAGCACCTCAAGCTCGTGGAGCACCCGCATATCGCCAGTCGATGGATTCTCAAAGACGCTTACCTCTTTCCCGTTTACGGTCACCTTATCCTTTGTAAGCCCGGTGTAATTGCACCCTGCAACTCTGCCGAGGAATATCTCGATCGCATACTTCGTATCGGCCTGAAAAGTCCCGGAGGTCAGATCATCCCAACTGCCCGCAGCATTATACTGTTTGATTTTAAATGATTGAATCGTAACCCCCGTCTCCATTTTCGTGACTGTGACAGCGGATACATCTGCATCCAGTGCATACCCGGCAACCGTCAGAGGCAGCGAGTTGATCTCCGAATTTTCCAATTCTTCAAAGCCGTTGTTCACGTAAATCGGTTCAGATACAGCATTTTCATACACCCACACCAGCTTGCTTTCGTTGTAACCTCCGCCGGGGTACGTCACATAATCCCACCGATAATTGTCTATGTCATCATGTGCGGTTTCCACCACGAGATACTTGTACCCACTGGTAACCTCCATCAAGCCTTCACCGGTTCTCCCATCCGCTCCGATGGTGATGACCAGGGGCGTAGACTGATATGAGATCCCACCCGGTAATACCATACCAACCTTGAAGGTAAACGTCTTTCCTTCCGCGCTGACGCCATCAGGCAGGCCTATCACCTCTGTGCGAACTCTCAGCGTACCCGTTTCATCCTCTGTCGCTCGCGCCGTTGTGGGCGCCAGACACAGCACCATACAAAGGGCCAATATCATGCTGAGCCACTGCTTTTTCATGATTTCTGCCTCCTAAATACTTTTATCCGTTAAACGCGGCAAGGGCCGCGTCTGCCCGGCGGATCCACTCGGTACGGTCGCCGTAGACCGCTGCGTCCAGCGAGTTGATGGCGGCGGCCGCCTTCTCTCCGGCGTCCTCCTCACCCCGCATGGCAGCGCTGAGTCCGGAGGCCATGTCCTTGATGGCGGTCATCTGCTGCTTCCACGTGTTGGCGGCGTTGCCCAGCGTTTTCTGTACGCCGAAGAGCGTATCGAAATACTTGCTGAGCTTTTCATACTCCTTGAAGTTGTTCACCTCGAGGTTAAAGGCGTTCATGCCCGCGGTGTTGATAAAGACCATCCGCACCGTTGACTTTTTCTCGGTTTTGTCGCCGTTTTTCACCATCTGCTCCTCATACTTATAGTTCCGCAGATCGGCGATGCGGTACACGCAGGCCCGTGTGGTCTTGCCGAATATCAGGATCTTGTAGTCCACCTGTGTAAAGGCCACCAGCCCGATGTCCTCCGCCACATACAGGTTTGCGCCGAAGCGTGTCAGCTTCTGGTTCTTATCCTTTGTCTTCAGACGGGGCACAAAGTAGTGATCCCACAGCTTCGTCCCCCGCGCCACCTGGTCCAGATGCGCCTTCACGCCGGATAGATTGCCATGCACATAGTCGTACACCTTGAAGCCCCTGCTCCTGCAATTCTTTCGGCAGATGCAATTGCCGTCCGCCAGCTTCTGGGTCTGCATCAGGTTGATGTCCGCGCCGCAAATTCCACACTTGTTCGCCATAACATTTTCTCCTTTCCGTCGTTGCCCGATTCGGCAGGTTCCTGTAGCTGCTTATGAAATATCCCATTGCGGGCTCTTTCCTTCACATGGCATAGATCTGATCCATCAGGTACTCGGCAGGCATGGAGCCGTAGAAAAACTGATCGATCAGCCCGTCCTTCTTGGCGTCCCGGATATCCTTTGCCGTCTGCCGTTCGGTGTTGGCATCCACTATCAGCGCGATCTTGCAGTTGGGACACAGCGCCTTTACCTCGCCGCGCAGTCTCAGCCTTTCGCCGAGCTTCCACGGGGCATACCCTGTCACCTCCATCACAAGCACAAAGGGCTCGTATATCTGGCACAGCTCCACGGTGTCCCTTGGGGACTCTGCACGGATCACCTCGATATCGTAGTCAGAGCTTTTGAAAGCGGCCGCCACAGCGTCGGCAAACAGATAATTCTGCATATCGATCACAATTTTACGCATTGAGCCATCCCTCTTCCCTTTCCTGTATATCCGACGGGTTTGCCGCGTCCCATTCTATGCCGCTATTGTAGCACGGAAAAGCGGCCCTGTCTGTCCACAAAAGTGAGGACAGACAGGGCCGCTGATGCGGATAATGCTGTGAATACACGTATTCCTGTTCAGTTTTCTTCCGCCGTGCCGAACAGGCTCCCCGGCACCACCAGCCGCTTGCTGACAGCGGCAACCATCAGCCGGTTGCGGTTGGGGTATCCGGTTTTCTCCAGCATCCGGTTGATATAGGTACGCACTGTGGATTCCGCCACATTCATCCCCGCGGCGATCTCGGCGTTGGTCTGCCCCTCACAGAGCAGGCGCAGCGTCTCCAGTTCCTGATCGGACAGGCCGCAGGAAAGGGTGTTCCCCAGCTGCACTGCCGGCGTGCTGTCCGGCCAATAGCTCTTTCCGGAAAGCGTCCCCTCGATCACGCCGACAAGATCGCCGGAGGGGGAATCCTTATACCAGAAGCTGTCGGCGCCGATTTTTCTTGCCCGCGCCAGGAACCGCCCCTCCAGCATGGAGGTCACCATCACAATTTTGATCCGGGGATAGATCTTCTTGATCTCCTCAGCGGCGGTTAAGCCGTCCGAGTCGTTTTCGGTGCAGATATCCATTAAAATCAGATCGATATGGCTGTCGCCGCACCGCCGGAGCGCCGCATCCGCACGATTCAGCGTGCCCGCCACCCGGCAGTCTGCGCATTTTTCCACGCAGGAGCATAGATACATTCTGGCAAGCGCCTGATCCTCAACGATCAATATGTCTCTGACAGCCATTCGTTCCCCTCCTCCAAATTCTCCCGATTTGGTATTCCTATCACCAGCGCGAACTCCGGCAGACTCTGCACCGTCATGGTCCCGCCGATCCTTTCGATCCTGCGGCGCAGATTGGACAGACCGCCCCCCTCTGTGATGGTCTTTTCCGGCGGCTTTCCGTTATTTCGGATCAGGACGGTATATCTGTCGCCGTCCTCCCAGATGTTGGCGATCAGTTCGGTTGCCTGCGCGTACTGTATGGCGTTGCTCAGGCAGACCTGCATGGCGGCATACATCAGATCCGCCGCGCCTCCCGCCGGCTCTGTGCCTCTTATTCTGATGGCCACGCCGCTGCCGGCCGCGCTTTCATACAGCGCCTCCCTTGCCGGCAAGCGTTCCGCGTCACGAAAGACAATGCTTTTTTCCCATTCCCGCAGCACAACGTCTGCGTTGATGCCGCCAAGGTCTCCGGCCAGATATTGCTTCGTGACGGTAATACAGGCGGCAAGGCTATCGTGCATGGCGGATTTGGCGGCAAGCTGTTCCCTCTCCCGCGCCACCGCCGCCACGTTTTCCGAGAGACGCCGCAGCTTTTCCGCGTCCTGTTCAAGCCTTCGGTTATCCTCGGCCAGCTGCTCCAGCGCCCGGTGCAGCGCCGTAACATCTGCGGCGGTCAGCTGTATATACGTCTCCCCATATCGGTCGGTCACGGCCGCCTTCTCAAATTTCCATACCAGCCCGTCCGGAAAGCGGTAGGTATTCTCCGTGCTGGCAATGGGCATTATGCCCTTTGGCGGAGAGGCCAGCGCCTTTTGAAGCTCCTCCAGATACTGCATATCGCTGTTCAGCAGATACTGACTCAGCCGATACATCTGCCGGTTGCACAGCACGATGCCGCCCGAGCGGTCAAAAAAGCATACGGCGGTGGGCAGCCGGTCAAAGCTCTCCTTGATGGCGTTAAACCCGAAGCGTCTCAGCTTATGCATCCTCCCGCCCCCTTATCCCTGTGCGGATCAGCCACAAGCCGTCCTCCTGCCGCACCGTCACCTCCAGGGAGGCGATCGCCGACAGATCGGCGGCGCACTCCACCGACAGATCCATCGCGCTGTCGGAAACGGAGATAAACAGCGAGTGCAGATCGTCTACCGTGGTCTCCGCGACGATTTCCAGCAGATCGAACAGACGCACGACCTCAGAGGCGCGCATCGGTTCCGTTGTGCGATAGATCACGCCGCACTCCGTGCCGCAGGCGGTCAAGGCTCTCACGGCTTCGTCGACCGTCAGCCGCAGCTCCTGCTGCGGCAGCCACTGGTACTCGCTGCTGAGGAAGTACAAATTGGCGCTGCGCTTGATGTAGGTGCCCAGCAGCAGCACCTTCTTCAGCAGGCTTCGTCTCTCGGCGGGTCCGGATCTCTCGCATTGGGCAAGCATCTGCCGCATCTGGGCTGTCTGCCTGCTGTGCTTTGCCTCCAGTTCATTGTATATGCGGTTCTTTTCCGTCAGCTCATGCAGACTTTTCTGCACAAGATAGGCGTCCTTCAGCTTCTTCTTGTTACGCTCCATTTCCTCCTTGTTCGCATTCAGCCGGGTACGCAGCTCCGCCAGCTGGCGCACATTGTCCTGCCAAACGGCGTAGCCGCCGCTGATGGGCGCCGAGGAAATGCGCATGCCATCGGGCCGAACGATCCGCTGCCCCTCCTGCGGGCAGGTCATATCCTCACCTGCGGCACGGGAGCGCAGGACGATCCGGCCGCTGCGATCCGCAATACAGGCTGCCAGCGTTGAGGCCTCAAACAGTTCCACATATCCCGTGTTGGACGGTATCATACGGCAGCGGATACAGCTTTCATAGATGGCGGCATACAGCAGGCAGAACATCACGTTCATATCGCCGAACCACCACCGAACAGCCGGAATACCCGACAGATAGAGAATACTGTACAGGAGCATCGCACAGCCCAGCACAAACGGCGTTATCCGCTTTCCTCCACCACTTGGGATACGGCTCTTCCGGAACAGGCAGACAAGGGAAAAAGCCATACAGGCCACCATCCAGCCAAGGCAGATAAAATACAGCGGGCGGTAGGAATATGTGCCGGAAACCGGCAAGCCGGGGACGCCGCTTTTGAAGGCAAATATCTGCTGATGCAGGTCGTTGGTGATCACCAGCAGAAACAGTACCGCAGGGATGATCGACAGCATACCGGTCCCTCGGCTCAGGCGGTAGTCCTCTGACTTTCCCATGGACAGGGCGATATACACACACAGCAGTGGGAGGAACAGCATCGGCAGATAGTAGAGATACCATATGTACCGCCCCGCCGCCAGACCGGTGACAAAGCTGTATTTCAGCGTCCGCAGTATGAGCCACAGCAGCATCAGCGCCGCCGTCAGCCGCAGGCAGTGCAGCGCCTGCCGCTGGATAATGCGCCGGTCAAGGGAAAAGCCCCACAGGGTAAAAAGCAGCAGATAGAGCGCTGTCCGGATATGGTTCACGGCGGGGCCGCCGATGTCGAATTTTGCCAGCATCCGACAGGCATAGGCTATGGCGATTGCCGTAAACACGAAGACCGTCGGCAGCAGATGCTTGGTGGTCGCTTTCAAGAGGCAAGGCCCTCGCTTTCTTCAGGCTGTATCCGCAGACACATTTTAATATATAGCATAAAACGCCGCCCGCCGCAACTCTTTCCTGCCGGACGGGAAAGGAAGCGGAGGACGCTCCTGAGAGCGTCCTCCCGCAGCAGGCCCGTCAAGATATCCTTTATGGCAGTGGGAGGCTCGCTCCTTACGCAGGAGGCGGGGCATCATGACGCAGAGGCGAACTCATAGCTCACCCTTTTCCTTCCGCGCCATAAGCCAGACTGCCATATCCCGCAAAGTCTCCTCCATGGGGCGCGGCTGATACGCGAAGCGTTCCGATGCGGCGGCATGGCTGAATTGCCCGTTCGAGGCGAGAACGGCAACGGAATAGGGGGTGAAAAACAGCGGCTTTCGATCCTTCAGACTCCGGCGTTCGCAGTATGGAGCTGCCAACCTTGCAAGGCCCAATGGCAGACAGACGGGGCGATATTTCAGCTTTGCGGCCTTTCCGACAAGCTGAAGCATCTTACGGATCGTAATGTAGTGGCCGGACAGGATGTAGCCCTTGCCGGGCTCTCCGCTTTCGGAACAGGCCAGAATGCCTTTTGCAACGTCCCGTACATCCACGAAGTCATACCCGCCGCGAACGGCAAAGGGCAGCCTTCCGGCCAGGAAAGACCGTGCCATGGAAGTAAAACTCCCTCCCTGTACGTCACCCGGTCCGATGATGCCGGAGGGAAAGACAATGCCGGCATTCAGCCCACGCTCCGCCGCGTCAAAGACCAGTTCGGTTGCGGCCGCCTTGCTCTTTGCGTAATCGCCGTCTACAAGACCCGGAGAGAAGTCAGCGCTTTCCGTGATAACGCAGCCCTCCGGTTTTTCCGGTATGGCATGGACGGAGCTGACATAAATGAATCTTCCCACATCGTGCTCCATGCATTGCCGGAGGATCCTCCATGTGCCGCCCACATTGACCTGATAGAGCTTCGGGCCGGGTCTGGACGCGACGGAGATAATGCCTGCGCAGTGGATCACACAGGTACGGCTGTCGGCGTCCGCAAAGAAGTCCGCAAGAGAGCCTTTATCACACACATCGCCGGCGACGGTACGAACTTCCTTTGGGAGCAGGCTGATATAGGGGTCGTTATGCAGCACAAGCGCACGCACCTGAGCATTATGGCGTACCAGCTCCGCCGCAACGGCTCTGCCGAGGAAGCCGGTAGCGCCTGTAATTAGGTATTTATCAAACATTCAAAAAGCCTCCTCTCAAAATAATTGCACAAGTGTTGATTATCTTTCACAAGTATAGTATACTTGACGTGAAAAACAGAAACAATCAGCACTTACTGCACAGCTGAAATTAAATCAACACAGCCCGCCGGTGTGTTGAGGAACGTGATGATCTTTTTGAGGGAGATTTCCAGATGGCGAAACTGGATGCGAGGAAACGCTATACACAGATGATACTCAAGCAGTCTTTTTTGAAGCTGCTGAAGGAGAAACCGGTCAATAAAATCACAGTAAAGGAGCTCTGCGAACTATCCCAGATCAACCGGGCTACTTTCTATACCCATTACAGTGACTGCTTTGCACTGCTGGAGAGCATTGAGAATGAGCTCATTGATGAGTTTGAGAAATCCCTCCGATATGTTAATTCCTTTGATGTGGCGGCTCTGATCGAAGCCCTCTATGCCATGGTCGATCAAAATCAGGAAGCCTGCCGGACACTCATTCTGGGGAATACCAGTTCGGCTGTCATTGCGAAAATGATCGCTCTGGCAAAACCGGGCAGCCTCGCTTATTGGCACAGGGAATTGCCGAAGGCCAGTGAAACCGAGTTGGAGATGATGTATACGCATCTTTCCAACGGGTTGATGCATGTTATTGTAGAGGGCTACGACAAGTACAGCAAGGAGGAGATGATCCGCTTCGTCAGTCAGGTAGCGAAGGTTAGTCTTTTGCTGTTCCGATAAAAGAAGGCGTGCAGGAAGAAATTCCCAAGATTGCTTCATTCTGGACACTGAAAAGAGCGCAGCATCAGCTCAGCCGCCATCCGCCCGCTATGGAGAGCCTTTGTCTGGGCCTCGGAGGGCGAAATTAAAAAGGGAGGGCAACAAGCAAATGGTAAGAACAGAATTCCGAGCAGTACTTTGTAATGATCCATATGAGATACAGCTCATGCAGAACCTCTATGATTCCGCCGTAAAGCAGTTGTCGCTGAAATTTGAAATACTGAACAATGAGTTCAAGGTGCTCTATGCGAGGAACCCCATCCACCACATTGAAGGACGCGTAAAGTCTGTGGAAAGCCTTGCGGCCAAGCTGCTGAATAAAGGGCTGCCGCTGACCATTGAGGCAGCGCGGGAGCACATCAATGATATCGCCGGTGTCAGGGTAGTGTGCAGTTATATCGACGATGTGTACCGGGTGGCGGAGATGCTGGAGCTGCAAAAGGATGTCAAGATCATCAAAAGGCAAGACTATATCCGCACACCAAACTATAACGGATACCGCTCATTACATCTGGATATCCGGGTACCGGTGTATCTGTCAGACAGGACGGAGCTGGTAACTGCGGAAATTCAGATCCGCACGATCGCTATGGACTTTTGGGCCAGTTTAGAGCACGATATCCGGTATAAGGTTGATAAGACAAAGCTGCCGGAGGGCATCAACGAGGAGATGCTTGCATGCGCGGGCAAGATCGCCGAAATTGACCGGCAGATGCAGGAGATGTATCGGAGGATCAAATCCGCGCAGGGAAATACGGATTGTTAGGGGATATCAAATCCTTCATAGACGGCATATTCAAAAGGCGCTGCGCCTTTTCATCGCAGTACGGGACGTGATGATATCCGGGAGCACCGCCTTCAACGGCGGCCGCTCCGCCAGAAGCAGAAACAGGGATAACATATCCGGATAAAAGCATATGGAAAAGAGAGGGGGTGCATCTGCACTCCCTCTCTTTTCCGGCTCATATCAGCATCTTTTTCAGAAAGCGATTTTTCCTGACATTATTCCGCCGCACAGATGACCGGATCAAGTATCCCGGTTTGCACATAGTATTTGGGACATTTGACATGCGCAATGTGCGAAGCGTCTACATATACGCCCGAAATCGCGCATAAAGTGAACCATCAAACGCTCCGGGAAGAGGGACAGCCATGGAAGTATTTCTGATTTTTCCCAAATCACCGCAGGCAAAGCAGGAGCTTGCACGGGAGATGGCAAAGTTTCAGTCCGGTCAGGTGCTGAAAAATGTCCGGAAGCTGCCCTGCTCCACGGAGCAGAAGCTGGAACTGGTAGACGCCGCCGTGAAGCACCTGAAAGCGCAGAAGTAATACATAGACCATTTTGCCCAAAAAGGTTCATGGCTTTTCCACCTCAATCGCCGTTTGTTCCGCTGCGATAGGATAGCATTTTCGATGCACCGGCTCGCATACGTAGCCAACCGGATACCCTTGTCGGCGCGGAACGTGTTCACCGCCTTGATGAGCCCGATGGTACCGATAGAGATCAGATCCTCCTGGTCATCCGCCTGGGTGTAGTACTTTTTCATAATGTGCGCCACCAGCCGCAGGTTGTGCTCCACCAGCAGGTTCCGTGCCTCCATGTCTCCCTCGGCGCACCGCCGCAGGTACTCCCGCTCCTGGGCGGCAGTCAATGGCTTGGGGAAGGACCCCGTGCCGCCGGACAGGTGCAGCGACAGGAACAGGCTGTTGCACAGCAGCAGCAAAAATGCAGAGATCATACGCGCATACCTCCCTTTTCCATGAGCGTATGCCCCTGCGGCAAGTCCCTATGCCAACAGCGGCCGCCCCCCCTGAATGGAGAGCGGCCGCGCCGTCTGTTATTCGCTTTCCCGCTGGGGGTGATAGGTGCTGACTATGGCCGCCACCCGCTCCTCGATGTCGCCGCAGTTGGCCTCCGCCGCCTCCTTCAGCGCCGTGAGCCCGTCGAAAAACGTCTCGTACCGGAACGGCACCGGCTTTCCGATGTGGATGAGGTCGTTGGCCGTTTTCTCCAGTCCCTCCTCCGCCATCAGCTTCTCCTCGTACAGCTTCTCCCCCGGCCGCAGGCCGATGTATTCGATGCGGATGTCCTCGTCCGGCCGCAGGCCCGACAGGCGGATAAGGTTCCGCGCCAGCGTGTCGATCTTCACCGGCTCGCCCATGTCCAGCACGAAGATCTCGCCGCCCTTGGCATAGACCCCCGCCTGCAGTACCAGGCTCACCGCCTCGGGAATGGTCATAAAGTACCGGATGATGTCGGGATGCGTCACCGTCACCGGCCCGCCGGTCTCGATCTGACGCTTGAACAGCGGCACCACCGAGCCGTTGCTGCCCAGCACGTTGCCGAACCGCACCGCTACGAACCGTGTGCCTCCCTGCATGTCGCTGTGGGATTCCTCGCCCCGCCCCAGCTCCGGCAGCAGGCCGTACTCGCCGGTGCAGCTGACCCGATCCATGGCCTGCACCACCATCTCGCACAGCCGCTTGCTGGCGCCCATGATGTTGGTGGGGTTCACCGCCTTGTCCGTGCTGATGAGCACAAACCGCCGCGCCCCGTACTTCAGGGCCGCGAACGCCGTCTTATACGTGCCCAGCACATTATTTTTGATGGCCTCGTTGGGGCTGCCCTCCATCAGCGGCACGTGCTTGTGTGCCGCCGCGTGGAACACCACCTCCGGCCTGTACTCCTGAAACACCGCCTGAATACGCCTGCTGTCCCGCACGGAGCCGATGAGCACCGTCAGCTCCAGCGCCGGATACTTCCGCCGCAGCTCCTGCTGAATGGCGTAGGCGTTGTTCTCGTAGATGTCGAAGATCATAAGCCGCTTGGGGTCATGGGCCGCGATCTGACGGCACAGCTCGCTGCCGATGCTGCCGCCGCCGCCTGTCACCAGGATGGTCTTGCCCTGGATCTGGGCGAAGATCTCCCCCATCTCCACGGAGATGGGCGGCCGCCCCAGCAGGTCCTCCACCGCCACCGGCCGCAGCTTGTTCAAGGACACCTCGCCGTTGGCCAGCTGGTACAGCGCCGGCAGCGTCTTGAGCTGGCACCCCGTCTCGCTGCACAGCGTCAGCAGCCTGCCCCGCTCCTGCATGGACAGGGTGGGGATGGCGATGAGGATCTGGTCCACGCCGTAGCGCTCCGCCATCTCCGCAATGACCTCGCGGCCGCCTACCACCGGCACGCCGTCGATGGTGCGGCCCCACTTGTTGGGATCGTCGTCGATGATGCAGCGGGGCACGGCGTCCGCCGCCTCGCTGGTTTTCAGCTCCCGCAGCACCGCCTGTCCCGCGGCGCCCGCCCCGATGATCATGGCGTTGTGTACTGCCCTGGCGTTTTTCCGCCGGCTGGCGGACAGCAGCCGGATGAACCGGTAGGCGAACCGGATGGCCGTCACCATCAGGAACTGTCCCAGCGCGCCGATGACGTAGTAGGCCACCGGCATCCGGCACACAAAGGCGTTCATGCCCACCCAGTGGAACACGCAGGTGATAGCCGTGGCTCCCAGACTGCGGGCCAGCTCGTTGAAGCTGGCGAACCGCCACAGGCTGTTATACAGCCGCAGCAGGAAGAACACCGCCAGACACACGGCGGTGTACACCGGCGCGAACCGCAGGAACGCGGCCAGATACTCCGGCGGGATGGCGCTGTACCGCATGTCATAGCGCAGCCACAGCGCCAGAAAGTAGGCGGCATTCACCGCCAGCGCGTCGTACAGGAGCAAGCCCAGTGAGACGAATTCCCACCGCTCCATTCTCCTGTGAAGGTTCTTTTTCTCCTTCACATTGATTTCCCCCTTGCGGACAGCCGTGCTGCCCGTCCGATGATAGATGCCGCCAAACGGCATACATTGTTATTCTACACGGTTCCGCGCTTTCCCGCAAGTCCTTTCACCGAAATTTGGCGTTTTTGGGCGAACACGCTTTCCCCATTGCAGCCCTCCGCCGGATGTGCTACACTGGTGACAGAAATCATTTCCCATAAGGAGGAATCACCATGGAGACCGCACGTTCCCGTTTCCTGCGCTATGTCACCTATTACACCACCTCGGACGAGCACACCGGCGCATCCCCCTCCACGGAGCGGCAAAAGGATCTGGGCCGCGTCCTGCTGGCGGAGCTGGAGAGTCTGGGTCTTGCCGGTGCCCACATGGACGGCGCCGGCAACGTCATCGCCACCCTGCCCGCCGCGGCGGGCGTCACCGCACCGGTGCTGGCTCTCATCGCCCACATGGACACATCCCCCGACGCCTCCGGTGAGAATGTGAAGCCCCGCATCGTCCGGTATGAGGGCGGCGACCTGCCCCTGTCCGACGCCGTCTCCCTGACGGAGTCCCTGTGCCCGGGCCTGTCCGCCCACGCCGGCGAGGAGCTGATCGTCACCGATGGCACCACCCTGCTGGGCGCCGACGACAAGGCCGGCATCGCCGAGATCATGGCTGCCGTGGAGCTGCTGGAGGGCCGCCCCCACGGCGAGGTCCGCGTGGTATTCACCACCGACGAGGAGATCGGCTGCGGCGTGGACGGTCTGGACGTGGCGGAGCTGGCCTGCGACTACGGCTACACTGTGGACGGCGGCCCTCTGGGCGAGATCGAGTATGAAAACTTCAACGCCGCCTCCGGCGACGTCACCTTCCGCGGCGTAGGCGTCCACCCCGGCAGCGCCAAGGATGTGATGGTCAACGCCGCCACCGTGGCCATGGCCTTCCACGCCATGCTCCCCACGGACGAGGTGCCGGAAAAGACTGACGGCTATCAGGGCTTCTTCCACCTCCACGCCATGTCCGGCGACGTGACGGAGACCCAGCTCCACTACATCATCCGCGACCACGACCACGACCGCTTCGAGGCCCGCAAGGCCCTGTTCCACCGCTGCGCCGACGCCATCAACGCCCAGTACGGCCCGGGCACCGCCTCCGCCGTCACCACAGACAGCTACTATAATATGAAGGAAAAGATCCTCCCCCACATGGACCTGATCCATCGGGCAGAGGATGCCTTCCGCAAAAACGATGTGACGCCGCTGTGCGTCCCCATCCGCGGCGGCACCGACGGCGCGCGGCTGTCCTGGGACGGGCTGCCCTGCCCCAATCTTTCCACCGGCGGCTACAACTTCCACGGCGTGCGGGAGTGGATACCCGCCGCCAGTCTGGACGCCATGGCCGCCGTGCTGGCGGATCTGGTGTCCGGCTTCGCGCAGTAAATCGCGGCGTCTCGCCGCCCCTGTTTGGATAATTGGATAATGTGATAAAGGAGGTTTCCCCATGATCTCGATGGATATGCTCCACGACGCCCAGCAGGTGCTGGCCCCCGTCATCAGCCGCACCCCCATGGTGTCCACCAAGGGCATCGTCCCGGGCTGCGACTTCTACCTCAAGGCCGACTGCCTGCAAAAGACCGGCGCGTTCAAGCTCCGCGGCGCGTACTATAAAATTGCCACCCTCTCCGACGAGGAGAAGGCCCGCGGCGTCATCGCCTGCTCCGCCGGCAACCACGCTCAGGGCGTGGCCTACGCCGCCCGCGACATGGGCATCAGGGCCACCATCTGTATCCCCGAGGGTGCGCCCATCTCCAAGATCGAAGCCACCCGCAGCTACGGCGCCAACGTGGTGCTGGTGCCCGGGGTGTACGACGACGCCTACGCCGAAGCGGTGCGCCTGCGGGACGAGCAGGGTCTGACCTTCATCCACCCTTTCAACGACTACCGTATCATGGCAGGTCAGGGCACCCTCGGCCTCGAAATTTTAGAGCAGCTGCCGGACGTGGACGCGATCTTCGTGCCCATCGGCGGCGGCGGTCTCATCGGCGGCCTCGCCTACGCCGTGAAGCACCTGAAGCCCGCCTGCCGCGTCATCGGCGTCCAGGCCGCCGGCGCCCCCAGCATGGCGGAATCCCTGAAAAAAGGCGAGATCATCACGCTTTCCAGCGTGGACACCATCGCCGACGGCATCAAGGTCAAGACTCCCGGCGACCTGACCTTCGACATGTGCCGCCAGTACGTGGACGAGGTGGTGACGGTAACGGAGAGCGAGATCGCCAGCGCCATCCTGACGGTGCTGGAAAAGCAGAAGCTGGTGGCCGAGGGCGCGGGCGCGGTTGGCATCGCCGCCGCCATGTATCATAAGGCCAGCATCGAGGGCCAGACCGTCTGTGCCCTGCTGTCCGGCGGCAATGTGGACGTGACCATGCTGGAGCGCATCCTCACCCGCGGCCTTGCCAAGGAGGGCCGCACTGTGACGTTCTCCACCGTCCTGCCCGACCAGCCCCACGCGCTGGCGTCGTTCCTGGAGGTGGTATCCTCTCTGGGTGCCAACGTGCTGGACGTGAACCATGAGCGCCGCAACACCCGCGCCGCCATCGGCTCCTGCGTGGTGCAGCTGTCGCTGGAGACCCGCGACAAGGCCCATATCCAGGAAATTATTTCCAGCCTCCGCCGCGAGGGCTACGAGGCGGAGGAGCAGTCCTGACGCGAACGCGCCGTTTCCCCTTTCTGCAGAATACGGTTGGAAATAACAGCCGTTCCCATTTTGTAAAAGCACGGCAAAAGCCGTCCGCTCCACGATGGAGCGGACGGCTTTTTATTTCCGGTTTACTTCCGATTAATTTCCGGTTTTTCTTCCGGATCTGCTTCATGAGGAACTTCCTGATTTTCTCACCGCATCACCGGCACGGACCGCAGCTCCTGTCCCGGGCCGGTCTGGGCCGGATCGGGCCGGGACAGCACGTAGAGGTCGGTGCAGCGGCTCTCCACCGCCATCAGCGCCTGTGCTGCCGGCCCCAGCGCCGCCGCGTCCGCCGGCTTCGTCAGTACCGGCGCGCCGGCGTCCCGCATCCGCCGCAGCAGCTGTCGCCCCACGCCGTTGGCCGCCAGTACCCGCAGGTACGGCAGCTTCTCCGGCGGCTCCGGCAGGTCCAGCCACGCCGCCAGCACCATCCGCCGCAGCCGCGCCAGCGGATAGCGTTTGGTCCTGGCCGCCTCCAGCACATCCGCCAGCGTCACGCCGGTGTGGGCCGCCCGGTACATCCGGCGGTACAGCCCCTCGCCGCCGCCGTCCAGCCGCCGCCAGTCCTCCGGTTCCATGGTCCGCAGGCGGGCGAGAATGGCCCGCTCGCACAGCCGCGGGTCTGTCAGGCGTCCCGCCGCCCGCTGCCGCCGCAGGATATCCGCCGCCGCAGGGGGCATGTAGACCGCCGCCTGCTCCGTCTCCCCCGCTGCCAGCAGCTGCCGCAGGTACGATGCCGAGGCGAAGCCGCCGCAGGGCGCTTCGCCGTGCTGTGCGCCGGTGCGCCGCACCGTGCGGGCCGTCAGCGGGCTTTTCAGCCGCCGGATGGCGCGGAGATACTCCACTGCCAGCGTGTTGTTGGGGCTGGCCAGCAGCACCGCGTCCGCCGGTCCCAGCAGCGCTTCCACCGCCTGCTGGCGGCGGGCGGCAAAGGTGCGGCCGTCCTCCGGCACGGCAGCCAGCGCCGCCGTCAAGTCTTCGCTATCCAGACAGTCCGCGCACCGCGTCAGCGCCGCCATGTCGCCGCTCTCTGAGCCGAACAGCAGCTCCGTCACCACGCCGGTGCGCGTCAGGACCTCCACGCCGCCCCGGGCGAACCGCTCCGCCGTGGACATGGCCCACACGGTGGGCAGCTCCAGCACCAGATCCGCGCCGCAGGCCACGGCCATCTCGGCCCTGGCCAGTTTGTCCGCCGCAGCGAAACCGCCCCGCTGGGTGAAATTGCCGCTCATGGCGCAGACCACCGCCGAAGCGCCCGCCGCCCGGGCCCGGGCCATCAGCCAGGCATGGCCGGTGTGGAGAGGATCGTATTCACAAATGATGCCTGTCACGGACATAGTTGTCCTCCTTGGTGCGATCTTGTATGGAATTGCGGAACATTTTTCTACGCGGTTGGGGTACGCTGAAAACCACAGCTGTGTATCACGCGAGACTTAGAACGGCGCATTTCGTCGTACAACGAATCGCTTGCGGTCCTCTTATCGCTGCCGCTCTCACGTACCATGCAGAGGTGCGCTGTTCTACGGCGGTAGGACAAGGCACTATCCTGCGGCACGTGGGAGCGGCAGCGGGAAAAGAAGTACAAGCGATTCCTTGCGGAACCTTTTTGTGCCGCGGCTGCAATCAGACAAAAGGAAATCCAAAAACCGTTGGTTTTTGGCGGCGTTTTTGCATCCTTTTGCCGCCGAGGGCAAAAGGATGTCGCGCCGGAGCGCGAAATATTCCCGCCGGAGGCAAACATGCAGGACGCGGGTGCAGCCCGCAATCGAAGAACGAAAAACGGGCCGTCGGGACGCCAGCCCCTGCGGGGTGCGCGACCGAAGCCGCGAGAAACGACCCGCGCCCGGGCGCGGAATACCTTTTTTACATCTTACCACAAAAGCACAAAAGATTGCAACGCAAGGTCAGCTTTTCCCGCCGCGGGTCATTGTATTTAGACAGGCGGCGAGTAAGTGCGCCCTTACCGGCTGCTTGCTATCAGCTTTCGTGTGTGTTATACTGGGCAACGATTCGACAAATCGGAAGTTGGAGGGATAGATTTCTATGATTATCAGATATGCAGAAGAGAAAAATTTTATAGAATTGCGGCAGTTTTATGACGGTATGTGTAAAGTTTTGAGCGAAAAAGATTTTCTGCCGGAGGGAGATAAAGGTGGTTTCCCTCCAGATGAAATGATCAAAGATGCAATCAAAGAGAGAAATCAGTTTATCGGTATTGAAGATGGTCGAATTGTTGCGGCGTATATTATGAATCATGATCGTGATGAGGCGTATCACGCAGTTAAATGGCTTATTGATGCAAATGATAACGAGACAGTAGTTCTTCATGCCCTGCGTGTCCTTCCGGAATATGGAGGTCGTGGATACTCGAAGCAGTTAGTTCAACACGCAATAGACACAGCAAGGGAAAGAAACCTTAAATCAATTCGTCTTGATTGCATAGAGGGAAATGATATTCCACAGAAAATGTATATGTCGTTTGGATTTAAGTATGTGGATACGGTTGAAATCACATATGTTGATATTGGAGTACCGAGGAAGTTCCTCTTATATGAGTTTGTACTCTAATCAAGACATAATAACAGTTATATCTTGAACATTGTACAAACAAATTCCAGTTTGCTGATCTGATTTCCCCGTCCCGTTTGCCCTTTCGCCTCAATTTCCTTTGATTCAGAAAACACCCTTGACAAATCTTATCTCAATATAAACTAATGTAATTTTCAGGAGGACACCAACATGTGCATCGGACTGCTGTACGCCATGAAGGGCGAGATCGAAAGTATGCTGACGGAGGAGACGCCGCTGCTCCAGGAAAAGGCGGGGGTATCGTTCTACCGTATCCGCGAGGACATCATCGCCTGCTGCGGCGGCGTAGGCAAGGTCAACGCCGCCATGGCCACCCAGCTGTTCATCGACCTGTACCACCCCGACCTCATGATGAACGTCGGCGTGGCGGGCAGCTTCGAGGACCTGCCCATCGGCACGCTGGTGCTGCCGGATCGGTTCATGCAGCACGATATGGATACCTCCGGCATCGGCGACCCCGTAGGGCTGATCTCTACGGTGAACCGCATGGACTTCCCCACCGCGCGGCAGGACGAGGCCCGCGCCGCGCTGGACGGCATGGACATCGCCTACCGCGTGGGCAGCGTGGCTACCGGCGACTGGTTCGCCACGGAGTGCGACCGCGCCCGCTGGATCGCCGACACGTTCCATCCGCTGCTCATCGAGATGGAGGGCTGCGCGGCGGCCCAGGTGTGCTGGCGCAACGATGTGGAATTTCTGGCGCTGAAATCCGTGTCCGACTGCGTGCTGGCACACCACGACTTCTACTTTAACTTCCCGCAGGCCATGCGGGATCTGAATAAGACCGCTCTGCCTCTGGCGGAGCGCCTGCTGGAGGGCTGAAGCATGGAACGTATCGCAAGCTTTACCGTGGACCACAATGTGCTGGTGCCCGGGCTGTACCTGAGCCGCCGCGACGGGAACGTGGTGACGTTCGACCTGCGGTTCAAGAAGCCCAACACCGGCGACCTGCTGACCAACGCGGAGATGCACTCCGTGGAGCACGTCATCGCCACGCTGCTGCGGAACTCTCCCCGGAAGGACGCGGTGGTGTACTTCGGGCCCATGGGCTGCCAGACAGGCTTTTACTTCCTGTTCGACGGGGCGCAGCTCTCGGAATCGGAGGCGGTGGCGCTGGTGCAGCAGGTGTTCGCCCGGGGCGCGGCCTATGACGGTGAGATGCCCGGCAAATCGGCGGCGGAGTGCGGCAACTACCGGAATCTGGACGTGGCGCTGGCTCGGGACTGCTGCCGGTACTACGCAGAGGTCATCGCGGACTGGAACGTGGAAAAGCTGGTCTATCCCACCGGAAAATAAGGATTTTTTTCAGAAACAGCGGGTATTTCTGTTGACAAACGGAATATCCGCTGTTATACTTGATGAGCCGCTTTGAATGGGTTTCAAGTTTCGGCGCGTCCGGACGCCCCCGACAGCGAGTCCGTAATGAAGGAAAGGCAGGTGCAACAAGTAATGCAGGCTATTATCGTGACTGGCGGTAAGCAGTACAATGTCAGCGAGGGTGACACTCTGTTCATCGAGAAGCTGGACGTCAACGCTGGTGATTCCGTGGTTTTCGATCAGGTTCTGGCCATCGTGGATGGTGAGAACACCAAGTTCGGCACTCCCGTGGTGGAGGGCGCGAAGGTGGACGCCACTGTCGTCAAGAACGGCAAGGGCAAGAAGATCCGTATCTTCAAGTACACCCCCAAGAAGGGCTATCGCAAACGGCAGGGCCATCGTCAGCCGTACACCAAGGTCGAGATCGGCAAGATCACGTTCTAAGGCAGGATGACCACCGTTACATTCCTCACAGAGGAATCGCGCATCATCGGTTTTGATGCCAAGGGACACAGCGGTTACGCGGCTGAGGGCGAGGATATCGTCTGCGCCGCCGTGACCAGCGCCGTGCGGCTGGTGGAAGCCACCGTCAACGACGTGATGGGACTGTGTGCCGCGGTGAAAGTCAACGAGAGGGACGCCTCCATCTCCCTGCGGCTGCCCGGCGGGCTGGCGCAGACGGCGGAGAGCACGTGTCAGAACCTGCTCACCGGTCTGATGGTCTATCTGGCCCAGCTCCACGACGAGTATCCGGATCATATCGAAGTCATGGAGGCGTAACGTCTCCTGTTCCCGCGAAAGTATCTTACAGAAAGGATGGTACTGAATTATGCTGAACATTTCTCTGCAGTTCTTCGCCCATAAAAAAGGTATGGGCTCCACCAAGAACGGCCGTGATTCCGAGTCCAAGCGTCTTGGCCCCAAGCGCGCTGACGGGCAGTTCGTGCTGGCCGGCAACATTCTGGTGCGCCAGCGCGGTACCCATATCCACCCCGGCACCAACGTGGGCAAGGGCACTGACGACACCCTGTTCGCCAAGGCTGACGGCGTTGTCCGCTTTGAGCGTCTGGGCAAGGACCGCAAGCAGGTCTCCGTCTACCCCGCTGAGTAAACACGCAGCAAAGGCTCCCGCCTTCGGCGGGAGCTTTTTTGTTGACGCGGCGGCTGTTTTCCGGTAGAATAGGGTAGAATACAGGTATTTTCAAACACTGTGAGGTAAGCACCATGGCAACTGGTTTTATTGATAAGGCGCGGATCACCGTGCGGGCCGGCAACGGCGGCAACGGCGCGGTGGCGTTCCATCGTGAAAAGTACATCGCAGCAGGCGGCCCCGACGGCGGCGACGGCGGCGACGGCGGCTCCATCATCCTGGTGGTGGACGACAACATGTCCACGCTGATGGACTTCCGCTACAAGCGGAAATACGTGGCCGCCAACGGCGTGGACGGCCAGGGCGGCCGCAAGTCCGGCAAGGCCGGCGAGAGCCTGACCATCCGTGTGCCCCGGGGCACACTGGTACGGGACGCCGAGAGCGGTGAGATCATCAAGGACATGTCCGACGACCAGCCCTTCGTGCTGTGCAAGGGCGGGCGCGGCGGCTGGGGCAACCAGCACTTCGCCACCCCCACCCGTCAGGTGCCCCGCTTCGCCAAGGCGGGTCTGCCCGGAGAGAGCCACGACGTGGTGCTGGAGCTGAAGCTGCTGGCGGACGTGGGACTGGTGGGCTTCCCCAACGTGGGCAAGAGTACGCTCCTCAGCGTGGTCAGCAAGGCCCACCCCAAGATCGCCAACTACCACTTCACCACCCTGTACCCCAATCTGGGCGTGGTGTACGTGGACGAGGGCGTCAGCTTTGTGATGGCGGACATCCCCGGCATCATCGAGGGCGCCAGCGAGGGCGCCGGTCTGGGCCACGACTTCCTGCGGCACATTGACCGCTGCCGTCTGCTGGTGCATCTGGTGGACGTGTCCGGCAGCGAGGGCCGCGACCCCATCGCCGACTTCGACGCCATCAACGCCGAGCTGCGGGAGTACAGCCCCGAGCTGGCCACCCGTCCCCAGATCGCCGTAGCCAATAAGACGGACCTGCTGGCGGACACGGAGCAGCTGGACGCTTTCCGCGCCCATGTGGAGGGACTGGGCTACGAATTCTTCGCCATGTCCGCCGCCACCCATCAGGGCACGCGGGAGCTGGTGCAGCGCATCGGCCAGCGGCTCAGCGAGCTGCCGCCGGTAACGGTGTACGAGCCGGAGTACGTTCCCAAGCCACCGGTCATCGACACCTCCGAGCCGCTGCACATCGAGCGGGAGGACAACACGTGGCTGGTGGAGGGTCCGTGGCTCCAGCGGCTCATGGGCAACATCAACTTCTCCGACTACGAGAGCCGGCTGTACTTCGACAAGATGCTGCGCCAGAGCGGGCTCTTCGACACGCTGGAGGACATGGGCATTCAGGACGGCGACATCGTCAGCATGTACGATCTGGAGTTCGAGTACCAGCGGTAAAACGACATGGAAAAGGGAGGGCTGCGGCGCATTTCTATTTCTGGTGGGCGCCAGCAACGGCGTGATCGACGATGGTATAATTGCCTTGATAGCTGGGTTCTTGTCCGGAACCGTACTGCTGGGGTTCTCTGAGATCATCCGGCTGCTGCACGGCATCCAGCAGAAAATTCATTAACCTCGAAAAAGAGACGGCTCTGCCGTCTCTTTTTTGCGTGATGGGCGCGGGCTGTGTCCGCGGCCTGTTCAGAACGCCTGGGGACGGCGATGGAGCTGCTGGTCGGCGGCGGCCTCCTTTAGCTGGGGCAGGGAGTGGACGCTCCCCTGCTGCCGGAGGGCCGTCTGCATCTCCGCTGGCAGGGCGTAAAAATACTCGTAGGCGGCGGGGTCGTTGTTCAGCAGATCCGTCAGCGTTTCATAAAGCATAAAAAACACCTCCGCGCTCATTGTGCGCAGAGGTGCGTGGGGTTATGCGGTCAGACCAGCTTTTCGAAATAGTAATACGTATCATCCTCGCCGTTGGGGCGCATGCAGGACGACAACATCCGGCGGGACGCCTCGTTCTCCTTAAAGCACTTGGCCACCACCCGCTGCAAGCCCAGATGGTACAGCGCCCAGTCCGCCGCGGCGGCGAAGGCCTCGGTGCCATAGCCGTGACCGGCGTATTCCGGCGCAATGCGGCAGCCCTGCTCGAAGCCGCCGCGGAAGTCGGGGCGGTACAGCACCACCTCGCCGATGAGCTTGCCCTTCAGGCGCACAGCGAAGTTCACGGCGCGGCGGGCGGCGAAGTCCGCCTTGGCCGCGTCCAGAAAATAGTCCTCCGTCAGGGGCTTGTCCCCCAGACCGGTGCGGTAGTCGTAGCCCCACCAGCGATTGCGGTCGTCGTCCAGGCACAGGGCGTTGTAGGCATCCCTATCCGAAGGGCGCAGGGCCGTCAGGGTCAGGCGCTCCGTTTTCAGGGAGGGCACCCGCTTCAGGATATCCAGCTCCGTGCCCACCTGCAAACGCACCTTGCCGCCCAGCGCCGCCGGCAGGTACTGGAGTTTGGAGGTGCGCAGCCCCTTGTCCCTGGCATCGTCCTCCCGATTGATCCAGTCGCAGCCGTCGCCGTAGCAGGCGGCAAAGGCCTGTACGATGGCGGGATACGCGCCTGCGTGGGAGTACAGTGCCTTCTCGATGTGGTTCACCAGCGTGCCGCCGCACTTCTCCGCCAGGCTGACGGCCACCAGACGGCCCTCCGCCAGCATGCCTCCGGCGCAGAACCAGCCGGTGTCCAGCAGGGAGAACATCTCCTGAGCCAGGGCCAGCTCCTGCTTGGCCAGAGGGCCGGTCTTGTGGAACTCCGCCTCGTAGTCGGCCCAGAACGCCGTCAGGCGGGGGTCGTTGGGATCGGTGAGCGCCACAAACGCCGCATCGGGATAGTCGCGGCGGAACTTATTGATGTGGTTGCGCTGGCCGCTGTACCGCCGTCCGGCAAACTGGGCCAGATCCTCGGTGTGGTAGAGGTAGTCCTTCCACGGCCGCTCGCTGATGACGGTGACGCGGGGGTAGCGCAGCACCAGCTGGGACGCCTTGTTCTCCGGTACCACGGACAGCACCAGCGGCAGCTCCTTGTCGCCGCAGTACTGTTCGATGGCAGCGAGAGCCGCGCCGGCGTCGCCCTCCGGTCCCAGAATGGGGTAGTCGAACACGTACTGCCCCTCGATGCAGTTGCGGATGATAAGGCAGCCCGCCGCCTCCGTGAACCAGGGGTGCAGGTAGTCCCGCCACATCAGCTTCACACCCAGCGAGTACTCGCACAGGCGGTAATCACACGTTTCGTAATACGGGCGCAGTCGCGCGCCCTCCTTCACGGTCAGTTCCTGAAATTCCAGCATAAAATCCTCACAAGTGTTACGTTTTCCCGATCATTTCCCGCGCTTCGTCCATGAACCGCCGGACCATGGGGCGCAGCTCCCTGCGGGGACGGGAGGCCATGCCCAGCTCGCGGACGGCCCGCGGGGCCAGCGGCAGGGCCTGTACGCCGCCCTGACGCCCTTGCAGCACCAGGCGCGACAGCATACTGACGCCCAGACCGTGCTCTACCATGGAGAGGATGACGCTGTCCGACACCTGGGTAGTGCGGATCAGCGGCGTGACGCCGTGGCGATTCAGCACCCGCATGATGTCCAGTGTAAAGCCCATGGAGGGCATCAGAAACTCCTTGCCGGTGAACTCCTCCACCGGAAATGCGCTGCGGCCGCCGTTGTCGTAGTCCGGCGGAAGGATGGCCAGCAGTTCATCGTCCTGCATGGGTATCCAGTCCAGCGCCACGCTTTCCTGACGGCTGGCGAAGCACAGGTCCACGCGGCCCTCCTGTACCCAGCGGTAGACCTCCTGTACGCTGCCCATCTGGATGTCCACGCCGATGCCGGGCTGGTTCCGGCGAAACTGCTGGATCACCTCCGGCAGCCAGTGGCGGGCGATGGAGTCGTAGGCCGCCACGCGGACACTCTCCTCCTGATGGGTGTTGATGAGCAGGATCTCGTGCTCCAGCGCCTCCGCCCCCGCCAAACACTCCTGCACCAGCGGGAAGATACGCTGGCCCGCGGGGGTCAGGCGCACACCGCTGCGGCTGCGCACCAGCACGGGGAAGCCCACATCCTTTTCCAGACTGTTCATCATGTGGGTCAGGCCGGACTGGGTGTAGCCCAGCTCCTCCGCCGCGCGGGTGAAGCTGCCCAGCCGCACCGCCGCCGCCAAGGCCGCCAGCTTTTTCGTGTCCATAGCTCTGCCTCCCATCATGACGAATTATCATAGTGACATAATGCCCCATTATGATAGCACTTTTGCCGCGCCATGGCAACCCTGTTATCCTGTCCGGCTCCATGGGTTTTATGTATCTATGACATTCTCTAATGGAAATATGAGATTTTGTCGCTTTACAAAAAAAGTCTTACCGTGTATCATATCCACAGTGATTCATAACATGAATTGCTTTTCCTTTCTATCCTCAAATCGTCAGGAAGCCGCACGATGGTGCGGCTTTCGGCGCGTCTGGGATATTTTTGCAGCAAACAGGCGTCTGTGCCATGCACAGACGCCTGTTTCTGTCACATTTTACTCCGTGGGCAGCAGCGGGCGGCTGACGGGCTGGGTGCCCAGCAGCATCTGGTAGTCGCCGTTGAGCAAAATCTGTACCTGCTCCACGCCCTCCAGCGAGCACAGGGAGTTCACCAGACCCTCCAGCATTATGCGCTGCTTCTGGCTGTCCTCCGGCAGCAGGGACACCACGTTGCCCGGCAGGTTCAGATAGCAGGTGCCGTCCTCCACGCTGGCGGCCAGAGCGGTGAAGCCCTTGGGCAGCAGGCGCTCCAGCCCTGCATAGATGTCCATGGGCCGCTCCGTCAGGGCCTTCACCACCGCCTCCGACGGGGTCTCGCCCTCGTACACCGTAAGCCGCCGTTCCTCCGCCGTCAGGTTGCCCAACTCATCGGGGAAGTACAGCGTTACCTCCACGGTACGCACGATGTCCTCGGGGCTGGTGAGCAATACCTGCGCCGAGGTGTAGACCTCCTCATGGTTGGCAGGCGACACGTCCATCACCGTGATGCGCACGGCGTAGATGCCGGTGAGCTGCAGCAGCGACAGGGTGATGCAGTAGTCGGCGATGGTGCGGTCGATGCCGGTGAGATGGTCGTATTCGCTGCTGAGATCCACCGACACCGTGCCGCCGGTGACGGTACAGCTGCGCAGGGCGGTGCCGTCCGGCACGGGGCTGGTGAAGCCCGATGCCTTGCACGCTCCCAGCAGCTGTTCCATGATGTACTGAGCCTGCTGCTGGCGGCCCAGCTGATCGCCGCCGATCTGCTGCCAGTCCACCTGCACGCTGGCGATGGCGTCGCCGCCGCCGGTGCTGCGGCTTTTGGTGCTGAGCTCCGCCGGATAGTAAAGACGCAGCTGGCCGGCAGAGTTGGTGCTGCCGCAGGCGGCGAGACTCAGCAGCAGCGCCGCGGTCAGCAGCGCCGCCAGGAAATGTCTCATCCCTCTCATGCTTCCTCCTCTCGCTGCGCCAGCGGCAGACGGACGGTAAACGTCGTGCCCACGCCATCCGGCCCGTGGCCGGCGGAGATGGCGCCGCCGCGTCCCTCGATGGTGTCCTTCACGATGGACAGTCCCAGACCGGTTCCGCCCACCTCTCTGGAACGCATCTTGTCCACGCGGTAGAAACGGTCGAAGATGTGGGGCAGGTCCTCATCGGGGATGCCGATGCCGTTGTCCGTAACGGTGATGACCACCTGTCCGTCCTGCACAGACGCCTCCACCCGCACGAAGCCGTTTTCCGGGGCGGAGTACTTGATGGCGTTCTCCATCAGGTTGTAGAGGATCTGGTGTACGTCGTCATCGGTGGCCAGAGCCACCGCGTCCTCCGATACTGCGCCGGAAATGACCACGCCCTTCTCGGCGGCCACCATGCCCAGCATCCGCTCCACCCGCTGCAGCACCGGCCCCACCGCCACGGGGTAGGCCGACGGCACCACGCCGCCGTCCAGCCGCGTCAGGCGCAGCAGGTTCTCAGTGATGCGGCTGAGCCTCTCCGCCTCCCGGCCGATGTCGGTAACGAACTCCTTTGTGGTCTCAGGGTCCATGTTGTCGGTCTGCAAAATGGAATCCGTCAGCAGGCGGATGCCTGCCAGCGGCGTTTTCAGCTCATGGCTGGCATCGGACACGAACCGGCGGCGGGCGTTCTCCGTGGTCTGCAGCCGGTCGGTGAGGCTGTTGAACTCCGCCGCGATCTGGGCGATCTCGTCGGTGCCGCTGGCATCGGCGCGGTGGCTGTACGCGCCCTCGCGAACGTTGCGGATGGCCTGCAGAAGGCCGCTGATCTGCCGCGTCAGCATGCGGGAGAGCATGATACTCAGGCCCGTCACCAGCAGTGCAATCATCACGGAGATGGTCAGCAGGTTGCTGCGGAAGCTTTGCAGCAGCGCCGCCTGCTCCGTGTCGTAGTCGTAGGCGTACACCGCGCCCACCGTCTGGCTGTGGTACACCACCGGCGTGGCCATACGGCTGAGGAACGCCTCGCCGTCATAGCGGCAGTAGAAGGTGTCGCTGCCCTTCAGGGCCGAGGCGATCACGGAGTACAGGGCGTACTCCCCCACGGCATCGTTGCCCTGGCGGGTGTCGTACACCACAAGGCCGGCGCTGTCTGTGACCATGATGCGGGTGGCGCCCGCCTCGTTCAGGCCCGAAAGAGCCGCGCTGACGTTCTCCTCCGTCAGCTGCTCCAGACCCATCAGCGCCGACTCGATGACCTTGGCGGTGCTTCTCAGGTTGGCCTGGGTAGAGGACACCATCAGGTTCTGGGACACCAGCAGCGGGTAGGAGTTCAGCAGGATCAGCACCGCCGCGATCACCAGAATATAGCTCAGGCTGAACTTGAACTGCAGCGTCGCTCTGCTCTGCAGCCTCCGGCCCAGCGCCGAGATCTTGCTCCGCACCGTCTCAGACGGTGGGCTGACTTTCTCCCTTGAAATAGTAACCCACTCCCCACTTGGTCATGATATGCACCGGCCTGGCAGGGTCCGGCTCCAGCTTCTCCCGCAGGCGGCGGATGTGGACATCCACCGTCCGGTAATCTCCGGCGTAGGAGTAGCCCCACACCAGATCCATCAGGCTCTCGCGGCTGTACACCCGCCGCGGGTTCTTCATCAGCAGCTCGATAAGGTCGTACTCCTTGGCGGTCAGGTCGATGGTCTTTCCATCGCGGATGGCCACCCGCTCCTCCGTGTCCAGGCTCAGGTCCCCCACCGTCAGAAGCGGTGCGCGCTGGGGCGCCTGGGCGGCGGGACCGCCGGCGCGGCGCAGCAGGGCGCGGATGCGGGCCTTCAGCTCCAGAATATTGAAGGGCTTGGTCACATAGTCGTCGGCGCCGCAGGCAAAGCCCATCAGCTTGTCGCTGTCCTCGCTGCGGGCCGTCAGCATGATGATGGGCACGTCCGAAAACTCCCGTATCTGCATGCAGGCTTCGCTGCCGGACAGGCCGGGCATCATCACGTCCATGACGATGAGGTCGAAATTCTCCTTCTTCGCCAGCTCCACTGCGGCGGCGCCGTCGTAGGCCGCCGTCACCTCGTAGCCCTCGTTCTCCAGATTGAATTTTACGCCCTTCACCAGCAGCTTTTCATCGTCCACGACCAATATTTTCATTCCTTTGTCTCCTTTACCGTGATAAACTCCCGCAGGCCGTCCAGTGTGGCCTGCCCGATACCGTCCACCTCCAGCAGCTCCTCCACCGAGGTGAACGGTCCCTGCTCCGTGCGGCGGTCGATGATGCGCTGGGCCAGCACCGGTCCGATGCCGGGCAGCGCGTCCAGCTCCGATGCCGAAGCCGTGTTGATATTCACCCTGTTCTCCTCCGTCTCCTCCGACGGCGTCAGGGCCTCCACCGTATACTGCGACGCGGCGGCGCGGGGCGTCAGCAGGCGCACGGACACTGCCGTCACCAGAAACAGCGCCGTCAGCGCCAGCAGAAAGGTCTCTGTTTTTGACAGTTTTATCCGTCCGCCCACAGTTGACTCCCCCCACGTTTTCGCGTATAATGAATGCCGTACATTCCGGCGGGCACAGCCTGTCCGCCTTACACATTGCTATTATAACATAGATGGAGAAAAAATCCTATGAAAATCCGCCGCTTTTTATCCGTTTTTTTCGTGACCTGTCTGCTGTGTACCCTGCTGACCCCGCAGGCGCTGGCGCTGGAGGACCCCGACATCCGCGCCAAGGCCGCCATTCTGGTAGATGCCGACAGCGGCACCGTCCTGTACGATAAGAACATCCACGAGGAGCTGCCCATGGCCAGCATCACCAAGGTCATGAGCGCTCTGCTGGTGCTGGAGGCCGTGGACCGCGGCCAGCTGCGGATGGACCAGGGCATCACCGCCACCGAGTCCGCCATGAAGGGCATGGTGGAGGACGGCAGCACCGCCGACATCAAGGTGGGCGAGACGCTGACGGTGGAGCAGCTGCTGTACTGTATGCTGGTGATCTCCGCCAACGAGACGTGCAACATCCTGGGCGAGGCCGTGGCCGGCTCCGTGGACGCCTTCGTGGAGCAGATGAACCAGCGGGCGCAGGAGCTGGGCTGCCAGAACACCCATTTTGCCAACACCACCGGTCTGACCCAGTCCGGCCACTACTCCTCAGCGTGGGATATCTATCTCATCACCCGGGAGGCCATGAAGCACGACGATTTCATGACCATCGTCAACACCAAGGCCTACACTGTCCCCGCCACCAACATGACCGACACGGAGCGGGAACTCCACAGCACCAACGCCCTGATCTCCAACTGGCGCATGACCGGCTATCTCTACTCCGGCGCACAGGGCATCAAGACCGGCTTTACCACTGCGGCTGGCCTGTGTCTGGTATCCTCCGCCGTCCGCGGCAGCCGCACACTGGTCAGCGTGGTACTGGGCTGCGAGGAGGTCAAGACCGAGACCGGCGGCACCCGCTCCGAGAGCTTCTCCGAGACGGCCCGCCTGTTCGACTGGGGCTTCGACAACTTCTCCGCCCGCACGGTGCTGGAGTCCAACGAGCTGATCTGCGAGGTGCCGGTGGCCCTGAGCAACGAGGTGTCCACCGTAGCGGTACACCCCGCCAGCAACGCTGAGGCGGTGCTTCCCAACGATCTGGAGCTGGATCAGCTGCAGCGCACTGTGACGCTGGACAACGACAGCGTCAACGCCCCCGTGGCCGCCGGCGATCAGCTGGGCGCCATCACCATCAGCTATGACGGTGTGGACTACGTCACCGTTCCCCTGCTGGCCGTGGCTGATGTGTCTGCCAGCAGCTTCCTGCTGGCCAAGTACAACATCGGCCAGTTCTTCTCCCGCACCCCCGTGAAGATCATCACCATCGTGGTGGTGCTGCTGATCATCGCCGTGCTGGTCTGGTTCCGGCTGTACGGCCGCACCCGCCGCTACGGCCGGTCCGGCAGGCGCTACCGCCACCATGCCTATCGCGGACGCCGCCGCTGAGCCATGGAGGACGTACATATCCTGTATGAGGACCGGCATCTGGTCCTGTGCGTCAAGCCCGTGGGCGTGCTGTCGGAGGACAGCGAGACAGGGGCCTGTATGCCTGCGCTGCTGCGGCAGCACTATCAGGCGCTGGGCCAGCCGGACTATATCGCCACCGTCCACCGGCTGGACAAGGTGGTGGGCGGCGTCATGCTGTTCTCCCGCCGCCGCGAGGTGACCGGCAAGCTCACCGCCGCCGTGGCGGAGCGCCGCATCACCAAGGAATATCTGGCGGTGCTGCGGGGTCATCCCCAGGAGAACGCCGCCACGCTGACGGACCTGCTGTTCCGCGACGCGTCCAGGAACAAGAGCTACGTGGTGAAGCGGATGCGCAAGGGCGTCCGCGAGGCATCGCTGGAGTACGTGACGCTGGGCCGCACAGAGGAGCTGACGCTGGTGCAGGTGCGGCTGCACACCGGACGCACCCACCAGATCCGCGTGCAGTTCGCCTCCCGCGGTCTGCCGCTGCTGGGCGACATCCGCTACGGCAGCAAGGCCGAGTGTACCACGGCCCTGTGGTCCCACCGCATGGCGTTCACCCATCCCGTCACCGGCAAGCCGGTGGATGTCAGCTGTCCCCCGCCCCGGCGCTGGCCGTGGACGCTGTTTCCTGAAACCGAATAAAATTCCCCAAAGACGTATAAAAAAGATGACCGCCGGGGCGGTCATCTTTTTTATACGTCTTTACGCGCCCTGCTGAGCGGCCTGCTCCAGCGCCTGAGTCAGGGCCGTGGCCAACTGGTCGGGACAGGAGCTGGGCTTGCCGCCGCACCGGATGCCGCGCATACGGTCGATGGCGTCCTGTGCCTTCATGCCGATCACCAGATGGCTGATGCCCTGAAGATTGCCGTTGCAGCCGCCCTCAATGCGGACATCGCGGATCACGCCGTCCTCCAGTGCTACGGTCATGCGCCGGGAACAGACGCCCTTGGGGGTATAGGTATACGTTGTCATGATAAAAACTCCTTTTTCACGCCTCCACCGGCGGCAGGATGACCACATCCAGCCTGCGGCGCAGGGCATATTCGATGGTACGGCGGGTGCCGCCGGACTGTCCGTCGTGGACTGCGATGAGCATGGCCGCGTGGTCCACCATGTAGCGGTTGCGCCGCTGCATGCAGCCCGCGTCGTAGTGATCCTGCACTACCGTCTCGTAGTCGCAGCGGTCCACCAGATCGTGCCAGCGGCGCTGCTCCTCCTCCGGCCAGCCCTCCGGCTGGCTGGGGCACGGGATGGCGGCCTCCACCGTGACATCGCGGTACTTCTCCCGCAGCTGCAGCACCGCCTCACAGGCGTACAGGTCCACGCCCCGGGCCATGCCGCAGATGAAGTGGCGGTAGCCCTCCGCGCAGGCGCTCTCCGCCGCGTCGTACAGCCGCTTCTTCAGCACCGCGCACCTCGGGTCGGACTCGTCGCCGCCCCAGGGCAGCTTCTCCGGCCGATAGCCGGAAAAGCACACGGACATCTGTCTCGGGCCCACGGCCGTCACCTACCTTTCGTATTGTATCCAAAACCGGCCCTTTTGTAAAGGGTCATTCGTCCTTGTTCCAGCCCACCTTGCCGCCGCGGCCGAAAGTGATGGCGTCCCGCCCGTACTTGCCGCGGATGGTGTCCATGGCGCTCTCCAGCTGCTCCTGCCGCTGGTCCCGCAGAGGCGCGTCGCCCGCCAGCAGGTCCAGTTGCTGGTAGGAATCGGCGCTGTCCGTGATATACAGTGCGGTGACGGACAGCAGCCGCACCGGCGTGGGCGTCTTCCAGATCCGGCGGGTCAGTTCCTGCGCCGCTTCGAAGATGTCCCGCATCAGATGGGTAGGGGTGCCGAGCCGCATCTGGCGGCTGACGGTGCGGAACTGGGCGTCCTTCACCGCCACGGCCACGCCGCCGCAGTACAGCCCCTCCTTCCGCAATCGGCCCGCCACGCTGTCGCTGAGGAGCTGGAGCCCGCTGCGGATCTCCTCCCAGCGGGTCAGATTCTCGGGAAACGTAGTTCTGTTGCCCACAGACTTCACCGGCTCCCGCTGATGCTGCGGGCGCACCGGCGCATCGTCCAGCCCGTTGGCGTAGCGGTAGAGCTGGACGCCCATCTTGCCCATGAGCTGCTCCAGCATCTCCGGCTTGCAGGCGGCCAGCTGGCCGATGGTCTCCACGCCGTACTGCCCCAATGTGCGCCGGGCGGCGCGGCCCACGAACAGCAGGTCCCCCACCGGCAGGGGCCACACGATGTCCCGCCAGTTCTCCCGCGAAATAACGGTGGTGGCGTCGGGCTTTTTGTAGTCGCTGCCCAGCTTGGCGAACACCTTGTTGAAGGACACGCCCACGGAGATGGTGAGCCCCACCTCCTGCCGCAGGCGGGCGCGGATGTCATCCGCCAGCTGTCTGGCGTCACCGCCGAACAGGTGCAGGCTGCCGGTGACGTCCAGCCAGCTCTCGTCGATGCCGAAGGGCTCCACCAGATCGGTATACTGCCCATAGATGGTGTTGATACGGCGGGAATACTGGGCGTACAGTCCGTGGTGGGGCGGCAGCAGGATCAGGTTCGGGCACTTCTGCCTGGCCTGCCACACCGTCTCCGCCGTCTGGACGCCCCTGCGCTTGGCGGGCTCGTTCTTGGCCAGGATGATGCCGTGGCGGGAGGCGGGATCGCCGCAAACGGCCACCGGCACCTCCCGCAGTGCCGGCTTGTCCAGCAGCTCCACTGAGGCGAAAAAGCAGTTGAGATCGCAGTGGAAAATGACCCGATCCGCCATACCCTCGCCTCCTCCGAATGGAATGTTTGTTCTATTATAACACAGGCTGCGGCGTTTGAAAAGGGGCTTCGGCATTTTATTTTTTTGCCCCGCAAATGTACGGAAAAGAGCGCGTCCCCGCGGGAACGCGCTCTTTTTTCATGTTGCTTGTGTTTTATCCCCACCAGCTGGTGTGAACATCGTCATCATCCTCGTCGTCATCGGAGCCGCCGAAGAAGCCGCCCCATTCATCATCGCCGCCGCTGGTGCCGCCGTAGAGGAGCATGAAGTCGTCCTCGGCCTCCAGATCCTCGTAGCCGGGCAGGCGCTGGCGCTCGTAGTTCAGGATGGAACCGCTGGCCATGGTGGTCTCGCCGTTTTCATCCACGAAGGCCACGGTATAATCGGGACTGGTGTGCAGGTTGCAGCTTGCGGAGGGCGCGTTGTCCGCCGCCACCAGCGCCGAGTAGACGCGGCTGCCGCGGCAGTCCAGGGCGCAGTCCTCGGTGGCCAGCAGGCCGCTGTCGGCACAGACGGACACGTAGGTCAGGCCGGAGCAGCTGAAGAAGTCCTTGTCCTCCAGCCCCTCGTGGACGCGGCTCATCACCTTCTGCCACATGGAGGCCGCGGGGTTGCCGCTGGCCACGATGCGCTGGTTGTGGACGTAGCCCACCCACACGGCGCAGCTGTAATACGGGGTGTAGCCCACGAAATAGCGGTCCTGATCGTTGTTGGTGGTACCGGTCTTACCGGCCACGTGCATACCGCTGATCCGGCCCTCATAGCCGGTACCGCCGTTGACTACCTCCTGCAGGAGGCTGTTCATCAGCGCGGCAGTGGTGTCCTTCATGGCCACGGAGGACTCGGCCTCGTTCTCCAGCACCACGTTGCCGTCGGAATCCTCCACGCGGATGAAGGTGCGGGGCGCGGTGTAGACGCCCTGGTTGGTGAAAGCGCCGAAGGCGGCGGCCATCTCCTCAGTGGTGACGCCGCGGTCCAGACCGCCCAGACCCATGTTGCCCACCTGCTGGGAATCCTGATACGTCAGGGTGGTGAAGCCCAGCTTGCTGGTCATGAAGTCATAGGACCGGCCGGTGCCGTACTCCTGCACCACGCGGACGGCGCAGGTGTTGGTGGATCGTGCGATGGCGGTGTGCAGCGGGGTCAGTCCCATGTAGCGGCCGTTGGAATTCTTGGGGTAGGCGGAGCCGTTGAGCACCATCACCGGATAGTCGTCGATGGCGCTGGCGCCGTTGATGGTGCCGTCATCCAGGGCGGGGGCGTAGACGGACACGGGCTTGATGGCAGAACCGCACTGCCGCGCGCTGGTGGCCCAGTTCCAGCCGCGGTCCACCTGCTTGACGCCGGCACCGCCCACCATGGCCACCACGTAGCCGGTGTAGGGGTCTACGATGGTCATGCCCACCTGCAGCTGCTCCGTCTTCGTCTCACCGTAGGAATCGGTGTACGTGGTGGTGTAGGGCAGGTTGGACGTATCGGAGCAGACCTCCTCCGCGATCTTCTGGTAGGTGGGGTTCTGGGTGGTGTAGATCTTGTAGCCCTTGCCGTAGACCATGTTGACGCCCTGCTCAAAGGCGGTGGTCACCTTGCCGTTGGCATCGGTGATGTCGGTCAGGCCGTACTTCTCCACCAGAGCGGAGGCCACGTCGTCGATGACCGCGTCGGTGAAGTAGGACTGGCTGGCGGTGGCGGTGGACTCCTGGGTATCCTCCTGGGTATCGCTGCCGGCGGTGTCGCCGGTGGTGTCGCCGGTGGTGTCGCCGGTGGTGTTCTTCTTGCTCTCATCGCTGCCCACATAGTTGCCCTGAATGGTGTAGCCGTCGGCAAACACCACCTCCTCGGCCTTGGCGGCTTCGTAGGTGGCCTGGTCGATGGTACCCTGCTCATACAGGGCGCCCAGCACCAGCAGCTGGCGCTCGCGGTTGTTCTCACGGCTCCAGTCCGCCCGCAGGGGATCGTACAGCGAGGGGTTGTTGGTGATGGAGATCAGACTGGCACACTCCGCCAGCGTCAGCTCCGACACGTCCTTGTCGAAGTAGGTCAGAGACGCCGTCACCACGCCGTAGCAGCTGCGGCCGAAGTACACCTCGTTGAGGTACGCCTCCAAAATCTCGTCCTTTTCGTACCGCTTCTCCAGATCCAGAGCGCGGTAGATCTCCGTGACCTTGCGCTTCACGGTGTTCTGGTTGTCGCCGGTGACGTTCTTCACCAGCTGCTGGGTGATGGTGGAGCCGCCCTGGACATTTCCGCCGAACAGGGTGCTGAGGATGGCGCGGGCGGTACCGCACCAGTCCACGCCGTGGTGCTTGTAAAAGCGCTTGTCCTCAATGGCCACCACAGCCTCCTGCAGGTTCTTGGGGATCTGGTCCAGGTTGGCCCAGATGCGGTTCTCGGAATCCAGAAACAGTGTCTGGTACATGGTCCATTCCTCAGTGGATGGCTCCTGATAATACAGCTCTGTGGATACCTTCGACTCAAACTCGTCCAGATAGACCTCGACGTTCCCGCGCATGCTGCTGTTGATGTAGGCGCTGAAAATACCGGCAAAAATGGCCATGGTCAGCACCATCACCAGCAGGATCGTGCCGATGACGCGGCCGGCGGTGTGCCAGCCGCGGCGGCGGGGAGCACGCTCCTGTCCGTTATTGTCTATCTCTCGGGCGCTCTGCGTCCGGTCCGTGCGGCCGGCAGCCTGTCTGCGTCTGCGTTCATCCATTACAGGGCACCTTCCTTTCTCTGTTGGTTTTACTGGTGGGCGGAATGCCGGACTTTCCCACGAAAGCCCTATAAAAACCCACTATACGGATTATTTTACCATGCCTGTCAACTCCCGAAAACCTGCTATTTCCGCAAAAATCGCCCATTTGGAAGGGCTGAATCCCTTTATTTTCCCCGTTTCCGGTGGTTTTCAGTCCCCAGACGCCGGAAAAGGCGGCAGAATCGCACTTGCATTTTCCCGTGGAAACCGTTATAGTAGGGGCACGACAACATCGAAGGAGGATCTCCCATGAGTGAGGAATTCGGCCCCAATTTTATTACCCTGACCGATGAGGACGGCAACGAGATCGAGCTGGAGTACGTGGACGCCATTGAGGTGGACGGCCAGACGTACATGGCGTTCTTCCCTACGGTGGATGACGAGGCCGATGAAGCTGCCGCCGAGGAGTTCGGTCTGGTGATCCTGAAATCCATTACGGAAAACGGTGAGGAGCTGCTGAGCACACTGGACAGTGACGAGGAGCTGAACCGCGTGTACGACCTGTTTATGGAGCAGCTGATGGACGACGAGGACGGCGACAACTGAGAAAACCGTTCCGCGTCTGGCTTCCGCCTGTATTCGACGGGCGGAGCTGGTACACTATATCATAGAGTCCGGCGGGCACGGCCACGCGCCCGCCCTCAGCGATGGGCAGCGGTCTTTTTTATCCTGACATTGGTTATAGGGGATGTCGGATCAACGGATGGTTTGCAGGCCTCCCCGCTGCTGTATGCGGCCGGAAGTTGGAAGCAGTAAAGTCAGTTGGAGACAACCCACCTGCGAGCTGTGCAGGTTATAACGCGGCCGCTGCCCATCGCTGAGCGCCCCTCCGCCTTGCGCGGAGGGGCGCTTCGTTTTGTCCGAAAAGGGCCGCGCCGCCCACTCTGCGGGGCTGCTTCCGCCGCCCATATTCCGGCAGAAGCGCCCGTATCTTTCCGGAATGTTCATAAATTCCCTGCGCTTGCCCCTTGCGGAACGGCGCGTAATCCTGTATAATAAGCAGGCATTTTATCACCAAGGGCGTATTATGCCCGTTTTTGAGAGGAATGAAGCAAATGAGCGCATCAAGAGAAAAGAAGAACCGTCAGGATCTGGCCAGCCAGGGTATTCAGGACCCCAAGGCCATCCGCGAGGCGGAGGAGAAGGCCCAGCAGCGCAAGGCCAACCGTCTGTACGGCGCCATCGCGGTGGTGTTCGTGCTGGTGGCCGCCCTGCTGGTGGTGGTGAACTCCGGCGTGCTGGAGCGCAGCGCCACCGCCATCACCGTGGACGGCGAGAACTATACCGCCGCCCAGGTGAACTACTATTACTATGGCATCAAGAACAGCATCATCAACTCCGGTTACAGCTCCTTCTACGGCATCGACACCTCTGTGGCCATGGACAAGCAGAACATGAGCGACACCGCCAAGATGCTGCTGCAGGTCACGGATGAGGGCGACATCACCTGGGACCAGTTCTTCCGTGATTACGCCACCCGTCAGCTGTCCGTTCAGGTCATGGCCGCCAAGGAGGCCGAGGCCAACGGCATGGGCGAGGATGACGACATCCGCGCCGAGGTGAACGAGGTCATCGACAACATCACCGCCGGCGCCAAGGAGCAGGGCTACACCCTGAAGAGCTACCTGAAGCTGGCCTACGGCAGCACCATGACCGTCAGCACCTTCAAGAAGATGATGACGCTGGAGGAAGTCGCCACCCACTACATGCAGCACTATCAGGAGGAGCTGAGCTACACCGAGTCCCAGCTGGAGGAGTACTATCAGGCCAACAGCAGCGACTTCGACGTGGCCTCCTATGAGTATATCTATTTCAAGGGCACCGCCGACTCCACCACCGACGCCGACGGCAACACCGTCCAGCCCACCGAGGCCGCCTCCGAGGCTGCCAAGACCGCCGCTGCCGAGGCTGCCGCCGCTGCGCTGGAGCGCTATCAGGCCGGCGAGTCCCTGTCCGTCATCGCCGCCGACTATGAGAGCACCGGCTCTTACAGCAGCGTGGACGCCGGCTCCAACAACGGCTCTGCGCTGAGCACCTGGGTATTCGACAAGGCCCGCACCTCCGGCGAGAGCGCTGTGGTGACAGACGATCCCAACAGCTACGTGGTGGTGTTCCACTCTGTGGGACGTCAGGAGTACAAGACCGTGGACGTGCGCCACATCCTGTTCCAGGTGAGCACCTCCGATCTGGACTCCAGCTCCGACACCTATGACACTGATCTGGCCACCCGCAAGGATGAGGCCAAGGCCAAGGCCGAGGACGCCCTGGCCCGGTGGCAGGCCAACGGCGGCACCGAGGATGCCTTCGCCGCTCTGGCCAATGAGCTCAGCGACGACGCCGGCTCCAACACCAACGGCGGTCTGTACACCAAGATCACCAAGGGTCAGATGGTCTCCGAGTTCAACGACTGGTGCTTCGATCCCGCCCGCAAGTCCGGCGACACCGGCATCGTCTACAACGAGGGCAGCTACACCGGCTACCACGTCATGTACTTCGTGGGCGAGGATGTCCCCGCCTGGCAGGTCTCCGTGGAGAATGCCATGTCCAGCAATGATTACAGCGACTGGACCTCCTCCCTGGCGGAGGCCGCTGCCGCGGAGCAGCAGTCCGGCATGAAGTACGTTGGCTGACACCGTGAACGAGGCCTTTCTGCGGACGCAGATGCTGCTGGGCGCTGACGCTATGGCGCGGCTGCGGCGCTGCCACGTGATCGTATTCGGTCTGGGCGGCGTGGGCAGCTACGCGGCGGAGTGCCTGGCCCGCAGCGGCGTGGGCGAGCTGACGCTGGTGGATCAGGACACCATATCCGTCACCAACATCAACCGCCAGCTGTACGCCCTGCGCTCCACGGTGGGCCAGTCCAAGGCGGAGGTAGCGGCACGCCGCTGCGCGGATATCGACCCGGAGCTGCGGGTCCACCCCATCTGCGCCACCTATGATGCCGCCCACCGCGACCGTTTCTTTTCGACACATTACGACTATATCGTGGACGCCATCGACCTGGTCAGCTGCAAGCTGGACCTCATCGAGCAGGCCCGCCTGCGGCGCATCCCCATCCTGACGGCGCTGGGCACCGGCAACAAGCTGGACCCCACGCTGCTGCAGGTGACCGACATCTCCAAGACCAGCGGCTGCCCGCTGGCCCGTGTGATGCGCAGGGAGCTGCGGGCCCGTGACATCCGCCGCCTGAAGGTGGTGTACAGTCCGGAGGAGCCCGCCGAAACGCAGCAGCTGGAAGCGCCCCCTCCCGGGCGGCGCTCTGTCCCTGCCAGTGTGGCCTGGGTCCCCGCCACGGCGGGGCTGCTGATGGGCAGTGTGGTGGTCCGCGACCTCTTGCATGGAGGAGGCATGATCCCTTGATACTCACAGGCGCACTGGTCAACGGCGTTGCCATCATCGTCGGAGGCCTTGCGGGCACCTTCGGCGGTAAGCTGATGCCCGAGCGCATGAAGCAAACACTGCTGACCGCAGCCGCCCTGCTCGCTATGGGCATCGGCATCTCCGGTCTGTCATCCAGCAATAACCAGCTCATCCCCATCCTGTCCCTGATACTGGGCACCATCGTGGGCGAGCTGCTGAACATCGAACATGCCGTGGAACGGATGGGCGCGTGGCTCCAGAAAAAGTTCAGCGGCATGGGCCGCATCACCGAGGGCTTCGTCACCGGCACGCTGGTATTCGCCGTGGGCGCCATGGCCGTGATGGGCGGATTGGACAGCGGTCTCAAGAACGACCACACCATCCTGTTCGCCAAATCCATCATCGACTGCGTGTCGGCGGTGGCCTTCGCCAGCTCTATGGGCATCGGCGTGGCCTTTGCCGGCGGCAGCGTCCTGCTGGTGGAGGGTCTGGTGACGATTCTGGCCTCTCTGGTGGCCCCGCTGTTCACCGAGGCGGTGCTGGCGGAGCTGACGTTCACCGGCTCCCTGCTGCTGATCGGCATCGGCCTGAATGTGATGGGCCTGACGAAGCTGCGCATCCTGAACATGATGCCCGCCGTCCTGTTCCCTATTTTGCTGTGTCAATTCATGTAAGCTGAAAAAATGCCCATCCGGCATACGCCGGATGGGCATTTTTTTATTTGCCGTAGATGAGGTACACCAGCCGGTTCAGCGCACCGGCGGGCAGCACCTTGGTCAGGAACACGAAGAACTTATAGTCGATGCGGATGGCGTACAGCGGGTGGTGGCTCCCCTCCCGCAAGGCCACTCTGGCCACATAGCCGCCGGCTCTGGCGGGGTCCATGCCGGTCTCCTCATCGTGCTCCATGCGGGCCACGGAGCGGCTGATGCGGCCCTGATAGATGTCGTCTCCCTCCCCGATCTTCCGGCGGGCCGCCGTGAAGCCGGTGTGGATGTCACCGGGCATGACGGCACACACCGTCACGCCGAAGGGCCGCAGTTCGTTGGCCAGGGCCATGGTGTAGGCGTTCACCGCCGCCTTGGTGGCGGAGTAATAGGTCTGGAACGGGATGGGCACCGGCGCCGCCACGGAGCTGAGGTTCACGATGCGGCCATGCCCCGCCTCACGCATGATGGGCACCACCTGCCGGTTCATGTTCACCATGCCGAAGAAGTTCACGTCGAACAGGGACTTGGCGTCCTCCGTGGAGGTGAACTCCACCGCGCCGGAGATACCGAAGCCGGCGTTGTTCACCAGAATGTCGATGCGGCCCTCCCGGGCCATGATCTGCTCCACGGCGGCACGGACCGATTCCTCCTTCGTCACGTCGGCGGAGATGTGGTGCAGGCCCTCCACGCCCTGTGCACGGCGGGACAACTCGTACACGGTGCAGCCTGCGTCCTTCAGCGCCAGCGCCGTGGCCCGTCCGATGCCGGAGGTGCCGCCGGTGACAACTGCGACCTTGTTACTCATTTGCCATTACCTCCCCGATGATGTCCATAGCCTCGTCCAGCAGGGCTTCCGTGTGGGTGGCCATGTAGCTGGTGCGCAGCAGGGCCTCGCCCTCCGGCGTGGCCGGCGGCAGCGTGGGGTTCACGTACACGCCGCGGTCGTAGATGTCCGCCGCCACCCGCAGCGTCCGGTACGTCTCGTAGGTGTAGATGGGGATGATGGGCGTGGGGGCCTCCAGCGCCGAGGGCCGGATGGTAAGGCCCCGCTCCGTCAGGCCCTTGCGGGCGTACAGGCTCAGGCTGCGCAGCCGTTCCGGCAGCTCCGGATGCTGCTCCAGCTGCCGCAGCGCCGCCAGCGCCGTGGCGCAGTTGGCCGGCGGGATGGACGCCGAGAAGATAAAGGGGCGGGAGGCGTGGCGCACATACTCCGCCACCTCCGCCGATGCGGCCATGTAGCCGCCCAGAGACGCCAGCGACTTGGAGAACGTGCCCATATACACGTCCACCTTGTCCTCCAGCCCGAAGTGGCTGGCGGTGCCGCGGCCGCCCTCGCCCAGCACACCCAGACCGTGGGCGTCGTCCACCATGACCCGGGCGCCGTACTTCTCCGCCAGAGCGCAGATCTCCGGCAGCTTGGCAATATCGCCGCCCATGGAGAACACGCCGTCGGTGACGATCAGCGCGCCCGCCGTCTCCGGCACCTTCTGCAGGCACTTCTCCAGCTCCGCCATGTCGCTGTGGCGATAGCGCAGCATCTTGCCGTAGGACAGCTGGCACCCGGCGTAAATGCTGGCGTGGTTCTCACGGTCGCAGATGACGTAGTCGTGGCGGCCCACCAGCGCGGAGATGATGCCCACATTGGACTGGAATCCGGTCCCGAAGGTGACGATGCCGGGCTTGCGCAGGAACTTGGCCAGCGCGTCCTCCAGCTCCAGATGCATCTCCAGCGTGCCGTTGAGGAAGCGGGAGCCGGAGCAGCCGGTGCCGTACCGCTCCAGCGCCTTGATGCCGGCCTCCACCACCACGGGGTCGGTGGTCAGGCCCAGATAGTTGTTGGAGCCCAGCATGATGCGGCGCTTGCCCTCCATCATCACCTCCACGTCCTGACGGGACTGGAGGGCGTGGAAATAGGGGTAGACGCCCTTCTCCTTCAGCTCACCGGCCAGCGAGGGGGCATAGCATTTTTCAAAAATATCCATGACATGTCCTTTCTCGTTCTAATAATGCTTATTACGTAATATCGTTCCGTATATCGGCAGATATTGTAAATTTTTACACAAAATATTATATAGAACGGATGGGCAGTTGTCAACGGTCAGCTACCGGCCGATATACTCGATGACCTTCAGGATGCCCCTGGACAGGGCCGCCGCACCGCACATGGTGCAGAGGATAGAGATCGTGGTCATAGTGCGCACCTCCTTTTCTGCCTTCCAGCATAGCGGATGAAGTGTCCCGAAATCGGGACACTTCGGCGCGGAGCGCGTTTTTTCATGATACGGAACCTTTGCCGCGATCCGTCCCTCTAATGGATGTCGGATAAAGCGCGCTGTCCGGCGCAAAACGCCACAAAAAACGGAGGTTCTTCATCATGAAGAGATTTTTTACGATTTTTCTGGCCTCGCTGCTGGTGCTGTCTCTGGCGGCCTGCGGCGGCGAGGGCAGCAAGGTGGACGCCGCGTGGAAGGACATTTTCGGCGCGGCAGACAACCAGATCGTGCTGAAGTAACGGCGCGGAAAAGTACATAAAAAATCAGCTGCCTCCATCGGCAGCTGATTTTTTACGGTTGTTTTTTGGATGCACGGACGCTGGATAGGCAGCGTCGCAGCGCAGTTACATGGCCTTGATGATGTCCACGATCTCAGCGCCGATGCGCTTCTGGGCCTCGACCGTCGCAGCGCCGATATGCGGCGTGCAGGACACCATGGGATGGCTGTACAGCGCCTTGTTGGTGGCGGGCTCATCGGCGTACACATCCAGACCGGCAGCGCGGACCTTGCCGGACTCCAGCGCAGCCAGCAGAGCGGCCTCGTCCACATTGGTGCCGCGGGAGGTGTTGATGACCACCACGCCATCCTTCATCTTGGCGATGTTCTCCGCAGAGATCAGCGCACCGCCGTCCACAGCGGGCGCGTGGACGGATACGAAGTCAGACTTGGCCAGCAGCTCGTCCATCTCCACATAGGGGATGCCCAGCTGCTCCTCGATGCCGGGGATGTGGAAAATATCGAAGGCGATGACGTTCATGCCGATGGCCTTGGCCATGACGCCCAGATGCTGGCCGATGCGGCCAAAGCCCACGATACCCAGGGTCTTGCCCTGCAGCTCGATGCCCTTGCCGTACTCCTTCTTCTTCCACTCGCCGTTGCGCATGGTGTAGCCGGCATCGGAGATGTAGCGGGCGCAGGCGAACATGTGGCCCATGGCCAGCTCCGCCACGGACTGGGAGGACGCCTTGGGGGTGTTTTTCACGGCGATGCCATTGGCCTCGGCGTACTTCACGTCGATGTTATCCACGCCTACGCCGCCGCGGATGATCAGCTTCAGCTGGCTGCCCTTGGCCTCGTCGATGTGGTTGGCGCGGACCTTGGTCTTGGAGCGGACCACCACCACGTCGAAATCACGCAGGGCCTTGCCCAACTGATCCGGCTCGTAGAACTGCTCCACCACCTCGTGGCCCATCTCGCGCAGCTGCGCCATCGCGGTCTTGTCCATACCGTCAGTAACCAGAATACGCATGGTAATATTCTCCTTTACTATTACAATTTGTTGATATTTGCCGGGGCGGGGCGCTGGGGACGCCCCCCTGCATCGCCCTGCCGGCGGGTGTTTTCTCCGGCGTGTATGCGGCAGAAATACCACGGCTCAGCCGCTCCGGGCGGCACCGGCGACAGAGATCAGCCGGTGGGAGGGACTTAACATTCCCTTTGCAGGTTGTTACTTCGTATGCTCGGCCTCGAACTTTTTCAGGAACTCCACCAGCGCCTCAGCACCCTCGATGGGCATGGCGTTGTACACGGAGGCGCGCAGACCGCCCACGGACTTGTGGCCCTTCAGGTTGTCGTAACCTGCGGCCTTGGTGGCGGCCACCACCTCGGCGTCCAGCTCGGCGCTCTCGGTGACGAAGGGGATGTTCATCAGGCTGCGGAACTCCGGCTCCACGGTACCCTTGAACATCTTGGACTGATCCAGGAAGTCATAGATGACCTTGGCCTTGGCGATGTTGCGCTTGTGCATCTCCTCCAGGCCGCCGATGCTCTTGAGGTACTTGAACACCTTGCCGCAGCAGTAGATGGCCCAGCAGTTGGGGGTGTTGTACATGGAGCCGTTGTCAGCGTGGGTCTTATAGCTCATGTAGATGGGCATCTTGGGGTCGATGTCCTCGCGGATCAGATCCTCGCGGATGATGACCACCACCATGCCGGCGGGGCCTACGTTCTTCTGGACGCCGGCGTAGATCATGCCGTAGTCGGAGACGTTGCAGGGCTTGCTCAGGAACATGGAGGACTGGTCGGACACCAGCACGTGGCCCTTGGTGTTGGGCAGCTTGCTCCATGTCACGCCGTGGATGGTCTCATTCTCGCAGATATAGACATAATCGGTATCCTCGGGGATGTCCAGATCGGAGCAGTCAGGGATGTAGCTGTAATTCTTATCCTTGGAGGAGGCGGCCACGATGACCTCACCGTACTTCTTGGCCTCGGCGATGGCCTTCTTGGACCAGGCGCCGGTCTCGATGTAGACGGCCTTGCCGTTCTTCATCAGATTCCATGCCACGGCGGCAAACTGCAGGGTGGCGCCGCCCTGGATGAACAGCACCTTGTAGTTATCGGGGATGCCCATCAGGTCACGCAGATCGGCCTCGGCCTCGTCGATGATCTGCTGGAACACCTTGGAACGGTGGCTCATCTCCATGACGCACATGCCGCTGCCGCGGTAGTTCATCATCTCATCGCGGATCTCCTCCAGGACGGGCTCCGGCATCATGGCAGGGCCCGCGGAGAAATTGAAAGTACGACCGTATTTCATTTGGTTTTCCTCCTGTTTATATGGTTGATTGGTCCTTCTTTGTTCGTTTTGCTATTGCTAATGTATAGTATACGGCAAAGCTTCGGCGGAATCAACAGGGAAAACGAAAATATGTCAGTGTGCCTGAAAAATTTTCAGTTTCGTACAAAGAATATTTGTCCGCCATAGGCGGTTTGACAGTCCCGCCGGAACATGGTAGAATACCGTGCTGCGGGCTTGCGGACGCAGGCCCCGGAACAAGAGAGAAAAGGCGGTAAGTGGAATATGGAAGGGCTGCGGAAATATCTGGAGCGCATTGGGCTGTACGCCGACGCCATGCTGAAATGGCTGGTCATCGGCGGGCTGGTAGGCGGCGTGGGCGGCATGGTGGGCGCGCTGTTCCACCTGGGCGTCAGCTATGCCACGGAGGTGCGGCTGGCCCACCCCTGGGTGCTGTATCTGCTGCCGGCGGGCGGTCTCGTCATCGCGGGGCTGTATAAATTATGTAAACTGGAGGGCAGGGGCACCAACGCCGTCATCGAGTCGGTACACTTCGGCAAGGAGGTGCCGGTGCTTCTGGTGCCGCTGATCTTCGTGTCCACCGTCATCACCCACCTGTGCGGCGGCAGTGCCGGACGCGAGGGTGCGGCTCTGCAGATCGGCGGCGGCATCGGCTACCGCACGGGGCGGCTGCTGCATCTGGGGGAGAAGGACCTGCCCCTGGCCACGCTGTGCGGCATGAGCGGCGTGTTCTCCGCCCTGTTCGGCACGCCCCTGACCGCCACGGTGTTCGCGCTGGAGGTCATCAGTGTGGGCGTACTGTACTACGCAGGGCTTGTCCCCTGCATCACGGCGGCCATGGTAGGGTATCTGGTGTCGCTGTGGATGGGTGTGCCGCCCACCCGCTTCACCGTAGTCATGCCGGCGCTGGACGGCTGGACGCTGCTGCTGGTGGTCGTGCTGGCCATTCTCTGCGCCCTGGTGAGCATTCTGTTCTGCCGCGGGCTCCACGTCACGGAGCACCTGGCGGAGCGGCTGATGAAGAACAGCTACCTCCGTGCGGCGGCAGGCGGTGCGGTCATCATCGCGCTGACGCTGCTGCTGGGCACCACGGACTACAACGGTGCGGGCATGGACGTCATTAGCCGCGCCCTGACCGGTGAGGCCAGTGGGTGGGCGTGGCTTCTGAAGCTGCTGTTCACCGCCGTCACCATCGGGTGCGGCTTCAAGGGCGGCGAGGTGGTGCCCTCCTTCTTCGTGGGGGCCACCTTCGGCTGTGCCGCCGGGGCTTTGCTGGGCCTGCCGTCGGCCTTTGCCGCCGCCATCGGGCTGGTGGCCGTGTTCTGCGGCGCGGTGAACTGCCCCATCGCGTCGGTGGTGCTGAGCGTGGAGCTGTTCGGCGCCGACGCCATGCTGTATTTTGCCATCGCCTGCGCCATCAGCTACGTGTTGTCCGGCTACTGCGGGCTATACAGCAGCCAGACCATCCTCTACTCCAAGCTGCGGGCGGAGTTCATCAACGTACACACCAAGGAGTAAGCAAAACAGGCGGAAAGAGGCATCTTCGGATGCCTCTTTTTTTGCGTGCGGCGCTTTCCGGGACGGATGCAGGTTCTGCATGTTTACAGGGCTTGACGGGTTTGGTATAATATGGGTTTGAAGTAATATGCGAAAGGAACGCGGCCTATGGAACTGTCGGCAAAGTTAGTCCGCTCACAACTGAATTTCTTCAAGCCCTTTGTGGCCAACTGCTCGCTGGAGGTGACCCGCAAGGGGCAGGACAAGCTGGGCGAGCTGATGACCGCCCTCCACAAGCGGGAGGTGCTGGTGAAGGACCACGCCTTTGACAGCTTTCAGGGCGCGTGGGTCATGCCAAAGGATCAGCGGCGCAGCGGCGTCATTCTGTATCTCCACGGCGGCGGCTATACCTGCGGCAGTCTGGAGTATGCCAAGGGCTTTGCCTCCACGCTGGCGTCAGAGTGCGGTGTTCGGGTGTTCTGCGCCGCCTACCGGCTGGCGCCGGAGAACCGGTTCCCCGCCGCGCTGGACGATGCACTGGAGGCCTATCGCTATCTGCTGAAAAAGGGCTATGGGCCCAAGCAGATCCTGCTGTGCGGCGAGAGCGCCGGCGGCGGGCTGATCTACGCGCTGTGCCTGAAGCTGAAGGAGCTGGGGATGGAGCTGCCCTGCGGTCTCATCGGCATTTCGCCGTGGACCGATCTCACCGGCTCCGGCGCGTCCTATGAGGAGCACAAGGACATTGACCCCTCCATGACCAAGGCGCTGCTGGAGTTTTACGCCAAGTGCTACACCGACGATCCCACCGACCCGCTGTGCTCGCCGCTGTTCGGCGATCTGACAGGGCTGCCGCCGTCTCTGCTGTTCGCCGGCGGCGACGAGGTGATGCTGGACGATGCCCGGCTGCTCCACGAAAAGCTGCTGCAATGCGGCTGCCGCAGTAAGCTGCACATCGCGCCGGAGCGCTGGCACGCCTATGTGCTGTACTGTCTGGAGGAGAATATGGCCGAGGATTTTCAGGCCATCGACCACTTCCTCACCAAGAACCTTTCCCCCGCCCAGAGCCTCCGGTGGATGCGGCTGGACAACGCCGCCAAGATCTACCCCGCCGCCAAGCGCCGCAACTGGAACAACTTCTTCCGCCTGTCCGCCACGCTGACGGAGACGGTGGACGTTGCCGTTCTGCGCAGCGCGCTGGACGTGACGGTGCGGCGCTTTCCCTCCATCGCTGTGCGGCTGCGGCGGGGCGTGTTCTGGTACTATCTGGAAGAGATCCCCCACACGCCGCCTATTCAGGAGGAGAAAAGCTGCCCGCTGGCCCATGTGCCCTTCCAGGAGGTGCGGCGCTGCGCCTTCCGCGTGCTGGTGTACCGCGACCGCATCGCCGTGGAGTTCTTCCACGCCCTGACCGATGGCACCGGCGGCCTCATCTTCCTCAAGACGCTGGTAGCGGAGTACCTGACCCAGAAGTACGGCGTGGCCATCCCCGCGGAAAACGGGGTGCTGGGCCGGTTGGAGGAGCCGGATCCTGAGGAGCTGGAGGACAGCTTCCTGCACTATGCCGGTGACGTCACCGCCAGCCGCAAGGAGGCCACCGCCTACCACCTCAGCGGCACGGCGGAGCGGGATGGCTACAAAAACCTCATTACCATGATGCTGTCCGCCGATGCGGTGCGCGCCTGCGCCAAGGCGCGGGGCATCTCCGTGACGGAGCTGCTGTGCGCCGCCATGATGCAGGCCATTCTGAACCTGCAGGCGGAGAAGGTGCGGGACCCCCGGCGGCGCAAGCCGGTGAAGGTACTGGTGCCGGTGAACCTGCGGAGCCTGTTCCCCAGCCGGACGCTGCGGAACTTTGCGTCCTACATCACACCCGAGCTGGACCCCCGCATGGGCGAGTGCAGCTTCGAGGAGCTGTGCGATGAGGTGCATCACCGGATGGGGCTGGAGAACAACCGCCGCACCATGCGGGCCAAGTTCGCCGCCAATGTGGCCAGTGAGAAGTCCCCCGTACTGCGGGTGATGCCGCTGTTCATCAAGAACATCGCCATGAAGGCGGTGTTTGACGCCGTGGGCGAGTGCAAATCCTGCCTGTGTCTGTCCAATCTGGGCAACGTGCAGCTGCCGGAGGCCATGGCCCCCTACGTCCGGCGGATGGACTTCATCATCGGTGTGCAGGCCGCCGCGCCCCACAACTGCGGTGTGGTGACGTGGAACGGCACCATGTATATCAACTGCATCCGCAGCATCCGCGAGCCGGAGCTGGAGATGTATTTCTACCGTGTGCTGCGGCAGTTGGGGCTCCACGTGAAGGTGGAAAGCAACCAGCGCTGACACGGGAAAGGAGCGAAAACAATGTATTGTATCAAATGCGGCGTGGAGCTGGCCGACAGCGAAAAGGTGTGTCCTCTGTGCGGGACCCGTGTGTTCCACCCCGATCTGCCCTGCGGGCAGGCCGAGAGCCCGTATCCGCCGGATGTCAGCCCCCGCGTAGAGGACGTGAGCCGCGCGGGCGTGCTGTTCGTGCTGACGGTGCTGTTTCTGCTGCCGGCGGTGATCTCCGTGCTGTGCGACTGGCGGCTCAGCGGCGGCATCGTATGGTCCGGCTATGTAGTGGGCGGGCTGGTGCTGCTGTATACCACCGTGGTGCTGCCCCTGTGGTTCAAGCGGCCCAACCCTGTGATCTTCGTGCCGGTGGACTTCGTGGTCATCGGCGTGTACCTGCTGTATATCAACTGCGCCACCCATGGCCACTGGTTCATGAGCTTCGCCCTGCCGGTGACGGGGACAGCCATGGTGCTGGTGACGGCGGTGGTGGCGCTGCTGCGGTACGTGCCGGCAGGCGCACTGTATATCTGCGGCGGCGGGCTCATCCTGTCCGGCGGCTACGCCGTGCTGGTGGAGTGGCTGCTGAATGTGACGTTCCGGCTGCACGACACGTTTCTGTGGTCGTTCTACCCGCTGGCGGTGTGTACCGTGCTGGGCGCCATGCTGCTGGTCATCGCGGTGTGCAAGCCCCTGCGCCGCAGCCTGCACCGAAAGTTTTTCCTGTAAAGAAAATATGAAAAAACAGGACCGTTCCATGTGAACGGTCCTGTTTTTGTGTGTGGCAGTCAATTGACGTTGTACACGTAACGAACGCCATCAGGAAATGCATTGGCGGCCACAGACACCGCATTCCACTGGCTCTGGCTGCCGCCGTAGCGCACGGTGTCCAGATTGTTGTAGTAGATAAATGCCTCCTCCCCGATCGTTGTAACAGACACAGGGATATAAATACTGCTGATGTTGGGATTGCAGTAGAACGCCCAAACACCAATGGTGGTCAGCCCCTCCGGCAGCCGCAGACTCTGGAGCTTCTCACAGTTCATGAATGCGCCGTTTCTCAGTTCCCTGAGGGTGGAGGGGAAGGTGATGGACACCAGCCCCGCTGCGTTGAAGGCATCCTCCTTGATGGTGGTCAGCCCCTCCGGCAGTTGGATGCTCCGCAGGGCGGTGCAGTCGTTAAACGCGCACTGTCCGATGATCCGCAGGCTGGTGGGCAGTGTCACATCAGACAGATTGCCGCAGCTGTCAAAGGCGCAGCGTCCGATATAGGTAATCCCCTGCTCCACGTGGAGGGCGCGAATGCTGTCCCTGTACTTGTTGGCAAGCCAGGGCGGCGTAGTCCCACCCCTGTCGGCAGGCCACTCATAGTCGTACATCCGGCCGGAGCCGCTGATGGTCAGGGTGCCGGCGGCGTCCAGCTTCCACGCTGCGCTGTCACCGCACTTGCCGCTGGCCACCGTAGCGGCGGCAGGCTTTCGGTAAGTCACGGACACGATGCTGCTCCACGCGCCCGCCGTGCCATCAGATTTCAGGGCGCGGACCTTGTAATAATAGGTGTTGCCGTCCTCGATGTAAGATGTGTTGGTATAGGACGTGCCGGTGACGGTAGAATACTTGATGTACTCACCACTGCGGCTGCGGGCGCGGTACACCTCGTACTTGGCCGCGCCGGTGACGGCGTTCCATTTCAGGGTCGGACGGCCCTGACTGTCGTTGCCGCCGGTGACG